>Ga0315912_10002577_pt1 | contig 19043 bp, 19 predicted proteins | sample VfabasoilMG_FD_204469 | JGI IMG/M metagenome (GOLD analysis project Ga0315912, IMG submission 204469) | Garden soil microbial communities collected in Santa Monica, California, United States - V. faba soil | ecosystem: Environmental > Terrestrial > Soil > Garden | place: USA: California...
AACGCGTCGCGCATTCTATTCGGAATCTGCGCGAGTTGATTGACTATGTCTCGGGCAAGTCGCTTCCGCCGCTTCCACCCGATGACGCGCGTGTCACTGAACACCTGCCATTTCCATTTCTAGCAATCGTCGGTCAACAGGAAATGAAACTCGCCCTCCTGCTCGGACTCATCAACCCCAATGTCGGCGGGATACTTCTCATCGGACCGCGCGGCACCGCAAAGACAACAGCCGTCCGCAGTTTGCTGGATATTCTCCCCCAAGTTGAACGAAGCACATGCTTTTACGGATGTCTCCCCGAAGATATTGAAGTTGGCGGCATCGGCGCCGTCTGCCCTGATTGCGCGAAGAAATACGGCGAAGGACAATCTCTCACTTCATTAGACCCTGTCCGCTTGATTGAGTTGCCTCTGAACGCACGTCTTGACGATGTTGTCGGCGGAATTGACGAACGCGCTGCCGCCCACGAACGGATGCGCGTCCGACGCGGCATCCTTGCACAGGCTGACAGGAATCTGCTGTACATTGACGAGATCAATCTCCTCGGCGACGACATTGTGGATTCCATCCTCGATGCCGCCGCACAAGGATCGTACACAGTCCGGCGCGGCGCGGTTGCGGCAACGTATCGCTCACGCTTCGTGTTGATCGGTTCGATGAATCCCGAAGAGGGACGACTCCGCCCGCAGATACTGGATCGCTTCGGGTTACGCGTCATCGTGCGTGGGCTTGAAGATGCGGAGGAACGTCTGGAAGCGTATCGAAGAGTCCAATCGTATCTGGCGAATCCGCGCGAGATGATCGGGCAGTTTTCAGCGGAGATGGAAGCGGCGGCGGTTGAAATCCGCATTGCACGCGAACGAGTCCGCAAAGTCGTCGTGCCGGATAAAATCGCAACGCCCGCCATCAAGCTGGTGCAAAACATGGGCATCGATTCATTGCGCGCCGAGATCACATGGTTCGAGTCAGCGCGTGCCTACGCCGCGGCAGACGGAAGAGAAGAAGTCACATCGGATGATCTGAAAGTCGTGGCGCCCATGACGTTGCGCCTGCGCCGTTCACAATACATGAGCGACTATTTCAAAGGGCAGTTGGGGGAGGAAAAAGAAATGACGACGTTGCTAAGCGGGTTTGGAAAGAGCGCGCCGAAAAAGAAAAGCACAAAAAGAAAATGAGCGAGACAAACATAGCGAACCCCGCTTATCGCATCGAGACACAGCGACTCGTCGTGCGATGTTATAACCCATCCGACGCGCAATTGCTTGCCGATTCGGTCACCGAAAGCGTTGAACACCTCAAACCTTTCATGCCCTGGGCACACAATGAGCCAGAATCTTTTGATATAAAAATAAAGAGACTCCAAGGGGCACGCGGCAAGTTTGACCTTCAACAGGATTACACCTACGGCATTTTCAACCCTGAAGAAAGCAAGCTTATTGGAAGCACCGGGTTGCATACTCGTCTCGGTGACAATGAACTTGAGATCGGTTATTGGATTCATAGAGACTTCATCAAACAGGGCTTCGTCACAGAGTCAACTGCCGCTCTTATTAAAGTTGCGTTCGAGATCATTCATATTCATCGTATCGAAATTCACTGCGATCCTGCCAACGTCGCATCGGCATCTGTACCACGTAAATTGGGTTTCACTCACGAAGGCATACTGCGCGCAAAAACACCTTTCCTTGATCGTTGGAGCGACTCGATGATCTGGGGTCTGCTTGAAACCGAATACCCCAACAGCCCGGCATCCAAAGCACAGATCAAGGTCTTCGACGCAAACGGCAACACATTGTTATGATTATCAACTCAAGAAATGTCATTCTGAGCCGCGAAGCGGCGAAGAATCTCTACCAGCATAATCAGAGACCCTTCGGTGCGCACGCTTCGACTACGGGGCAACGATCACGCCCCTCCGCTCAGCGCGAAGCTCCTTCAGGGTGAAATAAAAATTTATGAATTCCTTATTCAAAAAACCGATCTACATTTTATTAGCCATCAACATCATCGTCGGCTTATTTGTCTTCCGCGACTACGGTCTCTCATGGGACGAACCGCTCTTCTACAGTTATGGCGACGCGCTCGGTTACGCCTACTCGCCCGCCGAATGGTTCAGCGGACATTTCGATCTTTACAACTCCTACGGCGCAAGCGGCGATGATCACAAGAACCGCGGTCCGGCTTATCTCTTCCTTGCACGAAATTTTGTTTATGGATTAAAAGCATTCGGTTCAAACTCAGCCGATAGCTGGCATCTCGTCAATTTTCTTTTCTTTCAACTGGGCATTTATTTCCTCCATCGCCTCTCGACGCGTTGGGTAAGCGCCCCAGCCGCGCTCTTCACTTCCGCCTTTTTTTCCTACCAACCCCTCCTCTGGGGACATGCCTTCATCAACCCCAAAGACCCACCTTTCCTGACGTTCTTCCTCGCTTCGGTCTGCCTTGGCTTCGAGATGGTGGATGCCATTGCACAAAACGCAAAAGACAAAAGGACAAAGATTCTCCTCGCCGCGTTCTTTCTCGGCATTACCACTTCCATCCGCGTACTGGGACCTTTCGCAGGTTTGCTGGTGTTGCTTTATTCATTCAATATCATTCTCACCGAGAATAAAAATCTCCGCGTCTCCATGTCTCAGTGGTTCAAAATATTTCTGACGCCATTCCTCCAATACGGCTTTGCAACGCTCATTATCATGTTCATCACTTGGCCCTACTTATGGGAATCCCCGCTCGAGATCTTCGTCAACGTCTTCCGCTTTATGTCTGATAACCCAACGGAGCTCCACGTTTTGTTCGGCGGAGAAATCTACCGCGCCGGAAGTCTCCCGCGACGATACATGCCCTTCATGCTCTCCACCACACTGACAGAGCCAACGCTACTTCTTTTTGTCATTGGAGTAGTGCTCGCTTACTGGAAGAATATCCGGGACAGAAAAAATATCATCACCTTATCCATCATTCTTTCATGGTTTGCTATTTTAGTCGCCTACATCCTCCTCCGCAGACCTGCCATGTACGATGGCATCCGTCACTTCCTCTTCATTTTGCCGCCGGTATTTATTTTTGCAGGGTTTGCGTTTCAGTTCTTTATTGACACTATCAATAAAATACTTCCAAGGGGAATCGCCCCAAACACCGGCAAAGGGACTCTCCAAAATCGTCAAAGATTCCTCGCTCCGCTCAGAATGACATCAAACTGGCTACACGCTGGACTTGGAATCTTGTTGATCTTTCCAGGGCTCAATGGTATGTTCCAACTTCATCCTTACGAGTACACGTATTACAATTCATTTGTCGGTGGGACGAGCGGTGTATTCCGTAACTACGAAACAGATTACTGGCTTACCTGTTACAAGGAAGCGGTCGAAGGACTCAATAACAGTACCAGTGAACCAATCAACTTGTTCGTGAAGCGTGAAGCCTATATCGCGGCAGGATATACAAACAACAGCACTAACGTACAAGACCTGCGCGGCGCGGCGAACGAAGTGACCTCCGGCGATTACGTTCTCGTTAACACACGCACAAATGAAGACCGTTCCACGTTCAAAGAAGCGCCCATCGTTATTGAAGTCAAACGCGGCGAGGCGACATTTTGCATCATCAGGCAAATCCCATGACCACACACAAAGAACGTATCCAAGCTTCCATGAAAGGCGAGATCATTGACTGTCCACCCGTCGCGCTGTGGCGACATTTTCCAATAGACGATCAATCACCCGACACGCTCGCGGCGGCAACGCTCCACTTTCAACGAACCTATGATTTCGACCTCGTCAAAGTGACGCCCACTTCTTCTTTCAGCATCAAGGATTGGGGCGTGGAAGACAAATGGAGGGGTCACACCGAAGGGACGCGTGAATACACCAAACGCGTCATCCACAAGCCAGAGGATTGGGAAAGATTGCCACTGCTCGATCCCACTGTCCCACACCTCGCGGGGCAATTGGAATGTCTTCGCCTGATCCGGAAAGAGATCGACTCAAATACTCCCATACTTCAAACAATTTTCAGTCCTTTAGCACAGGCAAAGAATTTGGCAGGTAACGACACTTTAATTGCTCATCTTCGCCTATATCCCGAAGCCGTGATGAAAGGATTGGAAATCATCGCCGAAACGACGCACCGCTTCGTGGAAGCCTGTCTTGATATAGACATTGACGGTGTCTTCTACGCCATCCAACACGCGCAGGCAAGTTTGTTGACGCTTGATGAATATAAGACCTTCGGCATTCCGTTCGACCAAAAGACTTTGGAACCTGCTCAAGAGTTGTGGTGCAATCTACTTCACCTGCATGGACATGATGTCTACTTTTCAATCCTTGATTCGCTCAAGTTTCAGATCATCAACTGGCATGACCGGGAAACATATCCGTCACTTGCGGAGGGACAAAAGTTATTCGATGGCGTGGTGTGTGGCGGCATGAGACAGGATACGCTTGTTTACGAGAATCAGGCTGAGGTCAAGAAAGAGGCGGCGGACGCCATCCAGCAGACGAATGGAAAAAGATTTATCCTGGGCACGGGATGCGTTGTCCCCGTGATTGCGTCGCACGGAAATATGATGGCGGCGAGAAAGAGCGTCGAATGAGTTTACGAGTCATTTCAGGCAAGGCGAGAGGGCGAAAGCTTAGGGCGGTGGAAGGCGATACGACGCGCCCGATCACAGATCGTGTCAAGGAATCGTTGTTCAATATTATTTCGGGCGATGTGGTGGAGTCGAATTGGTGGGACTTGTTTGGCGGCACGGGTGCGGTGGGCATCGAGGCATTGAGCCGCGGCGCGAGTTTTGTGCGCTTTTCAGACATGAACCGCGCGCCAATAGATACCATCAAATTCAACGTCGAACATTGCGGGTTCACGTCACAATCGGAGATTCGCCGCGCCGATGCGTTCTCATATCTTTCAGCACAGCCTGATAAAAAATTCGAATATATTTACATTGCGCCGCCGCAATATAAAGAGATGTGGTCGAAGGCGCTCGAACTGTTAGACGATAATCTGGATTGGCTTTCCGATGATGGCTGGGTCATTGTGCAAATTGCGCCGCGTGAATATCGAACATCGACGCCATCGCTAAATCATCTTGAAGAGTTCGATCAGCGTAAGTATGGCACCACCCTGTTGGTCTTTTACGAACGAAAGACAAATGATTGATGCAGTCATAGGCTTAAAATTCATGTCATCCCTTCGGGATTTCACTCTCTTGTACACTATTTTCTATAATCTTTTCATCCCTTCGGGATTGAATTGAGCAAGGTGAGTTATCCATGTCACTTACGAGTCTATTTCTTTGGGCTGGCACGATCATTCTCGTTTGCATGATACTGCTTTGGCTCGTGAGTCTCGCCATCAAAAACGCCAGCATCGTGGATATTTTCTGGGGCATCGGTTTCATCATAATTGTCTGGTTCGCGTTTGTATTCGCACAAGGTTACTTGCCACGTAAAAATCTCATTTGCACACTTGTTACTCTTTGGGGTTTGAGGCTCGCACTTCACATCGGCATTCGTAACTGGGGCAAGCCCGAAGACTTCCGTTATGCAAAATGGCGTGAGGAAAACGGCACTCGCTGGTGGTGGTTCTCCTTCTTTCAAGTTTTTCTTCTACAAGGCTTTTTGATGTGGATCATCTCCGCGCCGCTCCTTGCCGCACAAGCATCCGGTTTTCCCGTCATCCTGACTCCTCTCGACCTCATCGGCGCTTCGCTCTGGACTTTGGGTCTGCTCTTTGAATCCATTGGCGATCTTCAACTGATGCTTTTCAAAGCGAATCCTAACAACAAAGATAAACTGCTCACGAACGGATTATGGAAATACACGCGCCATCCCAATTATTTCGGTGAAGCGGTATTATGGTGGGGGTACTACGTCATCGCCCTCGCCGCCGGTTCCTGGTGGACGATCTTCTCCCCCATCCTCATGACATGGCTGTTGTTGAGAGTATCCGGCGTAGCCATGCTGGAACAGACGATGAAAATCAAGCCGGGATATGAAGAGTATATGCAAAAGACAAGTGCGTTCATTCCATGGTTCCCTAAAAACTAGAGCGCGCGGGTTCCGCGAGTTCTACTTGCGGAATTCAGAAGTAGAACTTCTGAATTCCATTACAAAACTGGAGGCAGACATGAACATCCAAACCGTCAAAATCGAAAAACCAGAAGTCATCAATTTCATCCTTGGGCAATCGCACTTCATCAAGACCGTGGAGGATATCCACGAGGTGCTGGTCGGCGCGGTGCCGGGGATCAAATTCGGGCTGGCGTTTTGCGAGGCGTCCGGTAAATGTCTCATCCGCTGGACAGGCACGGATGAGTCGATGATCGAATTGGCGAAGAAGAATGCTCAAGCCATTGGAGCAGGTCATTCGTTCATCCTGTTTTTGGGCGAAGGGTTTTATCCAATCAATGTTTTGAACGCGGTCAAGAACGTTCCCGAAGTTGCGCGTGTCTTTTGCGCTACAGCCAACCCGACCGAGGTGCTGGTCGCAGAGACCGAACAGGGACGCGGCATCCTTGGTGTAATAGATGGCTTCTCTCCCAAAGGGGTTGAGGATGAAGAAGGTATCGCCTGGCGCAAGGATTTTCTACGGATGATCGGGTATAAGGTGAAGTAAATCAACCTGTTCGCAGTGCGGCTGTGCGAATTCGGTTTCAATATATCCTTTCACGCTTCGACTTTGTGGCGCTTAAGGCGCCACTCCGCTACCCTGCGGGCACGATGTCAGAGCGAAGGGCTAACCCGCCTTACAGTTCCCTTTTACTTGTTGAAAGTGGAATATTCCAAACGCCGTCCGCGTGCTAGAATTGTGCATTGATATTACAACCACCGTCCCGAAGGCTTACGCAAGACAACAAGCCTGAATCAAGAAACCCTTCGGGACGTTCATACAAGGTAAGTTTCGTATCAACATACACGGAGCTCTAAAAAATATGACCACCCGCCGTGCCCCATCCAAAGTCATTCCGCGTGCTTTTCCGGGCATTAAAGCCCATGAGATCGAAGAGTTGATCGCGCACAGTCAGGTGCGATCCTATTCTCCGGGCGCGGTGTTGTGCCGGGAGGGCGCTGTGGAAGACCGCTTCTACATGATCCTTGAAGGCGATGTGGAAGTGACCAAGAACATCAACAACAGCGATGTACGGCTCCTGCAAACACTCAGCGCAGGTGACTTCTTCGGGGAGATGGCTCTTATTCACAATGCGCCGCGTGCCGCAACGGTTAAGGCAAAATCATCCATCACGACACTCGAATTGGATAAAGCCTCCTTTGACCGGGTGCTCAACAACAGCACCAGCATCGCGATGGCGATGGTCAGCGAGATCAGTAACCGCCTGCGCCAGAACGACCAGATGGCAGTGGAAGACCTGCGTCTGCGCGCCAGCGAACTGGCGGATGCGTATCAAAGACTTGCCGAGCAGGACCTGGCGCGCCGTGAATTTCTGACCAATGTGGCGCACGAACTCCGTACGCCCCTGATGGTGGCAACGGGTTATCTCCAGATGTTGCAGAAAGGCATCATGGTCGGCGACCAGCTACCCGTGGGGATCGAAACGGTCGCCCGCAACGTCCAGCAAATCACCACCCTCGTCAATGACATCCTCTTTCTTCAAGAGATGGACCTTGTCCTCTCCGAATTTCAAGCGGTGGATATCAATGAACTTTTGCGGGCTGTCATTGAAAAATATCAGGCAAAGGCAACCGAACGCAGTGTGAATCTCCGCTTCGCTCCCAGCTTGAGCCTGCCTCATGTTTCAGGAGACGCTGAGTCGCTTGAGCGTGCGTTCATGGCGCTTATCGACAACGCGATCAAGTTCAGCCCGAAAGGCGGAGACGTGGAGATACGCGCCACGTATAAAGAGGACAAGGTCTTTGTGGCAGTGGAAGACCATGGCATCGGCATCGAGAAAGAGAATATGAAACACATCTTCAACCGCTTTTATCATCTCGAAAAGCACGAAGATAATCTCTTTAGCGGCATCGGGCTGGGATTGGCGATCACCCGTCAGGTCATCGAGCAACATCACGGCAAACTGGAAGTCGTCAGCGAACCCGGCAAGGGAAGCACGTTCACGGTCACACTGACCCAGCGCAAGTAGCCACTTTTATCCCCCAAACTCTACGATCAATTTTTCATCATTATCATAATACGATCGCGCACTAAAGGGCGGATCGCCGCGCTCCATATCGTGAATTCTCTCCAGCAGGATCGGCAGGTCTTCGACGACCGGCAATTCCCCTATCGCTTCATATCGGACCCATTCGGCTGTTCCCTCATTTGAAGGCTTGGGTTCACTCTCCAGACATTCCCCACTAAAAACATACAAACAGATTCCCATCTCGCCTGCATCCACAAAGACGATGCCACACAACCACAAGTCCGCAGTAAGACCGGTTTCTTCGAGCAGTTCACGCTTTGCCGAGGAGAGGACGTCCTCCCCGCGCTCCACGTGACCGCCCAATCCATTGTATTTGTTCGCCCACAGACGTTTGGTCGGCGCGCCTTTGAGGAGCAAATAGGATTCTCCGCGCCGTAGAAATATCGCAGTGCGGGGGATGAGGGTGTATCTGTCTTTGGTGACGCCTTGATCGGATTGAGGCATAAAGCGGATTATTGAAGCGGATCAACGGATGGTGTCAACGGATGCTCACCTGCACTCCCCGGCACTTGCGCCCGGGGCAAGTGTCGCGAAGCGGTTGCACGGATAGAGATGAACGGATTTTTTATCCATCGAGCGGGGATTTGACAGCCAATCCGCCGCGTTGAAGGACGTGGGTGTAGATCATGGTGGTTTTGACATCTTTATGACCGAGGAGTTCCTGGACAGTGCGGATATCGTAACCGTTTTGCAGGAGATGGGTGGCGAAGGAATGACGGAAAATATGCGGGGAAATGGGTTTGTTTATTTTTGCCTGTTGTGCGGCTTTCCGAACGGCTTTTTGTAGAACTCCGGGGTCAAGATGGTGCCGTTTTTCTTTTTTTGAGACAGGATCAATGGAGCGGACGGATGCGGGAAATATGTATTGCCAAATCCACTCTTTCGATGCCGATCTGTATTTTTGGGCGAGCGCGTAGGGAAGCGAAGTTTCGCCAAAGCCTTCCTTGAGGTCTTTTTCATGAATTGCTTTGACAATCATGAGGTGAGATTGAAGATCTTCGATGATGGAATCGGGGAGGATGGTGAAGCGGTCTTTTTCTCCTTTTCCTTCACGGACGATGATCTGGCGGTTGCCGAAGTCAATATCTTTGACTCGCAGGCGCATACATTCCATCAGGCGCAAGCCGGAGCCATAGAGTATTTTGGTCATGAGTTTGGGAAGTCCGCTCAGGTTGTTGATGACAACGCGAGCTTCCTGCGGGGTGAGGACGACGGGAAGGGGTTTTGATCTGCCGGGGCGAATCGTGTCGGTTGGGAATTGAAGTTCGACACCAAGGACATGACGGTAGAGAAAGGTTACGGCGCTTAGCGCCTGGTTTTGGGTGGAGGCGGACACATTTCCCTGCGTCGCAAGGTGGACGATGAAATCCTGAACTTCGGGGACGCCCATTTCGCGCGGGTGGCGTTTATTGTGAAATAAGATGTAACGGCGAATCCAATCCAAATATGTCTTTTCTGTGCGCAGGGAGTAGTGTTTAGCGCGGATGGCGTCGCGCACCTGTTCAAGAAGTTTTTTTTGTGTGGGTTTGGGAGTGTTTTCCATGTTGACCTGTTGTTTTTGGAAGGCTATAATTCGCTTATCCAATTTTAACCTATGACTACCTAACATCCTAATTGAATTAGGCGTTTAGTTGGAACGGTCTGTCCATAAGCAGTTAGTTGGAACTGACCGTCTAAACACTAGTTAGGCGCTTCACTCGAGAAGAAAATCGTAAAGAAAACAATAAATTGGAGGTATTCAATGACGAAAGATATTACAGAAATAGCGTCCAACCACTATCAAAAGACATTTGAACTAACCTATGAGACATGGCGAGAAAGAAACAGATTGTTTGTATATCTCGTTCTAATCACAGGCGTTGGACTATTATTGCTCCTTCGAATACCTGAAGCAAGTTCATTGTTAGTTGATGCAATAGTAAAACTTCTTGGAATTACAGACCAGAACAGAATCAGCCAACTATATAAAAATTTTCCAACAGATGTTTTACTTAGCATTTTCCTCGTAATCATATTTTACCTAACCCAGAAACTGTACTCAACAAATTTATCTGTATTAAGAGATTATCAATATTTAGGCGCAATTGAAACTGAAATTAGAGCACATTTAACCTTGCCCGAAGAAAGCATATTATTCACAAGGGAAGGAAAGTTTTATTGGGGGCGACGCACAATTACGCAAGTAATGTCTAAATGGTATTTCATTTTAGTGGTTTTTATAGTGCTACTGCCATTCTTATTTTTAAAAATTGGCGCAGACATGAATTCGGGAAACACTATACTAATTATTATTGATAGTGCTATTGGCATTATGACCCTTATATTTTTTGTAGGATATGCTCAATCTGCAATCAATCTTGATAACCCAACACCTCCTCCTTTAGATCAAAATGTAAAAACAAAAGCGGCACCTAAAAAACGAAATGCCCAATAAGCGTTCATCCGCTAAAAAACTATATGTCAAAATCTTGTCAAGTTTTAATTAGCGGAGTATACGATAATGATCTTGTATAAATACCGAAGCGACTCTAAGTACACTGAGGCGATTTTCTCAGATCGAAAAGTTTGGCTCTCAACCGCATCACAGTTAAATGATCCCTTTGAATGTTCAATTCAAGAGATTGCTGCCGAATGGATCGACAAGAGAGTTGAAGAAGGAATGCAAGCCGCTATGGCTGGATTCGCCTTAATGGCTATTAGAAGCATTGAGTCCCGGAAAGGTTTTTATGGGCTATCTCCAAAGCAAACCAAAGATTTGATAGACCGAATCGGGAAACATAAAAATCTTGAGCCAGCCTATAACGAGATGAGGAAATTTGTCAAATCAAAAACAGGAATGTTTCCGAAGGACTTAAGAGCGACATTCAGAGATATTGATAAACAACTGAACAATGTTGGGATATTTAGCCTTTCCTCTAATCCGTCACAACAACTCATGTGGGCACATTACGCAGATCAATCTCGAGGTCTTGCAATAGGTTTTGAAACAACAGCAGGTAGTAAACTGAGCAATCCCCGTCATTGTCTAAAAGTGACCTACTCCAACAATCTTCCAGCATTTAGTGGCGACGGACTGATAGTAGAAAGTTCTTTTACAATTGGCTCGCATGGCATGAATCATAATAGAACTATATCTTTTAATGACCCAACTTTTAGATCTGCCGTTTCTACAAAATCGGAGAGTTGGAGTTACGAAGAGGAATGGAGGTACGTTGAAGAATCCGCTGGCTCATACGACCATCCAGGTCCATTAAAGGAAATCATATTTGGCTTAAATTGTCGAAATGAAATCATCGGAAAATATTTACGGCTTTCTAATTTACATATTCCGCATTCTGTTTCATTTAAAAAAATAGCGAAAGTTGACAATACGAATCAAATTCAACTAACACCAATGACTGAAGATGAAATTCAATCCTATTCAGCAAGCGCCTAACACAGCGTGCACCCGACGGGTGGGAGTCGCCGCGTTTTCGAGCAGTTTGCGTGGCTTCAAGCTGGCTCCGCCAAAGTGGCGTTGTCTCGTCCCACCCACCCGCGGGTAACGCAGACCGTTAGGCAGGCAAACAAAATCTAATAAGCAACAATAGGAAAATGATCGATGACCCTCATTCTTGGTCTCATTGCAATCGGTATCATCGTATGGTTTCTTACGGGGATTGGCGTGCAAGGTTGGGTTGGTTTACAAACCTATCTTGGTGCTCCTAAAAGAAGGGCAACAGATGTTAGTCAACAAAATTTAGTGCCACCGCCAACTACGAGAGAAAACATAGCAACCCTTGAATCTTTAGGTTTCCAAAGATTGGGAGAGGCGGAAGTAAAATTGCCGGCAAGAGATCCCATACAATATTGGATTCTAGTCAATTCAGATCATTCGGTTCAAGCGGAGACGATTTTTGGTAGAGTTGCTTTCTCCAGTTTTTTCAAGGATAAGATTTTTGTTGTCACGGATTACCCTAGCGGAGAGCGCATTACGACATCTTCCTATATATCTCACACTATTGTGAGTAGCATCAAGGATGCGCTTGACTACCATCTACAGCAAATTGAAAGATTTAGAATTCTGCACGGCTCTCCGCAAAGCATTTTGGATATGACTGATTATCTCCGTTGGGAGCTAATAGATCGAACTAATCATACTTCCTTGAAGCTAAGAAGATTTTTATGGGTTGATCTTGCAAGGATAGCAGTGTTCTTATATGGCGCAATCATCATAATGGGATTGGCATTCGCCTGGAAAGCAAATCTGGGATGGATGGCAGAAAGAGTAAGCTTTGCAGAAGTTGAATTAGTGATTATTGGGTTGACGCTGCCTGCCATATTTGTTCCGCAATTATTGTATAAATGGGTAATCCATGTCTCTAAGCGAGATTCTCGAACTATCACACAAAAACCTGCCTAACAATGCGTGCAGCCGACTTGGGGTACGCGCCGCGTTTTTTGGCGTTTTTCGCAGCTTTGAGTTTTTTCCGTTTCGGCGGCGAGTCCACGCTCCCACCCCAAGCGGCTAACGCGAGCCGTTAGGCGCTTGCACAGGTAAAAGAGTTGAATGAATTTTCTATTGAAAACAAAGTCATTGTTTATGGTTTTTCTCTTTCTGATGGCATGTAATGTTGCACCAGAAAAAACTCAACCTGATGCAGTTGTATCAACTTCGTTGCCAATGTCAACTCTTACTGCTCAACCAACTCAGACTGAAACACCAATCCCACTTGTAACATATACTCCCTGGGCTACAAAAGAAGTTCTAGCTCAGTTCGGTATTTTTGGCGGAGATGGAGGGTGGATTTTCGGAGCTTTTATTGGTTGGAATGTACCCAAATGGGTTCTATACACGGACGGTCAATTAATTGTCCAAAAGGAAGATAATAACGGTGTTTGGTTTGAAGAAACTAGCTTGACCACTTCTCAAATGTGTTCATTTCTCACCCAAATCGAAGATTCAGGTTTTTTCTCCTTAGAAATCGATAATTCTATTGAGTCAAAATATCCAACAGATAATCCAATTTACAAATTCGATGATACCGCCCCGTCCAGCATAGGCGCGCCTTCTTATGTTTTACAAGTAAATGGTTCGAAGCATAGGCAAATTCATGTTTACTCTGAGTATGTCCAGTACTTAATTCCTGAGGCTAGGCAAATTTTCGACCTATTTAATAATTACTCTCCTCCATCTAAACTTACGAATTATCAGGCACAATACATGGTACTCCGAATTGAAGAAGGAGTTCAAGTTCCAGATTATTTAACTCCTGCGCCGATGATACAAGAATGGTCTGCCGATTTACCTCCATTGGAACTATTACAAAAAGAGAATATTGTGATAGAAGAATCGCCATTTTTTTCACCAAGTAGCTTCACTAATATTTTAATTACAGGAGATGAAATCAAGCCATTTTTTGAAGCCTTTGGCAATCGTCTTACATATAAATTCTTTCAGAATGGAAATCAGATGTATGGGATTATTGCACGTCCATTTTTGCCAAATGAAAACCTAAATAAGTTCTCTGAATTCCCATCAGATGAAGAAATTGAATTATCATTCAGTTGTAGTAATTAATCCAAACGCGCCTAACAAAGCGTGCACCTGACGCTGGGGATTCTGCGCACATCTCAAGCAGTTTCTTACGCCTTAGCATTTTTCTGGCTGGACGGCTTCGCCGTCCCCGCCCCAGCGCAGGTAACGCAAACCGTTAGCTGCTATCTCATTAAGACATGAATGACATAATCACATCTTATTTACCGAGTCTAAATTCTGTTGGCATCGAATCTTCACTCGTAATTTTCAGGAATTGTTTTAGTTACCTTTCATACTCTTTTTCCAAACCAAGTTTTGCCGAATTGGAAAAGTGGATCGATAGTCTACAAGATTCAAACCTCAATCGTCTGTGGCTACGCCAAAAGAAAATGAAGCATCCAGATTTCATTCTCTATTTTGCAATCTGGCATTTTAGAAATATAACTTTACGAGAAAAGAAGTTTTTCAGAGAAGCTTCTCCAACAAAATCCGTAAACGACGAAATGCACAGTGAAATAAAAGAGATTACAAGTAAAATCAATCAAGAGTTTGACAGATTAACCGCTTTTGACGGTGCCTCGTTTTTAGGAATTCTTATTGGCGCATGGATGTTGAATTGCCCAAAAGAATCCATACTAAAAGAAACAAGATTAATGCCTAATCCACAACCAACCGATAGCTGGCTTGAATGGATTTTTCTAGGTATGCAGGGAATCCGCCCAGCAATTGACGAATTGGAACTTATATACAGATTGGATTATCTAGTTTATTATACGTTCGAAGATTTAGAAGCGCGCAATACTGAATAACTGCTAAAGACCGCAGCTAACACAGCGTGCACTTGACGGGTGGGATTCTGCGGCATTTTCAGGCTTTATCTACGCTCAAGCAGAATCCTGCTCTCGACGTTTTGTCCACGCCCAACCACCCGCAAGTAACGCAAGCCGTTAGCCCTCTCTTGACGCTCTAAGGTTTTGTCACCTTGAAAGGAATATTCAAAAAACATCATGAGACATTGCCCAAACTGTGGTCAGTATGTAAGAGATAATGCTGCTTATTGTCCTGGTTGTGGAAGTCATTTAGCTACTGGACTATACCCTCATGCCCTTCACGCCCTAGCCAAAAGCATGAGAATTGTTTTTTTGATATTTACCTGCCTCGCATTACTTGTTAACATAGGCATAATTTCATTGGTTCTTTTCGGATTTTTTTCGCCAATATCAATTTTCTTGTCTATTTGTTTGAGTCTGATAATCATCGGATGGCTTGGTGCGATGGAACTACGTATTCTTGGAGTAATTCTCGAAGACGAAACAATAACCGATGCAAAATTCCTGACTCTCATGCTTAAGACATTTAGCCGTTTGCCTTTGTTACTTCGCCCTCTTCCTAAATTAGGATAGCCTACAACATGAAACAAATTCATCTGCTTGAAGCTATTTCTACGAAGTACTTTGTTATTACCATAGCCCTGGTGATTATTTCGGTTCCAGTATTGTTTATTCTAGTGCTGCACTTCAGCATCACAAACATTGAGATCCTGGCAACTTTCGTGGATGCAGTGTTTAAAACAATTGCCCTTCTTATAGGATCGATTTGGACGCTAAACCGATTTTATACAACGCGAACAGATGCTACACAAATTCGAGTTGATGATGAAGTTTTCTGTATTCCGTCAAGTAGGTTTTCCGCTTCGCAATCAACTCAACGCACGCTCCTCATATATCGCTTAGATATCGTGAACACCGGCAAAACTCTCATCGAACCATTTCAGCAGTATGTCGAAGTTCAGGCGGTAATCCCTTCCGATGAGTCTATTGAATATGTCACAATATGGCGTTGGCCTTTAGACGGTACACACCCTAGTGGCCCAATTGAACCGGGTTCATGGAGCGCCATAAACGATACTGTAGGGATATCTCCTAGTATCCAAGCTGTTCGTTTATATCTAGGTATTCAGCTCAATAAGAACCATTACTGGTCATGGCATAAGACCTTTGATATTTCAGCAACATCTCACTAATAATGAGCGTCTTGAGTTTGTAAACCATCTTGCTGAAAGATCGAGCACGGGCTAACAAAGCGTGCACTGGACTGGCGGGTACGGTGCGCGTTTGCAAGCGGTTTCTTTGGCTCTAGCCAGTTCCGTTAAAATGGCGCTCCTCAGCCCTCCCGCCAGCCAGTAACGCAAACCGTTAGCCCGCTCGTGCAAAATGAAGTTCTATGAAAACAAAAATTGCAATTCTCGTCACCATTTGTGTCCTTCTCGTTTCCTGTACGCCTGAAACAACCGCGCAGGAAAGTGAAGTCGCTACGGAAGCACCCGTTACCGAAGCGTCAGTGACACAGGAGCCTGTTGTAACTGGTGAGCCTATTGCCACCGAAGCGCCAACGGAAGCCCCAACTAATACACCGATTGCTTGTGTGACTTTGCTTACACCCATCAACGGCGCAGAAATTCCGCCTGTAGGCAAAGCAACTTTTTCATGGACGCCGATGGATGAAGCAGGAAGTTATGTTTTGAACATCATTCTTCCTTCAGGTGAGACCGTCCCGTTTGATACTGACCAACCTATTCATGATCGTTACATGGAAGCCTTTGTTGCAGGCGGTGAATATCAATGGCAAGTGATCGCACAAGGCACAGATGGAAGCGATATTTGTGTCAGTGAAGTATCTACCTTTGATAAGCCTGCGTATGAAAAATCAACTGGTAGCAATGGAAACGGTGGTGATAATGATGGAAGCAGTGGAGTTACTGGTGGTAGTGAAGGCGGCGATGGCGATGAATAAATCTATCTTTGGGAAATGCGGGCTAACACAGCGTGCACCCGACGCTGGGGATTCTGGCGCGATTCCAAGCCTTTTTCCACGTCTCAGCATTTTCCCAGTCGGACGGCGTCCCGCCGCCCGCCCCAGCGCGGGTAACGCAAACCGTTAGCCTGCTGACGCAATAAAGGAAGCGCACAAGAAGTGTGAAAGAAGTTAAATATGAGTTTAACGACATCATGCCCTAAATGTGGAAATGTGATTTCTGGATCATTTCCCAGTCAATGTCCTTATTGCACTTTCAACCTTTCTGCTTTAACGGGTCAAGGCACAACGTCATATCAAGTCCTCAAATGGAATAAACATTCCGATTTACTTCAAGGGCGTAATATTCAACTTGGTGCTGGCGAAATTTATAACGCTTCCTTTAACTACAATGGCTTTGCAAAACTTGATGACATTGTGAGATTTACTATTACATTTGGAGACAGGGCTACTCTTCCTTCTCCACGTGGTGGGCATCAAAATCCTGTAATTATTTCTTATATACCCGAACAACTTGGAGCAGGAACGGCGATTCACTTTCCAGGCACAGTTCCTTGTTCGGGTATATGCTTGATTTCGCCTCAAAGTGATATTTATGCACATTCATTCCCCGTAATTGATGAGTGGGTAAATGTAACTTTCTCAGGTGCTTCATCAAGCTGTCGCTTTTGTAATTCACCAACTGCATTCGGGCAGCCAATTTGTGAAAAGTGTTATGCCGAAAGAGATTCAGATTGGAGAAATTTTTTATAAAATGTTTTATGGCATGTTACTATGCAAGCAAAACGCAGGCTAACAAAGCGTGCACTGGACGCTAGGGATTCTGTGGCATTTTCGAGCATTTTTCTGGCTTCGAGTTTTTTCTGCTCTCAAGCAGAGTCCACGCCCGCCCACACGCAGGTAACGCAAACCGTTGGGCGTTTGTCTTGCAAAAATTAGCATCATAAGGAAGGAAAAAACATGAATGATGGATTGTTGAATACTATCTTGACAGGCTGTTTTGGATTAGCAGGAACATTGCTTTTGGTTTTCGGCACAATCGTTGCCGCTGGTATAAACAAGGGTAGCGGAAACAAGTTAGATTTATCCTCAACGGTGTGGGTCGGTATAGGCGGAATGTTGGCTATTGTCGGGTGTATTGGTGGTATCCTGATTGGTTACTCCATATTTGGAAACACTCCAGACCCGACAGAACAGGTCACTTTTAATAATAACCCTTCCAGTTCTGCCGAATCAAATCAATCATCGTTGATTATTAATGGCGTTTCTTATTCCTTACCAGACTCGAGTTCGTCCCCTCATTGTGTGGCGCAAGAAGTTCACACTAATGGCTCAAATGTAGTTACCTATAATGTAACCGTTCCAAGTGGTTGGGTTATGATGTGGTCGTCGTGGAAAGCAAATTGGGAAGGTGGAAGTTACAATCAAGATGGAATGCTTATTATCAAGGGACCATATAGCGGCACAATTGAAATAAATACTGGTGGCTCATGTTCAGGACCAATTGAATGGTATGATTTCATCCATCAAAATCGAATTAATGATTATTCAGTTCCATCAAGACCAGAATATACAATTCCATAAATAATGTATGCTTCAAGCAAAAAACGCCCAACAAAGCGTGCAGCGGATTTTTGGGAGTCTGCGCGATTTATAAGCCTTTTTCTGGCTTCGAGTTTTTTCTACATCTCAAACAGAATCTCAGCTCGCCCAAAATCCGCTAACGCAAGCCGTTCGGCGGCTGCAAAGGTGTGCTGCTGCCTCGAGATTCTTACCTCTTGGTCGTTGCAGAGTCGAGTAGAAAGGAGTTCGTAAAGTGATGAGATTTCAAAACGAGCAAGGTAACATAGCGCGCAAGTTCTTGCAGTCGCACAGCCTCATGTCCTCTCCTACGTCGGTCCTGAACAAAAACCTCACTCTGCGGTTGTCGAGTACGTCCTGACAGAGGACGGAGAGATTCTTTTTAGCACCTTCAAAGACAAACGAAAGTACGAGTGGCTTCGACATAATTCCGCGGTGTCGATAGTAGTCGGCTGGACTTTCGATGAGAACATAACGATTCAATACGAAGGAACAGCCGAAGAACTTTTCGGTACAGATCTCCTGAGATATTCCGATTACTATTTTCACATACTTCCTGACGCCGAGAAATTTGCGGATGCTTTCTCCCATTTGGGAAAATTGGCCTTCTTTAAGGTTTCGCCTAAATGGGTTCGCTACTCTGATTTTAACCAGACTCCGTGGGAGATCAGGGAGTTCGAGTAATATGTACACTCCGCCTACCGATGAACAGCAGTGTCAAGGGTAAGACGGGAAATGGATGGAGAAAGCCCAATGTGTTTTTCAAGACATTGGGCTTTTCTTTTTAAAGGAGTTTCCAGTATACAGGGAAGCGTCACCACAAACAAGGCTGGGTTGTCTTTTGGACATGGCTGTAGCAAAGTCAGGAAAAGGGTGTAACAAGGAGAGAAAAAGCTTCAGAAAGGTGTGCTGAGAAATAACGTCTAGCTTGTGCGGCGTTGTGGAACCCAGCTTGACGGATCAAAGCAAGTG
>Ga0315912_10002578_pt1 | contig 19040 bp, 19 predicted proteins | sample VfabasoilMG_FD_204469 | JGI IMG/M metagenome (GOLD analysis project Ga0315912, IMG submission 204469) | Garden soil microbial communities collected in Santa Monica, California, United States - V. faba soil | ecosystem: Environmental > Terrestrial > Soil > Garden | place: USA: California...
CGCGCGCACGCCGGCGAACTCGCGCCAGTAGAAGAGGGCGGCATTGGCACCCATCAGCACGAGGAACACGACCTTCAGCTTGAACGCGTCGTTGTAGAAATACTGGCTCGGCGTGCCCGAGATGAACATGATTCCCGTGATCACGGACGCGCCGAACCCCGCTAGCCCCCACGGCAGCGTCGCATGCAACGTGCTCGGCGCGATGCCCTTCGCGAAGCCGAGCACGCGAAGATCGAACAGTCCGACGGTGCCGGCGAGCAGCGTCAGCGCGCAGAAATGCACCGACTCGCAGATAGGCCACACCCAACGGTAGGTCACGACGAACTGCGAGAGCCGCGTGCTGACGAGCCAGTCGATGATCGCGTCGAGCAGGGCTATTCTCTCGACCATCTAGAACGCCTCGCTGACGAGCAGGATGTGGTACGTGTACGCGAGCAGCCTGCCCGTCACGATCGTGCCTGCCCAAAACAGCAACGACAGCAGTGCGAGCCGCCGCGCGCGTGCGCTAACCGCGCGTTCTGCCGTGCCGTTGGCCACCGCGATCTCGGCTTTCGTCTGCTGCAGCACCCAAAGCGCGAGGCCGACGAGCGTGAGTTTCACGAAGAAGACCCAGTTCGTCAGCGCCTTCGCGGGATAGGCGGCCAACAGCACGAGCCCGGAGGCCAAGTTGATGCCGAAGCCGAGCCACATCACGCGGTAGACGCTCACGAGGTCGAACGACGGCACCGTTCGGCGCGCGAGCAGCCAGAACGCGAGTCCGATGTTGATTCCGGCCAGCATGGCGAGCCCGAGCGTGTGCAGGAATAGGATGAACGGGAACGCCAGCAGCGACGGGGATTCGCGCACCCACACGCTGAGCGCGAGCTGCTCGATGCTCGCAAAGAGCTGCATCATCGCGACTGCCCCATGATCTCGCTCGGCCGCTTGCGCATGTGGATCAGCGGCCAAGGCGACCGCTCGGCACCGGGCTCGATTGCGACTTCGATCAGCGCCGGCCGCGCCGCTGCGAGCTCGGTCTCGAGAGCTCTCTGCAGCTCGCGCGGATCGGCGACGCGCCGCGCCGAGACACCGAAGCTCTCGGCGAGGCGAACGAAGTCGGGGTTGTGAAATTCCGAGCCGATCGTGCGGCCGCCGAACCGTTCTTGCTGGTCGCGCAGCACGTTGGCGAAGGAATGGTTGTTGAAGACGATCGTCACGAGCGCAATTCCGTATTGCGCGGCAGTCGCGAGCTCTTGCACGCCGAACATGAACCCGCCGTCCCCCGTTACCGACACGACGGCTTTCGCGGGATTCGCGACCTTGGCGCCGAGTGCCGTCGGAAAGCCGAAGCCGAGTGTGCCCTGGAATCCCTCGGAGATATAGGTTCGCGGCGCCAGAACCGGAAAGGCCCCCGTATACGTCGTGAACCCGACCTGCGAGAGCTCCGGCACGAGGATGCCGTCGCGGGGCAAGACGGCGCGAATCGCACGCAGGAACGAGGCCTGCGGCTGGATGGCGTCGATTGCCGCGTCCGCGACGCGCTTCGCCGCGGCGATTTCCGCGACGCGCGCGGGGTTCGGCGCGGCGCGCGTGCGTAACCGTTCCGCGAGCAGCCGGCACGCCGCGGCCGCATCGGCGACGATCGCGACGTCCGGCTCGAATCGCCGCATCTCTGCCGCGTCGATATCGATGCGGACGACTTTCGGACCGTGCGACGGCTTGCGCTCGTAGCGCATCGGGTCGCCCCAGCGCATGTACGGCATCTCGAGCCGGCTGCCGACCCCGACGAGCACGTCGACCTCGTCCCAGAGCTCGCGCGCGGCGACGCTCGCGACACCGAGCGCGTGATCCTCGGGCATCACGCCGCGGCCGCTGCGAAACGCCGTCACGGGTGCCTGCAGCGCCTCCGCGAGCAGCTCGACTTCCGGCGCCGCATGCTGCGCACCCGCGCCGCACATGATCATGGGCCTCTTCGCGGAAGCCAGTAGGCGCACGGCCGCGTCGATTGCATCCGTATCGACCGGGGGCTCCGGCGTCGAGGGACCGGGACGCTCGATGAGGGCGGGGGACTGCCCGGCCATCGTGTCCCAGCACATCTCGACGGCGACGGGGCCGGGGCGCCCGCCCGAAGCTGCGCGAAAGGCCCGGTTGACGAGCGTCGACGCGTCCGCTGCGGAGTCGATTCGCCACGCGTCTTTGATCAGCGTGCGGAGGGTCCCGGCTTGGTCGGCGAGCTCGTGCAAATGCCCGCGGCCGCGCCCGAGGAACGACGAGGGCACCTGCCCGGTCAGGCACACGACGGGCGAGCAATTGCCCATCGCCGTGCACAGCGCGGCCGCGGCATTCAGCACGCCCGGCCCGGGCACGACCGTGAACACGCCGGTTCGCCCGGTCGATTTCGCATAGCCCATCGCCATGTAGGCGGCGGCCTGCTCGTGACGCGGCACGATGAGCTCGACGTCCGTGCCATGCAGCGCGTCGAACAGCGGGTAGATCTGCGCGCCCGGCACGCCGAAGATCGTGCTCATGCCGTTCGCGCGAGCCGCCTCGATGATCGCCGCACCGCCCGTGATCTGCCGCAGATCTGGCATCACTAATGCTTCCTAAGTAATTGATTTAGATATTTCTGGTGAACAAAAAAATACGCTGCGGCGAGCCCTTTGTTAGCATCCCCCTCGAGTGCTCGCGCGACGCCGGCGCTCATTGCAGCGTGATCTTCGTGGAGTAGCAACATGACGGCGAGCGTGCGATTCGTGATCCGAGCGGCAGCGGCGCTCGTAGTCCTGCTCGGTTGCGGCGCCGCGTACGCGCACGGCATCGCCGGCGAGGACCAAGCGTTCCTGCTGCGCGCAACGGGACCTCACATCGGGCCGTATGTCTATCTCGGTGCGAAGCACATGGTGACGGGCTACGACCATCTGCTGTTTCTCGCCGGCGTCATCTTCTTCCTGTACCGATTGAAAGACGTAGCGCTCTACGTGACGTTGTTCGCCGTCGGGCATAGCACGACGCTGCTGCTCGGCGTGCTCGCGGGGTGGCACGTCGACGCGTATCTCGTCGACGCGGTCATCGGCTTGTCCGTCGTCTACAAGGCGTTCGAGAATCTCGGCGGCTTTCGCCGCATCGGCGTGGAGCCGAACACCAAAGCGGCCGTGCTGTTCTTCGGCTTCTTCCACGGGCTCGGCCTTGCGACGAAGCTTCAGGATCTCGCGTTGTCGAGAGACGGCCTCGTCACGAACATGGTCTCGTTCAACGTCGGCGTGGAGATCGGGCAGCTGTTGGCGCTCGGCTTGATGCTGATCGCGTTCAACCTTTGGCGCCGAAGCGGCGCATTTTTCCGGCACGCGTTTGCCGGCAACGTCGTGTTGATGGCGGCCGGTTTCGTGCTGGCCGGCTACCAGCTCGCGGGATATCTGACGGCGTAAGAGCGCGCGGTCGATGGAATCGCCGGAGCCCCTCGACTTCTACGACGTCGGAGCGCTGCTAAGCGACGACGAACGCCTGATCCGCGAGACCGTTGCCCGGTTCGTCGACCGTGAGGTCATTCCGATCATCGCGGAGTGTTTCGCCGTGGAGCGATTTCCGCTCGAGCTCGTGCCTCGGCTCGCAAACCTCGGCCTCTTCGGCGCCACGCTGCAAGACTACGGCTGTCCCGGCCTCGGTTACACGGCTTACGGCCTCATCTGCGAGGAGCTCGAGCGCGGCGACAGCGCTTTGCGAAGCTGCGTGTCCGTGCAGAGCAGCCTGGTCATGGGCGCGATCTTCGCGTTCGGCTCCGACGAGCAGCGCTCGCAATGGCTGCCCGAGCTCGCGCGCGGCACGAAGCTCGGGTGCTTCGCGTTGACCGAATCGCACGGCGGATCCGATCCGGCGCGCATGCGCACGCGCGCGCGCCGAAGCGGCGGGGACTGGGTGCTCGACGGCGCGAAACACTGGATCACCAATGGCGCGCTCGCGGACGTCGCCGTCGTTTGGGCGCTGACCGACGACGGCATCGCGGCGTTCCTCGTCGAGAAGGGCACGAGCGGCTTCGAGTCGCGCGTCATCAAGAACAAGCTGTCGTTGCGTGCATCGAGCACGGCCGAGCTCGCGTTGGCCGGCATCCGAGTTCCCGACAGCGCGCGGTTGCCCGATGCGAACGGGCTCAAAGCGGCGCTCAAGTGTCTCGACGAGGCGCGCTTCGGGATCGCGTGGGGCGCATGCGGCGCGGCGCGCGCGTGCATCGACACCGTGCTGCGCTACACGGAGTCGCGCGAGCTCTTCGGGCGAGCGTTGAACCGCACTCAACTGATCCAGGCGCGGCTCGCCGAGTGCGTTCGCAAGCTCACGGCAGCGCAGTTGCTCGCCTGGCGGCTCGGGCAGCTCAAGGACCTCGGCGCAGCGAAGAGCTCGCAGGTTTCGCTCGCCAAGTGGAACAACGTGCGCGCCGCGCTCGAGATTGCTCGCGATTGCCGGGACATGCTGGGCGCCGCGGGTATCACGCTGGATCACTGCCCGATGCGCCACTCGCTGAATCTCGAGACTGTGATCACGTACGAGGGCACCGAGAGTATCCACGAGCTGATCGTGGGGCGCGCGTTGACCGGCGAAAACGCGTTCTGAATGGGTAGGGCGGCGGCCGCCTGTGCTAAATTGCGCGCCTCCGGCTAGGTGGCAGAGTGGTCATGCAGCGGCCTGCAAAGCCGTGTACAGCGGTTCGATTCCGCTCCTAGCCTCCACCGAACCGTTCTTCGAGCCTTGGGTCTTCTCGGCTTCGCGAAGCGCGTAGAATCGCCTTCGCTCGCACAGCACTCCTTCGCACGACTGTCACTACTGCCCGGGTGGCGGAAGGGTAGACGCAGCGGACTTAAAATCCGCTGGCCGAAAGGCCGTGCCGGTTCAAATCCGGCCCTGGGCACCACAAAGAACGAAAGAGTCGACGCGCAGGTCGCGCGCGTGCAAAGGAGATCGGAGGGGTCGCTAAGACCGCACGAGGCGCGGCGGTGCCGGCGGTGCAGCGGGCGCTTCTTCGCGCGCTTGTCCGAGACGCGGGAGTAGGACACGCGTGCGCCAGACTTCGAACGGATCCCAACCTGCTTGCGAGCTTTGGTTCGGTGCGTTCGCGGGTTTGGCGTTGTGCAGAACTACGTTCTTATTCGTCGCAGGCGATTTCATCCGGTCTTCGTCGTACCGCTTGGAAACGCCGGGCAGTATGACCGCGCGCCGTGTCACTACCGTGACACGATTCACATTTTTGCCGATTTCGCGACGTTTGCCCAGGGCCACTCACCCAGCTCGATTACTTGATGCGCCGAACCGCCGCATTTTCCTGCGGGGCCGGCATCACGGCCGTGTCCGTCAACGAGGGCTCCTCTGGAAGCGGATTGCCCTGCGTAAGCCATTCTGGGACCTGCATTTTCAGCCGAAACGGGCCCATGCCGAGCACGTCCTCGTCGCAGAGGACCGTCCGCTCGATCCTCTGGCCGTTCAATAGGACGCCGTTCACGCTGTTCAAGTCGACGAGGTAGTAGCCCTCGGGCGTTCCGACGATCACGGCATGGTGGCGGCTCAAGTACGGGCTCGGAAGGCAAATGTCGTTGTGCTCGCTGCGGCCGATCAGGGTCCGCTGCCCGAGCGTGACGCGCGAGATGACCTTCCCGGCCCGGCTCACGACGACGTATCCCTGCGGCGGGCCTGCCGGCGCGCGTTCGGAACCGGGCGCGGTGTCCGATTCGAGCTTCGCGCCCTGTCGCGCGACGAGTGCGGCGACGGCCTGGCGAACGACGCGCGCGTCCGCTCTTTCGAGCGCCAGCTGTCGCAGGACCAGCAACGACATTTGGCACAGCACGTCGGCGGCGGCATAACGACCGCCACTCAAGCGAGCGATCATCTGCAAGGCGATCGGCGTCATGAAGCTTTGCATGTCGAAACGGCCGAGACGCCAGTCGAGATAACCCGTCAAGTCGTCTAGCGTCGCGGGTCCGAGCCCGTGCACGACCGGCGCGCCGGCTGCGACGCGGCCACAGGTTTCCCCCCAGTGCTTCACGACGCCCGAGGGGCCGCTCAGCAACAGCTCGAGCGCCGGCTTCTTGTCGATCTTGAAGACCAGCAATCGCTCGAGCTCTTCGAGCGCGGCGGGTTTGAAATCGTGCGCGTCGTCGACGAGCACGAGCACACGTCGATTTTGCGAGTGCCTCTGCTGCAGGAAGACGGTCAGCAGATTGCGCTGCTCGATCTGCGACAGATCCCAGGGCGCGAGATCGGCGCTCAGCAACAAGCTTGCGAGCACCGCCGACGCATCCTCCTTGGGACCGCGGCACTGAAGCACCACGGCGTTGGCACCGAGCTGCGTGCCAAGGTGTTGAAGCAGGGTGGACTTACCGCTCGAGGGCGGCCCGACCACGATGCGGACTTGCGTGGGGCGAGAAAGCCGGCTCAGGGCCTCCCGTTGGGCGGCCCCGAGCCAAATTTCGTCCGCCGTTGGTCGCGCGAACACTCTCGCGGGAGAGACCAACCTGTGTGTTTCTCCCATTAGCCGTTTTCCTTCTTTTTACAAATAGTTATCGAGGATACGTAACTGTTTTTATTACGGCTGGCGAAGAGTCTATGCCATCATGAATGTTATGTAAACGGCTGGATTGCCGGCTAATTCTGCATCCAAAATCACGCGCGCCTCGGTCCGCGAAGCTGAGAGCGCAGTGTTAAAAGCATTTTTAGATCCTTGTTCTGCAAAGACAAAAGATGAGGCAATCGGTTGCAAAAATGGCGGTCTCGGGCACAATCCGCGGCACTTGAAATGCGGGCTACCTGTTCATGACGGAGCGAGCGGTGCTGTGCGGACGGGAGCTCGCGATGTGGCGCGGCGAGCGCTGCCTGTTCGAGCAGTTGCATTTCGAGCTCGAACCCGCGCAGCTCGCGTTGCTGATCGGGCCGAACGGATCGGGCAAGACGACGTTGCTTCGGGTTCTCGCGGGCCTCGGTCTGCCGACGTCGGGCAGCGTGACTTGGAACGGGCTTGCCGTCAGCGAGCTCGCCGTCGAGCAGCGAGCAGAAGTTGCGTACCGGGGTCACCTCGAAGCTCTGAAGCGCGACCTGACGGTGGTCGAGAATTTGCGCTTCCACGCGGCGCTCTGGCGTACCGACACGAACGTCGAACTCATTCTCGAGGAACTGAAGCTCGGTTCCGTCGCTCATATGCGTGCACGTTACTTGTCGGCCGGCCAACGCCGACGCGTGGCGCTCGCAATGCTCAAGATGTCGGGAGCGAAGCTTTGGTTGTTGGACGAGCCCACGACGAATCTCGACGCCGAAGGCCGCGCCTTGGTCGTCGACTGGACGCGCCGCCACCTCGCGGAGGGCGGCTTGGCCGTCATCGCGACGCACCAGCCCGACGAGTTCGCCGCGCGCGGCGCGTTGATGATCGAGTTGTGATGGGTGCATTCAACGCGGTCTTCTCGCGCGATCTGCGCGTCGCGTTTCGGCGGTGGAGCGAGCTCGCCCATCCGCTGATCTTCTTCAGCATCGTCGTGACGTTGTTTCCGTTGGCGCTGTCGCCGACCGCGGCACAGCTGCGCGAAGTCGGCGTCGGCGTGCTGTGGGTCGCCACGCTGCTGTCGTCGCTGCTCGCGCTCGACGGCCTGTTTCGGGGCGACGCCGAGGACGGGACCTTAGAGCAACTGTTGTTGAGCCCCGTGTCGACGACGGTCGCGGTCTACGCGAAAGTGACGGCGCACGCGCTCGTGACGCTCGTGCCTCTGATCTGCCTAGTTCCGTTGTCGGCCTACACGTTCAACATCCCTGCGGCAGCGCTGCCGACGCTCGTGCTGGCGCTGTTGCTCGCTACGCCGACACTGACCGTGCTGGTCGGACTGGGCGCGGCGTTGACGGTCGGCTTGCGGCGCGGCGGATCGATCGTCGGGCTGCTCGTCTTGCCGCTCACGAGCCCACTGCTGATTTTCGGCACGCGAGCCACCGATCTCAGCATGAACGGCGAGCCGGCTGCGGCTCCGCTGTTTCTCTTGGCGGCGCTCGCAGTGCTCGCCGTTTCGCTGGGCCCGCTTGCGATAGCGGCTGCCGTGAAAGTCGGAATCGAATAGGAATACAAGATGAAACTACCGCGATGGTTTCACCAGTTCGGCTCGCCGCCGTACGTGTATCGCTTGGCGGATCGTCTGTGTCCGTGGCTAGGCGGGCTCGGCGGTGCGTTGCTCGCGGTGGGCGCGGTCTGGGGACTCGCGTTCGCGCCGCCCGATTACCAGCAGGGCGAGTCGGCTCGCATCATCTACATCCATCCGCAGACGGCGTACATCGGCATGATGGCGTACGTCGTGATGGCCGTCGCGTCGGCCATCGGCTACGTCTGGCGCTTGAAGCTCGCGCACGCGGTCGCCGTTAGCGCGGCGCCGATCGGCGCGTGGTTCACGTTCTGCGCGCTGTTCACCGGCGCTGTGTGGGGACGCCCGACGTGGGGAACTTACTGGCAATGGGGCGATCCACGAATCATGTTCGAGGCCCTGTTGCTGTTCCTGTTTCTCGGCTACCTCGCACTACGTGAAGCGTTCGACGATCGCGACAAGGCCGACCGCGTGACGGCCATTCTCGCCGTCGTTGGTGTCGTCAACATTCCGATCGTCCATTACTCCGTCGAGTGGTGGAACTCGTTGCACCAGACGTCGACTCTTCTCGCCGAGGGTGGTCCGGCAATGACGACCGACATGCTGATCCCGTTCCTGATCATGGTCGCCGCCTTCACGCTGACGTTCTATTGGCTCCTGTTGCGCCGGCTGCAGGCCGAGATCGTCGAACGTGAAGGCGATGCACGCTGGATTCGCGAGCTCGTGGGCGAGGGCGCACGGTGAGCGAATTCTTCTTAATGGGCGGCCACGGCGCTTACGTTTGGTCCGCGTACGGCCTTACACTGGCCGTCGTGATCATCAACGTGTGGCTCGCGCGCGCCAAGCTTCGAGCCGCGCCGCAGCGGGCTCGCGAGCTCGCCACGCAGGCTGAGGCTCCGCGTAAGCAACCCACGGTGCGGCGGCTGCAATGAAGTCGAGAACGCAACGAAAGCTGTTCATAGTGGCTGTGCTCGCCGGCATCACGCTGGCGGGTTACTTCACGTATCGAGCGCTGCAGGAGAACATGCTGTACTTCTTCAGCCCCACGCAGATCGCGGCGGGTGAAGCGCCGAACCGCACGTTTAGGCTCGGCGGCATGGTGCTCGCCGGCAGCCTGAAGCGCGAGCCCGGCACGCTCAACGTGAGCTTCGTCGTCACGGACAACGTGCATTCGGTCCCCGTGACATATAACCGCGTGCTTCCGGATCTCTTTCGCGAAGGGGCGGGTGCCGTCGTGATAGGCCGCTTGAACGACAGCGGCGAGTTCGTCGGCGAAGAAGTCATCGCCAAGCACGACGAGAAGTACATGCCACCCGAGGTCGCCGATGCGCTCGAGAAGGCGCGCGCGGCACAGGGACAATGATTCCGGAATTCGGTCAACTCGCGCTCGCGCTGGCGCTTTGCCTCGCGCTCGTGCAGGGCACGTTGCCGCTCGTCGGCGCAGCACTCGGTCGAGCCGATTGGATGGCGCTCGCGCGCCCCGCCGCGGCCGGCCAATTCGTGTTCGTCGCGATGGCCTTCGGGGCGCTCGTGTACGCGTTCCTGTCGGACGACTTCAGCGTGTTGTTCGTCGCGCAGCATTCGAATTCCGCGCTGCCCGTGTTCTACAAGGCGACAGCAGCGTGGGGCGGCCACGAAGGCTCGATGCTGCTCTGGATCGTCGTGCTCGCGTTCTGGACGATGGCGGTAGCAGCGGGCAGCCGGTCGCAGCCGCAGGAATTCGCGAGCCGCGTGCTCGGCGTGCTCGGCATCGTCAGCGCCGGCGTCATCGCGTTCGCGTTCTTCACGTCGAATCCGTTCATGCGGCTGATTCCCGCGCCCGCGGACGGCAACGACTTGAACCCGCTGCTGCAAGACCCCGGGATGATTTTCCATCCGCCGACGCTCTACATGGGTTACGTCGGCGTTGCCGTTCCGTTCGCGTTCGCGGTCGCCGCGCTGCTGACCGGCCGCCTCGATAAGGATTGGGCGAAGTGGACGCGACCGTGGACCGTCGGTGCGTGGATCTTTCTGACGGCCGGCATCACGCTCGGCAGCTGGTGGGCCTACTACGAGCTCGGCTGGGGAGGCTGGTGGTTCTGGGACCCCGTCGAGAACTCCTCGTTCATGCCGTGGCTCATGGCAACCGCGTTGCTGCATTCGCTGGCCGTCACGGAGCGGCGCGGCATCTTCAAGAGCTGGACCGTGCTGCTCGCGATCGCCGCGTTTTCGTTGAGCTTGCTCGGCACGTTCCTCACGCGCACGGGCGTCATGATCTCCGTGCACGCGTTCGCGTCCGATCCGACGCGCGGGCTCTTCATTCTCGCGCTGCTCGCGTTCTTCACGGGCGGCTCGCTGCTTCTGTATGCGATGCGCGCGCGCAACTTCGAAGCCGAGGGCGGCTTCAAGCTCGTGTCGCGCGAATCGTTCCTGCTCGCGAACAACGTGCTGCTCGTCGTAGCGGCGGGCGTCGTGCTGTTCGGCACGCTCGCGCCGTTGATCGTCGAGGCGCTCGGGCTCGGAACGATTTCGGTCGGCCCGCCGTACTTCAATTTGATGTTCTTGCTTCCGGCGCTGCCGCTCGTCGCGCTGATCGGGGTCGGCATGCACACGGGCTGGCGCTCGATGCCGGGCGATGCGCTCGTGCGGCGCCTGCGCGTGCCTGCGGTCGCTGGCGTCGTGCTCGGAATTGCAACGCCGTTCGTCTTCTTCGATACGGCGTCGGTACTGACGGTCCTCGCCGTCTCGATCGCGCTGTGGGTATGCGCGAGCTCGTTGCTCGATCCCATTCGTAGGCTCGTCTACAGAACGGGGGCTCCGCTCACGCGCGGGCAAGTCGGCATGCATCTCGCACACTTCGGCGTCGGCATTTTCATGCTCGGCGCGACGGTCACGTCCGCCTACAACATGGAGCGCGATTTCAGCGCGCGGCCGGGCGACACGATCGCGGCCGGCGGCTACGAGTTCGTCTTCAAGTCGATACGCGAAGTCCAAGGCCCGAATTTCGTGGCCGAAGAAGGCGAGTTCGAGCTGCGGAGCAGCGGCGAGCTCGTTGCGCTCTTGAATCCGCAGATTCGAACCTACCAAGTTCAAGGCTCCGCAATGACGGAGGCCGCGATCGACGCGAACGGTCTGCGTGACGTGTTCGTCGCGCTCGGCGAGCCGCTCGGCGAAGGTGCCTGGAGTGTCCGGCTCCGCGTGAAGCCGTTGATTGGATTTCTCTGGATCGGCTCGGCGCTCATGGCGCTCGGCGGGCTCGTGGCAATCACCGACCGCCGCTACCGCGTCGCCGCGCGTGAGACGCGGCAGGGCGCGGCACAACCGGCGCCGGGGGCGGCCTGATCGATGCTGCGCTATCTCGCTCCTCTCGCGATCTTCGTCGTCATCGGCGTGTTCTTCTACATCGGCTTGGGCCGGAATCCGAACAACGTGCCTTCGCCGCTCGTCGGCAAACCGGTGCCCACGTTTTCTCTGCCGAGCGTCACGAACCCGAGTGAGACCGTGAGCAACTCGGCTCTGGCCGGGCGTGTCGCGCTCGTCAACGTTTGGGGAACGTGGTGTGTCGAGTGTCGGCACGAGCACGCGTTTCTGGTCGAGCTCTCGCGCGCCGGGATGCCGATCTTCGGATTGAACGTGCGCGACGATCGAGCCGCCGCGATCGACTGGCTCGACCGTCTCGGCAACCCGTATGTGAGCTCGGGATTCGACCCCGACGGCATCGCCGCCATCGATTGGGGTGTCACGGGCGCACCCGAGACGTTTCTCATCGGCAGCGACGGCACGATCCTGCACAAGCACATCTCGCCGTTGACCGCACGCGTGTGGCAAGACGACTTCTTGCCCATCTTGCGCGAGCACTGTGGCGCGTCGGACTGCCCGTTTCTCGCGGCGGTCGGTGGCCGATGAAGAAGCTCGCTCGAGTGCTCGCGCTCTGGCTCGGGCTCGCGGCGTGCGCCTTCGCGGCGGGTAGTCAGCAGTCGTTCGACGATCCGGCGCTCGAGGCGCGCTACCGCGCGCTGATCAGCGAGATCCGTTGCCCAAAATGCTTGAACGAAAGCATCGCCGAGTCGAATGCACCCGTTGCGGCCGACTTGCGGCGCGAGGTTCGGCGGCTCATCGGCGAGGGCGCGTCTGACGACGAGGTGAAGACGTTCCTCTCATCGCGCTACGGCGAGTTCGTGCTGTACAGGCCGAGACTGTCGCCGACGACGGCCGTGGTGTGGGCAGCTCCGCTGGCGTTCTTGGTTCTGGGCGGGATCGTGTTCTGGCGGATCCTGGCCGCCAAGCGGCACCAGCCGCTCGACGAGGAGCCGCTACCTTGACCGCGACGTTCTGGACCGTCGCGGCTCTCTTGTGCGGGGTCGCGATCCTGATCTTGCTCGTGCCGGTTTGGCGGCACCGCGCGCGCGGCGGCCGATGGTCCGTCGAAGGCATCGCCGTAGCGCTCTTGATCGCGCCGCTCGCGCTCGTCATGTACACGTACGTCAGCGACTGGGATGCGGAGTTCGCGGAGCGCGTGAGCCAAGAGTCGGCGCTGATCGACCAGCTCGCGAGGCACCTCGAGGCCAACCCGAACGATCTCCAAGGGTGGCAGCTCTTGGCTGCCAGCTACATGCAGCTCGGGCGCTACCCCGAAGGCAGAGCCGCGTACGAGCGCGTGTGGTCTTTGACTCGCCAACCCGACGACGAGCTCAAGCTCGCCTACGCCGAGTCGCAAATCTTGACGGATCGATCGACCGTGAGCGGCGAGGCGGGCCGCCTCGTCGAGGAAGTGCTCGCTGCGGATCCGGGTAACCCGAAGGCGCTCTGGTACGGCGGGCTCGTCGCACTGGAGCTCGGTCGCGACGACGCGGTGCGAACGCGCTGGACGAGGCTGCTCGCGTTGAACCCGCCCGAGGACGTGGCTCGCGTCGTGCAAATGCAGCTCGCGCAGCTCGGCGGCGGGCCGGCCGAAGGTATTCCGGCGCCGTCGGGCCCGGAGATCAAGCTCAGTGTGTCGCTGGGCGAAGGACGCTCGGTGGCGGCGCTCGGACCGAACGCGCAGCTCTTCATCATGGCGCTCGCGCCCGAAGGCGGGCCGCCGCTCGCCGTGATACGGCGGCCGCCGAACGCCGTGCCCGGCGAATTTTCGTTGAGCGACGCCAACAGCATCATCCAGGGCCGCTCGTTATCGGCGTATCCCGAGGTCACGGTCGTCGCGCGGCTCTCGAGCTCGGGCGAGCCGACGGCGCAACCCGGCGATTGGTTCGCGCAGACCGTCGTGCAGCCGACGGCCGGGCAACCCGTGGCCGTAGCGCTCGTCATCGATCAGGTGGTCCAATGAGCGCATGCCGGAGCTGCCCGACATCACGCTCTACCTCGAAGCGTTACGGCAGCGCGTTCTCGGCCGCCGCCTAGAGCGCAGCCGCGTTCTTTCGCCGTTCCTGCTGCGCAGCGTCGACCCACCGGTTGGCGCGGCTCACGACACGCGCGCCGTCGCGTTCGAGCGGCTCGGCAAGCGCATCGCGATCGGCTTCGACAACGAGGTCTGGCTCGTGCTGCACCTCATGATCGCGGGCCGCCTGCAGTGGCGTCCGGAGTGGCCAGCCTCGTTCACGCGTCAGACGGCGCTCGCGCTCGGCTTCGAAAACGGAACGCTGCTGCTGACCGAGGCCGGGACGAAGAAGCGCGCATCGCTGCACGTCGTTCGCGGCCGCGACGGCCTTACCGCTCACCAGCCGGGAGGCATCGAGCTCGACCGCATCGACGCCGCCGAGTTCGAGGCCGCTCTGAAGAAACGCAATCACACGCTGAAGCGCGCGCTCACGGATCCGCGCTTGATCAGCGGCATCGGCAACGCGTACTCGGACGAGATCCTGCACCGGGCCAACTTGTCGCCCGTGACGCTGACGAGCCGGCTGACGTCCGACGAAGCAGCACGGCTCTTCGCGGCGGCAAACGAAGTGCTGGCCGAGTGGCTCGCGCGATTGCGCGCGAAAGCGGGCGGCGAGTTTCCGAGCAAGGTCACGGCGTTTCACGACGAGATGGCCGTTCACGGCAAGTTTGGCAAGCCGTGCCCCGTCTGCAAGACCAAAGTGCAGCGCATCCGCTACGCAGAGAACGAAACGAATTACTGCCCGCGCTGCCAGACGAAGGGACGGTTGCTGGCCGACCGATCCTTGTCGCGACTGCTCAAGGAAGACTGGCCGAAATCGATCGACGAGCTCGAGCAAATGCGCCCATGAGCGACGAGTGGCCGCGCATCGTCGTGCATGCCGACATGGACGCGTTCTACGCCGCCGTGGAGCAGCTCGACGATCCGCGTCTGCGCGGACGCCCTTTGCTCGTGGGTTCCGATAGTGCGCGCGGCGTCGTGTTGACGGCGAGCTACGAGGCGCGCGTGTCGGGCGCCGGCAGCGCGATGCCGATGCACCGTGCACGCCGGTTGTGCCCCGAGGCGCTCGTCGTGCCGCCGCGCTTCGAGCGGTATCAGCAAGTGTCCGAGCTCGTCATGGATGCGCTCGGCCATTTCTCGCCGCTGGTCGAGCCTCTCAGCCTCGACGAAGCGTTTCTCGACATGACCGGGAGCACGCGCTTGTTCGGCAGCGTCGAGTCGATCGGCACGCGCATCAAAGCCGCGGTGCGCGAATGCACGGGCGGGCTCACGGCGTCCGTGGGCATTTCAGCAACGCGTTACGTGGCCAAGGTCGCGAGCGGCTTTCGCAAGCCCGACGGCCTCACGATCGTGCCGCCTCCCGACATGCGCGCGTGGTTGGCCCCGCTCGCGGTCTCTAACCTGTGGGGCGCCGGGCCGACCACGACGGAGCGGCTGCGTGCGCTCGGTTTCGAGACGATCGGGCAAGTGGCGAGCGCCGACCCGGCCGCGCTCGAGCGCTCGCTCGGCGCGCTTGGCCAGCGCTTCTACGCGCTCGCGAACGGAGTCGATCCGCGCGAGGTAGTCGGTTCGCGGCGCGCGCACAGCGTCGGCTCCGAACGCACGTTGAACGTCGACGTCACGTCGCGCGCGCAGATAGAGGGATACCTGCGGCTTTCGGCCGACACGGTCGCGCACAGATTGCGCCGATCGAAGCGGCTCGCGCGCGGCGTGCGCATCAAGCTCAAGACGAGCGACTTCCGCGTCGTGACTCGCCAGCGTGTGCTCGCCGAAAGCACGGACGTCGGCGCGGTGCTGTTCGCGCATGCGCGATCGTTGTTGACGGAAGTGGAGGAGGGCGGTCCGTTTCGGCTGGTCGGGCTCGCCGCCTACGACCTCGAGTCCGCGCATGCACCGCCTCCGCAGCTCGAGTTGATGCCGCAAGCCGGCAGCCGCGCGCGGCGCTTGGAGACCGCCATCGACGCGCTCGTGGACCGCTACGGCCACGGAGTCGTGCAGCGAGCCGCAGATCTCGAGCGCGACCGCGGCGTCGGCGTCGCCGCAAACCTGGACTTCCTGCACGAACGCGAGGGCGAAGACTAAGGCGAGTCTCCCCCGGCCGCGGCCGTCGCTTGCTTCTCGAGCTCGGCCCAGCGATCGACGGCGGTTTCGAGCTCGCGCTCGGCTTCGTGCAGCTCCGCGAGCACGCGTTGAACGTCCTGATGTGGCCGCTCATAGAACGTGGGCTCGCTGATGGTTTCGCGCAGCTCGAGCACGCGTTGCTCGAGGCGCACGATCAGATCGGGGAGGGCGTCGAGCTCGCGCTGAAGCTTGTACGACAACTTGCGCGGCGCAGGGCGCGTGCGCGTGTCTCCGCCGCTTGCCTCCGTCGCCTCTTCGGGATCGTCGACGACCGCCAGCGTGCGGTGCCGTTCCAGCCAGTCGCTATACCCGCCGGCGTGGCGGCGCACTTGGCCGTCTTCCTCGAAGACGAGCGTGCTCGTGACGATCGCATCGAGAAAGTATCGATCGTGGCTGACGACGAGCAGCGTGCCGTCGTAGTCGGCAAGCCGCCCCTCGAGCGCCTCGAGCGTTTCGACGTCGAGGTCGTTCGTGGGCTCGTCGAGCACGAGCAGATTCGCCGGCTGCGTGAAGAGCTTCGCGAGGATTACGCGGTTGCGCTCGCCACCCGACAGCGCGGACACGGCCGTCATGGCTCTCTTCGCCGGGAACAGAAAGTCGGTGAGATAGGACACGACGTGCTTCTTGTTCCCGCGGATCGTCACGTATTCGCGGCCCTCGCCGACGATCTCCGCGACCGTCTTGCTCGTGTCGAGCTCCCGGCGCAATTGATCGAAATACGCGATCTCGAGATTCGTGCCGAGCTTGACTGAGCCTGAGTCCGGCGCGAGCTCGCCGAGCAGTATCTTGAGCAACGTGCTCTTGCCGACGCCGTTGTTGCCGATGATTCCGATGCGGTCACCGCGCATCACGCGCAGTGAAAAATCCTTCAGCAACGGCCGAGCGCCGTAGCCGTGCGAGACGTTGCGAATCTCGATGACCTTGCGGCCGGAGACTTCCTCGGATTCGTTGATCTGCACTCGCGCGGCTCGCGGGCGTTTGATACGCGCTTCGCGTACCTCGCGCAGCTCCTCGAGCGCGCGAACGCGGCCTTCGTTACGCGTCCGGCGAGCCTTGACGCCCTTACGGATCCAAACTTCTTCTTCGGCAAGCTTCCTGTCGAACAGCGCGTTCTGCCGATCCTCGTCCTCGTCGGCTTGAGCTCTTTTGACCAGGTAGTCGGTGTAGCCGCCGGGCCAGCTTCGAAGCTTGCCGCGGTCGATGTCGACGATACGTGTGGCGACCCTCTCGACGAAGCTGCGATCGTGCGTGACGAATAGGACGGCGCCGGGATGCCGGCGCACGGCGTCCTCGAGCCATTCGATCGTACTGATGTCGAGATGATTGGTCGGCTCGTCCAGCAGCAGCAGCTCGGGGTTCGACACGAGCGCCTGCGCGAGCGCGGTGCGGCGCCGCCACCCGCCGGACAAGTCGCTCATGCGGTGCTCGGCCGGCAAGCCGAGCTCGCTGATCACCGTGTCGATGCGTACGCCGATGTTCCAGCCGCCGCCGGCCTCGATCTCGCGCTGCAGGGTTTCGATATCGCGCAGAGCGGCTCGGTCGTTCGACGTTGCCGTGGCGAGCCGCTCGAACTGTGCGATTCGCGCGAGCTGGCCGGCCATGCCGTGCGCAACGTAACTACGCACGAGCTCGGCGGACTCGTCTGCGAGCTTTTGCTCGAGCAGGCTCCAGCGCAGGTGTGCAGACCTCTCGACAACGCCGTGGTCGGGCTCCTGGGCACCCGTGATCAGCTTCAGCGACGTGGACTTGCCGGCGCCGTTGCGGCCGATCAGGCAGACGCGTTCGCCGGGCTCGATCGAGAAGTCGGCGTCCACGAGCACGCGTTGGTCGCCGAAGGTCACGGAAACGGCGTCGAAACGCACCAGAGGAGCCATGGAGACGTCGGGATGATAGGGAGGGCCCGTACTGTAGCCGCGGCCGACAGTTCTGCAAGCGAAGCGTGAGACCGGGACGGATTACCCTCTCGTATGCGACATAATATACATTATGCGCCTTCTAGTCGGGGTTGCGTCGGAAGGATTTACACCTCCGTCGAGTAGTCAGGGCTAACCCATTGTTTCGATTCACTGGCATACGTCTTGCTCTTTTCGGGCATGCACTACGCGACACGGATTGTCTGCATCGTTGCTGTCCTGATCTCGCTTGCTAGCGTCGCCGACGCACAGGAGCCGCAGTCGAACGGCTCGTGGGCCGTCGTCATCAACGGCCGCGCCGTGCACATGAACGCGACGCACGACTGGAACGAAGACAACTGGGGCATCGGCATCGAGCGTGAGTTCGCCTCCCGCGGCCCTTGGATCAGGACCGCGCTCGCCAACGGCTTCAGCGACAGCATGGGCAACCCGTCGTACATGGCGGGCGGCGGCCTCAAGCGGCGGTTTCGCCTGGGCCGTTCGGACGACTTCTATGTCGACCTCGGCGGCATTGCGTTCGTGATGACGCGCGAGAACGTCAACGGCGACCGCCCGTTTCCGGGGCTTCTGCCGGCCGCTACGTTCGGCTTCAAGCACGTAGCCTTGAACATGACGTATCTGCCCGAGGCCGTCGCAGACCGCGTCACGCACTCGCGCCGGTACGATCCGACCATGCACGGCGTCTTTTTCATGCAATTGAAGCTCGATGCACGCCTGTTCGGCCTCGGACGGCGCAGCGGGCCGCTCTTTGCGCAAAGCGCGGCTGACTGACCCCGTCACACTGCCCAGTCTCGTTCCTGTGCTATCTTTGGACGAACTCGAGAGGCGCCCTCGACTCTAAGGGCTACGTTCATCGCCGAGGAACGATCGATGAAGCGCTTTAAGTGGGTCGCCGTTGCGGCCGCTACCGCCCTGTTGACCACGACCGTGGCTCAAGCCGCATTTCTGGCATCCGAGAAGGAAGTTCGCCGCCAGGCGCGCGTCCAATGGCTGCAGATGAAGCGCCATTTACCGCTCGAGCCGGATCCGCGCGTGCAAAGCTACGTCGAGTGCGTGGCCAACCGCGTAATCGCAGAGTTGCCCAAAGAACAGGCCGAAGGCTTCGACTGGGAAATCGTCGTGTTCGACGAGGACGAGGTCAACGCCATGGTCGATCCCAACGGCAAGATCACCGTCTATAACGGCCTGCTGAGAGTCGCCGACACGCAAGACGCTCTGGCCGCCGTGATCGGCCACGAGCTCACGCACGCCACGGAAGGCCACACGATGGACAGAATGGCGCGAGCGGCGCGCCAGGATATCTGGGCGATGATCGGCACCGCGGCGACGGGCGTCCAGGTGCGCGACTACCTGCATATCGCCCTCGCTCTACCGTTCTATCGCGAACAGGAGCTCGAGTCGGATGCCGTCGGCCTTCAGCGCATGGCGAAGGCCGGTTTCGATCCGCGTGCGGCGATCTACTTTTGGAAATCCATGATCGCGTACAACCAGCAGAGCGGCCGCGAGCAACCGCCGGAATTCTTGTCGACGCACCCGACCGACCAGGCGCGCATCGACGCTCTCGTCAAGAAGCTCACGCCG
>Ga0315912_10002579_pt1 | contig 19038 bp, 15 predicted proteins | sample VfabasoilMG_FD_204469 | JGI IMG/M metagenome (GOLD analysis project Ga0315912, IMG submission 204469) | Garden soil microbial communities collected in Santa Monica, California, United States - V. faba soil | ecosystem: Environmental > Terrestrial > Soil > Garden | place: USA: California...
CGCGCCGCCGCGCTGCAAACCCGCCATCGCCGCGATCGCGCGGCCGAGCTCGTGCGGTGCACAGATGTCGGCGAGGTACGACTGGCGGCCGAGCATCCACGCCGCATGCCCCGACCCGAGCGCCACCGCCGCGAACGCGATCAGCCACGGCTCGGTCGTGACGCTCAACAGGAAAAATCCCGCGAGGATCGCCACGAGGCCGCCGAGCAGCACGGGCTTGTCGCCGAAGCGCGCGACGAGGATGCCGGCCGGCACGTCGAACAGCAGCACGCCGATGCCGCGCAAGCCGACGACGAGTGCCGCAAACGCGGGGCTCGCGCCGATGTGGAGCATGTACAGCGGCAGCAGAATCGTCAGCGCTTCCTGGCTCACGGCCATCAGCAACGACGGCACGTAGACCGGAAGCAGCAGTCGGTCGTATGGCGCGGGGATCTTCAGTGCGAGCCGCTTATTGCTTGACCGCCGTGATCGGCGATGGGCTGCCGTTGCGCAGCACGTCGCCTTTTAGCGTGCCGTCCGCGGCGAGCTCGGCAACGTAATCGACGCGCGCGGCATTGCCGTTGAACACGACGTCGTAACCCCACTTCGCGCTCGAGCCGTCGACGGCGCCCGTCAAATCCGAGCCCGCGAGGCCGGGGATCTCGGGCCTGCAGCTGCCCGTCAACGCGTTGCCCTTCTGCACCAACGTGCACGTGATGAACGCGTGCGAGCCGTTGAAGAGGTTGTCGATTCGCCACGTGCCCGAGAAATCCGCGGCCCACGCGGCGCTCGGCACGAGCGCAGCGAGACCGAATAGCTTGCCGAGCTTCATGCGCTATCTCCCAGTCGAACGCCGCACATCATACCTAGGTTGAAATCTCGCCGCGGTCTCGCGATCCTTGCCTCATGTCCGACGACGCGCCGCAAACGAACGACGAGACAGGCGGCGGCGATGCGCCGCCCCCGCGCGACACGTTGAGCCCCGCCGTGCGCCGGCTCGTGCGCCAATTCGATCTCGACGTCACGGGCATTCACGGCACGGGGCCTGAGGGGCGCATCCGGGTCGGCGACGTCATGGGATTACTGACCGGTCGCACCGACACCGGCAACCGCGATGCTCCGCCGCGCGCCGCCGACGACGCGGTCGCGGAAACGGTCGACGCCGAGCCCGACGTCGACGCCGCACCGGAGCCTTCGCTACCGCTCGATGCGCCGAGCAACGTCGCGCCGCACTCCGGCGCCGTGATGACGTCGGTGTTCGAATGCGACTTCAGCCGCGTGCTGTCGCATCGCAAACGGTTGCGGCGCGAGAACGCCGAGATGCTGACGTTGGTCAGCTACGTGCTGAGCGCGCTCGCGAGCGCGCTCGAAGCGACTCCGGAGCTCGCGGCCGGCACTCCGATTCGCTTCGGCGTATGGTTGACGACGGCGGACGGCGAGCTGCGCAGCTCGCTCGTCGAGCTTCCAAGCCCGCTCCCGGAGCAACTCGGCGAGCGAGCCCGCGCGCTCGACGCTGCGCTGCGCACGAACCTCGACTTCGACGTCGCCAGCGCGAACCTGCTCGTGCACTCGTATGGCGAGAGCGGCAGCCTGCTCGCGACACCGACGCCGATCGGCGCCGGCCATGCCGCCAGCATCGGTGTCGGCCGCGTAAGACGCGAGCTCGTCGTGCGCGTCATCGACGGCGCGGAAACCCCGCGCGTCGCGGCGCGTTGTTACCTTTCTGTTTCGTTCCACGACGACCGCGTCGCGTTCCCGCGAGCGAACCGCGCGCTCGCAGACGTCGTGCGAATCCTCGAGAGCTGGCCCGACTAAGGTCTTTCGAGCGGCACGGGCCGCTGTCGCATTCGCAAGCGGCCCGTCATATTATCCCGCCCATGGAATCATCGAGCGTCAGACTGCTGGCCGCGATCGTGGCTCTAGGCGCGGTATCTACCGGTCGGGCACAAGACGAAACTCAAACCCAAGACTGGCAACGATTCCACGTCGGAGTCGCCATAGGCGAAGCGCGCTTGCACCGGAGCCTGTCCGAGGCATCGGAGTCTATGGCGCAGGTTTGGGGCGACCAGCGGACCGACGACTCCAAGGGGTGGAAGGTGGCCGCGGGATTTCGCCCACTCCGCATCGTCGGAGCCGAGATCCAATATGTCGACTTCGGCGAGGACGAAGTCTCGAAGACACGGGGGTTCGGAGCCCAAGTGCGGACCATCACCGATGGCCTAGACATGAAGGCCAGCGCGACGGCGTGGGTAGTGTCGGCCCTTCTTTTCATCCCGGAGCGCTCGCCGATGGTCGACGTCTATGGAAAGGTCGGCATGGCCGCGCTCGACGAGTCGTTGGAAGCTCACACCTTCCACATCACCATCGGCAATTGCGTGATCTCCGCCTGCCCGCGCGACGACTTGTACAGCGACGTGCACGAAAGCGACACGCGCCCTTACCTCGGAATCGGAGCGCGCTTCTTGGTCGGGCGCGGAGCCGCAGTGCGCGTCGAGTATGAAGCGATCGACCGCGACACCGGCGACGAAACGACGATGTTCTCCGTGGGAGTGGGGAAAGAGTTCTAAGCGCCCAGCAGAGTCACGATGAAACTGAAAGGGCACACTCTGCGTTCGCGCCCCGCACCACTCATCGCGCTTGCGGCTTTCGCGTTCGCGGGCACGAGTCGAGCCCAAACGCCCGCGCAGGATTGGCCGCGATTCTTTGTCGGCCTGGCTGTAGGCGCCGCTCAGCTGGGTTTTGACAAGTGTTTCTGAGGAGCAGGGCGATGAGTCGGTTGCGGGTCAACGCATCGATCGCGCTGGTGGCCTTGAACCTCGCCTGCGCCGGTAAAGCTCAGGACGAAAACGGGACCGCCGATCGCGACAAGCCGCGGTTTTACGTCGGCGCAGCTCTCGGGAAAGCCCACCTGAACGTGGACCTGGCGTCGACCGGAGCTCCGCCGTTAGTCCTCGATCGCTTCGTCAACCGATCACCGCCTGACAGCACGACGGGATGGAAACTCACTGCTGGATTCCGGCCAGTGCGCGTGGTCGGTGTAGAGCTCGGGTATGCCGACTTCGGCGAGGCCGAGATTCCACCTCCGACCGGGAACGGAATTATCCGCACGCACGTCGACATGGAAACGAGCGCCGACGCGATCATGCTAGCCGCGGTTCTCTTCGTCCCCCTGCGCTCGCCGGTGTTGGACGTCTACGGCAAGGTCGGCGTAGCGAAGCTCGACGAATCGTTCCAGGTGCACGCCTTGGTCTCCGACCCGCCCTGTACGCCGTTGACCTGCACCAACTTCAGCAACAGCGGTCACAACACCGGCTCGCATCCCTACTTCGGCGTCGGGTTCCGGCACGAGATCACGCGCGCAATCGCGCTTCGCCTCGAGTACGAAGCGATCGACCGTGACACCGGCGACGACACCGAGATGTGGTCGGTCGGCCTCGCGTGGGAACACTAGGCCGGCAGGCGCCGATTCCTACTTGAGCACCGCCGCGATCGAGTCGGCCACGCGGTCTACGTTCGAATGGTTGATGCCCGCGATGTTGATGCGGCTCGACTCGACCATGTAAACGTGGAACTCCTCGCGCAGCCGAATCACTTGTTCCTTCGTGATGCCGAGGAACGAGAACATGCCGCGTTCCTTCGCGATGAACGAGAAGTCCATCGACGTCTTGCGCGACGCGAGCTTGTCGACGAGCAGCTTGCGCAGCCCGTTCAAGCGCGCGCGCATGTCCGTGAGCTCTGCAACCCACTGCGAACGCAGTGCAGCGTCGCTCAAGATGTGACCGACGATCGCGGCGCCGTGGTCGGGCGGCATCGAGTAGATACCGCGCGCGACGCTCGCGGCGTTCGCAGCCGTCAGCTTCGCAGCCTCGGCGTTCGCCGAAACCACGCTCGCTGCGCCGACGCGTTCGCGGTACAAGCCTAAGTTCTTCGAGCACGACGTCACGACGACGACCTCGGGCAACTTCTCGGCCATGAGCCGCACGCCGTACGCGTCCTCGTCGAGCCCTTCGGCAAGACCTTGGTACGCGATGTCGATGAACGGCACGAGGCCGCGCCGCTCGCAGAGCTGCGTGAGCGCCTGCCACTGCTCGCGCGACAGGTCCGCGCCGCACGGGTTGTGGCAGCAGCCGTGAATCAACACGAGCTCGCCGGCGCTCGCCTTGTCGAGGCGCGCCAGCATCGGCTCGAAGTCGACGCGATGCTTCGCGTAGTCGTAATACGGATACGTGTCGAGCGTGAGGCCCGAGACCTTCAGCAGCGGCTGGTGGTTCGGCCACGTCGGCTCACTGACGTAGATCTTCGCGTTCGGCTTCGCGCGCGCGACGAGATGCCCCGCGATGCTCAGGCCTCCGCTGCCGCCCGGCGTTTGCACCGTCGACACGCGGCCGGCGCGCAGCGCCGGATGGTCCTTACCGTAGAGAATCTCCTCGACACCGCGGTTGAACACGGCGTTGCCGGCGATCGCGACGTACGTCTTGCTGTCCTGCTTCTCGAGAATGGCCTTCTCGGCGCGCTTGACGCTCGCGAGCACGGGCGTGCGCCCTTGCTCGTCTTGATAGACGCCGACGGAGAGGTCGATCTTGCCGGGGTGCGGGTCCGCGCGGAACAGGGTCATGATCCCCAAGATCGCGTCGGGCGGCAGCGGCTTCAGTGTTTCGAACACGGCTGATCCTTGATCGGAATTGGCAGGGAGCCCGTTTGGGCGGGCGGTATAGTATGTAGATCGCTGCGGCTCCACAACAGGCTCGCCCACGGCCGCGCGCTCAACAGAGAAGAGGCTCGTGAAAGCAATCGTCCTCGACAGTTTCGGGGGACCCGAGGTGCTCAAACCCGGGGAAGCCGAGGCCCCCACGGCCGCTGCGGGCCGCGTCTTGATTCGCGTGCACGCGACTAGCGTGAACCGCCCGGACGCCGTCCAGCGTCAAGGGAACTATCCGCCCCCGGCCGGCGAGTCGCCGATCTTAGGACTCGAGGCGGCCGGCACCGTCGAAGCGCTCGGCGCCGACGTCACGGGCTTCGCGCGCGGCGAACGCGTGTTCGCGCTGCTCGGGGGCGGCGGCTACGCGGAGCTCGCCGTCGCGCACGCGGGGCACGTCATGCGGATACCGCCGAACCTGACCTTCGAGCAAGCCGCGTGCATCTGCGAGACCTACATCACCGCGTACATGAATCTCTTTCTTTACGCGCAGCTCGCGGACGGCGAGACGGTGCTACTGCACGGCGGCGGCGGCGGCGTCACGACGGCGGCGATGCAGCTCGTCAAAACACTCACACCGCGCGCGCGGCTGCTCGTGACGGCCTCCACGGCCAAGGTCGAGCGCGTCAGGGCACTCGGCGCCGGCGTCGTCATCGACTATAAGAATGAGGACTTCGCCGAGGCCGTGCAGCGTCACACGGACAAACGCGGCGCCGACGTGATCCTCGACCACCTGGGCGGCTCGTATCTCGAGCGCAACGTGCGCTCGCTCGCGGTAGGCGGCCGCCTCGCCGTGATCGGCGTCATGGGCGGCCGCAAGGGCGAGCTCGACGTCGGCCGCGTGCTCGCGAATCGCCTGCGGATCTTGGGCTCGGTGCTCCGCCCGCGGCCCGTCGCCGAGAAGACGGCAATCATCCGCGCATTCGAGAGCGACGTGCTGCCGCATTTCGCCTCGGGACGCATCGCGCCGGCGATCCACAAGATCTATCCGCTCGAGCAAGCCGCCGAAGCGCATCGCGCGATGGAAGCCGGCGAGCACTTCGGCAAGCTCGTGCTGCGCGTCGCTCGAGCATGACGGCGCAGCGCTAGGCCGCGGGCGCGTACCTCTCGAAATTCGTCATCTGCGCCGCCAGCGCGCGCTGAAACGCGGGGCGCGCCTCGCAACGGCGTTGATAGGCGCCCAGCGTCGGCATGTCCGTGACGAGCTTCGTGTGGCGCAAGATCCGCAACACCGTGCTCATGAGCAAGTCACCGGCGGTGAACACGTCCTCGAGATATTCGCGGCCGGCGAGCCGGGCCGCGAGCTCGTCGAGGCGCGACTGCACCATGCTCAACTGCCAGGGCCGCCGCTGCTTGGCCCATTCGTCGTTCGCGCAGAAGAGATCCATCGTCGCGAGGTTCTGGACATGCGGCTCGATCGTGTTCAGCGCCGCGAACATCCACGTGACCGCGCGTGCGCGAGCGTCACCGTCGGCGGGCAGCAACGCGGGGGACTCTTGCGCAATGTGCAAGACAATCGCGCCCGATTCGAACAGCGTGAGGCCGTCCTCCTCATAGACCGGAACTTGGCCGAAAGGCTGCAGCGCGCGATGCGCAGCGGACTTCTGCTCGTTCAGCGCGAGCAAATGCTCCTCGTAGCCGAGGCCCGCTTCCTCGAGCGCCCAACGCACGCGCAGATCCTTGACCAAGCCCTGCGCGAGCGGGGGCACCCAGCGAAACGCCGTCAGTTTGATGTTCCGCATGACTTACTCCCCTTGCGCGTAAACCGCCACGAGTCTGTCGAGCGCGCCGGTCCAACCCTTCGTGTGGCTCGCCTTCTCGTGCTCGGGCAGCTGCTCGTGCGTGACGACGACTTCGGTGCGTTCGCCGCGCGCGATGAAATCCACCGTCACGAGCGTTTCGCGCTTGTCCGTGTGCGGCGAGAGCCACGTGAAGACGAGCCGCCGCGGCCGTTCGATTGCAAGATAGGTGCCGGTATGCTGCACGGTCGCGCCGGACTCGAGGTGCATCACGATTTCGTAGCGGCCGCCGGCGCGCGCGTCCACGACGGCAACGGTTTTCGTGATCGTGCCGGGGCGCATCCACTCGGCGAGCGCCTCGGGGTCGAGCCACGCATCGAACAGGGTCTCGGGGTCCGCAGCGATCGTGCGGCGCACGACGACGGCGGCGGGAGAGATGACGGCATTCATTTGTGCTTCCTCTTCTGCGGTTTGGTCGCGAATGCTTCGAGAGCGGCGAGACGGCCCTCCCAGAAGCGACGGTAGTGATCGATCCACATGGCGGCCTCCGAGAGCGGCGCGGCGTTCAGGGACAACGTGTGCTCTCGCCCCGTGATCGAACGGCGCACGAGACCCGCACGCTCGAGCATGCGAATGTGCTTCGAGATCGAATTGAGTGAGATCGGAAAGTCGGCCGCGATATCGGTGACGCGCGCGTCCGTGTCCGTCAATCGCGCAAGGATTGCGCGACGCGTGGGATCGCAGAGCGCGTTGAAAACGTGGTCCAGCGTTGCCGATTTATATTCACCCATATGGGTTAATATAGCCGCGGCCCCGCGAAGGTGTCAACTCACGTCGTGCCGCGCACCCGCGCCACGCCGCCGCAGTGGTAACCTCTGCCTCGTGATCCTCCGCAGAGTCGCAGGCCAATGACCAGTGTCTCCGACGTCGTAGCGAAGGCCGAGACCTTCGATGCCGCCGGCGATCATCGCGCGGCGGTCGACCAACTCGCGATCGGCGCGCGCAACCACGACGTCGAGGCTTTGACGCGGCTCGGCAAGCGCCTCCTGGTCGGCGACCGCGCGCCCGCGCTGCCGGCACAAGGCGCCGGCTTTCTCGAGGAAGCCGTTCAGCGCGGCGGCGCCGAGGCCGCCGCGGTCTTGGCCGTCCTCTACGCCGTCGGCGCGAGCAAGCGGCACGGATCGGCCGATGCGCTCGACACGCTCGTGCTCGCCGCGGAACGCGGTTGGACGCCGGCGCAGGAGCAGCTTCGCGTCTTGGCCCCATCGAGTAGCGCGGAGCCGGACACGAGCCACTGGCGCGGTTTGCGCGCACGCGTCGACCTCGCGGCTTGGCAGTCGGCGCCGCGCACCACGACGCTCTGCGCGGACCCACTCGTGCGCGTGGTTCCCGAGCTCTTGGACGACCGCGTTTGCCGATGGTTGATCGAAAAGGCGCGCGGCCGTCTGACGCGCGCGCTCGTTTACGAAGCGTTGAGCAAGCGCACGACCGTCAGCGAGACGAGAAACAACACGGCCGCGACGTTCGGCCTGCTCGACACGGATATCGTGTGTGTCTTCGCGCAAGCCCGCATGGCCGCGTGCGTCGGCGTTCCGTTCCGCCATTTGGAGGCGATGTCGATCCTGCACTACGCCGAGGGCGAAGAGATCACCGAGCACTTCGACTTCGTGGATCCCGACGTACCCGACTACGACCGGCAGATCGCGGCGCAAGGTCAGCGCGTCGTGACGTTCTTAGCCTATTTGAACGACGACTACGGCGGCGGCGAGACCGCCTTTCTCGAGCTTAGGCTGAGCCACAAGGGACGCCGTGGCGACGGTCTCTACTTCGTGAACGCGCGCGCAGACGGCAGCGCCGATACCCGGACGCTGCATGCGGGCCGAGCGCCGACGAACGGCGAGAAGTGGATCGTCTCGCAGTTCATGCGCAACCGCCCGACATTCTAAAAGTCGATCCGCGTCCCGCCCGCGAGGCGCTCCGGGCGCGTCCGATCCCAATAGCCGCTAGGTGTTTAGTGTTAACACTAGCATTATTGGTAAAGAGGTTAATCGCAGCACTATTGTTAATCTGCATCATCCGCATGGGCGATGCGTATTCCACTGCGCGGACCTATGCGGCGGTTTCGCAACAACCGGATCAATCGGGGGATCCATCATGCCAATCAAGCGCACCGTTTCGCTGAATCGGAAGACACTCGCTCGTGCCGTCGCCGCCGCCCTGGCGTTGCCGGCCATCGGCCCACAACTCGTTCACGCGCAGGACGCCACTGCGCCACCGCAGGAGGTAGAAGAAGTTTTCGTCACGGGCTCCCGCATCGTGCGTCGAGACTACGACGCCAACAGTCCCCTTCAGACGGTCGACGAGAGTGCGTTCGAGTCACAGAGCTCGATCGCGCTCGAGACGGCGCTCAACGACTTGCCGCAGTTCGTCCCAGCCGCACAGGGCATGACTCAGCTGCAGGACCAGAGCCAGCTGACCGACAACTTCACGACCCTGACGGCGGGCGCCTCGACGATCAGCCTGCGCGGCCTCGGAGCGAACCGCAATCTCGTGCTCATCGACGGCTACCGTGCCGTGCCGGTCAACGCGACGATGGCGGTGGACTTGAACTCGATTCCGGCTGCCGCGATACAACGCGTCGAGGTCATCACCGGTGGAGCGTCGTCGGTCTACGGCGCAGACGCCGTCGCGGGCGTCGTGAACTTCATACTGAAAGACGATTTCGAAGGCATCGACTTCGACCTGCACTACGGAAACATGCAGAACGGCGAGGGTCCTGAGACGCGCGCGTCGGTTTTGTTCGGCATCAACGGCGACGACGGCCGCGGAAATATCATGCTTGGGCTCGAAACCGCGAAACGCGAGGCGATCCACGCCGACGACACCGATTTCTATCACAACTCGCTGCGCGATGGCACGGTCGAAGGCACCGAACTGATTTACACCGGGCCGTATTGGCAGATCGAGGCGGCCAACCCGCCGACCGGCGCCGCCATCGACAACATCTTCAGCGCGCCTGGTGCGGCCGGTGTCGTGTTCCGCGATCCGCTCGCGGCTCAAGGCATCGCCGGCCGCGTCTATTGGAACGACAACGGTACGCTCTACAGCGGCGGCGAATCGTTCAACGGCGTATCGCCGGGAGGCAACGGACCGAACCATCCGAATGGGACTGCGGGCGCGTACCGATACAACGGCCCGACGTACACGTCGCGCGACAACGCGAACATTCCGGGCGACTACCCGTTCCGCGCGATCGACGCCGAGGGGCAGATTCAGCAAGAGCTGCTGCACTACGAGGCGAACATCCCGCTCGATCGCAACTCGGTCTTCGGACGCGCCGAGTACGACCTCTCCGACACCGTGACCGCGTACGCGCAGATTCTCGGCGTGTCGTCGGAGACGCGGCGTTTGTTCACGCAGTCGCCGGCAGTCGCCGGTTGGGGCATGACGGCGCCGCACGGCGACGAAATCTACGGCCCCTCGGTGACCGCTCTCGGCGCCGACAACTTGCCGAACACCGGCGACCCCGGCGAAAACATGGCCACGCGTTTGGCCTATCTCGCGGGCGGCCAGTTCGGCTTGAGTTGCCCGGCGACCGGCGGCTGTACGGAATCGCAAGCGTGGCCCGTGTCGCCCGAGCTCGCGGCGCTGCTCGATTCGCGCACGAATCGGAACGCCGACTTCAACTTCAACTACGGCTTGGACTTCTCGGCGTTCGGCGCGCCGGGCGCGCATGACCGCTCGATCTATAGCGAGACGCGAACGAGCCAGATCAACTTCGGCCTGCGCGGCGCGTTCGAGGCCGTCGACGGTACGTGGGACGTCATGGTCTCCGAAGGCAAGTCGAAGCTCGACATCCGGCTCGAAGGTTACGCGTCGCTCGAGCGTACGCGAACGCTGTTCACGCGGTCGCCGAACTGGGGCTACGGGTTCTTCGCGCAGGGCAACGCGGCACCGCCCGGAGGCGGATTCTCGGGTGGCGTCGCGCGCTGCACGACGGGCATGCCGGTGTTCCGCAATCACGCGGACATCAGCGAGGACTGTCTCAAAGCGATCTTCTCGACGCTGAACCATCAATCGGAGATGACTCAGAAGTTCGTCGAGGCGAACGTCCAAGGCCGCCTCGTGGAGATGCCGGCGGGCCAGGCGCGCTTCTCGGCAGGCGTGCACTCGCGCGAGAACTCGTACTACTACATCTTCGATCCGTTGCAGACGCAGGAAGCGTTCAACGACAACCCGATGGGATTCCCTGCGAACAACACGGTTGGCGAGACGGCGGTCGACGAAGTCTACGGCGAGCTGCTGCTGCCGCTGCTCGACGACAAGCCGGGCGCGCAGCACCTGAACCTCGAGCTCGGCTATCGCTACTCGGACTACGAGCTGCAAGGCGGCGTCGATACTTTCAAGGCGTTGATCGACTGGGGCATCACCGACACGCTGCGGTTCCGCGGCGGTAAGCAGCTCGCGACGCGGGCGCCGAACATCGCGGAAATGTTCCAGGCCGACACTCAGAGCTGGACGTTCGCGTCACCCGGCGATCCGTGCGGCCGCAATAGTCTCGCTTCTTACGGAGCCAACGCGAACGTCAACCCGAACTTCCAGCGCGCGATCGACATTTGCTCGGCGCGAATGGGCGTCGCGGGTGCCACCACGTTCTATACGGGCACGCAGCCGAACGGCGGCCTCTGGACGCCCTTCTCGAACGCCACGGGCAATCCGAAGGTGGATCCGGAAGACGCCGAGACATGGACAGCGGGCTTCGTCTGGACGCCGAACACGCGGCACGAGAAGTTGAACGGGCTCAACCTCACGGTCGACTGGTACGACATCGAGATCACGAACATGATCTCGGTGGAGCCGGCTCTCGCCGTGTACGAGAAGTGCTTGAGCATCGCAAACAACCCGGCGGGTGATCCGCTGAATCCCGCGTGCTTGCGCGTCAATCGCAATCCGGCCAGCGGCGGCGCGGCGCCGACGACGGTGTCGTACGTCAACGCGGCGTTCGCGAAGGTCGCCGGCGTCGACGTGACGGCAAACTGGACTGCGGACCTTGCGGGCGGCACGTTCGGCGTGAACTTCATGGTCACGAGCTTGCTCGAGGAGAAGACGCAGGCCACGGCAGCGTCGCCCGTCGTCGACTGGAAGGGAAGCTTGGGACCGGATCCCGGCACGTCGCTCAACAACGGCGCATACGACTACCGCACGTTCACGACCGTGAACTACGGCCGCGACCAGTGGAACCTCGCGATGCGCTGGCGCCACCTGCCCGAAGCGATCGACGGCAACGAGGCGGTCGCGGCGCTCACGCCGGGATTGGTGTCCACGACGACGGGAGCCCAGGAGGACTACGACATCTTCGATCTCTCGGGCTCGTGGGCCTTCGGCGATAACACGGACCTGCGGTTCGGCATCGACAACCTGTTCGACACTCCGCCGGTCTGGACGGGCGGCCGTACGTCGGCAGACGTCTCGCCAAGCTCGGGCTCGGGCACGACCGAAGCGGGCTTCTACGACATCCTCGGCCGAACCTTCTATGTAGGCGTGAACGTGGGCTTCTAGTTTTTCGTTCTTTTCCGTGTCGGCAACGGCGAGCTTCGGCTCGCCGTTGCCTTTTTAGCGGTGTTAACCTCTTGGCGCATGATGCTTCGTAGCCTGCTGTTCGTACCCGGCAACAAGGCCAACATGATCGAGAAGGCGCTCGGCCTGAAGCCCGACGCCTTCGTGCCGGACATGGAGGACTCGGTGCCCGCGGCAGAGAAAGCCAACGCGCGCGCGACGATCGCCGAGCTGCTGCCGCGTCTCGCCGCGACGGGCATTCCGGTCATTCCGCGCGTCAACGCGCTCGAGACCGACTGGATAAAAGCCGATCTCGCCGCCGTCGTCGGCCCGCACGTGCTCGGAATTTCCGTCGGCAAGGTACGCAACCCCGCCGACATCAGCGCGATCTCGCAGCTGATCGGAGACCTCGAAACGCGCGCGAAGCTCGACGTAGGCACGATACGCGTGCTGCCGTGGATCGAGACTGCGCAGGCCATCGTCAACGTCAGCGCAATCTGCGCCGCAAGCGAGCGCATTGTCGCCGTCGCATTCGGCGGCGAGGACTTCACGAACGACATGGGCGTCGAGCGCTTGGAAGACGAGTCGCAGGTCGCGTACGCGCGCCAGGCGCTGTGCGTGGCCGCGCGCGCGGCGCACGTGCTGGCGCTCGATACGCCCTACTTCAAGCTGCGCAATCCGGACGGGCTGCGCGAGAACGCGCTGCACGCAAAGAGCATCGGGTTCAAGGGCAAGTTCGCGATCCACCCCGAGCAGATCGGCGCGCTGAACGACTGCTTCTCGCCGTCGGCGCAGGAAATCGCGCACGCGGAGCGCGTCGTTGCCGCGTTCGAAGAGGCCGAAGCGCGCGGCCGCGCTTCGACTTCGCTCGACGGCTGGGTCATCGACGTGCCCGTCGTCAAGCGCGCCCGCGCGCTGCTCGAGCTCGCGCGCCGAGCGCGCGCTGAGCGCTGACGGCACGCTCGCGGCACGATGCGCTCCGGCCTGCCGATCGACGAGGCTCTCGGCCCTCTGAGCGCCGCGCTACGCGGCGGCCGCAATGCGGTCGTCGTCGCGCCGCCGGGCGCAGGTAAGAGCACGGTCGTTCCGCTCGCATTGCTCGACGAGCCGTGGGCGCGCGGCAAGCGCATCGTCATGCTCGAGCCGCGGCGGCTCGCGACACGCGCCGTGGCCGAGCGCATGGCCGCGACGCTCGGCGAGCGCGCCGGCGACACCGTCGGCTTTCGTATGCGCCTCGAAACGCGCGTCGGCAAAGCCACGCGCATCGAAGTGGTCACCGAGGGCGTGTTCACGCGCATGCTGCAGAGCGATCCCGCGCTCGAGGACGTCGCCGCAGTCGTGTTCGACGAATATCACGAGCGCAGCCTGCACGCCGACGTCGGCCTCGCGTTCACGCTCGACGCGCAGCGGCACGTGGCGCCGGAGCTGCGCGTGCTCGCGATGTCGGCGACGATCGACGGCGCGCGCGTCGCGGCGCTGCTCGGCGACTCGCCGGTCGTCCAGAGCTTGGGGCGCATGTTCCCCGTCGACGTGCACTACGTCGGCAAGGGCTTACCCTTGTTGCCCGGCGGGCCGGAGTACGTCGACGCAGCCGTCGCACGCGCCGTCGTCCGCGCGCTCGACGGCTCGGCCGGCGACGTGCTCGTGTTCCTGCCGGGCGCCGGCGAGATCCGCCGCGTCGAGCGCCGGTTGCGCGAGGAGCACGCGCTCGGCGCGGCAATCGACATCCTGCCCCTCTACGGCGAGCTCGCGCCCGGCCAGCAAGACGCTGCGCTCGAGCCTGCGCGTCCGGGCCGGCGCAAGGTCGTGCTCGCCACGAACATCGCGGAGACGAGCCTCACGATCCAAGGCGTTCGCGTCGTCGTCGATGCTGGGCTCGAACGGCGCAGCTTGTTCGATCCCGTGACGGGCATGAGCCGGCTCGAGACGCAGCGCATCTCGCGAGCCTCCGCCGAGCAGCGCGCCGGGCGCGCCGGCCGCACCGCGCCCGGCGTTTGTTATCGGCTCTGGAGCGAGAGCGCGGACCGTAGCCTCGCGGCGTTCGCTTCGCCGGAGATTGCCGTCGCCGACCTGGTGCCGCTCGCGCTCGATCTCGCCGCGTGGGGGACGCCGGCCGAGCAGCTGCGCTGGCTCGACGCGCCGCCCGCGGCGACGCTCGCGGGCGCACGCGACTTGCTCGCTCGCCTCGGCGCGCTCGACGCGAGCGGCCGCATCACGCAGCACGGCCGGGCGATGCAGACGGTCGCCGCGCATCCGCGCCTCGCGCACATGCTTCTGAAAGGCCGCGAGCATGGCGCGGCGCCGGCCGCCGCGCGGCTCGCCGCGTTGTTGTCGGAGCGCGATCTGCTGCGCGGCGACGCGCGCGACAGCGACATCCGCACGCGGCTCGAAGCGCTCCAGCGCGGCGGCGGCGACCGCGGCGTGCTCGAGCGCGTGCGCCGCGCCGAGCGCGCCTATTTGCGCGACGCGAAGCACGGCGACGACAGAGTCGACGTCGGCGACGCGGGTTGGCTGCTCGCGTTCGCGTATCCGGATCGCGTCGGCAAGCGCCGGTCGGGCGGCGAAGGCCGTTACCAGCTCTCGAACGGCCGCGGCGCAGCGTTCGCAAGCCCCGAGTCGATCGCACGCCAGGAGCTCATCGTCGCCGTCGAGCTCGACGACCGCGAGCGCGAAGCGCGCATTCAGCTCGCGGCGCCGCTCGAGCACGAGGAGCTGCTCGAGCATTTTTCGGCCGAGATCGCGGCGCACGACGAAGTCGCGTGGGACGCACGCACCGAGGCCGTCATCGCACGGCGCACGGTGCGCTTCGGCGAGCTCGTGCTCGAGGAGAAGCCGCTTGCCGATTTGCCGCCCGGCGCCGCGACGGCCGCGCTGCTCGAAGGTCTCCGGTCTCTCGGCCTCGACGCACTGCCGTGGGACGACGACGCCCGCACCTTCGCGGCGCGCTGCGAGTTCGTGCGCAAGCTCGGCCGCGGAGACTTGAGCGGCTGGCCCGACTTCTCCGCGCCCGCGCTGTCGGCGGATCTCGCCTGGCTCGAGCCCTACCTCGAAGGCGTCACGCGGCGCGCCCACTTCGCGCGCGTGCCGCTCGTCGCCGCGCTGCGCGCGCGGCTCACGCCCGCGCAAGCGCGCGCGCTCGAGGAGCTCGCGCCCACGCACATCACCTTGCCGACCGGCACGCGCACGCCAATCGACTATCTCGACGACAACGCGCCGTGCGCTTCGATGCGCATGCAGGAAGTGTTCGGGCTCGCGGCGACTCCGAAGATCGGCGGCGGCGCGGTGCCCGTCACGTTCAAGCTGCTATCGCCGGCGCACCGGCCCTTGCAAGTCACTCGCGATCTCGCGAGCTTCTGGCGCAATGCGTACGTGGAGGTCCGCAAGGACATGCGCGGCCGCTATCCGCGCCACTACTGGCCCGAGAACCCGCTCGAGGCGGAGCCCACTCGACGCGCCAAACCGCGGCCGCCGCGCTGATTCTCCGCTCGAGTCAGTCGCATCTCGGGATGCGATGGGCGTGCCCGGGCTGCTGGCCCTCGCACGGATCCCCCGACCGTCCTCGCTTGACGGGCGCGAGATACTGCCCTAGGTCGGCTTCGCCGGCGAGCTCGATGACCTCGCCGTATCCCAGGCCGTCGAGCTGTGCGAAGTACGCGCGAGCGACCGATTCACCTTTGCTTGCTTCGACCGTAGACACGAGATCGCCGCGCTGAATCGCGGCCAACAGATCGCCCGCCGTGTCGGCCATCGAGCGCATGTCGAAGTAGTCCGTGTCGCCGTCTCCGTCTACGTCGGCCGGGCTGACGCCGGGAGTGCGCATCCAGAGCAGCGCCAGCGCCACCTCGAAGTCGTCACGGCGGCGCGACGACAGGTCGTTTTGCAGCATGGCCACCGATCGCTCGAACGTCGCGCCGCTGCTGCCGTCGATGCGACGGCCGCTCGCGCAGGCCGAGAGGATCGCGACACAGGCAAGCACCAGCATTGTCGACCGTGCTCGCATCAGCGCACCGGCGTCTCGCCAGCCCCGCCGAGCGTGACCGGCACCTCGACTCGCTGCTCGCCGCGGCGCACGGTTAACGTGACGCGATCGCCGAACTCGCGCGCATCGAGCAAGTTCACGAGCGTCGCCATGCTCTCGGTCGGCTGCCCGTCGATCGCCTCGATGACGTCGCCGAGCCGCACGCGGCCCGCTGCCGTTTGCTCCGCTGCGCGCAAGCCGGCACGCGCGGCCGGCGAGCCGGAGGCGACGCGCAAAATGACGACGCCTTCGCTCCCGTCGAGCAGCTGGCGGCTCACGTCGTCTCTCGCCTCGATGCCGAGCGTCGGCCGAATGTATTGCCCGTACGCGATGATGCGCGGCACGACACGGTTGATCGTATCGACGGGCACGGCAAAGCCGACGCCGGCGTAGGCGCCCGACGGGCTATAGATCATCGTATTGATGCCGACGAGCCGCCCGGCGCTGTCGATGAGCGGGCCGCCCGAGTTGCCGGGGTTGATCGCGGCGTCGGTCTGAATGACGTTGTCGATGACGCCGCCCCCCTCATTCTCGACCTCGCGGTTCAACGCCGAGACGATGCCCGTCGTCAGCGTGTGATCGAGGCCGAACGGGTTGCCGATCGCGAGCACGGACTGGCCCACGCGCAACTCCGTGCTACTGCCGACCGGAATCGGCGGCGGCAGGTCCGTCGGCACGTCGATTTGCAGCACGGCGAGGTCGTGATCGGGGCTCGCGCCGACGAGGCGCGCCTTGTAGCTGCGCTGATCGCCGAGCCGGACCATCGCCTCCCCGGCGCCGCTGATCACGTGATAGTTCGTGACGACGCGCCCTTGGTCGTCCCAGATGAACCCCGAGCCCGTGCCTTGCGGCACGCGCATGACGTTGCGATTGAAGAAGTCGCGGACGTACTGGACCGTCGTGATGTAGACGACCGACGGGCTCACGCTCTCGAAGACGCTGATCGTGTTGCGTTCGTCGGCCGACAGCGGCCCGCGCTCGGCGACGGCACGCGGCTGCACGGCCGCGTCGCGGCTGACGACTGGGCGCTGCTGCGCGCTGGCGAACCCGCCGACGCAAACAGCGGCGAGCACGGCTAGGTAGCGGCGGTTCGCCATGGAAAAAAGCGTAGCGCCACCACAGGCCGCGCGACAAGTTAACGGAGCGTAACCTCGGCTGCTCGTGGCTCGGTTCAAGGCGCCCGGCCGGGACCTAGTCTAGGCCGTGTTGACTTGCAACGGTTTGTGCGACTGCGGCCTGTTGCTCAGCGCGTTCACGATGTGGTCGCGCGTCACGGGCACACGGTTGAAGTAGTGACCGCCGAGCGCGTCGGAGATCGCGCAAAGCAGCGACGAGGCGCCGGCGCCCATGACGGGCTCGCCGATGCCTTTCGTGCCGAGCGGGCTCTGCGGATCCGGCAAGTCGACGGCATCCGTCGTGAACGTCTGCGCGACGTCGAGGTAGCTCGCAGGCTTCGCTTGATACAGGCCTACGGCACCCGGCAAGCCGTTCTGCGGATCGTAAATGTGCCGCTCGAGCGTCGCGAGGCCGAAACCCATGACGGCGCCGCCCTTGATCTGAGTCGCGAGCCCCATTGGATGGATCACCGTGCCGCAGTCGGCGACCGCGACGTAGTCGACGATCGTGAACGCACCGGTCTCCGTGTCGAGCTCGATCTCGGCAAAGCCGGCGACGAACGCCGCGGGCGAGGCAGTGATCGGCAGGTTGTCCTTGGCGACACCGATCAAGCCGCTGCCGGCGAGCGAAGCGACGGCTCCCGCGGTCATCGGATTGATGTCGGCCGGAGCTTCATGGCCGTCGAACTTGCCGCCGAGCGCGACGGCGCGCTGCGCGGCTTGAGCGTACGTGAGCCCCTTCGACGGATCGGCCTTCGAGAACACGCGCTCGCCGCCGATGTCGTAGTCGGCGGGTGCGCCGCCCAAATCCATCGCCGCGATCTCTTTGAGCTTGTTGACGGCGTCGACGGCCGCGACGTAGTTCGTGCGCGCCATCGTGAACGACGTGTTGCTGCCAAACTGCCCGATGTTCCAGGGCAGCCCCTTGCGCGTATCGCCGCGCTCGACGATGCAGTTGTCCCAGTTCGCTTTCATGACCTCGGCCGCGATGCGCGACGTGCCCGTGTGCGAGTACGTGCCCAAGTTGCCGACGCCGCTGTGGAAGTGCACCTTGCCGTCCGTCGTGATGCGGACGAGGCCGTCGAAGCCCGCGAAGCCGGCCGGATGGAACGCCTGCCCAACGCCGATGCCGGTGACTTTCGTGCCGTTGCGCCGGCCGCTGCGCGCAATGCGCTCTTGATAGTTGAATAGCGCCGCGCCTTTGTCGAAGGCTTCCTGCAGGTAGCAGCTCGTGACAGGACCTTGGTTCTCGCCGACCTTCGCGTTCATGCGCGGGCCGTTCAAGCGCCGAATCGCGAGCCGGTCGATCCCGAGTTGCTTCGCGGCTTTGTCGATCAGCGGCTCGACCGCCGAGACCGTCTGATTGTGGCCGGGGCCGCGCTGCGCCGAGCGCGGCACGGTGTTCGTCATGACGCACATGCCGCGGAAGCGCATCGCTTCGGGCTGATAGAGGATCGAAACCGTCTCACCGGAGGACGGCCAATCCGGGAAGCCCTGCGTCGCGCCGTTCTCTTGCACAACGTAGAGATCCGCGGCCGTCACGCGGCCCTTCTCGTCGAAGCCCATCTTGATGCGGCCTTGGAAACCCGTGCGCGCGTAGCCGAAGAAGTATTCCTCGGCGCGGCTGATGCGCAGCATCACGGGGCGGCCGACCTTCTTCGACATGTGCGCGGGAATCGACATGACGGGGTACTCGGTGCCCTTCGAGCCGAAGCCGCCGCCGCACGTCTCCGCGATGTACACGAGGTCGTTCGGCGTGATGCCGATCAAGTTCGCGAGACCCGGCACGACGAAGCTCTGGCTCTGCGACGAGCCGTAGACGAAGCACTTGCCGTTCTCCCAGTACGCGAACGCCGAGCGCGGCTCCATCGAGTGATGCGACATGCCGGCCGTCACGAACGTCTCGTCGAGCACGAGCTTCGCCTTCGCGAAGCC
>Ga0315912_10002580_pt1 | contig 19011 bp, 18 predicted proteins | sample VfabasoilMG_FD_204469 | JGI IMG/M metagenome (GOLD analysis project Ga0315912, IMG submission 204469) | Garden soil microbial communities collected in Santa Monica, California, United States - V. faba soil | ecosystem: Environmental > Terrestrial > Soil > Garden | place: USA: California...
TTGTGCAGCGTCGGGTCGGCGTTCAAGACGTCGATGACCTGGCCGACCTGCACGCCCATCACGCGCGGGCGATAGATGCAGCCGCGCTGCGCCAGTTCCACCGGCGCGGTCGGCGGGTCGAACGTGGAGGACGGGTCGACGCCGTCGCGGATGTACACGAACACGTTCTGCAGCCCGTTGTCGGCAGACATGAGCACCGCTTCGCTCTGCGGGTTCGGTCCCGGCCCCGGCGCGCAATCCTTCGAGAGGCGGAGCAGTTCCGCTTCGGGGACCTGGCCCTCGAACTTCACCAGACCGGTCACGTTTCGCGCCGTGGCGGGATCCACTTTCTTACCCTGGGGCGTGGCGCCCGGCGCGGAATCAGGCTTGCTGCCCGCGCACGCCGCGGCGGTGGCGACCGCACAAACACACAGAAGTCGGATCAGATATTTCATAGAGAGACGCGCTCGATCGGCGCGAGGAGTAATTATAGACGTACGACTAGGAAACTAAGGGAACGCACGGGTTAGTCCTGCCCGAACCAGCGGTTCCGGCGGCTGGACGTGAATGTCGACTTCTCCGCCGCCAGCTCGCCTGATGGCTGTTGGAACGCGCTGGTTGGTGACGGGCCGCCGAAAAAGTCCACGTCGACGCGGCCCACCTGGTTTGTCCCGAACTCGATGTAGCAGGAGCCCTGACCGCCAAACGGCGCCGGCGCTTCGCCGTTTTTGAGCCTGGCAATAAGCTGCGCGGCCACGGTTTTGGCCGCGCCCTCGGCAAACACGCCCGCCTTCGGCGTGCCGACGTTGTTGACGTCGCCGATCGCATACACGCCGGGGAATTTCGTTTCGAGCGTCTGTTTGTTCACCGCGACCCAGTCGTCTGGCCCCGACGCCAATCCGGATTCGACGACTACCTGCGGCACTCGATGGACGGGAACTCCGATGAAGAGATCGAATGGAATGGTACGGAGCCCCGGGTCTTTAGACCCGGGGTCACCGTCCGTTGCCCGAACGTTGGCGACCTTGCGCGCAGGATCGATTGAAGTGACGACGGTGTTCTTGACGAACGTGACGCCGCGTTCTTCAAATTTCGCGCTCAACGCTTTCGACGTATCCGGAGACGGCGGCACGGGCACCGGAAACGGCATGACGAGCGAAATGTCCGCGCGCCGATTGTTCGTCGTCAGGTACTCCTGAATCAGCAACGCCGCTTCGCTCGGCGCCGGCGGGCACTTGAACGGCGGCTTGTGCACGCCGATCACCACGCGTCCGCCGCCGAAGTTCTTCAGCGCCTCATGCGCCGCGATCGCACCCTTCAGCGTATAGAACTCGTGTCCGCCTTCGCTCAGGCCCGGCGTGGCAGACGGATCGACATCAGCACCGAGCGCGACGACGAGGATGTCCGCGTCGAAGGTGCCCTGATCGGTGATGACCCGACGCGCGGAGGGATCGATCGACTGAATCGCGGCCTGCACGAAGCGCACACCGGGCTTGACGATCTTCTGATAGGGAAGCCGCACGCCTTCCGCCTTCGCGCGGCCGACCAGGACATCGATCTTGGAGAACCCGAAGACGAACGAATCCGACTTATCGATGAGCGTCAGGTCAACGTCATCGCCGGCCAGCTCAGCGAGAATCGCCGTGAGTTCGAGACCGCCGAACCCGGCGCCGAGGGCGACAACGCGCGTCTTCACCATGCGAGTTTAGCGTGCCAAGAGCACGGAACCATGAAGGACATGAAGAAACTAAGGGAACGACGAGAACGACGGGAACTAAGGGAACGACGAGAACAGGGGAAACGATGGGACCGCAACTGCAGTTGCCCCAACCGCAACTGCGGTTACGAGTTGGCACAATTTTCATGCCGGGACCTTGTCCGGACGGAGTCGGCGACAGGTAGTTCGCCGGGTTGTTTAAGCAAGCGCGAGCGAAGGATGGTACCGGTACCGGGTTACGAAAAAGGGAGTTCCGCCCGTAAGCTCCCCCGTCAAGCGGACAGTTCAATAGGAGACTCTCCGGCCGTTGTTGGCCTCGGCAGAAACGTGAGCGGCGGCACCCGGCCGAGGCTATCGTGAGGCCGCTCGCTGTTGTAGATCCGCAACCACGCATCGGTGGCGGCTCGTAGTTCACCAATCGATTCGGAGAGATGCGCGTTCAAGACATCCGTGCGGTACGTGCGGTTGAAGCGTTCGATGTACGCGTTCTGATCAGGCTTGCCCGGTTGGATGTAGTGCATCGCCACGCCGTGCTCTGCGCACCAATCGACCAGCGGCTGCGCCGTAAACTCCGGACCGTAGTACCTTGCCATCAGGAGGTCAGGGCCAGTTAAGTGCTTCTCTAGAATGGGTTTGCCACAACTCAGACCAGAGGAGACCACCAGCCATGACCCCAAATGTTTCTACCACGTCCCCGGTTGCCTGGATTGCGATTGACGTCGCCAAGATGCTGCACCAGGTCTTGATTGAAGTGGATGAACGACGGACCGTTCTGCGCGTGCGCAATAGCCGAGAGGACATCGATCAATTGGTGAGCCGCCTGCGGCAGCTCGACCGCCGCTGCGAGATCGTGTTCGAACCGACGGGCGACTACCATCGGCCGCTGGCCTATTGGCTGGGCGCGGCTGGGTTCTCTCTCCAGCAGGTGTCGTCGCTCGCCGTTGCGCGGACTCGCGAAGCTCTGTACAACTCCTGGGACAAGAACGATCCCAAAGATGCGCAAGTCATCTTGCGTCTGCTGAAGACCGGCGCCACGCAGCGATTTGTGGATCCGTATGGGCAAGGCTACGTGGATCTGCAAGAGCTGGCCAACACGTACCAACAGGTCACGCTACGGAAGACCCGGATCTACCACAGCATCGTGACCCACCATTTGCCGCTCTTTTTCCCCGAAGCTGAGCGGTACCTGCATGCGTCCCGGGCAGCGTGGTTTCCGCAGGTTTTGCGGCTGACGCCGTGCCCCGCGGCGGTTCAGCAATACACAAAGGCGGCGTTTGTCGCCGCGGCGTTGAAGGTGGTCGGAGGCCACAAAGCGGACAAACGCCGCTGGCTGGCCGATTTCTACGACGCGGCGCGCGCCAGCATCGCGATTCCCGTCGCGGGAGACTCGGAGGCGATGCGACTCTTCCGCTTGGTCCTGGAGGAGTACGAGGACATTTGCCGGCGCCGCAGCGCGCTCGAGCGTGATGCCGTAACCCAGCTTAGCGGGCATCAGGACTTTCAGCGTTTGCAAACGTTGCCAGGCGTCGGCCCCATCCTCGCGCTGCTCATTCTCGCGGAGGTCCGAGATTTCCGCCGTTTCGGGCACGTGCGACAGTTTCTCAAGTACTGTGGGTTCGATCTCTGCACGGAGCAGTCCGGGCAGTTCCGTGGCACGACGCGTCTCTCCAAGCGCGGCAATGCGAGACTTCGATATGCCTTCTGGCTCGCCGGCACGGTGGCCATTCGCATGCGCGAGAACAGTTTTCGCCGGAAATATGATGACTACATGCGGCCCGATCCGACCAACGCGGATCGCCGTCGCAAGGCATACGCCGCCATCGCGGCGAAGGTCGCGCGCGTGGCGTATGCGCTCATCACTTCCGGTACCGACTATCGCCGCTTCCCGGAAGCGGCGAGACCAAGCGGCAGGATCCCTTCGCCTCGGGCCGTTGCGGCATCGACCGCATAGATAATGCTCGGACCTTCCGCCTGGACCTCAACGTTGTGTAGAGCTCAGTCGCGGCCGCACGGGCTCGTGTGGACCGCGTGTCACTATGGTGAACGTGCCGTCTACGAACGGCGGAAGCCGCTTGACAGCAAGGCAAGTGGAAATCGCTGGCAAACCGCCAGCTTAGGGAAGATCTGTACGCTTGACTCCGAAGGTAGCTCGTTGTCCGTACGCAAGGCGACGGGCCGGCCGTGGACCGCCACGAGCTCGTTCAAGACGCGCACCACACGCCGACTCGGTAACGACACGCCCATCGCGATCTCCAGTCCCTCCCGGTTGCCTTCATAGATCACCGTCAAGAGCCACACCCGCCGCTGGTCGTAGAGCGTCTCGGTCATGAAGTCGAGCGCCCAGGTCTGATTGGGCTGCGGCGGTGCCGCCAACGGCTGACGGATACGCCGCGGCACCCGTCGCGTCGTCCGGCGTGGCAAATTCAGCCGCAGCGCGCAGTACACGCGGTACACGTGCTTGTGATTCCAGACACAGCCTTCGGCGCGCAGCCGATCAAAAAAGCTTCCAGAAGCCCCACCGCGGATACCGTTAACACCGCGATGACGGCCGCGTCACGACGACTCGCCGACACCGGAGACTGGTAAAACGCCGTCCGCGATAGCCTCACCACTCGACAGGCACGCGACACCGAGAGCCGATGGTCCTGGATCAAGGTGTCGAGCACCTGGCGTTTCGCAGACGGCGTTATAGCTTTCGGTTGAGGACGTCCTTGATGGCCGCGTTCTCGAGTGCGAGATCGGCGTACATCTTCAGCTTCGCGTTCTCGTGCTCGAGCTCCCGCAGGCGTTTCACGTCCGCGACTGTCGCGCCCCCGTACTTGCTCCGCCACTTGAAGAACGTCGCCTTACTGACGCCGTGCTTCCGCAGCAGATCCGCCACCGCGACGCCACTCTCCGCTTCCTTCAGGATCTCGACAATCTGGGACTCGCTAAATCTCGACTTCCGCATGACCGCTCCTGACCCGGAGCAGTCTACCTAGGAACTGTGAACCCAACGGGGGAGCTTACGTGATCGCCGTCACCAACGGGCTGAAAGGCATGGGGGACGCGCTGGCCGTCGCGTATCCGGCGACCACGCTGCAAACCTGCCTCGTGCATCTGATTCGCAACAGCCTCGACTTGGCCGGAGGACCGCAAGACACTAGCGCCCGCGCTCCGGGCGATTTACACCGCCGCCTCGGCCGACGTGGCCGCGGCCGAGCTCGACGCCTTTGCGAACGGTCCGTGGGGGCGGCGGTTCCCTACAATTGTGAAAATGTGGCGCCAAGCATGGGACCAGGTCATTCCGTTTTTTGCGTTCCCGCCGGCAGTCCGTCGCGTGATCTACACGACGAACGCGCTCGAAAGTGTGCACGCGCGCATCCGGAAAATCATCAAGACACGTGGCCACTTTCCGACCGATGAGGCGGCCACCAAGTTGATCTGGCTCGCGTTGCGCAACTTCACCGCGGACTGGTCGAAGGCAGCGCGTCACTGGCGCGACGCGATGAATCAATTTGCGATTCTCTACGACGATCGTTTCACGAAGGTGCTGTCGTAATGACCTATACTGCTGCGGCTGCGGCTGCGGCGACCGGCAGAGAGCAGCCGGCCGCCACAGCCGCGAAGATCAAAACCGCCTCACACAAAGTTCCTGAAACACCCCGATTTACACACGTTGAAACCGCCTCCCTGCTTGGCCAACCGGAGAGGCGGTGTTGTCTAACTCTTATTTGCCCAACCGCACCGGGACGAGACGCACCGGCTGGACGTAGCCGGCACCAACCCAATTGCCATTGCCGCTGTCTTTCACCGAAACAATCGCCAAAGCGATCCGCCCATCGTATTCCCCTGGTTGATCGGTCGGCATGTACACACTTACCAGTACCTGGCCGCTGTCGCCTTTAATCGTTGGCTCGTTGACAACGATCACGGTTTCGCCGCTCTTGACCGGGACACATAAACCACGCGCACACTTGAGATTCGCAGCGGCAAACCCCGTTCGCGTACCCCCAATACTGGAGCGCATCAGCTCGGCTTCGCTTGTCAGCGTTTCTACGGCGCGAGGCTTGGTCGCGCTGTGGACGACCTGCCAATCAGTTTCAATTGCCATGACTTTTGCTGTTTGTTCTGGCAGAACTAATCCGTTAGCTAATGCGTACCGCAAGGCGGCCATCCGGGCGGAAGCCGCTGGTTTTGAACCCTCTTGCGGGACTAAGTGGAACGTCGAAATCGCAACGCACAACAAGATTTTTGCAACCACAGGAAGCTCCCTTAACTCAAATAGGCTTACGCCGGAACGATGTAACCCGCGCAGATGGTCTGCCAGTAGTTGGCATCGTCTTCGCCATCGCCGTAGTTCATGTCGAGGTTCAACACATGACTTCCTTCGTGGAACAAAACCCACGGTTCTTCAAGCTTTTCGTGCCAAGCAACGATATAGGCACTATCGGAAGACAGATTGACCGTAAAAGCGCCTCCTGGACCGCCAAAACCTGTCCACTCTTGGAACTGGTTATTGTTCCAAACATTGCTAACGAGTTTTTCCCTTCTCGCTCGGCAATTGTCTTCGCCATCGGCGTCCAATAACGTCGCAAGCGCCCCCTGAACTCTTTGGATATCGCCGCCGTCCAGCTCCATCCGGCAATCAAGGTTCAGGTCTACGAACGAATGCAAATGACGAGCTGGTTCATCCAGACAGCCATAGCGGGCTATCTTCTTGCTAGACGCGCCAACGCCTAGTTCCCAATCCACAAAACCGAGGGCAATCGCAAGCGCGCCCACGGCCAACAGTACTCGCCCACTTACAATGGAACGAAGCGCGAGAGAAGTCTTGCGCAAGGCTCACCCCCAGTAGTCATTCGTTAAGTTGTCGATGGCGCGGATCTTAAGTCGAAAGGCTACGGGAAGCTATCCGTGAATCCATGGGTTATACGAATAAAAAGCGATCGACCCGGGACTAGGGCCCAGGGACTAAGCCCTTTTCAGCACCAGAAGCTCGCTTTGACTGCCTGGCAATGGATGGGATGACTCCGCCGCCAAATCGGTCGGTTCCTGGGTATCCAGGTCAGCAAACCGGTATTCCCGACCCCTTCGGTTACCGCAACGTCGTCGTCAACGGCGCTGATGGCAAGCGCTCCCATGTAAAACGAGAGATCAACGACGTCGAGGCACAGGTCGTGCGGCGGATCTTTCAAGACTGCGCGACTGGTTCTGGTCTCAAGAGGATCGCCAAGACCCTGAACGCCGAGAAACAGCCGGCGCCTCGACCGAAGGCGAACCGGCCTCGCGGATGGACGCCGTCAACGGTGCGAGCAATCCTGCACCGAGAGCTTTTTCGTGGAATCCAAGTTTGGAATAGGCGACGCAGTACGGACGCCTGGGGAAAGCGATCGGTTGAAAGGCGCCCCGAAACTGAATGGATCAAGATCGAAGTACCCGACCTGCGAATTGTCAGCGATGACCAGTGGGAAGCGGCGCACGCCAGACTTAGGTCTGCGGCAAGCGTCTACCTCGGCTCGACGGGCGGTAGGCGCTTTGGCAAGCCGATCGTTGGCTTGACATGTCTTGTCGGGATTCATGACCTGCGAGCTGTGCGGTGCATCAATGACTGCCCGATCGTCCAGACACGGTCGGCAGTTCTATTACGTATGCACCTCCTACGACCACCGTGGGACCGCCATTTGCTCCAATGGCACACGACTGCCGATGGGACTCGCGCACGATTCGGTTTTGGAATGCCTTCGCGATCGGATACTCGACCCAGAGACGGTCGAAGGTGCCATCGCCGACGCGAAGGCTGAACTCCAGGCAGAGAGCCGGAAACCGGACAGGTGCGGTGAACTCCGCTCGCGTATCAAAAGCCTCGACGCCGAAATGGCGCGTCTCGCCGAGGCGCTGGCGATCGCCCCAGACCTCGGCGTAGTGCTCGCAGCCATCCGGAATCGCCAAACCGACCGCGACCGACTTCAGGAAGAGTTGGCCCATGCCACGCGGCGACGACCAGCGGCAGACACAGCTCGGATTGCTGCTGAACTTCGAACGCGACTGTCGAACTGGCGGGGCCTACTCTCGCGGCATGATGACCACACACGCCAGATATTGAGCACGCTGCTTGAGGGACGAATCACTTGGCGTCCCGTCCGGGCCGAAGGCCTGTATTTGTTCAGCGGACAGGCTCGCCTGGATGGATTCTTCTCGGGCGAGGTCGTTACGCGAAGGATGGTACCGGTACGGGGAATCGAACCCCGGTTCCAAGGTTGAGAACCTTGTGTCCTGACCCCTAGACGATACCGGCACGTCAGGTGCGAAACCTGATCGTTACATTCCAGCGCGATCACGGTCAAGTGAGCTCAAAAACACGCCGTTTCCTCGGATTGCGTTGTTGAGAAGCGCTCTCACCACACTCCGTCCAAGAAAGGACCTTCACGGCTTCATCCTTCATGTTGAGAACAGTTCGGAGTTGTCGTAACCTCGTATGAGTAAGCACCTTCGCGACGCCCCAATATTTTCCGCGAACGAAAGTAGATCACAAGCCTCATGCTCCGAGCTGGAATCGTCGGACTGCCGAACGTCGGCAAGTCCACTCTCTTCAACGCCGTTACACGTACGCGTAAAGCCGAAGCGGCCAACTATCCCTTCTGCACGATCGACCCGAACGTCGGCATCGTGACCGTTCCCGATGACCGGTTGTACGAATTGCAGAAAATCGCCAAGACCGGCATCGTCATTCCGGCGGCCGTGGAGTTCGTGGACATCGCCGGCCTTGTGAAAGGCGCGAGCCAGGGCGAGGGCCTGGGGAACACCTTCCTGACGCACATTCGCGAAGTGGACGCGATCGTCCAGGTGGTCCGCTGTTTTGAGGATGAAGACGTGCATCACGTGTCGGGCACGATCGATCCGGTGCGCGACATTGAGGTGATCAACACCGAGCTGATCCTCGCCGACCTTGAATCGGTGAAGAAACGGCGCGACAAGCTCAGCAAGGACATCAAGCGCGGCGACAAGACCGCCGCGGCGGAGGAAGCCGTTCTGGCGAAGATTGAGCCCGTGCTCGACGCCGGCAAACCGGCATTGTTGACCGAGCTGACCGCCGAAGAGCGCGCGCTTGCGGCCGGCGTGTTCCTCCTCACAGACAAACCGACGATCTTTGCATGCAACGTCAAGGACACCGATCTGGCCACGGCAGAGGCGAATCCGCATGTGCTGAAAGTGCGGGAGTACGTGAAGACCCATCTCGCGTGCGAGGCCGTCGTCATCAGCGCCCAGATCGAGTCAGACCTGATGGATCTGTCGCCAGACGAAGCCGAAGCGTTTCTCAAGGAACTCGGTGTGGACGAAAGCGGGCTCGGCGCGCTCATTCGATCCACCTATCATCTGCTCGGCCTGCGGACCTACTTCACCGCCGGCGAGAAGGAAGTCCGCGCCTGGACGATCCATGCCGGCGACACGGCGCCGAAAGCCGCGGGCGTCATTCACAGCGACTTCGAGCGCGGGTTCATCAAGGCCGAAACCGTGGCGTATGAGGATCTGGTCGCGTGCGGTTCAATCGCGACGGCGCGCGAAAAGGGCGTGTACCGCATGGAAGGCAAGGAATACGTCGTCGAGGACGGCGACGTGCTCCTCTTCAAGTTCAACGTCTAGCTGGCGTCACTGCGTCCAGATCAGCACGCGCTCGCCGTTCATCGACCGGTAATCGAACAGCAGCACCGGGCCGACGCGCTGGAGTTCGTTCACGTCCAGCTGAAGGCGTTCGAAGTCGAAACCGCCTTCGGAAATATCGATCTTCTGTTTGCCGTACCTGAGCAGCCAGAACGGCATCGACATTTTGACCAGGCGATTGCGATCGGGATCCCACGCGAGCACCCAGACGAACTCGGCTTTTTCTGGAGAAGAGGGAAGGTCGCTGAGGTTGCGGAGCAGTTTGGGGTGGCGCCGGTCGTCCACCTCAAAAATCGGCTTCGCGTCCTTGAACCGCGCGCCGGCGGCGTCGAACGCCTTGAACGCCTGCGTGGGCGTTGCGGTGGCGGTGGACACGTGATTGCGCACGAAATACAGGCCGAACCCGGCCACCGCGATCACCGCGATGAAGCAGAGCCCGACCACCGTGAGCACAATCCAGAGCCAGGTTCGACGTTTACCCGCCATCTACTCGTAATCTACGACCAGTTGCGACGTACCGTTCAGCGCGCTTCGAATTTGAACGGTTGCCTCAGGAATTTGCGCGATTCCTCTGCACACATCTGGTCGAGACTGCCGCAAAGTGCACGCGCCTTCGTGTATTCGGCCACAGCTTCCTGTCGGCGTCCAGCCAGGTCAGCAAGTTGGCCGAGCGCCACGTGCGTGCGCCCTTCCACCCAGGATTGGGGGCTGTTGGCGAGCGCGGCCTTCAGATCGGCCAGCGCTTCGGGCGGGCGATTGAGATTGAGGCGCGCTAAACCGCGCTTGTAGAGCCACATGGCCTTCTCGCCGGGCAGCTTCGGGCGAGGATCCTTGTCGAGCGCGGCCAGTCCGCGCGTGAGAATCGCGACGGCGTCCTCGCCTTTGCCGGCGCGAATGGCGGCGGCGCCCTGCTCGAGTACGAACAACCGATTGCGCGGCAGTTCAGCCGCAAGCTCGCCGGCCAGACGCATCGCTTCCGTGTGGCGCCCTTCGCGGCTGTAGATCAGCACGAGCGCAGTCTTGCCATCCACGCGGCTCAAGGGATCGTGCGACGCGTTTTCGAGCAGCGCGATCGCTTTGCTCTTGTCGCCCGAAAAACCGGCGAGATACGCGAACCACTGCACGAGCTTGGGTTGCGTGGAGATGATGTAGCGGTAGGTGCCGACGATCAGTCCGGCGGATGCGCGCTTGGGATCGCGCTTGAGCACGTCGCTCTGCAGATCAAACGCGCGGCGCGCGTGGCGGAACGCGCCGCCGATGCTGCCTTCCACAGACGCCATGTAACTGGCCTGCACGCCATACGCGGCCCCGGCGTCGAAAATCGCGTCCACATCCGACGGCCGTTGCTTGAGACGTTTCTCCGCGAGTTCGATCGCCTTGTTCAGCGCGCCCTTGAACTCTTCCGCGAGCAGCGGATCCGGCTTCGGCAGATTCAACTGCTGCGTGGTGAGGCTGCCGAGGTACGTGTCCACGGTCATGCCGCCGCGCCAGAAGAGCAGATCGAGCCAGATGATCGACGCGAGCCCGCGATGCGTGCGCGAGCTGTTCGGATCCATGCGCACGGCCTGTCGTGCGTGACCGAGCGCCTGCTGGTGATCGAGGTTGTGGGAGAACGCGAACGCGCTGTTCAATTCCTTGATCGCCGCCTCCTGCGTGGCAGGCGGAGACTGCGCCGCGCCCCGCTCGCCGGACACGACGAGGAGCAGTCCGATCGCGACGGCGAAGCCGGCAACTTTCTGCAGCATTACCAGGAAACAGCGTGTCCCAGGCCCGCGGTGCGCGCCCGCGTCAGTGCGAGATGCGCCGCCACCATGTCTTCCACCGCCAAACCAAGGGACTTGAAGATCGTGACCTGTTTGCCATCCGTTCGTCCAGTCGCCCGGCCGGCCACCAATTCGCCCAATTCCCCCGCAATATGCGCGTCTGTAATCGCGCCCTCGCTGATGGGAAGGAGGATGTCGCCCGCCTCCACGCGCGCCGCGGCGCGGGAATCCACGAACACGCGAGCCCGTGCGACGAGCGACGTCGGCATTTCGCGCTGATCCGGCCGGCAGGCGCCCACCGCCGCGATGTGCGCGCCCGCCGCAACATTCGCGTCTTCCACCACCGGCGTGCGTGATGAAGAGGCGATGACGATGAGGTCGGCGCCGTGCGTGGTTTCCACTGCAGATGCGGCGGCGCGGATTGGCAGGTTGGTCGCGGCGCGCATGTCTTCCACGAAACGCGCGCGATGCGCGGCGTTCGGGCTCCACACGCGGACGTCAGATAGCTGGCGCACGTGCCGGATCGCTTCCAGATGGCTGCGCGCCTGCACGCCGGTGCCGAGAATGCCAAGAACTGATGCGTCCGGCCGCGCGAGATGTTTCACGGAAACCGCGGACACCGCAGCCGTGCGCGCTTCGGTGATGTACCGCCCATCCATCACAGCCTGCAACGCGCCGGTGTCGTGATCGAGCAGGACAATCGTCGCCAGGTGCGACGTGAGGCCGAGCTGGTGGTTGCCTTCGTAAACAGTGACGAGTTTGGCGCCGACAGCGGGCGGATTGTCGAGCGCCGCGGGCATGATGCCGAAATAATTCCGGTGCTCGCCGACCTCGATGACGCTGCGGACGGGTTGCTTCACGCCGCCGCTCGAAAACTGCGCGAGCGCGCCTTCCATCGCTTGAATCAGGTCCGGCATGGTCAGCACAGACCGGACGTCGCGCTCCGTCAGTAACAAGGCATTGCCCACAACCCCTCCGGCACCACAAACTATCGCATCGTGGCTGGATCTGAACCGCTAATCCTCACATCGATTGACGCACACACCGCCGGCGAGCCGCTGCGCCTGATCACGAGCGGATGGCCCGCGCCCAAAGGCGCCACGCAACTGGAACGCCGCGCATGGGCGCGCCAGCACCAGGACCATCTCCGCAAAGCGCTGATGTTCGAACCGCGCGGCCACCTGGACATGTACGGCGCGCTGCTCACCGAGCCGGAACGGCCGGACTCGCACGCCGGCGTCCTCTTCATGCACAACGAGGGCTTCAGCACGATGTGCGGCCACGGCATCATCGCGGTCACGACGATCGCGTTCGAGCGCGATCTCATCAACACGGGATCCGAGCCGGGCGTCCTGACGCTTGATGCGCCGGCGGGACAGATCCGCGCGCGCGCGGAACTCGTGCGCACAGCCGGCGGCACGCGGGTGTCGCGCGTCTCCTTTATTAATGTGCCGTCGTTCGTCTTCGCGTCCGGCGTGCCCGTGCGGATCGGCTCGCGCACGGTCCCGGTGGACGTGGCGTTCGGCGGCGCCTTCTACGCGATCGTGGATGCGGAAGCCGCGGGACTGCCGATCGCGTCCGAACGCCTGAACGACCTGCGGGCAGTGGGCATGACGATCGCGCGCGCGGTGGAATCTCAGCTGACAGTCGTGCATCCGACCGAGCCGGGGCTCACGGGCATCTACGGCACGATCTTCACAGGGCCGCCGACCGTGGCCGGCGCGGACCTTCGCAACGTCACCATCTTCGCGGAGGCCGAAGTCGATCGATCGCCGTGCGGTACCGGCACGTGCGCAGTACTCGCCGTGATCGACGCGATGGGACTCGTCGACGACTCAAAACCGTTCGTCCACGAAAGTCTGATTGGGACGACGTTCCAGGCGCGGGTGACGGGACGAACGGAAGTGGGCGCGCATCAGGCGATCGTGCCGGAGCTGTCAGGCGAAGCGTGGATCACCGGGGAACATAAATTTATTGTTCAAGCCGCCGATCCCCTAAAGCGCGGCTTCAGAATTTAACAAATCGATCTAACGATCTATTTGAGAGATGAGAGCTGAGACAGGTTCATCGCCTGCACCAGTGATTTCACCGGCGTGAGGTCGGGCATGTTCGTGCCGCGGGCGTACACGATAAACCGGCCGCCGGCGACCATCGTCACCTCCGCCTCTTTCGCGTCTTCGTCCCACGATTCGAACCCGGGCGTGTCTTGAATCTTGACGAAGCGCTTCTGCCAGTTTCGATTGCGTTCGGAGTAGCTGGGCGCGAGCATCGGCGACAGCGGCGCCAGCAGCAGGCGGTTGAAACCGGAGTCGCAGATCTCCAGGCGAATCACGCTCTCGCCTTTGACGTAGTCCACGTTCACCTTGGAATACGTCACGCCGGTGGTGATCGTCTGGCCGATCGGCGTGCCGCGGGTCCATCCCGGAACGTCCGGCAGGAACGGCTGCAGCAACGAGAAATCCACCGGCGGCACCACGGCCGGCCCCTGCGGCGCCGCGACCGGCGTGGATGAAGGTGTTGGTGAGGCCGTTGATGATGGCGTTGGCGAAGCCGAACTCTGCGCCTGCGCATCCGCCGGCGCGGCCGATCGCCCGCATCCCGCCAGCGCGACAATAAGTAAGAGTACGGAGCCCCGGGTCTTCAGACCCGGGGAAACGGAGCCCCGGGTCTTTAGACCCGGGGAACATGTCGCCCGCGTCACCGTCCCTCGCTCATCTTCGCCGCCTTGATCACGAGCATGCGCGAATCTTCGTACACGAGCGCCTGACGCGCTTCCTCCACCGTGAACCACGCGCGCCGGCGGTTTTCGCGCGGCGCGCCCTCGGAGACGAACTTCATCAGATAGAACTGCGCGCGCACCATGCCGCGCGCGTTTCTGAACTCGAGCGTGCCGATCGGCGCATCCACGGTCGCCACCACGCCTGCTTCTTCTTCCACTTCGCGCGCCGCGGCCGCTTCCGGCGTTTCGCCAGACTCGATGTGGCCCTTGGGAAACACCCACAGACTCGCCTGACGCGTGGCCGTGACCAGCAGCACGCGAAGTTCGGCGCCGGATCCGCGGACGACGATGCCGCCTGCGTGGGTGGGATCGGCCATCAATGGGCCGCTGCTGCTCGAGACCGCCATGCGGTTACCGGATTCTCTCCCGAACGCGTGCCGGTTTGCTCATCGTCTGCCCGCCAACCGTCAATGTCACCCGATAGTCACCAGGCGGCAGGTTGCCGGCAGCCGCCGGTCCGGCGCCGCGGCCTCGTCCACCGCCAGTGAACGGCACGTTCACGCGATTCAAGCCCGCACGGCCGGGTCCATCAACCTGACGCACCACGCCGCCGTTCGCGTCGGTAATCGTGACGCGCGGCGCAGGAGTGACGTCGCCCTTCAGAAAGTAATTGATGACGAGCGCGTCCGGCTCGTTGGGCACTTCGATGTATTTGTCGCCGAACAGCGGATAGTTCGCGCCCTGCGTGCTGAAGCCGTACCGCGCGCGCGGCTCCACGTCGAACAGATGCGCCGGCTGATTGAACAGGTCGGCGGTCAGTTCCTGCAGCGGCGTGATGTCTCCGGTCCACAGCGCGCGGCCGTAGGTGGCCAGGACCAGATCGTTCTCACGCGGATGGATCGTCAGGTCGTGCACGGCAACATCCGGGAGGTTCGCCTTCAGCCGCGTCCACGCGCCGCCGCCGTTGATCGACACGAACACGCCGACGTCGTTGCCCACAACGAGCAACTCGCGGTTCCGGCGATCCTGCACGACAACGTTGATGGGGTAGTTGGGCAGATTGCCGGCGATCGCTGTCCACGTCTTGCCGTAGTCGGTCGTCTTATAGAGGTAGGGCGCGAAATCGTCGTTGCGGAATCCGGTCTTGGAGACGAACGCCGTGCCGGCGTCGAACGGTGACGCGAACACGCGGCTGACCCAGCGGTCCACCTTCGCGCCAGCGCTGACCAGTGCCGGCGTCAGGTCCGTCCACGAGCCGCCGTGGTTCTGCGAGAGCTGCACCTTACCGTCGTCTGTGCCCACCCAGATCGTTCCGGCCTTGAGCGGCGACTCCGAGATCGACGTGATCGTGCAATACGGCACGTTCAATCCGATTTTGGCCGGATCGTTCGTCGTCAGATCCGGACTGATCTCTTCCCACGAATCGCCGCGATTGAGCGAGCGGAACAGTACCTGCGCACCCGCGTAGACGATCGACGGATTGTGCGGAGAGAGCGCGATCGGCGCGATCCAGTTGTAGCGGAGCCGCGGCTGTCCCTGCGGCCGCGTGGGCGCGATGCTCACGCGCACGCCGCTGCGCTGATCGAGCCGGCCCATCTGATTCAGTTCGCGCGTGTTGTAGACCCAGCGGCTGTCGGTGGGATCGATCACGTTGTACATGCCGTCGCCGGGGCCCACCGTCACCCAGTTGTCGAGCATGATCGTGCCCATCGGCCCGTTGCTCGGGCCCTTCCAGGAATCGTGATCCTGGAAGCCGGCGTAGACGTTGTACGGATCGTCCATGTCCACGCCCAGCGCGTACGCTTCGCCCACGCGCATGTTCGGAAAATAGTCCGCGGTCCGGCCGCCGTCAACGGACACGTTCACGCCGCCGTCGCTGCCCAGAATGATTCGCTGTTCGTCGGCGTCATCCCACCACATGCTGCGGAAGTCGCCGAAGACACCGCGGAAGAAATCCGTGTTCCACGTCTTGCCGCCGTCGCGGGAGATGTACATCGAGTCGCTGGTGACAATCACGGTCTGATCGTTGTGCGGATTGATCTTGATTTGATTGAACGAGTACGGCGCCTTGCCGCCCGCAACGTTCACGTCCGTGACCTTGCGCCACGTCTTGCCGCCGTCGTCTGTTCGATAAAGTTCGTTGCCGATGATGCCTTGCGCCAGCGGCGAGATCGCGGACACCTGACCCGCGGCGCCCGCGCCACGGCCCTGGCCCGCCGTAGCGCCTCCTGGCGCGGAGGCGGCAGGATTCTGATTCTCGAGTAGCGCGTACAGAATCAGCGGGTTCTTCTGATAGATGTCCACGCCGATGCGGCCGATCTTTCCCGTCGGCAGCCCACCCCCGAGCCGCTCCCACTTGTCGCCGCCATTGTCAGTCTTGTAGAGGCCGCTCTCCGCTCCGCTCTCGATGATCTGCCACGGCCGCCGATCCTTGTCGTACATCGCGGCGTAGACGATCGCCGGGGTCCTGCGATTGATCACGATGTCGATCGCGCCCACACCGTCGTTCACATAGAGCACTTTTTTCCACGTGGCGCCGCCGTCGATGGTGCGGAACACGCCCCGTTCCTCGTTGCGCGAGAACAGATGCCCCATCGCCGCAACGTAAACAATGTTCGGATTGGTCGGATGAATGACGATGCGGCCGATGTGATGTGAATCGGGAAGACCGGCGAGTGTCCACGTCGCGCCCGCGTCTGTCGACTTGTAGACGCCGGTGCCGGAATACGACGACCGCGCGTTCGCCTGGTCGCCTGTTCCCATCCAGACGACCTTCGGATCGGACGGCGCGATCGCGACCGCGCCAACTGCTCGCGCGCCCACGCTGTCCGAGATCGGCGTCCATGTGGTGCCCGCGTTCGTCGTCTTCCACAGCCCGCCACTGCGCGCGGCGGCGTAAATCGTATAGAGGTGATCGTGCATCGGCGATTCGGGAACTGCGATCGCCGTGATCCACGCGGCCGTCCGGAACGGGCCGATGTTTCGGAACGACAGTGTGTTGATGACTGAATCGATCGTCGGCGTCTGTGACGATGCGGCGCCGGGCGCGGCCTGCCTGGCGATCGGCAGAGCCGTTGCGATGAGGATTGCGAGCGAAGCGAGGAGGGCCACGAAGACTGGGCGAGGCTTCATGGGGGGATTATGAGCCAACAGTGGGTTCGATCCCGGAAACCGTTGGAGGGCGATTCCCGGGACCGAACTTTGGTCGAAAAGATCTACGCGGTCCGGCGCATTCTCCGGACAACGGCGGGCTGGGCCTGCGACATGCGCACCGCTCCGGCGCGCACGATCGCGACGTGCTCTTCAGCCGTACGCTGGATGGCAGGCACCGAGTGGCCACAGTCGTGGCAAACCAGGTGCAAAACGTCGACGCCGTGCAACTGGCGACGCTCGCGATACGTATCGTGGTGCTGACAACCGGTGAACAATCGAACGAGTGTTCTCAAACTCATGCCCACTTACACGGCAACTTCCTTGCCGGACTTTGGGCGCCTAATTATTGGCTTTTCGTCCTGCTGGGCCGCAAAAGTCTCCTATCCGCCGGATTTTTTTCCGGTTCGGCCCAACCAATAGCCGGTCAAGGGCCGGAATAACAGTTTTGAGGATAATCCGCTTATGAAGGCTTCCCGCAGGCAGTTCTTGAAGACCACGGCGATGGCCGGTGGCGCGTTGGCCTCCACGAACGCGGCGTCGCTCGCCGCGTTTGCGCAATCCACAAAACCGATGCGCCTGCTGATTCTTGGCGGCACCGGATTCATCGGTCCGCATCTGGTGAAGCACGCGATCTCGCGCGGCCATCACGTCACGATCTTTACGCGCGGCCGCCGCGACGGCGATCTGCCCGCCGGCGTCACGCGTCTCGTGGGCGATCGCAATGGACAGCTGGATTCACTCAAAGGCGGCAAGTGGGACGCCGTCATCGACGACTCCGCAACCAATCCCGATTGGGTGAAGCAGTCGACCGCATTGCTCAATGAATCGGTCGGCCGCTACCTCTTCACGTCTTCCACCGGCGTCTACTACCCGTATCTCACGCCGAAAGCAGACGAGTCCGTGATTCCGCACTCGAACACGATCGACGAGAAGGACTCGGAAGAAACCTACGGCGTCAACAAGACCAAGTGCGAAGCCGAAGTCATGCGTGTGTTTGGCGATCGCGGACTCGTCGTCCGGCCCACGTACATCGTCGGTCCTGGTGACACGAGCGATCGGTTTCCATACTGGGCCGCGCGGCTTCCGCAGGGTGGACGCGTGCTTGCGCCAGGCCGCGCAGCGGATCCCGTGCAGTGGATCGACGTGCGCGATCTGGTCGCGTTCTACATCGCACTGCTCGAGAACCGTCGCACCGGCGTGTTCAACGGCGTCGCGGCGGCGACCACCGTTCCATCGCGTCAGTTCTACGAGGCGGTCCACGCCACGCTCAATCCCAAGGCGACGATGGTGTATGTGGATGATTACAAGTTCCTGATGGAACAGAAGATCGAGTACAGCGTGCCGTGGATCATGCTGACCGGGAACAATCTCCACTCCACGTCTGTGGCGACCTCGAAGTCACTGGCCGCCGGACTGCGCACGCGTCCACTCGCTGAAACGCTTCGCGACACCGCGGCCTGGTGGCCGACGGTGCCGGAGGCGCGGCGCCTGAAGCCGCGGTTCGTGATTACGCCTGAGATCGAAGCGCAGGCGCTGGCGGCATGGAAGAAGTGACGGGCCGCGCGCCCGTTACTTCTTGATCTTCAGTTTCACGTTTGGCGGGTCTAGCGGCGCGGAAACAGAACTGAACGAGTCGATCTTCATCTGCCAGAAATACGACTGTCCCTCTCTTCGCACGGCGTTGTGTTCCAGCACGGTGTGCGGAGTTTCGAGGCGGAGCGACCAGTTGGCGCTCGCGTCCTTGAGCGCATCGTCCATGCCTAGTTGATTGGCGGAGCTCTTGGCTTCCTTCAGGAGCGCTCCCGCTTCGGCCTTGGCTTGTTCGCTGGCCGGCTTTACCGAGTCGATGGAAATCGTTTCGCCCTCGTCACGTACCTCGAAGGCGAACGGCACGACCGGTCGAAACATCAAGTCGACCTGAGACATCGGCACTCTGACCAACGGCAACTTGCTGATGTCGGTAAACGCAAACGTGAAGGCCATGGTCATCTTGAAGCCTTCAAGCTTCTGCGAGGAATCAGCCAGTGTGACGCCTGAAG
>Ga0315912_10002581_pt1 | contig 19003 bp, 15 predicted proteins | sample VfabasoilMG_FD_204469 | JGI IMG/M metagenome (GOLD analysis project Ga0315912, IMG submission 204469) | Garden soil microbial communities collected in Santa Monica, California, United States - V. faba soil | ecosystem: Environmental > Terrestrial > Soil > Garden | place: USA: California...
GGCGCGACGGATCGCGCGGTCCACCTTCCCACGGGCGGCGGTCGCGCCGCATTTGTTAAGCAGTGCGCTCCCCAACCGAGCGATCTTGCCGCAGCGCGGCGGGCCTTTGTGGCTTCAGTTCCCCTGCGCCTACATCGGCGTCCCGCTCGCGGAACCTCCGAGCGTCCGACCATCGGTCCGGTGACGCCCAGCTCATCCCCCATGAAGCTCTACTTATCAAAGACATGCGGCCGGGGCGCCGCTGACTCGCGGTGCGGAGCACCTCGGGAAATTCTGCGCGGGATCTCTCACGGTTGCGGCGGGCGCTCCGCGACGAAAGCGGCGTCGTCCGCTCGGCCCCAGCCGAAGGGGAAGCCCGTATTGCGATCGAAGTACAGCCGGCAACCGTCCTCGGAGATGAAGCTGGGCACCTCGTTGGCGGGCGTGTTGACGCCACTCACCTCTCCAAAGTTGGTAAACGCCTCCGACGTGGAACTGCGCGTCGCGCTCCAGATGTCCATGTGCATGCCCGCGGCCTCGGTTCCCACCTGAACCGCGAAGTACAAGGTCACCTCATCGGCGGAGACGATGGGCGTGCCCACTGGGCCCAGCTCGCCAGAAGCGATCAGGACGATGGGGCCAAAGCTGCCCTCGCTGCGCCGGGACATCGCCAAGAGCTGGCGCCCCTGTCGATCGGTGTGGAAATAGATCGCGTCCCCGTCCGCCGTGACGTACGGCCCCCCGTCGTTGTACGCGGCCGCGGCATTGCTCAGCCCCGCAGCGAACGCGAGCGGGCCGAACGCCTCCGCCTCCGCATCCCACTCGCTCTGGTAGATCTTCCAGGACCCGCTCCGATTGCTCTCCAGGTAGAGGACGGCGCCGTTGCCGGGGAGTGTCGGGCTGAAGTCCCAGGCCGCGTCGTTGAACGCCAGCGACTCACCCTCGCTGAACGCGTCACCCCGTGCCTCGCGAGTGGCGACGAACAGATCGTAGCGCGCGGTCGGGGAAGAGATGGCGTAGTAACCGACTCGCTCGTCCGGGCTCGTACGCAAGCGGACCGCTCCGCCGGGCAGCCCCTCGACGAGAGCCGAAGGCCCAAACGCTGCCTCGGGCGAGCACGTGACGCGCGGAGGGGTCGGCTCCGTGGGCTCCATCATCTCTGGAGAAGCTGCCGGCGCGGCAGCTTCGCTTTCGGCGCTGGAGCCCAGCGAAGGCTCGGACAGCTCCACCTCGGTCACGTCCGGACCTGCCTCGGATTCGTCCGGCCCCTTCGCGCGCGAGGAGCCGCTCTCTGCCGTGTCGCCGGCAGGTCCCGGGTCCGTGATCAACAGAGCGGGCTCGACTACCGACGTATCGCGCTCATCGAAGCCGCACGCGCCGGCGGCGACCAAGGCGAGCAAACCAAGCGCCAGGGAAGTGTCAGCTCTCACGTCGGTCCCCCTTCATTCACGTTCCGCTCGGTCTTGCTCCGAGCGAGGCACGAACGAACGCTCACAGGCGATCGCGCTGCGCCAGTGGGCAAGCGTCGGGCGGAACGCACGAAACACTCTTTCATCAGCTACGCCCTCCGGCCCGCATCATAGGCAGCGCCCCGACGGGAACAAGACCGATCCGCGTCGATCCTACCAGCGGTACCCCACGAGCTTGGCACCCAGCGCCGCAACCGCCACGACGTGGTCGCTGAGTGATCTCCTCGAGCTCGAGCTCAATTCGTTGCGGCAGGAGTTGAAGCGACGACAAACGCAGGATGAGCCGGTCCTCGCGGGTGTCGTTGAAAATCGTGTCCGCGAAACCCCATCATCGACGATTTCCCTGGACGCATTCCCGGGTGCACTCCGGTCGCGCGCCGGGGAGCGCTGCACGAAGGCCCCGTCCCGCCCCACATTTACCCTACGAGCGCCGTGTCTGCGGCGCTCGGCTTTTTTCGTGATCGATATCGTAAAGTGCGCGCTGTGAGTCTCTGAGAAGGGTGAAAATCGCCATGTTATTCTGTTGTGCATGGGGACAGCGAATCTGGCCGAGGTCGAGCAGGAGTACGAGCACGAACCGAGCGCGTGGCTGCGGGCGCATCACGCGCTGTCGCGCCTCGCCCAAGAGCGCGCCGCGGCCGACGCGGAAGAAGGGCGTTGGCTGCTCGCCGCCCTGCGCTCGGCCACGCACCTGCATCTCGGCTTCGCCAGCTTCAGCGAGTACATCGAGCGCTCCTTCGGCTACAAACCCCGCTCCACCCAGGAAAAGCTGCGCGTCGCAGAGGCGCTCGAAGAGCTACCGGTGCTGACCCAGGCGCTCGAGCACGGCACCCTGCATTGGTCCGCCGCACGCGAGCTCACCCGCGTCGCCGTGCCCGAGAACGAAAACGCCTGGCTCGCGGTCGCTCACGGCAAGACCGTACGCCAGCTGGAAGAGCTGGTCGCCGGCAAGACCCCCGGCGACGACCCCGCCTCGCCAGCGCGCGACTCCGAACGCCGCCACGTGCTGCGCTTCGAGGTCACGCCCGAGACCTTCGCGCTCTTTCGCGAAGCGCTGACCGCGCTCCGCCGCAGCACCGACGTCGCGCTCGACGACGATGCGGCACTGCTCGCCCTCGCCCGCCTGGTGCTGGGCGGACCACGCGACGAAGGCCGCGCCAGCTACCAGATCGCCGTCACCCTCTGCGCGGCGTGCGGCCAGGGCCATCAACCCGCCAGCGGCGACCTGGTCCCCATCGACCCCGACATCGTCGCGATGGCCCACTGCGACGCCCAGCATATCGGTTGCCTGCCGCCACACGTCGCCAACGACAGCGCTCCCCTCGGTTCACCCCCCACGAGCAACGGCGCCCACGTGGGCGCGGCTCCGGATGCCAACGCTCACGTGAGCGCGCACGCCCCGATCGCTCCCACCGACGCCCCGCCACTCACTCGCGCCAAGCAGACCATCCCACCCGCGCTGCGCCGAACCGTCCTCGCGCGCGACCACCGACGCTGCCGAGTGCCGGGTTGCAGGAACAGCGCCTACCTCGACGTGCACCACCTCCAGCTGCGCTCCGAAGGCGGCGCCAACGACGCTGAAAACCTCCTCCCCCTGTGTGGCGCCCACCACCGCGCCGCCCATCGCGGCCAGCTCGTCATCGAAGGCACGGCAACGGCCGTTCGCTTCCGACACGCCGACGGCAGCCCCTACGGCCAGGTCCTAGATCCCCAAGGGCTCGAAGCACGAGCCAAGGCCTTCCGGGCACTACGCGGCCTTGGCTTTCGCGAAGCCGACGTGCGTGCTGCGCTCGCGCGGTTGCAGGGCGACGCTGAACTCGCGGCGGCCACGACCGAGCAGTGGATCCGCGCCGCGTTGGCTCGGCTTACTCCGTCTCGCTCGCGACCGTGAAGGTGCCGACGCCGCCCGTGCGAGAGCGAAGAGTTTGGTCTCGAGCGAGCGCCAGCCCGGCATCCTCCGAGCCGCACCGCGAGAGGCGAACACTGAGTCCTCTCCTGACGATTCCTGGTGCGGGGGAGGGAACCGCAGACCCGCTCTACCGGGCGATGTCATGGATTTCGGGGGGCAGATCATTTCATACAAAGGGGTATGGTTTGCGAGGCGGCTCGGCCATGCGCGGATGGCTAGGCGGTTCCCGCGTTCAGGGCCAAATTTCCTGTTAGACACCCTCTTAGAGAACTCGGCAACCTGAGCCCGGGAGTCCAAACGCGCCCAATCGTAGTTGAGCGCGGTCAGATCTCGAAGTGCCTGCCCAACGGCTTGGAGGTCTGAAGCACTCGCCACCTTGATGCCAACGCGACCGGACCAGAGCATGCTGGCCAGCTCGTTCTTGATTGCGACTTCCTCTGGACTCGCGGGCGTCGAGAGTACTTCGCATGCCGCGGTGACCGCCCGTTTCGCCTCGGCGAGTTCTGCATCCTTTGCCCTACGCGCGTCGGCCGCTGCGGTGGCCTTGGCAAGGATCTGCTTGGCGTCCGTCGACGTATCTGCCCGGGCGACGGGACTCAAGACCAGCGCGGTCAGCATCAGAGTAAGGGCCTTACGGGTCATGCCCAACAGAGCGGAAAAGTAGCCCGCCTCTAAAGCGTTCGGTCGGAGCGGTGCCCGCGTATCGGCGCTCATTCGCCCGTTCCCGTTCCTGTGCACCGGCTTTTCAGCCTGTGGCCACCTGTGCACGGTACGGATCCCGTGTAACCCCTCGTTGCCCTCTGCGCGCCCGGGACGATTCGAACCTCCGACCTTGTGTTCCGTAGAAAGTTTCCTACCTCTACGTGAAGGGCCAGCTCAGGGGCGCCGGCATCGGCAGGGAGCTACTGGAGGCTGTGACACAAGGGTGGGGGCGCCGCCTCGCGTCAGTGATGCCTGCCGGCGGGCTCCGGTCGCCCTGGCAGTACGACCCTCACGGCTTCTGGAGGCAGTGATCCGCGTCAGTGATGGTTCTGGCTCGGCGGGACGCTGTCCCGTGGTGGCCTGGACTTCGGTGAAAGGCGTGGAGGCGCGCCCTTGAAGTCATCGTGCTGCGGCGCCACGACCTCCAGCTTGGCGTGCTGGATGAGAAACTTCTTTCCACTGTGGTCAGGGTCCAGCGGGTCGTGCTGCCAGTACTCATCGTCTTCCGTGTAGACGCGGACGATGCCTGCCTGGATGATTGCCTGTAGGCACGCGTAGCAGGGAAACTTGTTCACGTAGATCGACGACCCCGGCGTGGGCGCCCCGGTGCGAGCTGCGTTGAACACAGCATTCGCCTCACCGTGCACCATCCAACGGAGCTTCTCGTCCCTGTCGTCGACGACGCTCAGCTCCACGTTGCTCGGCAGGTGCCTCGGCGCGCCGTTGAAGCCCGTCGAGATGATCAGCCTGTCCTTCGACACGATCACCGCACCGACCTGAGTTGTGTCCTTCGACTTCTTGGAGACCGCCTCGGCGATTCCCAGGAAGTACGTATCCCACTCTGCGTCTGTCCCCATGCAGGGGTGAACGACACCCCTGGACAGGGATTGAACGAATGCTAGGGGATGTGCGTTAAGCCACTACTGAGCCACGAAGCGTCGGGGAGCCAAGGGCGTCACACCTCAGGTCCCCGTGCCGTCGAGGCGCTGCGCAGAGTCAGCCGAACGTAATGCGCTGGGGCACGCCGTTCTTGACGTTGACCACGTCGGGAAGGTTCGGCGCGTCCTCGATTCGGAAGTTCGATTGGGTGATGCACCGGTGGAGGCCCTTGTCGTCGATGATCTCCTGGCTGAAGACGAACTTCTTCCGGCGGCCGTCGACGGTGACCCACTTGGTGACGGTCTGGGTGAGGTGATCGACGTGCTCTCCCTCGTCCCAGTCGATCTGCTTCTTGGCGTCCGTCATTGCATCAGCAGCGTGTTGCAGGCCGCGATGAGCTGGTTCAGCTCTTCGAGCGACGTCGACGTCAGCTGCGCAGTGTTGATGTCCTTCCAGGACCCAGACTTGAGCTTCGTGTGTTCCGCATCGCTCCAGACAACGGTGCTCTGCTCTGTGGTTTCGCTGTCGAACTTGTAGGAGACCTCGTCTCCTGGCTCGAAGCGTCGAGCTGAGAGGCGGTCACGCTTCGGAGTCAGCTCGTCCAGCAGCGACTGCACCGACTCGCCCTTCATGGCGTCGACGACATCGGCGACGGGTACGGCATCACGCGGGAGCGGGTCCGGCAGCTGCTGGCGCGGGCGTTGGCGGAGATGCGTGCGGTGGCGCAGGGGAGGCTCCGGCCCAAGGTGTTCATCCCGAAGCCACCTCCGGTCGCGTCGGATGCGCTAGTGGCTGCTCGGGCCAAAGTACGCGAGCACCTGAGCGCGGAGGCCGGCGTGTGCGCAAAACCGTAGGCCGTGCGGCCCGGCTCGCATTCCGGTTCGCGTGTGACGGTCCGAACCGTCATGCCCCTCGAAAACCCCATAACCTTCTGAGGTTTTCCTGCGCGCCCGGGACGATTCGAACGTCCGACCTTCGGTTCCGTAGACCGACGCTCTATCCAGCTAAGCTACGGGCGCCCGCGGGCCTCTTATCACGACCGATGCGCAAGGTACGAGGGGGATTTTCGCCGGGCTGTACGGTTCCTCGAGCCGGCCTCCGACGGGCCCAGAGCGAGCGGCCGGAGCTGTGGCCAGACCACGGTATGCAATGATTGCATAGCCGGTAGGGTACTCTGACACCCGTGCCCCGGCGCCAGCTCTCAAATTTGATGAAGCCCCGGAAGCAGGCGGCAATAGGCCGCCTAACTCCGAAAACTGCACTGGTTGGCATCCCTCGTGCAATAGAGGCCAGCGAATCGCTTGCTTAGCTACTTTGCTTGCCGTTCGGCGGGCCCATCGCGGTCGGTCTGCGGCACCACTTATAGATACGACTTAACGAGGTTGCTTAGCTCAGTAGCTTTACTTCACTAACTTAGATTTCGAACTCTTAGCTTAGCTCATTCCTCTTTCCACTCGTCTTTAGCGGCCAATCCTCACTGGTCGCCTACACTGCCCGGTCATCCTGCGTTGAGCAGGGCGGCGCGGGCGGTGCTCTTTTTGTGCTCGAGGGGCTGTTTCTATTCCCGAGCTCGGCGAGCGGGGCATGCTTCACCCAGGCGGCGGGTCGAGGCGGAGCGAGCCAGCGCAAGTGGCGTCGGCGTGATACTCCTTCTGTAATGGTTGGGGTTTGCTGATGGGAGAAGGCTCCTGCCGTTGGACGTGGCTGCTCTGGGTCGGGCTGGCGAGTTGCGCTGGCAGTGGGGTGCGAGCCGGCGCGGACCCGGTGGCGCTGGCGCCCGTGGCCGCGGTGATCCCCGGCGTCGAGGCGGCCCCCGAGGTGCCGAGCGCGAGCTCGGGAGCTCGAACCCCTTCCGGGGCCGCTGAGGATCCCGGACCAGGCTGGCTCGGCGTGGCGCTCAGCGCTCGGTCTCCGGACCAGCCGGGCGCCGTGGTGAGCAACGTGCTGCGTCGCTCTCCGGCGGACGCTCAGGGCCTGCGGGTCGGCGACATCGTGCTCGGCATCAACGCCGAGCCGGTCTCGGATCCGGAGCAGCTCTCGCGCGCGATCGCCGCGCTCGGCGCCGGCGGGCGTGCCAACCTGATCGTGCAACGCGGCGCCGAGCAACGCCTGTTCGCGCTGCAGCTCGGCAGCAACCCGGGCTTCGAAGGGCAACTGCGCTTGGGTTTCGTCGGGGCTCCGGCACCCGAGTTGTCTGGGGTGGAGGTCGCGCAGGGGGACGCCGGCCCCACCTTGCGATCCATGCGCGGGCGGGTGGTGGTGCTCGAGTTCTGGGCCACCTGGTGCGGGGCTTGTCGAGCGCTGCAGCCGACGCTCAACGCCTGGCACGATCGATATCCCGCCCGACAGGCGCAGATCGTGTCGGTCACCATCGACTCGGCGCCCCAGGCGGCGAGCGACGCGGCGCAGCTCGGGCTGCGCTACTCCGTGCTGTCCGATCCCGAGGGCCAGACCGCGCGCCTGTATCAAGCCTTCGCGCTGCCGACGCTGTTCGTGATCGATCGCGCCGGCGTCGTGCGCGAGGTGTCGGTCGGTTATGATCCCGCGCGCCTACGGGCGCTCGAGGCCACGGTCGAACGGCTGATCGCCGAGCCCGGCTGAGCCGTTTTCCTGCCGCTTCATTGGGCCCCTGCAGGGGCGGGCTCTAAGCTGGAATGGCAGCTGACCCGTAGTCTCCTGGAAGGACGAGCCTCGGGGGTCGCTGCACACATCTCGGGCAAAATCTTATGAAAGACTCCGAACTGCGGGAACTGACGGCGCGGGTGAGCGCCGGGGGCAGCGAAAAGTACCACGAGAAGAATACCGCCGACGGCAAGCTGTTTGCGCGCGCGCGGCTCGCGTTGCTCCTGGATCCGGACTCGTTCGTCGAGGACGCCCTGCTCGCCAACGTTCAGGCGGAAGGGTTACCGGCCGACGGCGTCATCACGGGCCTGGGGCGGGTGCAGGGGCGGCTGGTGGCCGTCATGGCCAACGACTCGACGGTGAAGGCGGGATCGTGGGGCCGGCGCACCGTGGAGAAGATCCTGCGCATCCAGGAGCAGGCGGAGCGTCTGCGCTGCCCGATGTTCTATCTCGTGGACTCCGCCGGGGCGCGCATCACCGATCAGGTCGAGATGTTTCCCGGCCGCCGCGGCGCGGGGCGCATCTTCTTCAACCAGGCGCAGATGAGCGGTCTGCTGCCGCAGATCTGCCTCTTGTTCGGGCCATCGGCAGCCGGCGGCGCCTACATCCCCGCGTTCTGTGACGTGGTGTTCATGGTCGATGGCAACGCCAGCATGTATCTAGGCTCGCCTCGCATGGCGGAGATGGTGATCGGTGAAAAGGTCACGCTCGAAGAGATGGGCGGCGCCAAGATGCACACCGCGGTGTCCGGCTGTGGTGACGTGCTCGTCGACAACGAGCCGGCGGCGCTCGAGCTCGCACGCCGCTACCTGGCGTTCCTGCCCGGCGGTGCCGCCGAAGCCCAGGTGCCCGCCCGTGCGCCTGCCGGCCACGCCAAGGCGCTCTCCGAGATCGTGCTGGCCGACGAGAATCAGCCCTTCGACATGCGTCACGTCCTGTCTCACCTGGTGGACGAGGGCAGCGAGTTCGAGCTGAAGGCGCGCTACGCCAGAGAGCTGATCACCACGCTCGCGCGCATCGACGGCGCGCCCGTAGGGATCGTCGCCAATCAACCCAAGCACCTCGGGGGTGTGCTGTTCGCGGACAGCGCCAACAAGGCCGCGCGTTTCATCGACCTGTGTCACGCGTTTGGGCTGCCCCTGTTGTTTCTCGCCGACGTGCCGGGCTTCATGATCGGCAGCAAGGTGGAGCGGCAAGGCATCATCCGCGCCGGTGCCAAGATGATCGCCTCGGTGAGTCGCGCGACCGTGCCCAAGCTGAGCGTGGTCATACGCAAGGCGTACGGGGCGGGCCTGTACGCGATGTGTGGTCCGGCGTTTGATCCCGAAGCGTGCCTGGCTCTGCCGACCGCGTCGATCGCGGTGATGGGGCCGCGCGCGGCGGTCAACGCCGTGCACTACAACCGCATCCAGGCCGTGCCGGAGGGGCCCGAGCGAGACGCGCTGGTGCAGCAGCTGCGCTCCGAGTACGAAACCGACATCGATCTCGAAAAGCTCGCCAGTGAGCTCGTGGTCGACGCCGTCATCCCCTTCGACACGCTGCGCTCGGAGGTCGCGTCGCGGCTGCGGCTAGCGCGCGACAAGCCCCGCCCCGAGCGCCGCGGTCCCTGGCTCGCTCCGATGTGATGGCGCTCGGTCGCGCTTGGCTGGTCGCCTGGAGCTTGGCGATCCTGACGCTGGTGCAGCCGGGGTACGCGCAGGTTCCGCTCGGTCGCATCCAGGAATTTCTGCAGGCCACGGCGGCGCGGCGCCCGCTCTCGCGCGGGAGCCTGAGCCTGGGGCCCGAGTGGCGCGGTCTCGGGCCCGCAGCGTCCGCCGGAGCGCGCTGGGTGCCGCTCGGGGGGCGGCATGCGGCGTTGCGCGTGGCCGATGCGCAGCGCCTGGCGTGGGCCGCGGAGATGCCGGATGCCACCTGGGCGCCGCCATTGCATCTGCTCATGGATCGCGCGCGGACGTCCCTCGGGCTCGAGGCTGCGGTACAACGGGAGGGAGCGGGCACGGGGCAGGGCGTCGTGATCGGCATCGTGGACGCTGGGGTCGATATTGCCCACCCGGACCTGCGTAACTCCGACGGCACGACGCGGGTCGCCTGGTGGATCGATTTTTCGAGTGGCCCAGCCGGTCGACATTCCGAGCTCGAGGCGGAGTACGGGTGCGAGGCGCAGCCCGGCCTGGCCTGTCAGATCCTGGATGCGGCGGATCTGAATGCGCTCCTGGCGGGTGGCTCCGGCACGGGCACCCCGGCGGACGCCATCGGCCATGGCACTCACATCGCATCCATTGCCGCGGGCAACGGTAGCGCCGGCGCGGACGCCGCGTTTGCCGGTATCGCGCCGGAAGCAACGCTGATCGTCGCGCGCGTCGTGGACGCTACCGGCGGCATTGCGGAAGCGGACGTGGCGCTCGCCACGCGCTTCGTGTTCGACCGCGCAGCGGAGCTCGGCATGCCGGCCGTCGTCAACCTGAGCCTGGGCGGAGATTTCGGTGCACACGACGGCTCGTCGGAGCTGTCGCAGCAGCTGGCGAGCTTCGTGGGTGCGGCCCAGCCGGGCCGCGCCATCGTGGTGGCGGCAGGCAACAGCGGCCAGCTCCTGCGAGGTCTGACGACGGAGGCTGCCGAACCGCTCGGCATCCACACCGAGGTGCAAGTGACGTCCAGCGCCACGCGGCGCGTGCCTCTGCTCACGCCCGCCCCCGCCAACGGCCGCACCACGACCGATGCCAGCGTCTTTGTCTGGCTCAATCTCTTTCCGGCGAGCGAGCTGCGCGTGGGGCTGGAGCTGCCCGACGGCTCGCGCATCGACCCCGTCGCGTTCGGCCAAAGCCAGACCATCAGCTCGGCGGAGGTGACGGCGGCGATCGTGTACGGCATTCCGGACGGCGCGCTCCAGTTCTCGAGCGATTTGCCCAACCTCGAGCTCGGTGAACTCTCGCCGTCCAGAGACGCCGCGGTGATTCTGATCGATGGTCGCTGGCCTGCAGGAGAAGGCTTTCAGATCGAGCTCACCGGGCAGGGGCGCGCGGAGCTGTGGGCGCAGTCCGAGGGTGATCTGGCGCCCGAGGCGAGCCCCATGGGCGCTGTCTTTTCGCAGGCCAGCGCGCAGCAGACCATCACCATCCCCGCCAGCGATCCGGCGCTGATCGCGGTCGGCGCGAGCATCGACCGCTCGAGCTGGACCGATTACGCGGGCACTGAGGTCAGCTTTTCCGGGTCGGAGTTCGACGGCGCCACTTCCGTTGGCGACGCGGCGTTCTTTAGCTCCGCCGGACCCAATCGCCTGGGTGACATGAAACCCGATCTGCTCGCTCCGGGCGCCTTCGTGATCGCGGCGCTCTCCGGCGCCGCCGATCCCCGCCTCGGCGGTCCGAGCGTATTTTCCGGGTTGTGTGTGCCGCGCGGCTGTCAGGTGATCTCTCCGCGCTATGCGCTCACGGCCGGGACCTCGATGGCGGCGCCCATGTTGAGCGGGACGCTGGCGCTGCTCCTCGAGCGCGATCCGACGCTGACGCAGGAGGAGCTGCGCGGCCTCGCGCAGGCGGGCTCGGATGCGCTCGCCGTCGCTCCCGAGACGGCCAGTCGCGAAGGGGGCGGCGTCTTGAACATCGCACGCACGTTTCAAGCGCTAGCGGCTGCCGTGCGCAGGCCGGGTGAGCTGCCGGATCCCGAGCGCAGTCGCTTGCGCTTCGCGGGCGCGTTCGTGCCGGTGGACGGGGACCGAGCGCTGACGGCTCGGCTCTGGCTGCGCGATGCACAGGGCGGCGTATTCGACGCGGCCGTCGAGCGAGTGTCCGCGCGGGTCGAGCGCGGGGAACTGCGCTCCGGCGTCGAGCGGCTCGGCCCCGGGCTGTATGGTGTGCGCGTGGCGGCGGCCAGCCGCGCTGCAACGCTGCGGCTCGAACTGCGCGTCGACGAAGGTCCATTCCTGAGCGCGGAGCTGCCCAGCGTCGGTGCTGAGCCGCCGCGGCCGTCGTCCGACTCGGGCTGCGCCTTCGGCGCCGTACCCGCACGCGGCGTGTCGCTCGCCGGGCTCTGCTCGCTAGTGGCGCTGGCCGGCGCGCTCGAGCGCCGCCGTGCCGCGCTCAGATCTCGGTGAGATAGACCGTGTAGCCGTGCGGCTCGAAGGGTTCGTGATCGGGATCGAAGGGATGCGCCAGGTCCACGCCCGCGACGCTGGTCCCCACGATCAGAAAGGCCGCGGCGCCGTCGTGGTCCACGAGCGTGCGTTCGGCGGAGGTCGCCTGCTGCACGTACGGCAGATCGTAGCGCTTGAGCGCGTTGCCGAGGGCGTCGACCGCCACGAGCGTCCAGCGAAACACCGCCGGCGCTTCCCAGTTGGCCTGAAACGCCAGCGTCGCTCCGGGAGTAACGCGATCGAGCTCGAGCCAGAGATAGGTCGAGCCAAACGGCTCGATCGCCCGCCGAGGAGCGAGGTTGCGCGGCAGCGAGGAGGCCTTGATGTTCCACTCGAAGCGCACCCGGCCTGCGTCGCCGAGCCAGAGCAAGACGGGGTCATGGTGGCCGTTGTCGCGCGAGCCGTAGAAGGCGCGAGCGACCGCGAAGTTGAGCAGAAAGTCCTCGAAACTTTCCGGCGAGTCGGCGAAGGCGCGCCGCAACACGTCGACGCTGTCGGGCTCGTTGTTCCACTGGCCTCGATCCGCGGGGGTATCGGTGCGCGACATCTGCACCAGCGCCGCCGGCAAGTTGCCCAGCCGATTTGCCCCGAGCCGTCGATCCAGATAGCGCAAGAAGAGCGCGGCGCCTGCGCTGTCGGGCGCGACGTCTCTACCCGCCAGGGCGAGCTGCGGATTGCTTTGCCAATCATCGACGGCGAGCCAGTCGGCGTTGCTCGTGCCGCCTGTGGCGTTCCAGAGATAGGCGGCGATGGCGCGCCGCAGGTGCGGCGTCTCGGCGGCGTCCAGACCGAGCAGGATCGCCTCCGCCACGCACAGGCTGGCCTGACGGCGCAGCTCTTCCGGGGCAGGACGTGCGCGGCAATGCCCCGAGGTCCGGTCGGTCGCTAACCAGCGGGCATCGGCCACCACGGCGAACGCGCTCGGCGCGTCGGGCAATAGGTACAGGTCGAGCCCGGAGCTCGGTCCCCAGGCGTCGTTCAGCGGCGGAGGCAAGCCGAGGGCGCCGACAAAGCGCGCGCGCGCGTCCTCGAGCGCCTCCAGGTATCGCTGCGCGAGATCGCTGGAGACGCCGTGGGTGGCGTGCACGCACACCGGCTCGCGCAGCCCGCAATAGGAGAGGGCGGGCTTGGGCGGACGGGCTTGCACCTGCACCCGGGGGCCTGTGGGTAACAGTGGATCCAGGGTAGGGTCGACCTTGGCCGGCGCATCTCCACCGCCGAGCAGCACGCCGGGTCGCGCGACCGCCTGCGCCGGCAGCTCGGGGGAAAGCACGCTCACCAGGAGCGCCGTCCCGAGCGCCAGGGGTGAGCTTTGATGCGGCCGACGAGTCACCAGGTCAGGAAGTTGACACCGAGCGGCAGCGCGCGTCTATACTCATGAAAAGAGCCGCTTTCTGACGGAGAAGCGCAGGGCACCGGGGGCTGCGCCTCCGGCGTTGGGGGCCCCGCCGGGCGGGGGGTTTGGCAGCGCGCCGTCGGGCGCCTTCGGACCTGGTCGGTACTAACCTAAAACTCGAGCGAGGCCGCTTAGTTCTACAGCCATGGACACATCGAGCTTCGATCCCACACGGGCTGTCGTTTTCGACCTGCCTCGCGGTCAGGTCACTCTGCAGGGCAAGAGTCCGGTCTTGGTCTTGCCCGCCGAGGCGCTCTCGCAGATCTGTGGTCGGCTGGACGTCGCCGCGATCCGTCAGTTTGGCAGCGCGCTGGGCAAATCTGCCGGGGCACGCATTCGCGAGCGGCTGCGCTCCGGGCCGCCCTCGCTGGAGGTCATGGTGGACCAGCTGGGCGGGGAGCTGTCGCTGGCTGGGCTGGGCGCGCTCACGATCGAGCGCTGGGGCCAGGCGCTGGTGATCCGCATCGAGGGTTGCCCGCTGGGGCACGAGCTCATGAGCGCTTATGTCGAGGCTGCGCTGCAAGTCTCCGTCGAGCGGGAGCTCGAGGCGCTGGTGATTGAGCGTGGCCCGGACTCGTTTCGTTTGCTGCTCTGTGGCAAGGCCGGAGCCGCGCGCGTGAAGGGCTGGCTGTCCGCTGGCGGCAGCTGGGGCGACGCTCTGGCCGCCTTGCATCACAATCCGCGCAACGACACGGGAGGGGCGGTCTGATGGCGATGACACGATCCATGCTGGAATCGCTGTTGGCGCGCGTGCGCCAGCGCTCTGCGGAACCCCGCCAGCAGGTACCGCCGCTGCCCGTCTTGAAGGTGCCTCAGATCGACGAGGAGCCCGAGTCGAGCGCTCCGGTCGTGCGGGCGGTGGCCGAGGCGGCCCCGGTACTCGAGGAAGAGTTCATCGAAGAGTACGATGACGAGCTGATCGAGATCATCGACGATGGGGACGTCGCCTCGGAGTCGGCTCCCGAATCGGAGCCGGAATCAGCGCCGCTCGAGCTGAGTGTCTCGGCGCCGTCGGTAGAAATGCGCCGGCGTGCGGTGCCACCGAGCTCGCTGCCCGCCTCTGCTCCGGGGCCGCGTGCCGTGCCGGCACCGGCGGCGGCCGCTCCCTCCCAGAGGGCCGTGGTCGCTCCGGCGCTCCACGCAGAGGTCGTCGCGCGGCGGCCGATACCGGCAGCCGCTGTCGTGCAGACCCAGGGCGCGCGCCGCGATGCGAGCTCGGCCCCCTTCCTCGAGTTGCTCGACGCGTCCTTGAAGCTCGGCAGCTAGCCGTTAGTCCCCGGGCGGGGCGGGCAGCGGAGCGAGCGCAGCGCAGAAGGCGTCGAGCTCGCCGGGCGCCAGCCACTCGACGGGCTGGTCTCGCAGCCAGGTCAGCTGGTGTCGCACGAAGGTGCGCGTGACCTGAGCCACACGTTCGATGAGCGCAGGCAGGTCGAGAGGCACTCCCGAGGCCAGCGCTTCGGCCACCTGCCGATAGCCCACCGAGCGCAAAGCGCGGGCTTGCCCGTAGCCATCGTCGAGCAGTCCCCGCACCTCCTCGAGCCAGCCCCGTTCGAACATGTCCACGACTCGTGCCCGAATGCGCTCGTAGAGCAACGCGCGTTCTTCGCGGATGCCCACCAGCCGGAGCTGGTAGCGCGGCGTGCGAAAACCATGCTCGGCCTGCAGCTCGCTCAGCGTCCTGCCGGTCAGCTCGTACACCTCCAGCGCGCGACTCACGCGCACCAGATCGTTGGGGTTGAGCCGCGCATGACTCGAGGGATCGATGGTGGCGAGCCGGGCGTGCAGAGCGGCTCGGCCCAGCTGCGCCGCTTCTTCCTGGTGGCGGGCGCGGATGGCAGCGTCGGCGGGCGGTGCGGGCACGAGCCCATGCGACAGCGCGCGCACCCAGAGAAAGGTGCCGCCGCACAGCACCGGGTGTTTGCCGCGCGCGCGGATCTCGCCAATCCTGGCATCGGCGAGTTGCGTGAAGCGTGCAGCATCCGCCGCGTCGAGCGGATCGAGCTCATCGATCAGGTGATGCGGCACCTGCTCCCGTTCCTCGCGGCTCGGTTTGGCCGACCCGATGTCGAAGCGCCGGTAGATCTGCACGCTGTCGGCGCTCACCACCTCTCCCGGGACGCGCTGGCAAATGCGGCGGGCGAGCTCGCTTTTACCGGAGGCGGTGGGCCCGACGACCGCGAGCAATACGTCCGTCACCTGCGCCCGACCTTGCGCTCCAGTTCGCCAAACGACGTAAAGCTGACGATCGGGCGCCCGTGGGGGCAGTGGCCGGCGAAGTCCGCGCCGTCCAGCGCGGCGAGCAGCGCCTGCGCCTCGGCGGCGGTGATGCCGTCCCCGGCGCGCAGTGAAGCGTGGCAGGCCAGAGTTGCCAGCGCGAGATCCACCGCGCCGGAGAAACCGCGGCCCCCCTGTCGCATCGTTTCGCTCAGCAAGTCGCGCAGCAGGCGTTCCGGGCTCAACCGCTCCAGCAGGCGGGGCACGCTGTGGACGCTCACCCACTGGTTGCCGCGCGGCCGCAGATCCATGCCGAGCGCCGCCAGCTCGGACTGGTGCTGCTCCAGGAATTCCATCTCCTCGGCGCCCAGCTCGACTTCGATCGGGAACAACAGCGCCTGGCTCGCGACGGCGCGCGCGCGGTACTGGCGCCGCAAGCGATCGAAGGTGACACGCTCCGCGGCCGCGTGTTGATCCAGCACGTACAGCCCGGCGGGCCCCTCGCAGATCAAGAACGTCTGCTTGACCTGCGCGAGGAACGTGAGACTCGCCCATTCCACGTGCTCGCCGAGCGCCCCGGGGGCTCGCAGCGGCGCGGGGTCGGACTCGGGGAGCGCAGACCCGGGCGCCGTGGCGATCGGCGCGTCGGCGGCCGCGGCAGGCAGCCCCGACGGCGGCTCAAACGCCGATCTCGGCGCCGCGTAGGGGGGCGGGGTAGGGCGTGCCGGGGCGCTGCTCGGGCCATCGGCAGTGCGCGCGCGAGCCCAGCCAGCGCGGGGGGATTCGAACCTGCCCGGCCCGCTCTCGGCAGCGGCCGGCGCGGACAGGGGCGCTGACGGCGAAGGCGCTGCGAAGCCGCGTGCGAGCTGCGACGCGAGCACCTGATACAGGGCCTCATTGACCGCGCGCGGCTCGGCGAAGCGCAGCTCCACCTTCTGCGGATGCACGTTGAAGTCGACGAGCCGCGGCGGCAAATCGAGGTACACGACGCCTCGCGGGTAGCGTCCTCGTTCGAGCACGCTGCCGTAGGCCTGGGCGACCGCCACCGCCAGCGCCCGATCGCGGATCGGCCGGTCATTGACGAAGAGATGCAGGCCGGATGCGCCCGTGCGCGCGCGCTCGGGACGGGTCAGGTACGCCTCGACGCGCAGCGGTCCGCGTTCCCCGCGACACTCGGCCAGTTCCTCTTCGAAGGCGCCGTTCACCCGCTGCTGGCGGTCGGCCACGCGCAACCACTGTCGAACCAGCCGCCCGTCGCGCTTCAGGGTCACCGCCAGCTGCGGCCGCGCCAGCGCCACCGCCTCTACGATCTCGCTCAAATGCCCCGACTCGGTGCCCGCGGAACGCAGGAATTTCCGCCGCGCCGGCACGTTGAAGAACAGATCGCGCACCTCCACCAGGGTGCCCGGCGCGCAGCCGATGAGCCGTACCTCTGGTTCGAGCCCGCCATCGACGCTCAGCTCCACGCCGGAGCTCGACTCGGCGCGCCGCGTCCGGAGCGTCAGGCGGCTCACCGAAGCGATGCTGGGTAAGGCTTCCCCCCGAAAGCCGTAGCTCGAGAGCTCCTCCAGATCCGAGAATGCTCGCAGTTTGCTCGTGGCATGCCGCTTCAGGGAGAGGCGCGCATCCTCCTCGCTCATGCCCACGCCGTCATCCAGCACGGCGATGCGCGTGATGCCGCCGCCCTCGATCTCGACCCCCACGCGAGTCGCGCCTGCGTCCAGCGCGTTCTCGAGCAACTCCTTGAGCGCGCTCGAGGGACGCTCGACGACCTCCCCCGCCGCTATCTGGCTGGCAAGCTCATCGGAGAGGATGCTGATCTGTGGCACGACTGGACCCGCCGATTCTCGGCTGAGCCTAGTCTATCCAGCCACCCCGTCTACCCAGCGCGCGTGCTCACGCCCGCTTGCGGCGGCGCTTCTTCTTGGGCGAGGCTTCCAGAAAGGCGGCCAGCTTCGGGTGGGAGTCGCCGAGCAACGCCAACACTTCGCAGGCGGGCGCATAGAGCGGCGTGCGCGAGAACCGGCCCGCCCGGCCCGCATACATCCGGGGCAGCTGCGCCACGATGCGACGCACCGCGTCCGCGACCCGGCGTGGCACGTTGAGCCGCTCGATGATCGGCTCCAGAAAATCGGTCGCCGCGTTCGAGCTTTCGGCTTCGCTCAGGCAGGCCTCGAGCAGCGGCTCGAAGAGCAAACAGGTCCACAGTACGATGTCGTCCGGCGCCTCGCCGCGCTCTTCCGTATAGCGATCGAGCTCCGCCAGAAGCTCCCAGAACGAAGCGTCCTCGGGCGGGCGATCGTACAGGTAGGTCGACACCTCCGGCAGCAGCACGTCGAGCACGCCCGTCTCCCAGCACAGCCAGAAGCAGGTCTGAGCGGCGCCTTCGCGCAGCAGGCGCATCACTTCCTCGAACAGCCGCGGCCGCGCTGCCATGGCGAGCGCCCCACGGCACTGCACGATGGCGTGGTAGACGTTGGGCGTCATGCCGAGGTTGAGCCGGCTGGAGAACTTGATGGCGCGCAGCATGCGCACCGGGTCTTCCATGAAGCGCACGATCGGATCGCCGATGGTGCGCACCGCACGCCGCTGCAGGTCTTCGACCCCGCCGCACCAGTCGATGACTTGCTTGGCTTCGAGATCGTAAAACAGCGCGTTGATGGTGAAGTCGCGGCGTACCGCGTCCTCGTCGGCGCGCCCGAAGAAGTTGTCACGCCGGATCAGCAGCTGATCTCCGGTCTTTTCCTCGGAGGTCGGGTTGCGCCGGAAGGTGGCGGTCTCGATCACTTTGCCGCCGCTGAAGAACACGTGGGCCAGGCGGAAACGCCGGCCGATGATGCGGCAATTGCGGAACAGCCGCTGCACGTCATCGGGCTGAGCGCTGGTCGCGACGTCGAAATCCTTCGGGCTGCGCCCGAGCAAGGAATCGCGCACGCAGCCACCGACCAGGTAGGCCTCGTACCCGTGACGCACCAGGCGACGCACCACCTTGGCCGCGTCCGGATCGATCTTGCGCGGATCGAGGGCGCAAGCGTAGCGCGAGGGACGACCGTCGGCGCGTTCTTCCTCTATGGGATCGGCGCGCACCTCGCTATCGACGACGGTAGGCTGCAGGATGGCGGAGCCGCCGGTTCGCGCGGAGCTGTCGCCGAGTTCGACGGAGCGATCTTTAGGTGCCAATCGAGGCAGGGAGCTGGAAACGAGTGAAAGGGAGCTCGCCCTAGAGGGACGATGGCGACTGGCCAACTGGTTGGATCGCCTGCATCGCTGTAGCAGGCTGCCCGGCAAAGCGCCAGGCCCCCCGCCGTCCCGAATGGGTGCTTCACCCCAGTTCTACTCAGGTTGCACGCGCGCCGGGGGAGCGTGCATGCTAGCAATGGACAACTTAGCCACATGCCCATGGCCCCCTTCTCCGAGCTTCCGCGCCGGGTATTCTCCAGGCGGAGCGGCCGAGCTTGGATCGCGGCCCCGCTGCTGGTGCTGGGGTCTGGCAGCTGCATCTTCGACCTGCCCGAGCTGGCGACCGAGGGCACGGGCGGCACGGCGGGCTTCGCCAGCCTCGGTGGCGCGTCCTCCGGGAGCGGCCCGGCCGGGCAGGGCGGGACGATCAATACCGGCGGGGTGGCCGGCACAACGATCGAGCCGCCGCCGTGCGCCCCCGGAGAGAAGCTGTGCTCCGACGGAGAATGCCGCGCGGACGC
>Ga0315912_10002583_pt1 | contig 18984 bp, 10 predicted proteins | sample VfabasoilMG_FD_204469 | JGI IMG/M metagenome (GOLD analysis project Ga0315912, IMG submission 204469) | Garden soil microbial communities collected in Santa Monica, California, United States - V. faba soil | ecosystem: Environmental > Terrestrial > Soil > Garden | place: USA: California...
GCCAACTATCGGGCCTTGTCTGAAGAAGGCGTGACGGGTAAGGGCATCAAGGCGACGTCGCTCGATGCGGTGCCGCCCGAGTCGATGGCGACGTTCGCCGGCGAACGTGCCGACCTGCCGCTCGCGTTGGCGGTCGGTCTCGAAGAGGACTTGGCGCGGGAATCCCTCGATCGCGTGTATGCCGAACTGGAGGAGCCGCTCATTCCCGTGCTCGCCGACATGGAACGGGCCGGCATCAAAGTGGATACGGACACGCTGGCGGCGATCTCGGGCCGCATGCAGACCGAGCTCGACGAACTCACGTCGGCGATTTACCGCCATGCGGGGGGTGCGTTCAACATCAACTCACCCAAGCAGTTGGGCGACGTGCTGTTCACGAAGCTCAATCTGCAGTCCGCCAGGAAGACCGGCAAGACGCGCGCGGTTTCGACGGCGCAGGATGTGCTCGAGGAACTGGCGCTCGGCCACGAGCTTCCGGCGCTGGTCCTGAAATGGCGGAGTATCCAGAAACTCAAGGGCACCTACGTCGATGCGTTGCCGCTGTTGGTGAATCCGGCGACCGGACGCGTGCACACGACGTTCAATCAGGCTGTGGCCGCGACGGGCCGGTTGAGCAGCAGCGATCCGAATCTGCAGAACATCCCGGTCCGCACGGCGCTTGGCCGCGAGATCCGCGCGGCGTTCATCGCAGAACCGGGTCACGTGCTGATTTCCGCCGACTACTCGCAAATCGAGCTGCGCGTACTGGCGCATCTCTCGGGCGACGCGGCGCTGGTGGACGCGTTTCGCCAGGGTGTGGACATTCACGATCGCACGGCTGACCGCGTGTTCGGGACGACGAGCGGCCTGGACCCGCACGAACTGCGGCGCCGCGCAAAAATCATCAATTACGCGCTGCTCTACGGGAAGACGGCGTTCACGCTGGCCAAGGACATCGGCGTGCCGCAGCAGGCGGCCCAGGAGTTCATCGACGCCTACTTCGCCGGTTTCCCGGGTGTTCGCGAATACATCGATCGCACGCTGGCCGACGCGCGACAGTCCGGCGTCGTCCGGACGCTCAGCGGCCGCCGGCGCCTGGTGCCGGAGCTGACCTCGCGAAACGGCATGATTCGGATGGCGGCCGAGCGCGAGGCCGTCAACATGCCGATCCAGGGCACGGCGGCGGACGTGCTCAAGCGCGCGATGATTGACGTCCATGCCGCGCTCGGCAAGTACAACGCCGGCCGCCCCCACCCCTCCCGGATGATCCTCACCGTCCACGACGAGCTGGTCTTCGAAGCTCCACGGGATGACGCCGATGCCGTGGTTGACCTCGTCCGGACCCAGATGGAAAAGGCCTACCCCCTGATCGTGCCGCTGACGGTCGACGTCGGTACCAGTACCGATTGGAACAGCGCCAAAGCCTAACCTCGAGGTAAACGTACCTCTACTACTTATAGGCAGCTCCGCGTAGGTAGACCTATAGGTACACCCAGGGGTAGCCCCCCATCAAAAAACGTGGACTTCTGCCGCCACGCGGGTGGATACTTTGCCTACTTCGACGTTTTATCGATACAGGTACGACAACAGTACGACAGGAGGCCCAATGAAACGTTGGTTCGTTTCGTTCGCTGTACTGGCGATGATGGTGGTCGCTGGTCCGGCACGCGCGCAGGTCGTGGGTGGCGGCACGATTCAGGTCGTCATCCTCGATCAGAACAAGGCTCCAATGCCGGGAGTGACGGTCGCCGTGGCGGCCGCTGACACCACCACGAAGCGATCGCTTGTCACGGATGCGGACGGCAAGGCGGTGTTTTCCGCGCTCATGCCCTCTGCCATCTACGTCGTCACGGCCTCGCTCGATAAGTTCAAGACGACAAAGTTCGAAAAGGTCCTCGTCCGATCGGGCCAGGCCACCGATCTCACCATGACACTCGAACTCGGCGGCCGAACCGAGGAATTGACGGTGTCCGCAACCACGCCGCTGGTCGATTACTCGTCCGCGCAGCGCGGAGCAGATATCACGTTGCGCCTGACCGAATCGCTGCCGACGGGTCGCAGCTATCAGAGCTACCTGCAGCTCGTGCCGGGCGTCATGCCCGATGACCCCAAGAAAGCCGGCAACCCGGCGTCCAAGTCCGGTGTGAATTACAGCGACATCGGCGGCGACGTGGGTGTCTCGAGCGATAACTTCTATTACTTCAACGGCATTAACGTCACGGACGGACAGACCGGCACGTTCGGCGCCAACCTGAACACGGAAATCATTCAGGAACAACACGTGCTGACCGGTGGCATTCCCGCCGAGTTCGTCGGCGCGGCCGGACTGTTGAGCAACGTCATCACGAAGTCCGGCACCAACAAGTTCAGCGGGTCGGCCAATTACTTCTTCCAGGACGACAACCTGGTGGCCAAGAACAAGAACTCCGCCGACGAAGTCTTCTCGAGCTACGACACGGCATTCACGTTCGGCGGGCCGATCGTGAAGGACAAGCTCTGGTTCTTCGGGAGCTATCGCCGCCTTTCAACGACGAGCGACATCACGGCGCTTGATACGGGCGCGTTCCTGCGGACCGTGGAAAACAAGCAGGATCAGGGCTATGTGAAAGGCACGTACCGTCCAACCGGTAACGACACGGTGTCGTTCACGTTCCTGAATGACCCGACCGAGGTCAGCGGCCGGCTCGAACGCGACATTACCAACGCGCAGAATCGGTCCCGCGTCCAGGGCGGCAACCGCTGGAGTGCGAACTACAACCGTTTCTGGGGTCAGACGCTGCTGGAGGTCGCGGGCACGTGGCACGACGGCGAAGTGTCGGACCTCGCGACCATTCGCCTGGCGTCGAACACCATCAAGTACAAGTCGACAGACGTGCGGACGCTCACTGACGAACAGCGCGGTGGTTTCGGCACCGACGTTGAAGACATCCGGAGCACACGCGGCCTCAGCGGCACGCTGCAGCATCTCTGGAAGCAGCACACCTTCAAGGGCGGCGTCGAGTTCATGCGCTACGGCCGTTTCCTGAACTCCACCACGGTGGGCCAGGACGCGGCGGTGTTCACGTCAATTGCCTCGCATCTGTCGGGCGTATCGGCCGCGGAGATTGCGACCGGCTCGTACAGCCAGAGCCTTCGGTTCGATCCGTTCAACACGAGCGACTTCAACGGTTTCATCGCCACGGTCAATGGACTGTCGAACAGGGCGTCGTTCTATACCGCCTTTGACGCGAATTCGGACGGCACGATCACGCCGGCCGAACTCGGCGCCAAGTTGCTCTACAACAGCACGGCGGGCAATCCGGACAATCAAATAAATTACTACCGCATCCAGCAGACCCAGGACGGGGCGCAGGACTTCAAGACCAACGGCATCAGCCTGTTCTTCCAGGACACGATTCGCTGGAGTCGTTTCACCTTCAACCTGGGATTGCGGACCGAGCAGTGGTCGCACTACGCCAGTGAGGGCACCAAGATCTTCACGTTCGACTGGGGCTTCGCGCCACGCCTGAGTGCGACGTATGACCTGCGCGGTGACGGCCGTCACAAGCTGTTCGCGTTCTACGGCCGGTACTATGATCCCGTCCGCACCAACATGACGGCGTTTGCCGGCAGCTTGAGCGGCCGCATCCGCGAAGAGCAAGTGTTCGCGAACGGCCAATGGGTGAACTACCGGACGCGCGGCGGCCCCGTGGCCCAGGACGCCTTCTTCGCGCCGACCACCAAGACGCCGTATACGGACGATACGACCCTTGGCTACGAAGTGGACCTCGGCAGGAACATGAGCTTCGAGGCCACCTACACGAATCGCCGGACGCGGGACATCCTGGAGGACTACGACCACTTCCTGTACTCCATCAATTATCCCGGGCCGAAGGATGATCCCAACTCGCTGTACCTGCCGCCGTCGTACTTCGGCTACGACACGTTCCCCGCGTCCAACTTCTTCATCGCCACGCTCGAAGGATCGAAGCGCGATTACAACGGCGTGGAACTGACGATCCGCAAGCGCTACGCGGACCGTTGGCAGGGACTGATGTCGTACACGTACAGCGATGCCAAGGGCAACTCGAACTCGGACTCCAACGCGGACTTCCAGGGTGACGTGCTCTGGCTGGATCCGCGGGCGCCCAACCAGTACGGCAAGCAGCCGGGGTCGATCGCGCATCTGTTCAAGATGGGCGGCTCGTACGACTTCCCGATCGGTCTCCAACTCGGCTTCGGCTACCGCTGGAACTCGGGCACGATCGCGAGCAAGACGTTCGCATCGTCGGGCCGCAATCTGCCGTACCGGGTCGCGACGCCGTACGAATACGCCGGGATCTCGGAGCGCTGGCTCGCACCAGACGCGGTCGGATCGCTCACAAACCCGTCCTGGGGCCAGCTCGACATGCGCATTCAGTACGTGCTGAACATCGAGCGCACGAAGATCGAGATGTTCATGGACGTCTTCAACGTGGTCAACAGCCAGGGTTCAACGCGGAATCAGGACCTGTTGGCCGGCGCCGGTGGCACCGCGTTCGGGCAGCCGATTCGATTCCAGGACCCGCGGCGGTTCTTCTTCGGCGCACGCTTCGGGTTCTAGGGTGGAACCCCGGGTCTTAAGACCCGGGGCTCCGCCGCCAAGAAAGGGGGGACGGGCACGCCCGTCCCCCCTTCTTTTTTCGCGGGGGGACTTCGTCCCGCCGCACCCCCCTTACGCGCTCCCTCGCGGGGGCCCCTGCGCCCCGCTCCGGGTCGCGCGGCTCACTCGCACAGCTCGTTCGCGGAGCTAATAACCCTGCAATTACAAAGGTTTAACAATCCTCCCGTGCACAGCGACGTCTAAAAGGTTCAGACTGGAAGGACTCGTATGAAAAAAACACTTCTCATCACGCTGTTCACTCTCGCCGCCGTCACCGTGGGCGCACGCCAGCAGGTCCAGGAGATCCGCATGGCCACCTCTGACGTGGTCGTTGGAGGGCCAGGCCTTCTGGGAAGCGGTCCGCCGATGGCGACCGGCAGCGGCGTTGTCTTTGGCCAGGTGAAGGAAGCCGATTCCGACCGCCCGGTCTCCGGTGCCATCGTCACGCTCAATCTGCCGGGCGCGCAGCCGCTGCGTGTGATGGCGGACGCGCAGGGACGTTTCGGTTTCCGCGACCTGCCGAAAGGCGCCTTCAACATCTCGGCGACGCGGCCGGGCTGGGTGGATGGCGCGTACGGCCGCACGCGGCCAGGCGGCCCGACGCTGCCCTTGATGTTGACCGACGGCGAGCGCGTGTCCGGCGTGACAGTCGGACTCTGGCGGTACGCGTCGATCGCGGGACGGATTGTCGATGACTCCGGCGATGCGCTCGTCAACATGCCCGTGCGCGTGCTCAAACGATCGACCGTCGGCGGAAAAACGCGCTTCAACATGGTGCAGGCGGATTCGACAGACGATCGCGGCATCTATCGCGTCGGCAATCTCGAACCCGGCGATTACCTCGTGGTCGTGCCGATGCAGCAGCCGTCCCCTGAACTGCCCATGATGATCGAAGGCGACATGGTCCGCGCAGTGGCAGCGACACGCGTGACGGCGTCGGCCGGTGGCGGCGGTGGTAATTTCGTGTTCTTCAACGATGCGGCGGGCAACAACGGCGCCGCGGGGCTTGGTGAAGATGGCCGGCCGCTCTCATTCCCGACCGTGTTCTACCCGAACGTCGCGACGTCCACTCGAGCCACGGTGATCACGTTGACGACTGGCGAAGAACGCGCGGCCGTCGATTTCCAGTTGAAGGGCGTGCCGACCTCGAAGGTATCCGGCGTCGCGATGGGACCCGACGGGTTTGCGCCAAATCTCCAGCTGACGCTGGTGAATGCGGAAGCCGACGAATCCGCGACGGGCATCGAAACGCTCAGCGGATCCACGGATCAGCAGGGCCGGTTCACCATCGACGGTGTGCCGCCCGGTCAGTACATCCTGCGGGCGGTGCGCACGCCGAGAGTCGCGATGGGCGGCGGCGAAGTGACCACGTTCCAGCAAGGTGGCGCCACGATGGTGATGCGCGTGGCCACGGCCGGCAACGCTCCGCCGCTGCCGACCGAGCCCACCCTGTGGGCCGAGGTGTCGGTCGCGGTCGGCACCAAAGACGTGACCGATCTGTCTGTCGGCTTGCGGACGGGCCTGAAGATGAGCGGCATGGTGCAGTTCAACGGCGGAGCCGAAAAGCCGCTGCCCGAGCGGATGGGATCGGTGAACGTCTCACTGGAGCCGGCGGATCAGCGCGCCGGCGTCTCGAACGGGCGCGGCCGCATCGACAGCACCGGCACGTTCGCGACGGTCGGTGTGCCGCCGGGCCGCTACTTCGTCCGCGTCGGGGGCGCTTACCAGGGCTGGACGTTCCAGTCAGCGATGGTGAACGGCCGTGATGCGAGCGTGGTGCCAGTCGAGTTCGATTCCGCGGACCTGAACGGTGTCATCCTCACATTCACGGATCGTCCGACCGAACTTTCCGGGCAGGTGCAGAGCGATGGCCCACTCGAGGGCGCGACGGTCCTCGTCTTCCCGGCGGAATCCTCGGCCTGGGTCGGCTACGGCACCAGTTCGCGCCGATTCTCGAACACCCGCGTGGACAAGCAGGGCAATTTCAAGATCATGAACCTGCCGGCCGGTGATTATCTGGCTGTGGCCATTCCGGACAAGATGGCGAACGATTGGCAGAATCCGAAATTCCTGGAGACGCTGGTGCCTGAAGCCGCACGCGTGCACGTGCGCGACGGCGACAAGGTCACGGCCAGCCTGAAGGTGTCCCGATGAAGAAGCATTTCTCGATCATGATCGCCGCGGCGCTCGCGCTGGCGGCCGGTGTCCAGGCGCAGCAAGTGCGCGACCAGGTCGCCGCGCCGAGAACCGGCAGCGCCGTCCTCTCCGGCACGGTCGTCACGGACGAACAGACGCCGCAACCGGTACGGCGCGCGATGGTGACTGCCACGAACACCGAAGGTAATGTCACGAGAACCACGTATACGGATGAGGCGGGACGCTTTTCGGTGGCGACCCTGCCCGCCGGCCGATACAACCTGACGGCGAACAAGGCGCCGTGGCTGCGGACCGCGTATGGGGCCAAACGCTACGACCTGCCGGGCACGCCGATCACGCTGAAGGACGCGGCGCAGATGCCGGGCATCGTGCTGCGTATGACGCGCGGCGCAGTGCTGAGTGGGCGCATCACGGATGAGAACGGCGAGCCGGCTTTTGGCGTCAGCGTTCGCGTCCTGCAAGTGCGGACGCAGTTTGGCGAACGAACTTTCGTGCCCGCCACCGGCTCGGGCTCGAGCATCGAAACAACCGACGACCGCGGCATGTACCGGCTTTTCGGTCTGCCGCCCGGGGAATACGCGGTCTCGGCGTCGCCGCGCGTCACGCCCGGCGAAGTCAAGGCCATGACCGAAACCGAGATTCGCGCGATCATGAATGCGCTCCAGCAACAGCAGCAGGCCGCGCAACAAGCCGCGCAGCAGTCACAGGTGGGCGGCGTGAAACCCGCGGCGCCGCCGGCCGCGCAGCAAGCTCCCCCGCCGGATCCCAACAAGACGACGGTCGCGTATGCGCCGGTCTATTACCCGGGCACGACCGTCGCCTCGTCCGCCACCACCGTGACAATCGCTGCGGGCGAAGAGCGGTCAGGCGTGGACTTTCCGTTGCGCCTGGTCCGCACGACGACCGTCGAAGGCACGGTCTCCCTGCCGGCAGGCATTTCTCCACAGAACGTCCAGTTGACGATGATGCCGAGTTCGCCGACGCCAGGCGCCGGTCTGGCCGGACTCGAGATGTTGGCGATGCAGCGCGCGAGCGTCGGGCCCGACGGCAAGTTTACGTACACCGCGGTACCACCGGGGACGTACACGATTTCTGCGCGAGCCTCGCGGCCGAACCCCGGCGCCGGCCCGCCGCCACCGCCACCGCCGCCTCCTCCCCCACCGCCAGGCGCTGGCGCGGGCCAGATGATGACGTTCACGTCCCGCGCTGTCGTCGGCGGCGACCTGTCCAGCATACCGGCCGACGTCCAGATGATCCTGGGCGGCGACCAGGGCGGCGCGCAGTACTGGGCGCAGGCCGACGTGCCGGTCGATGGCTCGCCCATCGCCGGCGTCTCGCTGGCGCTGCAGCCCGGCATGACGATTTCCGGCAAGATCGAGTTCCGCAGCGTGATGGTGCGGCCAGGCGCGCCCTACAAGACAGTCACGCTGCTGCTGAGGCCGGCCCCCACACCCGGCGTTCAGCGAGTGACGATGGGCGCACCGACGGCGGAAGTTGACGAGACCGGCCGTTTCAAGATCTCAGGCGTGACGCCCGGGAAGTACGTGATTAGCGGCATCGTGCCCACGCAACCGGGATCCGGTCCGGCGCCGCCGTGGCGCGTCGGATCAGCCGTGTTCAAAGGCAAAGACGTGCTGGACTTCCCGTTCGAGGTCCTGCCCAATGAGGACATCGCCGACGCGGTCGTCACGTTCACGGACGCCACGCAGGAAATCTCGGGCAGTTTGCAGGACGCGTCGGGTCGTCCGGCGCCGGACTACACGATCGTCGTCTATGCGGCGGACAAAGCCTTCTGGACGCTCAATTCGCGACGCGTGCGGACCGCGCGTCCGGGCACCGACGGCCGGTTCACCGTGACCGGGCTTCCGCCCGGTGACTACCGGATGGCCGCTGTGGTGGACGTGTCGCCGGCCGAGATCAACGACCCGGTGTTCCTCGAACAGATTGGCAACGCGTCCTTTGCGATCACGCTCGGGCTGGGCGAGAAAAAGACGCAGGACCTGAAGATTGCCGGGGGCCTATAATCAGTCCTCGTGCCAGAACCCGTCGTCATCCCGCGCGAACGTCATCCGATTTCGCGCCGGGACATCGATCCGGATGCGCTCCGGGTGTTGCATCGGCTGCAGCAAAATGATCATGTCGCCTACCTGGTAGGCGGAAGCGTTCGCGACCTCATCCTCGGCCGGCGGCCGAAGGATTTCGACATCGGGACCGACGCGCACCCGCACCAGATCAAGCGCCTGTTCCGGAATTGCTGGATCATCGGCCGGCGATTTCGGCTGGCCCACATCAAGTTCGGCCTGAAGACCATCGAGGTCGCGACGTTCCGCAAGAACGTCGCCGACCTGCCGCCGGAGCCCGCTGAATCCGCGGAGCCCGCTGAAAACGAAGCTACGCTCGCGGCGACCGCGGCGCCGGAGGGGACAGAGGTCTTTGCCGAAGAGGATCCCGAGCCGATCGGGGAGCCGCAGCGCGAGACGTTCGTGCCCGATCCGTACCATTCGCGCGGTGGTGGCGAACTCGACGGACCTCCCCGCATCTCGCGCCGCTCCGATCGCCACGCCGACGCGGCCAAGGCGGGGATCGTCCATCGCGACAACACGTTCGGCACGACCGAGGAGGACGCGTTCCGCCGTGACTTCACGGTGAACGCGCTGTTCTACGACGTGGCCACGCGTTCGGTCATCGACTACGTCGGCGGCCTGGCGGATCTCGAGAAGCGCGTGATCCGTTCAATCGGCGACCCGAAGGTGCGTTTCGTCGAAGATCCCGTTCGCATGCTGCGCGCCGCCGTCCTGAGCGCGAGACTCGACTTTGAACTTGACACCCTCGTGCTCGAGGCAATCGCCGAACAGCGCCACTTGATCCTGAAGGCCTCGCCGGCGCGGCTGCTCGAGGAGTACTTCAAGATTTTGCGTTCAGGCGCCGCCGAATCGAGCTTCCGCGCGCTCGGCCGCCTGCGCCTCCTCGAGCTGATGACGCCGGAACTCAAGTCGCCGCCGAAAGCGCTGTGGGATTCGCTCGCGCGCCTCGATCGCTACCGCGCGCAATTCCCGTCCGCGCCGCCGGAGTTGACGACGACGATCCTGATTGGTGCGTTGCTGCATCCGATTGGCGCGCTGAATCGCCCGATGCCGGATCGCGGCGCCGGCGAGGACGTGCATCCCGAGCGCGTGAGCTTCGGCGCGCTGCCGGTCGCGCGCAAGGATCTCGATCGACTGCGGCAGTTACTGCAGACGATTCCGCGGCTGCTCGATCCGGCGTTGCCGCCGCGTGTCATGCGCGGCCTGCCGCATCGTCCCAGTTTCGGCGATGCGATCACATGGCTCGAGGTGTTTGGCGACGACCCGGCCGCGCTCGAGTCATGGAAGGCGATTCGGGCGGCGCTGCCGCCGCGCCCGCCTCAGCCGCACGGCCATCATCGCGGGCCTCAGCACGGGCACGCGGCCGCAGGACCTCACGCGCACGCGCCTCATGCGCCAGGCGCTCCCGCGGATGGCCATGCACCGCGCCGCAAACGCCGCCGCCGCAGACGCCGCGGACGCGGCGGCAACGGCCCGGCACCAGCGGCCTGATCGCGCCAAATTCTCCTGTCAGTCCACACGGAGCCACGGAGAAGAGCGGAGGCACGGAGTATTTTTGGGGTAGAACGCTTGCCTTTAGGACCACTCCTTCAGAAGCGGGCGCTCATTCACAGAACGACACTCCTGATACCGTGTTTCATGAGCGCTGCGTTGAAGTTAAGCAAAAGGCCCTTCCGCAGACCGGTCAACTTCATATAGGTCAGCAACTGGGCTTGATGTACGGGCATTAGGCGCTCGACACTCTTCAGTTCGACGACCAGTTCGTTCTCGACGACGAAATCCGCCCGGAATCCCCGATCGAACACGATGCCGTCGTACGTGAGCGGCAGCGGAACCTGCCGGTCGAACTGCAGTTCAACGAGTTGCATCTCGTGGGCCAGGCATGGTTCGTAGACCGACTCGAACAACCCTGGACCCAGTTTCCGGTGAACCTTTATCGCGCAGCCGATCACGACCGATGCTGAGTCAGTAGTAACGAGCGCCATGGGACCATCGAGTGCAATTGGCGGACCAGTTCGCGAGTGACGAAAACTCGGCGGATCGCCTTGGACGGGTGAGAGAACGTGCGTACCGGGGCCGGTGTCTTGTGACGCGGTCTTTCTGGCAGGCGGCGTGCGGACTTTGGAGGCCTGGTGCCGAAGACAGGTGTGTTACCCAAAGAACTCCGTGTCTTCGTGTTTCTCCGTGCCTCCGTGTGGACTGACTATCTTCGCCACGTGATTCCCGCCCGCACTGATCGTCCAGGCGCCAGGGTGACGAGTGGCGTCTTCCCGACTTCGATGCGCGAGTCGGTCGCGTTCTCGATCGTGAGCTGCCAGGTAAAGTCGCGGTGGATAATTCCGAACAGCCGCAGGTCGAATTGCGACGCTTCGGCCAGTTCGAACACGTTGCGGTCGTCGTCGAACTGCGGCGCGATCCAGCGATAGAGCGCGGCCGCCTGGAGCCATCGGCGAATCTGCACGTCGCCGCTGGCGGACACGGACGAGCTCGGCACTTGCGGCAACCATTTGCCCTCGAGCGCGGGCTCGAGCGAATCCCGGAAGTGCGAGCTCACCAGAACAGCCGAGAGGCGAAGCGTCGTGAACGTCCACGGCCTGGCTTCGACATCGAGTTCGCCGCCCCGTGCCTCTGCGCGGCCGGCATTGCGGCGCTGGCGGATGATCGTCGGCGTGGATTGAATCGTCACGTTCGCGATCGCATCGTCCACGTTCGTCCAGAATCCGCCGAGTGATGCGTTCCAGCGCTTACCGCTGAACGCGATCGCGGCGTCCACCGATCGTGCGCGCTCCGGCGCAAGGTTGGGATTGGCCTGCGTGAGAATGCTGCCAACCTGAAAATTGCGCGCCAGTTCATTCAACGTCGCCCATCGATGACTAGTGGCGACCGATCCCCGAACAGAGATCAGACTCGATGCCTGCCACGCGCCGGACACATGCCCGACCGTCGCCGAATCGCGCGACGCAGCCGTCGACGGCGCGGCTCTCCATTCGCTCCGCACACCCATGTCAACGCTCACATTTGACCGAGGATTCCAGGCGCCCTGGAACGCGACGGCCTCGCTGTTATCCACCAGCGCCACGAATGAAGAGGACGTCGGCTTCACTTCGGTGAAATCGGCGGACGCGCGGTTCAGCATCACGCGGCCGGTGATGTAGCCGCGAGGAATGGCCCGGCCAGCCTCGACGATGCCGCGCGTGGTCATCGCATCGATGAACTGCGTCGAGGTTAGCGTCTCGGTCGCGCGCCCGGCGCCGACGCTCGAGAAGGTCTGAGTGAAGTCATTGGGACTCACCGAGAAACGAGCAGCGAGATTGGTGCCGCGAAACAGACCCGCGTAGGCAATGGCCGCCGTGCCGCCCTCCATGTGGTTGCGCTGCAGCACCGTGCCGTTGCCGCGATCGTCCGATCCAGCCAGGATGCTCGCCGCGAGATGGCCCCAATCGCCGCGGCCGGACACTTTCACGATTCCGCTGAGCCACTCGGCGTCCGCCGGCACATCGACCGCGCCGCGAGACTCGGGCGCCACCGGAATCACGCCATCGGTCGTGAACCAACTCCCGGCACCGAACACGTTGACAGGTCCAACTCGACCACCCACCGAGCCATCAAATGATCCGACACCAAGCGATCCACCGACGACGCTGGCCGCAGCTGATGACTTCTCGCCGCTCTGCGTCGTCATGTCAATGACGCCACCGAGCGCGTCCGATCCGAATGTCGCCCCCTCAGCGCCACGATCGATCGACACCGACGATGTCGCCAGCACGGGCAGGCGCGTCCAGGTGACCCAACCGCCAAAGCCGTCATTCAACGGAACGCCGTCCAGCAGCACCAGGCCTCGGCTGGATCCCGACGCCGACAAACCGCGCATCGTCACGCCATGCGTCGTTGGATTCGATGAGCGCGAGGACGATCGCCGAAACAGCGAGAGGCCGGAGACGACGCGAAGGGCCTCGTCCATCGTCACCGCCGGAAGCTTCTCGATGGACTCGGCAGAAAGGACCGTCGTCCCTGTCATGGGCCGCCGCCACCAGTCGCCCGGATCGGACCCAGTGACGACGATTGACTCGCGAATTCGTGACGGCGACAGTGTGACAGTCACGGGCGACGCGTCGACCGCCTGACGCACCGTGGTGAACCCTGAGGCGTGCACCTCGATGGTGACCGGCAGCGTCACGTCGGCCAGCGTGAACGCGCCGTGATCATCAGCCGTGGCCGTGAATGTGCGACCGTTCTGTTGGGCAACAACCACCGCGGCCGGAATCGGCTGATGGTCAGCAGACTGAACAGTGCCGGACAGCGATGCTGGCGAAGCCAGCGCGAGCAGTACGAGCCACAGTGTGATCATCAGCCGTTTTTTCGCTCAAACTCCCGCATGAATGCGACGAGATCGACGAGCCCTTGTTCGGGAAATGCATTGTAGACGGAAGCACGAAGTCCACCAACCGATCGATGCCCCTTCAAGCCGTCAAATCCTGCCGCAGTCGATTCCTTCACGAATAGTTTGTCGAGGTCTTCGGTCGGCAGCTTGAACGTGATGTTCATGCGCGACCGGCTGTCCTTCGCCGCATGCGGCCGCCAGAATTCGGAACGATCGAGTTCGGTGTACAAGATTGCCGCCTTGCGCTCGTTGACCTTCTCGATCGCGGCGAGGCCGCCCTGTGCCACGAGCCACTTCAGGACCAGCCTGAGGATGTAGATACCGAACACCGGCGGCGTGTTGTACAGCGATCCGTTCTCCGCGTGCGTTCGGTAGTTGAGCATCGTCGGCAGCGAATCAGCCGATCGCGCCAGCAGATCTTCGCGAATGAACACGACGGTGAGACCGGAGGGGCCCAGATTCTTCTGCGCGCCGGCATAGATCAGGCCATAGCGCGAGATGTCGATCGGCCGCGAGTACATGTCAGATGACATGTCGCACACCAGTGGCGCGTCGCCGACATCCGGAACGTACGCCCACTCGGTGCCGTGGATGGTGTTGTTGGACGTCATGTGGACGTACGACGCGCCTGGCGTGAGTCGGAGCTCAGACTGCGTGGGAATTTCCTTGAAGTTGCCGGCCTCGGTGGTCGCCGCCACGTGGGTCGTGCCTACGCGTTTGGCTTCCTTCAGCGCTTTCTTTCCCCAATCACCGGTCAGGATGTAGTCCGCGGTCGTGCCGGGCGTCAGCAGGTTCATCGGCACCATCGAAAACTGCAGACTCGCGCCGCCTTGCAACAGCAGAATCTTGTAGTTGGATGGGATGCCGGCCAGCGACCGCAAGTCGGCATCGACGGCCTGCATGATTTCGTCAAACGGTTTCGATCGGTGACTGATCTCGAGCACGGACATGCCGACGCCCGGCAACGCCACCAAATCCCGCTGCGCTTCTTCGAGGACCGGCAACGGCAACACGGCCGGCCCGGCAGAAAAGTTGTAGATACGATTCACGGACATGGAACCTCAGCAATGAAACGACAGCTTTAGACCAGATGCACGAGTAGCCCGTCGCGTAACTTCGGCTCAAACCACGTGGATTTGGGCGGCATGATCGCCCCGGCGTCGGCGATGGCCATCAGGTCGGCGACGCTGACCGGGTAGAGCGAGAAGGCAACCGCCGCCTTGCCGCTGTTCACGAGTCGCTCGAGTTCAGTGGTGCCTCGAATGCCGCCGACAAAATCGATGCGCTTGTCGGTGCGCGGATCGCCAACCTTCAGAAACGGCTGGAGGACGCGTTGCTGGAGCACCTCAACGTCGAGCGTATCTCCAGGCGACGCACCCGCCGTGGCAGCCGGCAACGTAACCAAATGCCACTGCCCGTCCAAATACATCGACACGCGGCCCGGAGCAACCGGAACCGCCGGACCCGACGTAACGGTCATCCCGCTTGCGCGAATCGCGGCCAACAACGTGTCCGGGGTTTGACCAGCCAGATCTTTGACGGTGCGGTTGTAAGAAAGAATCTGCACCGAGGCATCCGGAAATGCCACGGCAATGAACGCATTCGCGTCCGACGTCGGCCGGCCGGCCTTCGCCAGATCTTGCCGCGCGCGCGCGGCGCTGGCGGCACGGTGATGCCCGTCCGCGATATAGAGCGCGGGCACGGCCGCAAATCCGCGAACCACGGCCTGCGCGTCAGCGCCGGTGATCTGCCACACCTGATGGCGAACCTCGTCTGGGGCCGTGATGTCGTAGAGCGGCGGCTGTTTGGTCACGCGCGCCACGACCGCATCGACCGCGTCTGTTCCGCGATAGGTCAGGAACACGACGCCTGTCTGCGCGCCCGTTTCGACAATATGACGCGTCCGATCGTCCTCTTTGTCTTTCCGGGTCTTCTCGTGCTTCTTGATCAGTCCCTGCTCGTACTCGTCCACCGAAAACAGTCCGGCGATTCCCGTCTGTTCGTGATGGCGCATGCGAAGCCGGTAGGCGTACAGCGAAGGCTCTTCGTCGCGAATCATCGGCGCCGATTGCCGGAGTGTCGCGAGATTCTCTACGGCCCGGGCGTAGACGCTGGCGTCATACGGCGGCGTGCCGGACGGCAAATCGATCTCCGATCGGGTGACATGGAGAAACGACAACGGCTCGGCCGCGGCGAGTGCCCGCGCCTCATCGGTGTTCACCACGTCGTACGGAACCGAGGCGACTCGATGGGCAGCCGATGGAGCGGGACGAAGCGCGCGGAAGGGCAGCAATTCAGCCATGAGCCATTATTTTCCTGAAGGCGCCGCCGGCGCTTTCGTCGCCGCGGCGGCAAGCAGCGTCGTCATCTGCCCGAGCTGTTCGTCGCGCACCCGGTCGAAGTCGGCGCGCCGGCTGGATGCAATCGGCTCGCCCTTCGGCATCCGCTTCAACTCGGCCTGCGGGTCCACGTAGGTGCCGTTCCTGATGATGCGGTAATCGAGATGCGGACCGGTGGTCGTACCGCTGGATCCGACTTTGCCGATCAGATCGTTTTGCGTCACCCGCGCGCCGACGTGGATCCCCGGTGCGAAGGCGGATAGGTGCAGGTATGCCGTTTGGTAGCCACCTGCGTGACGTATACGAACCATCCGGCCCGCCGCGCCTGACATGCCGGCAAAGTCCACGACGCCGGACGCGACCGCCTTGACGGCCGTACCCACCGGTGCGTGATAGTCCACGCCCAGGTGCGCGCGAACATCGCCGTGAACAGGATGTACCCGGCGCATTGCAAAGCGCGACGTCACCTGTGGATCGAATGGAAGCGGTGATTTCAGGAACTGTCGCTTTAGCGACCGGCCGTTCTCATCGAAATAGGCGGCACGGCCATCGGAGTCCTCGAACAGGATCGCCTGGAGCCGGCGACCTTCGTTTTCGAGCGTGGCCGCTTTGATCCGTCCGTACCCGGCGAACTCGCCATTCCGTACAGCCCGCTCGAACAAGACTTCCATCCGATCGCCAGGCTGCAAGTCGGAGTTGAAATCCACTTCCCCGCCAAAGATCGTCGCCAAGTCGAGCGCGAGTGTCACGTTCTCGCCGCGCGCTTCGAGACCGCCGACGAGTGATCCGCCACGGCCGATCTCAACCGCGATGGCCTCCACGACGAATTCCCTGGGCTGTGTGATGACCTGGGCCTTGAATGTGTCTCCGCCCAACACGGCGTTCACGAACAAGGTGCGATCCGCGTCGATCTGGTACCTGAACTCGCGAAAGATGCCGTCCAGCGTCCTGGTCACGCGATACGCCTGATTGGCGCGCAGGTCCCGCGGATCGAACACGCCAACAATGCTGGCGAGTATCGCGCCGACCGCCTCGGCCGGGAGGTTCTGGCGTCGCAGGAGAAGCTCGAGCGTCGAATCGGGCGCCACTTTGCCGTCAATCGACTGGCCGTCCATCGCCAGGACGATGTCCCGGGAATCGCGCTGGTCGCCACTGCGTGCAGGCGGGCGTTCGGCGCAGCCGGCTGAAGCCAGGCTCGCGATCAGCACGACACCAATGAGGAGACGCGCCACTCGAATCTCTACTGAGATTTCTTGCCCAGATAGATGACCAGGCCGCCGCTGAAACGATAGCCCGTCCAGTTCTGACTCTCGTTCTGACTCTTCTCGCGCAGGAATCGGAAGTCACCCTGTCCGCGCAAAATGATCTTCTCGGTCAAGGCAAAGTCCACGCCGCCGCCAGGCTGGACGATGAAACCATTGGCGATCCCGACGTCTCCGCCCTGACGCGAATAGCCGCCCAGGACGTGAAAGAAGGGCCGGAGTTGGCCCTCACCACCGCTCAACTTGAGGCCGCCGAGGAAGGCATATCGCTGAATCGTGAAACCGGTCGTACCCTTCTCACCGTGACTTCCGCCGACTTCGCCAACGATGGCGAGATTGGGCTTGATGCGATGACTCAGGGTGGCGACCCAACCCAGGAAGAGATTCTCGTCCCAGCTGGAGTCGTGCATGAACGCGTACCCGAACATGATGTTGGTTTTCGGCTCCACATCTCCCTGATCCGCGCTCGGCGGCGGAGGCGGCGCCGTCTGCTGGGCTATCGCCGGCGTACTGATGAGACAGACCAGCAGAACGCCGATCGCCACACGGAACCGCTTGCTCACTGACACACCCACCTCCACATCGCCGGATCCAGACCGGCGAGCGTTACCAAATTCCCACACGACCGGTGACTGACGCGATCAACTTCGCGGGATCGAATCCGATACCCGATCGAAACACCGTGTCGACATTCCTGACGTCCGCAATCGTGCGCGACGGGTCGCCTGTCACCAGCATCAGATCCGCCTGCTTCCCGACGGCGATGGATCCAATCTGCTGATCGCGTCCAAGATATTTCGCGCCGTTCAGCGTGCCGATCGTGATCGCTTCGAGCGGCGTGAAGCCTGCTTCGACGAGCAGTTCCAGCTGACGCTGGTTCGAGTAGCCCGGAATGACGCCCCCGCCGCCGGTCGGGTCGGTGCCGGCCACCAGCATGCCGCCGGCCTTCGCGAACAGATACTCCAGCTTCATCATTTTGGGAAACAACGTCGCGTAGTTACTGGTCTGGTTCTGTGACGTCCGCTGGAACGTCTGCACGAACTGGTCGCGAAGCGACGGCATGAGTACATCGACGCCGGGCGGCATCGGACGGCCGGGGGTAAATGTCTCAAAAACCGTCAAAGTCGATGTCAGCGCCACTTTTCGGTCGATCAGCAGCTTCACCAGTTGCTTGAACGCCGGGCCCTCCGGATCCAGCGCTGAAATCGTCTGCTGCCCCTGAGCCTGACCCGGACAGACGTCGGCCTGCTTGTTGCCGACGAAATCCGTGGACGCGGCGAATCCGTGTTCGAGGTTGTCGATACCGAGCGCCGCCGCCTCGGCGTAGGTCACCGAACACAAGTGGCCAGTGACCTTGAGGCCGCGCTTGTGCGCTTCCTCGATCGCCGCGCCGAGTTCGGCGCGCGTAATTTGCATGTACGCCTTGTAGGACGTGGCGCCCATGTCGGCCCAATACGCCACCTGCTGACGCGCATCGTCCGCGTCGCGGAGGGCGTGCATCTGAAGCTGGGTGTTCGGACCATTGAGGTAGGGCGCCGTCGCATCGATCGCGGGCGAGGCGACCTCGAATTTCTGGGCTCGCTGCGCCAGCGTGATGTCCATCACGCCGTTCACGTTGCCGCCCGTCCGCATCGTCGTGACGCCGCCGGCCAGGTAGAGCCGCGAGAAACTCTGACCGAGCTGGCCGTACACGTTCGGACCGGTCGGGTAATACAGATGTTCGTGCAGCATCACGAGGCCGGGCAGTACCGTCTTGCCGGTCGCGTCGATGACCGTCGCGCCCTCAGGCACGGCCGCGTTGGCGCCAATGGCGGCAATCCGGCCATCCTGGATCACGACCGTCTGGCCCTCGCGCGCCGGTGCGCCCGTGCCGTCGATGACGCGCACATGCGTGAGCGCGACAACAGCCGCATTGACTTTGACGAACTGCTGCACGCCCTGGGCGAGCTGCGGCCGCTGGGCCCGCTCAGCGATGAGCACCGCCGCAAGGGAAACCACCGCCAGAACTGCCGCGCCGACCCGAATCAGCATGGGCTGCATTGTACCCGTCAGTTCACACGGAGGCACGGAGGGACGCGGAGGCACGGAGAGATCTTTCGGGGGCAACAAGGCCCGACGAGCGTCGCCGGGCGGCACAGCCGCCCGGCGGCCGCAGGCCGCC
>Ga0315912_10002584_pt1 | contig 18972 bp, 11 predicted proteins | sample VfabasoilMG_FD_204469 | JGI IMG/M metagenome (GOLD analysis project Ga0315912, IMG submission 204469) | Garden soil microbial communities collected in Santa Monica, California, United States - V. faba soil | ecosystem: Environmental > Terrestrial > Soil > Garden | place: USA: California...
GGAACGGAAGATCCAGTCCACCGCTGAGAAGGCCGTCAAAGAAAGTACGACCGTCGCAATGGACTTTGGCCGCATCACAGTAGATGCCGAACTCGTGCTCTACCTCTTCGGCACCCCAGGTCAAAAACGTTTTGACTTCATGTGGGAGATTTTGTCCGAAGGGATGCTGGGTTTTGTGGTGATGGTGGATAGCACGAAACCGGAAACGTTCCGCGAAGCCAAGAGTATTTTGGAGACTTTTCGCGCGTACGCCCCAACCCCCTATGTGGTGGCGGCCAACAAGCAAGACCGCCCCGATGCGTGGGAACTCGAAGATTTACGCATTGCCCTCCGTCTCGACTCGAGCGTCAAATTGCTACCCTGTGTGGCGACTGACCGCGAAAAAGTCAAAGACGTTTTGCTCGAACTCCTCTATTCCATCTTAGCCGAGATGGAAGCCCAATAAACTGCGCTTACAGGGCGCCCTACCCCGGCGCATGGCTCGGTCATCCCGCACGCGAGAACGAAGCGCAAGGCTGGCACTGTGAGCTCCATCGTCACTAATCAAGGCATCGTCCATTACGAAACCTATGGCTACGGCACACCCGTGATCTTATTGCACGGGTGGCTGGGGTCGTGGGCCTTTTGGCAACCCACCATGGCCGCGCTCGGCAAGCACTATCGGTGCTATGCGCTGGACTTTTGGGGGTTCGGCGACTCGGGCAAGAAACGCGAGTCGTATGCGGTAGATGATTTCATGGAGTTGGCGATCCAGTTTATGGATGCCTTGGGGATCGACTCGGCCCCACTCATTGGACATTCGATGGGCGGCACCACCAGTTTGGGCGCGACGCTACGCTACCCCGAACGCGTGAAGAAAGTCTGCGTCATCGGGTCACCCATTGTGGGTACCTCACTCTCCCCTTTCTTGCAACTCGCGGGCATCCCGTGGATCGGCTCGATTGTACGGAGCATGCCGTCTGTGTTGGCGTTGGGCTTGCGCACCTTCTCCCCCTTCATCACCAAAAAACCCGATGAGTGGTATCCGCGCATCGTGCAAGATATTTCGCAAACCACTGTCGAGTCGTTTTTTAGTAGCATCGGCTCGCTCCAACGGACTGATCTGCGCCCGCGCCTGTCGCAAATCAAAGTGCCGACGATGGGCGTTTATGGACAAACGGATGTCATCGTTCACCCCAAACAATATATCCCGCTCAAAGAAGGGGTGAAACACGCGCGGATCGAATTGATGCCCAACTCCGGCCACTTCCCCATGATTGACGAGCCGGAACAATATCTCACCCTCGTCAAATCCTTTTTAGACGAAGCGTAGGAGGGCGCATGGAGTCGCCCGGCCCGCTTGCCGTCTCACATTTGTTTTACCCCAATAAAATGGTGCGCATTGTCCTCCTAGCCATGGAGGAAGTGATGGGGCGCAATGGGGTCAACGCGGTGCTGAATTTATCGCATCTGCGGCATCTCGTGAATAATTTTCCGCCGAACAATTTTGATCGGCAAATTAGTTTTGACGAAATGGGCGGCCTGATGCACGCTCTCGATGAAATGTACGGCCCCCGGAGTGGGCGGGGTTTGGCCTTGCGGGCAGGCCGCGCGTGTTTCAAATACGGCCTCAAAGAATTTGGCCCAGTGTTGGGCATTTCCGACCTCGCCTTTCGGTTGTTGCCCCTCAACATGAAGTTGAAAGTAGGCGCGAATGTGTTTGCCGAAACTTTCAATAAGTTTAGCGATCAGATGGTGAAAATAGACGACGCCGAAGATCGCTTTATTTGGAACATCACCCAATGCCCAGTGTGTTGGGGACGCGCGACGGACCAGCCCTGTTGTCATTTGGCGGTGGGCATTTTGCAAGAATCGCTCTACTGGGTTAGCGGAGGTAAGAATTTTGACGTGCAAGAAACGGCCTGTATTGCATGTGGTGACGAGGCGTGTACAATAGTGGTTGATAAGAAGGCTTTGGATTAGCCTCTACGATGCGCAAAATCATCCTCCGCGACGAACGTCATATTCACCCCTTCAATGAAGAGGCCCGCGATCTTCGCATCCAGAATAAACCGCTCTGGTTGCATCAACGCGATGCGCTCACCCCTTATGCCGATCAGGAATTGGAGGTGACCAGCTTCGAGTTCCTCCCCAAAGACGGCCTCGAAACGTTGGTGCATCGCGACAACTTGTATTTTGACCAAGAGTATATTGATACGTTCCTCAGCGAAGCGAAAAAAGCGGGCGGCCCCTGCCGCGCGGCGCTCTCGCCGGAGAACAAGGCGTTCATGCAACACGCCCTGCCCCTCTCCACTAGCTACACCAAAGATAAAGAAGCCAATCTGTACCTCGCCGAATTGTGGTATTTCCCGCGCGGTGTAGAACCTAACCCCAAACCTGTCGTCGTGGATTTCAAAACGCGTGAGTTAGGCTATTACCGCGTGCCAACCTATATGTCGTCGGAAGGCGGCGAATTGGTTTACCAAGTGCCGTTGCGCGGTCTGTTGGCGATTGATGCGTGGGTGCATATTTACATCGCCGATGCAGTGTTTGGCGTGTGGAAGCGTGGCGCGCGGTTCGAAGAGCGCATTGAGCATGACAACTGGTACAAGATCAAAGTCCTCTGGCATGCGTTGCTCGAACAGAAGCAAGTCTTGGAATGTTCTGAGTTGGTGAAGATCGGCAAGAACTGCATCATTGACCCCTCGGCCATCATTCATGGCCCGGCTACCATCGGCGATAACTGCACCATTGGCGCGGGCGCGGTGATCGAAAACAGCACCATTGGCGACAACGTCAACATTTCGCAGGGGTGTCAGATCATGCTCTCGACCATCGGCGATGGCGCGTTCTTGCCGTTCCGCGCCTCGTTGTTCCTGACGACGCTGATGGAACACGCCATCGTGGCGCAAAACACCTGTCTACAAATGTGTGTGATCGGGCGGCGTACCTTCATTGGTGCCGGTAGCACCTTCACCGATTACAATCTCCTGCCCGCTCCCATTCGCGCGTTCAACGCCGACATGGAATTAAAAGAAGCCAACGCGCCAGTGCTCGGTGGGTGTGTGGGCCACAATTGCCGCATTGGGTCGGGGATGATCATTTACCCCGCACGCACTGTCGAGTCGGATGTGATCATGTTCGCTTCTAAAGAGCGGCGGGTGATTGATCGCAATGTGTCGTATGACGAGAGCGATCATCACGGCACGCGCGCCGCACATCTCCATAAACGCCTCTACCCACGCAAAGGTGAGAAGCAATTGGATTCATGGTGAGAGGCATGGCGAATAACGGTTGATTTATAAGCGCGCACCCTTGAACAAGGGTGCGCGCTTTTTTGAGGCAGTTGGCGGTTTACAAAAAACCTAAACCTGTAACAAGTGATTGTCACCTTGACTAAACCACCTAATTTTATGGGAGTTTTATCAGGTGACAGTCACTTAGAACTAAGATTTACCGATGCGTGCCTTCGTAAACGTGTTGCTTATAAATCCCATCGCCTATCTACCCTGTGAGAAACTCGTTTGAGGGTTAAAAACGGGTTTAAGTGACCGCGCATCATTCAGCCAAGCGTGCTAAAATCAAACCTCTCAGTCGGTATGGATACTTTCGCCTTTATCATCCACCCTATAGATCCCAAGCGCGACGTCAGTCGCAAGTTTCCTCTCTTGGGCAAATATCTCTCGGTCAAACAAATTAACTTCTTTAGTACTTTCTTTCCACCGCTGTATATTTCTGAAATTACAGGTATTCGTTCAGCCGCCACTAACAAAGAAATTCAAGGTTGGTTTGTCGCTTGTCCCTATACACCGGCGCGGATGTTGGAATTGCCCGAAAAGACGGTGTACCGTAAAATAATACAAACGGGAGAATTGGCCGAACGCTTAGGCGCGCAAGTCTTGGGGTTAGGCGCGTTTACCTCGGTCATTGGCGATGCCGGTCTGACCATCGCCCAACACCTTTCCATCCCAGTCACCACGGGCGACTCATATACAGTAGCGATGGCGGTAGATGCCGTTCACGAAGCCGCGCGAGTGATGGAGATCCCTCTCGCTGAGGCGACGGTCGCTGTAGTTGGGGCGACCGGTGCCATCGGCGCGGTCGCGGCGGAAATGATGGCGCGCCATGTCGCCAAAGTCTGGCTCATCGGACGACGAGCAGAAGCGTTGGAAGTCGTCCGAGAACGCATCACCGCACTCGGGCGAGCCAAAGTCGCAGTCGCCCTAGATATGTCGCCGTTACGCGAGGCCGATTTGATCTTGACTGTGACGAGCGCCTTAGGCGCAGTGATCGAGCCGCATCACCTAAAGCCCGGCGCGGTCGTGTGTGATGTGGCTCGCCCGCGAGATGTGTCGGCGCAAGTGGCGGCGGTGCGGGACGATGTGTTGGTGATTGATGGTGGGATGGTGGCTGTACCGGGGGAAGTCAATTTCAATTTCAACTTCGGTTTCCCGCCTCAAATGGCCTATGCCTGTATGGCGGAAACGATGGCCTTAGCCCTTGAGGGCCGTTTTGAAAGTTACACCTTGGGAAAAGAAATTTCAGTAGAACAAGTGGATACGATTGCGCGCATTGCCCACCGCCACGGCTTTCGGCTCGGTGGCTTTCGTTCGTTTGAGCGCGCCGTGTCGCCAGCTCAGATTGATCGCGTGCGGGAACGGGCTCAGGCCACCCGCCGTCAACAGGAGATGATTCGATGACCGGTCCCCTCCGCACCACTCCGCGCACCTTGCTCGTGGTGGAAGACGACCCTGATACCGCTAACCTGCTCAAAGTCTTTTTTACTGGGCATAGCTACGAAGTGTTGTTGGCCGCACGCGGGTCCGAGGCCATCGAACTTGCAACCTCCCACGCGTTAGATTTGGTCTTGCTCGACATCATGTTGCCCGATATAGATGGCTTTCAAGTCTGCCAGACCTTGCGCCAATCACCGCGTACCAGCCATTTGCCAGTGGTGTTCCTCACTGAAAAGACCGCGCAGAGCGACCGGGTGGCTGGCCTAAGCGCGGGCGCACAAGACTACATCACCAAGCCCTTCGATGTAGAAGAACTGCGCCTGCGTGTCCATAACTTCATCTCACGTGCCGAGCGTGACAATCTACGTGACCCGCGCACCCATCTCCCCACTGGACGACTGATTGATGAGCAATTACAACGTTTTAGCCAACAACCCGGCTGGCATCTGTTAGACTGTAAAATAGAAGCCTTCCGCCCGTTTGTAGATGTCAACGGGTTTATGGCCGGCGACGAAGTGCTAAAATTCGCCGCACATCTATTGCGCGATGTCATTGATGAACATGGCACGCCCAACGACTTTGTGGGGCAACCCGCGAATGATGTATTCCTGATCATCACCGGCAGTCAAGCCGTCGAACTGCTGGTCAAGCAATTGCAAGACCGCTTCAACGCGGAGGTCTTAGCCCATTATTCGTTTATGGATCGCGAACAAGGGCATTTACTCATCCGCGACAAAGATGGGCAAATGGTGCAAGCGCCGTTAATGACGTTAACTGTGCTGGCCCGCGCCGCTTAACTTTCAACTGCGCCAAGTCGCCCTTGGCGCGCCGAGCGTTTATTTTTTTGGAGGTCTGTTATGAGCAAAGGCAGAATACTGGTGGTGGAAGACGATTTCGACATCTCCAACATGTTGCGGATTTATTTCACTGGCCAGGGCTTTGAAGTGAACGTCGCGCCCCGCGGGGGCGACGCGCTCTCCATGACACGGCAAAGTCTTCCGCACCTGATCGTGCTGGACATCATGTTGCCCGACATGGATGGGTATGCCGTCTGTAAAGAATTACGGATGACGACCCGCACCAGCCACATCCCCGTTATTTTCTTAACCCAAAAAGACGAGCGGAGCGATAAGATCGCGGGCCTGGAATTGGGCGCGGACGATTACATCACCAAGCCCTTCGACATCGAAGAGCTCAAACTGCGCGTCACCAACAACATCGCGCGGCAAGAGCGCGAGAACCAGACCGATCCGCGTACTGGTCTGCCTTCTGGGCGGCTGATCGAAGAGCAACTCCGCAAGACCATCCGCAAGCCGGACTGGGCCTTGCTGGATTGTCGCATCAACCACTTTGAGCGTTTCAAAGATGTCTATGGCTTCATTGCCGGCGACGAGGTCTTGCGCTTCTCCTCGATCTTGTTAGGTGAAGTGGTGGACGCGGTCGGCACGCCGAACGACTTCATCGGGCATCCGGGTGGAGACAATTTTGTCATCGTCACCAACACCGCCTGTGCGGCCAAAATCCGGGAAAAGATCAAAGCCCGTTTTAGCGAGGAAGTGAAGACGCACTACAACTTCATGGATCGTGAACAAGGCTACATCGTCGCCAAGGGTCATGATGGCTCCGACGTTAAGGTGCATCTGATGTCTATGTCGGTCGGGCAAGCCTCCGCCGATATGCGCCAGTTTTCCGATATTCGGGAAATTACCGAAACCGCCGCCGAGGCCCGGCGGCAGGATGCGATGAGCAACTAGTTTTCGAGAGCATTCGCGGCGCGCATGGAATTACCTTCCTACCCCACTCTGTTCACCGCTCTCGGCGTCTTATCGCTGGTATTGGTGAGCGTCATCGGCCTGATCGCCCTCAGCTTGCGTTGGGTGACGCAACGCCAGCCATTGGCGTTCGCCACCCCGGCTTGGCTTCCGCCCGAAGCCAGCAACTTAAATGAAGCCGTGATGGTGGCCCAAGGCGAGGCGGTGGCGTTTATGAGCGAGCGCGCCCGACAGTTTTTTGGGCTAAACGGTCAGGAAGAACTGCGTGTGCCGCAATTGGCGCGTCAGGCGCAACCGAGTGATACCTTTCTCGAACTCTTTACGATAGAAGGCAAGGCGCAAGTGAGTATTGGCGAGCGCCGGGTCGAGGCCACTTCGGTGCGGGTGCCGGTGGATGCCGACGGGCAATCGCGCTTTGTCGTTTTGTTGCGCGAGACCGACCTCCTGCCCGACATCGCTGGCTCCGATGCCTCGCAAACATTGAATATCGTTTCTGAGATCAGCCTCGCTCTCTCCGGTAATTTAGATTTGTTGGCGACCTTCAATGCCATCATCAACACCGCCGGGCGGTTCTTCGATTACGACATTATTGAAATTAATTTGTGGGACAAAGAAAATGAAGTCTTACGCCCAGCGCGCTATCTGGGCGATTTAGAATACGAACGCGAATTGGCACGCAAGGGTGATTATTGTTATCGGCTCAATGAAGGGTTCTCGGGTTGGCTGGCCCGCGAACGTCGCTCGTTGTTATGTGCTGATATTGAAGTCTCCAGCGATCTGCAACCCAAACTCAAAAGCCCCAATTTTCCACTCCGCTCCTATATTGGCGTGCCGCTCGTCGTGCGTGAGCAACTCTTGGGCACGCTCGAAATTGTCAGCTATCGGCCCAATAGCTATCACCAAAACGATCTATTCTTTTTAGAAACCTTGGGCCGACAGGCCGCCCTGGCGTTGAACAATGCTCAACGTTACGCTGACCAACAGCGGCGCGTGGCCGAACTCTCCGGGTTAGCCGAGATCACACGCGCCATCGAATCCACCTCCTCGCCGCGTGAACTCTATGGACGGCTCACCGCCAATATCGCGCGGCTCATTGGCGTGCAAATGGTGGGCTTCCTATCGTATGATGAAGCGGAACAAGCGTTGGTGGGCCAAGCACCTTTCTTTGGTGTGCCAGACATTGTGGTCGAGATTTATCAGATCAAGCTCACGGAAGGCAGTTTGGCGGAACGCATTTGGAAAGAACGCGAATACTGGCTCACCAATAACGTCGCCGCTGACAAAGCCATAGATGAATTGGGTCTGCGCCAATTGACGGACACGACCGGCATCAAGACGACTGTCCTCATGCCCATCGCGGTTAGCGGACGGCGTTTGGCGGCGTTGCAAATCGCCAACAAAGTTGGCAACGCGCCCTTCACCGATGCCGATGTGCGGTTGCTGTCCATTTTCACCGGGCAAGTCGCCGCGATCTTAGACAACGCCCGCTTGGTCTTGGAAGCCCAAAGCCGCGCCGAACAAGCCGAGGGCCTACGCCACATCGCGGCGGCGATCGCGTCCAGCACCAACATTGAAGACTTGTTGCAGACCGCGCTTAAGCAAGTGAACACGCTCATTCGGTTTGACTACGGCGCAGTGTTGCTACTGAACGAAGCCCGCGGCGAATTAGCCCCCCACCCGGCTGGCTTGTACGGTGCCTCCTTGGAAGCGGCGCGCGCGTTCCGGTTACGGACCGATGATCAGCATTATGCGTTCTCGATCACCCGCGCCCAACGCCCGTTCATCTCCGGACGCGCCTTACAAGACCGACGCGTCGTCGGCGCGTATCGCACGCTGATGGAACATTATTTATTGAACAGCGTGATTGATGTGCCCTTGATCGTCGGGGATCGGTGCATCGGCGAAGTGATGTTGACCGCGACCCGTGAGCGCGCCTTCTCGCGCAACGACCTACAACTCTTGTCCACGGTCGCTTCGCAATTGGCCTCGGCCATTGAGCGCAGTCAACTCTATTCAGCGACCGACGAAAGTCTACAACGGCGCGTTGAGCAACTCACCGCGCTCACGCGGGTTGGGCGTGAACTTAATCAAACGCTCGATCTGGAGCGCATTTTGCGCCTCGTCTATGATGAGGCGGTGCGCGTGACCCGCGCCAATTGTGGCACGATTGTCCTGCTCAACTCAAGTAATCCCGAGGCCGTGGAAGTACGCATCGGCGAAGAAGACCTCGGCATGACCCTCACGGCGTTAGAGGCCGAAGTCGCCCAAAATGGCTTCCTCAAACGGGTGGATGACCTCAGCGCTTCATCACCCTTAGCGGCTCATCCCGAAGTACGCGCCGCGCTCGTCGCGCCCATCATGGTCGAAGGTGGCGTGGGCGGTTTCGTCCACTTGCATAGCCATCACGCCACCGGGTTCGACGCCACCGCCGAAGAGACCATTACCGCGATTGCCGCCCAAACTGCCATCGCCATCAGCAATGCCCAACGCTACAAAGAACAACGCCGGCGGGGTGAACTCCTGCGCCGCCGCGCCGATCAACTTGCGCAACTGTTTGAAATCTCACGCTCAGTGCGCTCCAACATCCCCTTGGAGAAAAATCTGGAGGCCATTGCCTATGGCTTGCAAGAAGCCGTTGGGTTCAACGTCGTAGTCTTCAACGTGATCGATCCGCGTTCGAGGCTGATGACTGTGTTGTCCGCCGCGGGTGTACCTTTGGCCCAACTCGAAGAAGCCAAGCGGCAAGGCCAACCGTGGGACAAGGTCGCCGCCATTTTGAACGACGAGTTCCGGATCAGCCAATCGTACTTCTTCCCGCAAGAGAAAGCCGCTGCCCTCATCAGTAGCATCACCACGTTTAGTGTGCCAGCCAGCGATGTGCTAGAGGGCGCTACGGCCACCACTTGGCACCCAGATGACTTGTTCATGTCACCGCTTATAGGCTCGGAACATGATCCGGTGGGCTTGGTCAGCCTCGACAACCCGCGCGACGGGCGGCGCCCCGATCGCGGCACAGTTGAGATTGTTGAAATTTTTGCCAACCAAGCGGCTTTAGCGATTGAAAATGCGCGGCTCTATCAAGCCACCGAGCATCGTGCGACGCAACTCTTGGCCTTGCACTTAGTCATCGAAACCGCCAGTCGGGTCACCGACCGGACGCAAATTTGGCAAACGGTTGCGGAAGCGTTGCTGGCCGAAACAGGCCACGCCGTATGTTTGGTTGCAATTAGAGAAGCCGACGCTTTCATGTTGCGGGGTAAAGCCGGGGCGATTGAGAGTGGGATTGATTTTGCGCCGCTCTTGGTGCCGGGCCAAGTCACGCCTCTCGCCGAAGTCGTTGAACAACGTGGGCCTTTGTTGGTGGTGAACGTTGCCAACTCCAAATGGCAGTCCAACCCGCTCATCGTCACCACCCAAACGACCTCCTTCGCCAGCATTCCTATCAATAGTCGGGGAGAAACCATCGGCGCGCTCTTCGTTGGGTCGCGGCAGACGCCCTCGCCGTTCGTACAAGAAGATGTCGAACTGCTGACGATCCTCACTAATCAACTCGCGGCCCTCACCGAAAGCGCCCGCTTGGAGCTCAGCATCCGCCAGCAGGCCGCTCAATTGGGCGCCCTGGCCGAAGTGTCGCAAACGATCACTTCCACTCTCCGCACAGAAGACGTGGTGAATGCTGTGCTTGACAATTTGAAGCGGGTCATCCCCTATGAAAGCGTCACGCTTTGGTTACGCGAAGGTGCAGAACTGCGGATCGCCGCGGCCCAAGGCTTTGAAAACGATGCGGAGCGCCTCGGCTTGAAAGTGATGATCGAAGATAGCGCCCTGTTCACTGAAATGGCCCGCTCGCGCGATGCGATCAACGTCCTAGATGTGCGCGAGGATGCGCGGTTCTTGGCGGGCGCGTATCAGCCCACGCGCTCGTGGTTGGGCGCGCCGCTCATCAGCAAAGGCGGCATCATCGGCGTGTTGGCGTTGGACAAAACCGAAGCGCGCTATTACAGCGCGCAAGCGGCGCAAGTGTTGATGGCCTATGCGAACCAAACGGCAGTGGCGCTCGACAATGCGCGCTTGTTTGAAGAGAGCGAACAACGCACCACCGAGCTTGATGCGCGTTCCCAACGGCTAGGCTTGCTCAATCGGGTCTCGGCGCAATTAGGTGGCACGCTTAGCGTAGACCGGATTTTGGAGATCACCACGCTCGAAATTAACAGCGCTTTGGTGATGAGCCGCGCGGCCATGATCACGTTTGACGGGCATACCCAACCCGCCTTTGCCACCCCCAATTATCCGGCTGACCCAGACTTCGACCCGTTTAGCCCAGTGATTGCGCGGGTCTATGAAACGTTGTCCCCCTTGCTGGTGGAAGATGTGGCTCAAGACAAAGTCGTAGCCGCAATGCATGATCATCTCATCGCACGGGATGTGAAGTCCTTGCTAATCATCCCCTTGGTCGCGGCGGGCGGGCTCATTGCCGCCTTGCAACTGGAGGCGACGGACACGACGCACCGCTTCACCTCGGGTGAGATCGAATTGGCCCAAACGTTGGCGAATCAGGCCGCGGTGGCGATCCAGAATGCGCGGCTCTATAACGAAACCCAAGCCCGGCTGGCGGAATTGACTATCCTGAACCAAATCAGCCGCGCCATCTCCACCACGATTAATATCACTGAAATTTATCAGACGGTCGGCGCGCAAGTGACAGCGGCGCTGAACGTCGAGAACATCTTTGTCGTGCTCTACGACGCAGAGAAGGATCAAATCTCCTTCCCTTTGCTCTTGGAACACGGCGCGCCCTTAAATGTCACCCCCCGCCGCCCGGCTGGGTTGACCAAACATATTTTGGATACACGCGCGCCGCTCATGCTCAGTGGGGGTGACATCCGCCGCAAACTAGAAGAACTCGACTCACAAAATGTGGGGTCGGGGTTGGTGGCGCAATCGTGGCTGGGCGTGCCGCTCCTCGTCGGCGAGCGGATCATCGGCGTGTTAGCGGTGCAAGACCTAGAGCGGCAAAACGTCTTCACGCCTGACCATGAGCGCATCTTATCCACGATTGCCGCGCAAATTTCGGTGGCGATTGATAACGCGCGCTTGTTCAATCAATCGCAAACGGCCTTGCATGAACTCAGCCAACGCAGTGAGCGCCTCGCCTTCCTCAATCGGTTGTCCGTCACGCTGAGCGCCTCGCTCGACTTGAACAACATTTTGACCCAAGCCAGCGCGCAAGTGATCGAACTGTTCCGCGTGAACCACTCGAGCATCGTGTTGTTTGATGAACAACGGCAAGTGGGCGTGGTGCAAACCGAATATCCAAACCTGGGGTTGAGCCAGTTGCAGTTGAATCTCAATGACGATTTGCTCTTACAAGAAATGGTCAGCACGCTGGCGCCCATCGTCGTGGATGACATCACACTTGACCCCCGCATTAACGCGCAAATTCGCGAGCGGCTGGGGCAGGCCCAGATCAAATCGCTCTTGCTTAGCCCCTTCATTTCACAGGGCAAGGTCATCGGTTCGCTTGGCTTGGATGTGATCGGGACGATGCATCGCTTCACGAATGATGAAATTGCGCTATGCCAAACCGTTGCTGGGCAGATCGCTGTCTCGATTGAAAACGCCCGCTTCGCGCAAGAGTTGGAAGCCCGCGTCGCCGCCCGCACCCATGACGTAGAGCGCGAACGCAAACGGGTTGAAATTTTGTTACAGATCACCACCGAACTCACTAGTAGTCTCGATTTGGACTTGGTGTTAACGCGTGCGCTAGAACTGGTCACGAGCACGGTGAACGCTTCCCAAGGCTCGATCTTCTTGATCGATTTGCAATCTGATCAATTGATCTATCGCGCGGCGCTAGGGCGTGACCGGCCCTTACCGCCCGGCGGGGAGACTTCGCCCCTCAGCCGCAACGAAGGCTTGATCGGCTGGATTTTGAAGAACCGGCAATCGGCCTTGATTGACAATCTGCAAGAAGACCCGCGCTGGAAACAGCTGGAACATCACCAAAGTCGCCACAAGAGCGCGCTGGCCGTGCCGCTCATGGCGAACGAAGACGCGCTGGGCGCGATGATCTTGCTCAGCCCACACTATAACGCCTTCGATGAAGATCAGATGCGGCTGGTAGAAGCCGCCGCCAATCAGGTCGGCGCGGCGATCAACAACGCGGAACTGTATCGCCTCATCCGCGATCAGGCCGAGCGCTTGGGCGGCATGTTGCGCGGGCAACAAGTGGAGGCCACGAAGAGCCGCGCGATCTTGGAAGGCATCGCCGATGGCGTGTTAGTCGCTGATGCCGACGGGCAAGTGATCTTGTTCAATGCGGCCTGCGAGCGCGTGCTTAAACTCGACCGCGATGAGGTCATTGGGCGACCGGTGAATGAATTTGTGGGCATTTATGGCAAGGCCGGCAAGGCGTGGCTAGAGACGGTGTCGCGCTGGAGCCATAACCCGGCGGGTTATTCCAGCGGCGAGGCCTTTGCCGAACGGCTGGAACTCGATGATAAGCGACACATTGCCATCAACGTGGCGCCCGTTATCTCTGGCGAAGACTTTCTCGGCTCGGTGTCGGTCATCCGTGACATCACCCGCGAAGTAGAAGTGGATCGTTTGAAGAGCGAATTCGTGACCAACGTCAGCCACGAACTGCGCACGCCGATGACCTCCATCAAAGGTTACGCGGATATTTTACTGATGGGCGCGGCTGGGCCGGTGACGCCCGATCAGGCGCGCTTCTTAGATGTCATCAAGAACAACGCCGATCGGCTCAGTCTGTTGGTGAACGATCTCCTCGACATTTCGCGCATTGAATCGGGGCGGGTGGAACTCATCATGCGCCCGATCATCGTCAATGAGATGATCCGCGAAGTGCTGGATATGTTGCGTGGGCAGATTGACGAAGAAAACAAGCCCATGGCCTTGGTGACGGACATCCCTGCCGAACTGCCGCTGGTGTGGGGCGATAGCCAACGGGTAACCCAGATCGTCATGAACTTGGCGGATAACGCGTTCAATTACAGTCATCCGAACAACACCATCACCATTCGGGCGCGTCGCCTACCTGAGACGCCCGAAGTGCAAATCGAAGTGGAGGATACTGGCATTGGCCTGTCGCCAGAAGAACAAGAGCGACTGTTTGATCGGTTTTATCGGGGCGAAGATGCGTTGGTGTTAGCGACCGCGGGCACGGGGTTGGGCTTAGCGATTGCCCGGCAATTGGCGGAGATGCACGGTGGGCGATTGTGGTTAGTTAAATCTGAGCCGGGACAGGGAAGCATTTTTGCGCTCACCCTCCCCATCGCACAGGTAGCGCCTGAACCGGATAAGACAACGCCGGAAGCGCCCGCCGCTGAAGGCTTGGTGAAATAGCGTATGGCAAAAATACTCGTAGCAGAAGATGAGCGCGACATTCGCGATTTGGTGGCCTTCACCCTGAAATTTGCGGGGCACGAAGTGCTGACCGCCCCTAATGGAGAAGAGGCCTGCAAGATCGCGTTTGAGCAAATTCCCGATCTGATTTTGAGCGATGTCCGCATGCCCAAAATGACCGGATATGAAGCCTGCAAGTTGATCAAATCTAACCCCGAAACCCAGCATATTCCTTTTGTGTTCTTGTCAGCGAAGGGGCAAGAGCAAGAAGTGAATGCCGGACTGGAATCGGGGGCGACCGATTATCTATTGAAACCCTTCGCGCCGGATCAACTCACGCGCAAGGTAGCGGAAATTCTCGCGCGCAAGAACGCTTAAATGATGTGCCTGATTGAGCAAGTGGATCAGACTAGACTCAGGATACGCCTGTGAGCGCAATTATTCTTGAAGATGAAGTAGTACATTATGAGGTGCTCGGTCGGGGCCGACCACTGATCTTTGTGCATGGCTGGCTCGGTTCGTGGCGCTATTGGATTCCTACCATGCAGGTGCTCAGTGCGGAGTTTCGCACTTACGCGCTCGACCTGTGGGGCTTTGGCGACTCAGGCAAACGCAAAGAGCGTTATAGCCTCGATAAACAGGTCGCCTTGTTGTATGGCTTCATGGATCAATTGGGCATCTTGAAAGCGGCCTTTGTCGGACATGGCTTGGGAGGCGTGGTGGTCGTCAAGTTTGCCAAACAACATCCCGACTGGGCCGACCGAGCGATGGCGGTGAGCGTGCCCCTCCAAGGGGCAGCCGTAAATCCCCGCCTGATTCAAGTCCCCCCGCCCGGCTTGGTAGAATGGTTGCTCGGCAAAGGGCCTACTGTAGACCCCATTAGTTTGGAGGCCTCTAAAACTGACACGGCCGCCGTGGAAGCCAGTGTCAGGGCCGTCACTGAAACCGAATTCCAAAGCGAATTGACCGATCTCAAACCACCGTGCCTCGTGGTCTACGGCGAAAAAGACCCGATGATCACCCCCCCCAGCGACGACAATGGCTGGAGTAACATCACAGGCAACGTGCATCGCATTGGGCTGGAAGAATCGCGCCACTTCCCGATGTTGGATGAAGCCTCGAAATTTAATCGCTTGCTCTCAGATTTCCTCTCCCTCAAATCGGGCGAAGACCTTACGAACTTGGGGCTAAAAGAAGAGTGGAAGCGGCGGGTGCGCTAAGCGCCCCCATCGAAGATGGAGCACCACCGACAGGCTCAGCGAAATGCTGAGCCTGTTTTGTTTTTACAATTTTGTCTTCTCCTCAAACAGTTTTATAATCGCGCTTGAATGCGGGGTTCAAGCGCCTCAAAAATTCTCATGACAAACTCTCACCCCAACCCTTATATCGGCCCGCGCTCGTTTTTGCCGCATGAGCGCCTCTATGGGCGTGAAGTGGAAACCCGCAAGCTGGTTAACTTGCTCGGCGCAGAGCGGATTGTGCTACTCCACTCCCCCTCTGGTGCGGGCAAGACCTCGCTCGTGCAAGCCGCGCTCATCCCCAAGATGCAGGAGCGCAAATTCCATGTGCGGCCGCTCATCCGCGTGAACCAAGAACTGCCCACACCTGGCGCTGGCAATCGGTATGTATTTAGCGTGCTTAGCTCGCTCGAACAAGCGTACCCCGAAGCAGAACAATTGCCCGACACGGAACTGATGACCCTCACCCTGACCGAATATCTGGTGCATCGCCCCAAACCCGCTGAGACGAATTATGAATTGTGGGTGTTTGATCAATTTGAAGAAGTGTTGACGTTTGCTCCCACCGACCAAACCACCAAACACGCCTTTTTTGAGCAACTGGGGGAATTGCTGACCAACCGCACCGTGTGGGCGTTGTTCGCCATGCGCGAAGATTATTTGGGCGCGCTCGACCCTTATGGCCTGCCCATCCCCAACCGGTTGCGCGTGACCTTCCGGCTCGATTTGTTGAAACAAGAAGCGGCGTTACAGGCCTTGCAAAAGCCAGCGGCTAGCGCCAGCGTGACATTTGAAGACGGCGCGGCGCAAGCGTTGGTGGATGACTTGCGGCGGGTGCAAGTTCAGCGCCCAGATGGCTCGTTGGAAACGTTGTTGGGGCCGCACGTTGAGCCGGTGCAGTTGCAAGTGGTGGCCTACCGCCTGTGGGAGAGCCTGACCCCTAACGCGACGCGGATTGACAATGAAAACTTACGTGCATTGGGCGATGTGGGGCAGGCGTTGGCGGACTATTATGCGGGGCGGATGACGGCGATTGCCTACATGACGGAAGTGAAAGAGCGCGCCATCCGCGAATGGTTTGACCGCCGGCTGATCACCGAGCAAGGCTTGCGCGGGCAAGTGCTGATGGGCCCGGAGCGAAGTGAGGGACTAGACAACCGCGCGGTGCAGGCGCTCGAAAACGCACATCTCATTCGCGGCGACAAACGCGGCGGCGCGATTTGGTATGAGTTGTCGCATGACCGGTTGATCGAACCCGTGCGGGCCAACAACGCCGCGTGGTTCAAGGCCAATCTGAATCTGTTACAAACGCAAGCCGATCTGTGGGCGCGGCAAAATCGCGCTGATAGCTTCCTCTCGCGGGGCAAGGCGCTAGAGCAAGTGGAACGCGAGTCCCGCGCCATGCAACTCACCCCGATTGAGCAAGATTTTTTAACTGAGTGCCGCAAACTGCGCGACCAAGAAGCCCGCGAAAAACTCCGCACCCGCCTCATCATGGGGCTCGCTATGGCCGCCCTGATCGCGCTGGCAGTCGCCGTGGTCTTTGGGGTGCGGGCGAACGCCGCTTCCCAAGAGGCCGTTGAGCAAAAAAATGTCGCGGACCAGCAACGGGCGACGGCCCAAGTGGCTGGCGCCACGGCGGTAGCGGCTGGGGCGACAGCGGTGGCAGCGCGCGCCACCGCCGATGTCGCGCGCCTGAAGGCCGAGGCTGAGGCGCGTAATCTACAAGCTGATGCGCTCGCGGCGAAGACCGAAGCGCTCCTCAGCGCAAATTTCCCCAATGCCCTGTTGTTGGCGCTCGAAGCGTTTCATTTGGCCGACAAACCTCAAACCCGTGACGCTCTGCTGGATGTCGCCAGCGCCAATCCCCAACTGGTCCAACTCATCGCTGGGCATCAAAGCCCGATCACCAGCATCGCCTTCAACCCTGATGGCCAGACCTTTGCTTCAAGCAGTGAGGATGGCCTCATCCTGCTCTGGGATGTCGCCACTCGAACACGCCTAGAGCCACCCCTCGTGGGGCCGAGCGGGGGTGTCACCAGCCTCGCGTTTAGCCCCGATGGCAAGACGTTGGCTTCGGGCAATGCCGATAACACGCTCCGCTTATGGGATGTCACTACGCACAGGCCCCTTGGGGGGCCTTTGACTGGGCATACCGGTCGGGTCACCAGTGTGGCCTTCAACCCGAGCGATGGCAGTAGCCTCGCGTCGGGAAGTGAAGACACGACGATCATCCTCTGGGACATCCAAACACGACAGCCGAAAGCCCTTCCGCTCAGTTGGTACACCAGCACCAGCAGTGTGTTGAGCCTCGCATTTAGCCCCGATGGCAAAACGCTCGTGTCGGGTCAGCGCGACAGCACGCTCATTTTGTGGGACCTCGCGACCTATCAACCCATTGGCAAGCCACTGACCGCACAGAAAGATGGGATCCGCAGTGTGGCCTTCAGCTCGGATGGCAGGTCCTTCGCCGGTGGGAGCGATGATGCGACGATCAGCGTGTGGAATGTCGCTACGCGGCGGCTGATACGTGACCCGCTGGCTGAGCATGTAAGCAGTGTGGTGAGCGTCGCCTTCCGCCCCAACAGCCAAGACCTGGTTTCGGGGGGGAATGATGCCACGCTGATCTTGTGGCGGGATGCCCGCCCGACCTCTCCGCGCCGGTTTGAAGGGCATGTCCAAGGAGTCCACAGTCTCGCCTTTAGCCCCGATGGACAAATGCTGGTATCCGGCGGAGAAGATGGGACGCTCATCCTCTGGAACGTCGTGCCGCGCCAGAATCTCGTCCAACCCCTGACCGAACATGTCGGGCAAGTGACGAGCCTCGCTTATAGTCGCGACCACAAGTTGATCGCTTCGAGTGGCAACGACTTAACGATCCGACTGTGGGACACCGCCACCCGCAAAGTGACCCTCCTCACCGAAAACAAATATCAGGCGAACACCGTCACCTTTAGCCCCGATGGGCAAACTCTCGCCTCTGGCAATACGGATAAAACGATCCGGCTATGGAATGTCGCTACGCGTGAACAAATGGGCCCGCCACTGCTTGGGCACACAAAGAGTGTGTTGAGCGTGGCCTTTAGCCCAGATGGTCAAAGTCTCGCTTCCGGCAGTGCCGATACGACGGTCATCGTGTGGGACCTGACCCAACCAATCAGCTACTCATTGACGGGACATGCACAACCCGTGAACAGTGTCGCCTTTAGCCCCAATGGTCAAACGTTGGCTTCCGGCAGTGATGATGGCACCATTCGCTTGTGGGAGGTCGCCACCCACGCCGCGCTTGGGCAGTTGCTCACCCGCGAGGAAAGCGCCGTCAACAGTATTGCCTTCAGCCCGGACGGCCGAACGCTGGCTTCCGGGAGTGCGAATGGCACCCTCCGGCTCTGGGATTTGGCGACACAGAATTTGATCCTGTCGTTTAATGGCAAGACCCGCTCGGTCAACAGCCTCGCCTTTAGCCCCGACGGAAAAATTTTGGCCGCGGGGAGTGATGACAAAACGATTCGCTTATGGGAGGCGGCCACGGGCCAGCCTTTTGTGCATCCCTTCGCCGGCCATACCAATGGCGTCACCAGCATCGTATTTAGCGCCGATGGCAAGACCCTGATTTCAGGCAGTCGTGACCGAAAAGTGATGCAATGGAATGTCGCTCTTGAAGTGTGGCAAGAGCAGATTTGCCAGCGCGCTGGGCGCAATTTCACCCGCGCTGAGTGGGAAAAGTATGGCTTGGTTGAACCCTATCGCGCGACGTGTGCGCAGTGGCCGATTGAAAAGCCGTAACCATCGCCAAAGCCAAATCCAGGAGGCACTTCAATGTTCAACGCGAAAAAAAATCAACCCGCTAGCCCCCCACCCCCCGCCGGTCCCCCCCCCCCG
>Ga0315912_10002585_pt1 | contig 18966 bp, 18 predicted proteins | sample VfabasoilMG_FD_204469 | JGI IMG/M metagenome (GOLD analysis project Ga0315912, IMG submission 204469) | Garden soil microbial communities collected in Santa Monica, California, United States - V. faba soil | ecosystem: Environmental > Terrestrial > Soil > Garden | place: USA: California...
AGCGCTGCGCCTGGGCCTTGAGCAGGTGGGCAAAGTGGCGGCAGTTGCCGACCTCGTCCTGCGGCAGCGAGATGCCGGCCTGCAGCGGCATCGCCGGGTTCAGTCCGGGCTCCAGGCGGTGGCACTGGGCGGCGTCGAGCAGCTCGAAGTTGACCCGCAGTTCCTCCAGCATGCGCAGCCCCGCCTGGGCCTGGGCCAGGTCGCGCGCACTTCGCAGCAGCACGAGCACACCGCGTGCCTGTTCGTAGTCCAGGCCCAGCGTGTCGGTCAGCCCATGCAGGCGTTGGCTGCTGTAGCGCGCCAGCTGGTACATGCGCGCTCGGTTGGCCTGGTACACGGCCGGGCGGCAGGCGCGCCACCAGCGCCACAGCCACGGCAGCTGGCCCAGCACGTTGGCACCACCGAAGCGCACCGGCGCATGCTGGCCGAACAGGTGTCGCAGCACCTTCAGCGGCATGCCCGGCGCGGCCCAGGGCGTGACGTAACCCGGTGCGATGACGCCGGCGTTGGCGAAGCTGGTCTCGCTGGCGACGCCGGCGTGGCGTTCGTACACGGTGACTTCGTGGCCGTCGCGGGCCAGCTCAAACGCACTCGTGACGCCGACGATGCCGGCGCCGATGACGGCGATGCGCACGATTCAGTGCCTCGCTGCGGCGAGTTCGCGTTCGATGGCCAGCGACACGTCGAGCACGGTGTCGTCGGTCATCGAAGGCGCCCAGACCATCAGGCCCACCGGCAGTTCGTCGGCGGCCTGGCAGGGCAGCGACAGCGCGCAACCGTCCAGGTAGTTGACTGCCGAAGGGTTGCGCAGCAGCAGCGCGTTGGTGGCGAAGAAGGCCTCGTCGTCGTCGATCAGCGGCTGCAGCGGCGGCGCGACGATGGGTACGGTGGGGCAAATGAAGGCATCGACATCGGCGGCCAGGGCCTCGACCTGCGCGATCCAGTGCCGGCGCGCCTGCAGGCGGTCGATGTAGTCGGCCGCCATGATGCTGCTGCCGCCGCGGATGCGCGCCAGCACGCGCGGGTCGTAGTCGGCATGGCGTGCCTCCAGGCGCGAACGGTGCCAGGCCCAGGCCTCGGCGGAACTGATCTGGCCGCTGCTTACTGCCGGCGCGTCATCGGGCGGCAACTCCCGCTCGACGATGTCGGCACCGGCAGCGCGCAGCCGCTTCAGGCAGCGTTCGAAAGCGCGCGCCACGGTGGAATCGAGCCCGTCGAGCATGCCGCCGCCGGGCAGCGCCAGGCGCAGCGTGTGCAGCGGGCGGCCGCGCAGCCGCACACGGCGCGCGGCCAGCAACTCGTGCAGCAGTACCGCGTCGCGCACACTGCGTGTGATGGCGCAGGCGGTGTCCAGCGTGAAGGACAGCGGTACGCTGCCTTCGGTGGGTGTCAGCGCCTGCGTGTTCTTGAAGCCCACCAGCCCGTGCAGCGCCGCGGGCACGCGGATCGAGCCGCGCGTGTCCGAGCCCAGCGCCGCCCATGCCGCGCCGGCGGCCACCGTCACCGCGCCGCCGGAGGTCGAGCCGCCGGGAATGCGCGGCAGCGCATCCAGCATCGGCGTGGCAGCGTTGGCCGGCGTGCCGTGGTGCGGATTGATGCCGACACCGGAGAAGGCAAACTCGGTCAGGTTGGTGTGGCCGGTGAGTGCCGCGCCGGCAGCACGCAGCCGCGCCACCGCCGGGCAGTCGGCCGTGGCCGGCGTGGCATCGGCCAATGACTTCGATGCTGCGGTGCTGGGGTGGCCGGCCACGTCGAACAGATCCTTCACCGACACTGCCAGCCCGGCCAGCGGCGGCAGCGGTGCGCCGGCGGCCCGCGCCGCGTCTGCCGCGGCAGACGCGGCGCGGGCCATGGCGTCGAAGCGGCGCACGTAAGCGTGCCGGCAGGCCGGCCCATCGGCGGCGGCCATGGCGTGCTGCAGCGCTTCGGTGGCGCGCAGCCGCCCGTCGGCCACCTCAGCCCGCATCGTGCACAGGTCGCTGCGTGCTAGAATTCGCAAGTTTGCTGATGCATTCATTGCGAGGATTGTCGCAGTACCCGCGATGCATCTGCGGACGACGCCGCGAACCCGGCCGCCGAACGGTGCCGCTTTCCACGAGAGCGGTTCTGGCTGGAGTTCAAGACCCAACCTTCGGAGAAATCATGACCGTATCCATGCGTGAAATGCTGGAAGCCGGTGTCCATTTCGGGCACCAGACGCGCTTCTGGAACCCCAAGATGGCCCCGTACATCTACGGCCATCGCAACAAGATCCACATCATCAACCTCGAGAAGACGCAGCCGCTCTTCCTCGATGCGATGAAGTTCGTGCGCCAGCTGGCCGCCCGCCGCGGCACGATCCTGATGATTGGCACCAAGCGCCAGGCGCGCGAGGTCATCGCTGCCGAAGCGCTGCGCTGTGGCATGCCCTACGTCGACCAGCGCTGGCTCGGCGGCATGCTCACCAACTTCAAAACCGTCAAGGCTTCGCTGAAGAAGCTGAAGGAGATGCAGGCACAGAAGGAAGCCGGCATCGAGCAGATGATCAAGAAGGAAGGCCTGATGTTCGAGCGCGAGCTGACCAAGCTCGAGAAGGACATCGGCGGCATCCAGGACATGAACGCACTGCCGGACGCGATGTTCGTCATCGACGTCGGCTACCACAAGATCGCCGTGGCCGAAGCGCAGAAGCTGGGCATCCCGCTGATCGGCGTGGTCGACACGAACCATTCGCCGGTGGGTATCGACTACGTCATTCCTGGCAACGACGACTCGGCCAAGGCGGTGGCGCTGTACGCGCGCGCCGTGTCCGACGCGGTGCTCGAAGGCAAGGCCAGCGCCACCAATGAGGTGGCCCAGGCCGTCAGCGCCGACGGCGACGAGTTCGTCGAGGTGCGCGAAGGCGCCTGAGCTTGACGCGCCGCTAGCGGCGCCCGCTGCTTCACACCGGCTTGCCGCGGCGACCGCGCCGAGCCGGTTTCAGTTTTCCGGAGAGAACGATGCCCGCAATTACCGCAAGCATGGTCGGCGCGCTGCGCGCCAAGACCGATGCCCCGATGATGGAATGCAAGAAGGCCCTGACCGAGGCCGACGGCGACATGAACCGCGCCGAGGAGATCCTGCGCGTCAAGCTCGGCAGCAAGGCCGGCAAGGCCTCCTCGCGCGTCACCGCCGAAGGCGTGGTGGCCGCGTCCGCCAGCGGCAGCAGCGCGGCGCTGGTCGAGGTCAACTGCGAAACCGACTTCGTCTCGAAGAACGACGACTTCCTGGCCTTCAGCCAGGGAGTGGCCGACCTGGTGGCCGGCAGCAACCCGGCCGACCTGGCGGCGCTGGCCGCGCTGCCGCTGTCGCAGGCCGGGTTCGGCCCGACCGTGGAAGACGTGCGCAAGGGCTTGGTCGGCAAGATCGGCGAGAACATCTCGGTGCGCCGCTTCAAGCGTTATGCCGACGGTGCCAAGCTGGCGCGCTATCTGCACGGCACACGCATCGGCGTGCTGGTCGAGTACGACGGTGACGACATCGCCGCCAAGGACGTGGCCATGCACGTGGCGGCGATGAAGCCGGCCGCGCTGTCCTCGTCCGAGGTGCCGGTGGAACTGGTCGAGAAGGAGCGCAAGATCGCCGCCGAGAAGGCCGCCGAATCGGGCAAGCCGGCCGAGATCGTCGCCAAGATGGTCGACGGTGCGGTGCAGAAGTTCCTGAAGGAGGTGTCGCTGGTCGACCAGGTCTTCGTCAAGGCGGCCGACGGCAAGCAGAGCGTGGGCGCGATGTTGAAGGACAAGAAGACCACGATCAAGGGCTTCACGCTCTACGTGGTCGGCGAGGGCATCGAGAAGCGGGCCGACGACTTCGCCGCCGAGGTGGCGGCCCAGGTGGCGGCGGCAAAGGCGCAGTAGCCCGCGCACCGTACACTTCGCACCCATTGCTGATCGGAATCCCTGCATGCCGGCGTACAAGCGCATCCTGTTGAAGCTGTCTGGCGAAGCCCTGATGGGCGACGATGCCTACGGCATCAACCGCGCGACGATCGTGCGCATGGTGCGCGAGATCCAGGACGTGACGGCGCTGGGCTGCGAGGTAGCGTTGGTCATCGGCGGCGGCAATATCTTCCGCGGCGTGGCCGGCGGTTCGGTGGGCATGGACCGCGCCACCGCCGACTACATGGGCATGCTGGCCACGGTGATGAATTCGCTGGCGCTGGCCGACACCATGCGCCAGGAGGGCATGACTGCACGCGTGATGTCGGCCATCGCCATCGAGCAGGTGGTCGAACCCTACGTGCGGCCCAAGGCGCTGCAGTACCTGGAAGAAGGCAAGATCGTCGTCTTCGCCGCCGGCACCGGCAATCCCTTCTTCACCACCGACACGGCCGCCGCACTGCGCGGCGCCGAGATCGGCGCCCAGGTGGTGCTGAAGGCCACCAAGGTGGACGGCGTGTACAGCGCCGACCCCAACAAGGATGCCTCGGCCACGCGCTTTGCGACGATCAGCTTCGACCAGGTCATCGCCATGAACCTGCAGGTCATGGACGCGACGGCGTTCGCGCTGTGCCGCGACCAGAAGCTGCCGATCAAGGTGTTCAGCATCTTTAAGCCCGGTGCTTTGAAACGCGTGGTGCTGGGCGAGGACGAGGGCACGCTGGTACACGTTTGAAGAGTGGTGACGATGAGCATTGTTGACATCAAGCAGACCGCCGAACACAAGATGGCGCGCTCGATCGAGGCCTTCAAGGTCGAGTTGCAGAAGATCCGTACCGGCCGCGCCCACCCCGGGCTGCTGGACCAGGTGCAGGTCGAGTACTACGGCTCGCAGGTGCCGATCAGCCAAGTGGCCAACGTCACGCTGATCGACGCGCGCACCATCGGCGTCCAGCCCTGGGAAAAGGGCATGGGCGCGAAGATCGAGAAGGCCATCCGCGAATCGGGCCTGGGCCTGAACCCGGCCTCGCAGGGCGACCTGCTGCGCGTGCCGATGCCGCCGCTGACCGAAGAACGCCGCAAGGAGCTGACCAAGGTGGTGCGCCATGCCGGTGAGGAAGCCAAGGTGGCGGTGCGCAATCTGCGGCGCGATGCCAACGAGCACCTGAAGAAGCTGCTCAAGGACAAGCTGGCCACTGAGGACGACGAGCGCCGCGCGCAGGACGACGTGCAGAAGCTCACCGACCGCACCATCGCCGAGGTCGACCGCCTGGTGCATGGCAAGGAAGCCGAGATCCTGGCGGTCTGAGCCCCGTGAACCTGTCCGACACGCCACGCGATCCCACCGTGCCGCGCCATGTCGCGGTGGTCATGGACGGCAACGGGCGCTGGGCGCGCAAGCGCTACATGCCCCGTGTCTATGGCCACAAGCAGGGCGTGGACGCGCTGGTGCGCGCCGTCAACGCCTTTGCCGACCGCGGCGTCGACTACCTGACGGTGTTTGCCTTCTCTTCCGAGAACTGGAAGCGCCCCTCCGAGGAAGTCTCCGGCCTGATGGGCCTGGTGCTGGTGGCCGTGTCCAAGTATCTGACCAAGATGGCCGGCGACGGCGTGCGCGTGCGCATCGTCGGCGACCGCTCCAAGGTCTCGAACAAGCTGCGCGATGCCTGGGAATACGCCGAGCGCAGCACCGCGCACAACACGCGCATCAACCTGTCGGTGTGCTTCAACTACGGCGGCCGCTGGGACATGGTGCAGGCCTGCCGCCAGGCCATGCGCGATGGCGTGTCGCCCGATGCGCTCGACGAAACCGTGCTCTCGCGTTACATGGCGCTGAACTTCGCGCCCGACCCGGACCTGTTCATCCGCACCGGCGGTGAGATGCGCATCAGCAATTTCCTGCTCTGGCAATCGGCCTACTCGGAGTTCGTCTTCACCGAACGCCTGTGGCCGGACTTCGACGAGACCGACATCGACGCGGCCATCCAGGCCTACAGGCAGCGCGACCGACGCTACGGGGGCATTCCGACGGAAGAACTGGTGCCCCAGGGCACCTGATATCGATGCTCGGGCAGCGTGTCCTTACCGCAGTCGTGCTGTTGGCCCTGCTGGTGCCGGCGCTGTTCGCACCGCAGCCCTGGTCCTTCTACGTACTGACGCTGCTGCTCATCGGCGCTGCCGGTTGGGAATGGGGGCGCCTCAACCGAGGTGGCATGGGGTCGTCGCTGGGCATGGGGCTGCTGCTGGCGCTGGCCTGCGTGGCTGCGCTGGCCGCCGGCTGGCCGCAGCAGCCGCCGGTGCTGGCCTGGTGGCTGGCGGCGCTGGTGTGGGTGCTCGGTGGCGCCGTGGCGCTGCGCACCGGGCCGACCCTGTGGCCGCAGCTGCCCAGGCTGGCGCGCCTGGTGCTGGGACTGGCGGCGCTGTGGGCCGCGTGGCTGGCGATGAGCCATGCGCGCAGTGTCGGCATCAACTTCATCCTGTCGGTGTTCTGCCTGGTGTGGGTGGCCGACATCGCCGCCTATTTCGGCGGCCGCCGCTTCGGCAAGCGCAAGCTCGCGCCCAGCATCAGCCCGGGCAAGAGCTGGGAGGGCGTGTACAGCGGCATGGCCGGCGTGTTCGTGCTGACGCTGGCTTGGCGCGCGATGGAGTCGCGCGTGGCCACCGACAGCCTCAGCCTCTTCGGCCAGCTGCTGGGCCAGCTGGGCCTGCTCGGCGGTCTGGCGGCGCTGGCTTTCCTGGCTGGCATCAGCGTGGTCGGCGACCTGGTCGAATCACTGGTCAAGCGCGCTGCGGGCGCGAAGGACTCCAGCCGCCTGCTGCCCGGCCACGGCGGTGTGCTCGACCGCATCGATGCGCTGCTGCCGGTGTTCCCGCTGGCGCTGGCATTGCTCAGCCTGTGAAGGATGTCCCGGTGACGCGGCAAAGACTGGTCATCCTCGGCTCCACCGGGTCGATAGGCACGAGCACGCTCGACGTGGTCTCGCGCCACCCCGAGCGCTTCGAGGTGATGGGGCTGAGCGCGCAGCAGCGCATCGACGATCTGATCGCGCAATGCCGGCGCTGGCAGCCGCGCTGGGCCGTGGTGCCCGACGAGGCGCGTGCGCGCATGCTGCGCGACGCGCTGCGCACCGAGGGCGTGAGCACGCAGGTGCTCAGCGGCGCGCAGGCGCTGTGCGAGATGGCGGCCGACCCCGAGGTCGACAGCGTGATGGCGGCCATCGTCGGTGCCGCCGGGCTGCCGCCCTGTCTGGCCGCGGCGCGCGCCGGCAAGCGGTTGCTGCTGGCCAACAAGGAGTCGCTGGTCGTCGGCGGCGCGCTGTTCATGCGCGCGGTGCAGCAGGGCGGGGCGACGTTGCTGCCCATCGACAGCGAACATTCCGCCATCTTCCAGTGCCTGCCGCAGCAGCGTGGCCAGTGGCCCGAGACCATCGACCACATCGTGCTCACCGCCTCGGGCGGGCCCTTCCGCAGCCGCGACCCGGCCACGCTGGGCGGCGTCACGCCCGAGGAGGCCTGTGCCCACCCCAACTGGGTGATGGGCCGCAAGATCTCGGTCGATTCCGCGACGATGATGAACAAGGCGCTCGAGGTCATCGAGGCGCGCTGGCTCTTCGACCTGCGGCCCGAGCAGATCAAAGTGGTGATCCACCCGCAGAGCATCATCCATTCGATGGTGGTGTGCCGCGACGGCAGCGTGCTCGCGCAGCTGGGCACGCCCGACATGCGCGGGCCGATCAGCTACGGCCTGTCCTTTCCGCAGCGCATCGAATCGGGCGCGGCGCGCTTGGACTTCATGGCGCTGTCGAGCTTGAGCTTCGAAGAGGCCGACGCGCGCCGTTTCCCGGGTCTGCAGCTGTCGTGGGCGGCGTTGCGCGGCCCCGAAGGCAGCAGCGCGGTGCTGAATGCGGCCAACGAGGTGGCGGTGGCGGCCTTCCTCGACCGGCAGGTCGGCTTCGACGCCATCCACGCGATCAATGCCGACACCGTGGCCGCCGTCGCGCCCGGGCTCGGCAAGGCGCCGTCGCTCGACGACCTGCTGGCGCTGGACCAAAGGGCGCGTGCCCATGCCGCGCAGCGGGTGCGGGAGCTGGCGCGATGATCGTCACCGTGCTCGCCTTTCTGGTGACGCTGGCCATCCTGGTGGTCATCCACGAGTACGGCCACTACCGCGTGGCGGTAGCCTGCGGCGTGAAGGTGCTGCGCTTCTCGGTCGGCTTCGGCCGCGTGCTGTGGCGCCGCCAGAGAGGGCCTGATGCCACCGAATTCGTGGTCTCGGCGCTGCCGCTGGGCGGCTACGTGCGCATGCTCGACGAGCGCGAGGGGCCGGTCGCGCCCGAGGAGCGGCATCGCGCCTTCAACCGCCAGTCGCTGGCGCGCCGTTCGATGATCGTGGTGGCGGGCCCGACCGCCAACCTGCTGCTGGCGGTGCTGCTGTTCGCGATGGCGCAGTGGATCGGCACGCAGGAGCCGAAGGCCGTGCTCAGTGCGCCGCTGCGCGGCAGCCTCGCCGAACAGGCCGGGCTGCATGCCGGCGATTGGATACGTGCGGCGTCGCGCGACGGCCAGGACTGGAGCGAACTGCGTTCGATGAACGATCTGCGCTGGCAGATCACGCAGGCGGTGCTGGACGGCCAGCCGCTGCAGCTGTCGGTCAGCGGCGCCGGCGGCCACGGGACGCGCACCGCGACGCTGGACCTGCCGCGCCTGGGCACGCGCGATGTCAGCGCCGCGCTGATGCGCGAGATCGGCCTCGGCGCACCCTACAGCGAACCGGTCATGGGCGAGGTGCAGGCCTCGGGCCCGGCGGCGCTCGCCGGCCTGCGTGCCGGCGACCGCGTGCTCGCCGTCGAGGGTCGGGCGCTGGGCGATGCACAGACACTGCGCGAACAGATCCGCGCGTCGGTGCAGGGCGATGCCGCGGTGCCGATGCGCTGGACGGTCGACCGCGACGGTCGTCAGCTCGAGCTCGAGGTGCTGCCACGCGTGCATGACGACAACGGCCAGCGCATCGGCCGCGTCGACGCCTACATCGGCCGCCCGGTGGAGATGGTGACGGTGCAGCGCGGCTTGTGGGAAGGCCTGCAGCTGGGTGTAGCACGCACCTGGGATCTGAGCGTGCTGACGTTGAAGATGCTGGGCCGCATGCTCGTCGGCGAGGCCTCGCTGCGCAACCTGAGCGGGCCGCTGACCATCGCCGACTATGCCGGGCAGTCGGCGCAGCAGGGCATCGGCTATTACCTGGGCTTCCTGGCACTGGTCAGTGTCAGCCTGGGCGTGCTCAACCTGCTGCCGCTGCCGATGCTCGACGGCGGACACCTGATGTATTATCTTTTCGAGGGATTGACGGGTCGGCCGGTCTCCGACCTGTGGATGGGCCGGCTGCAGCGCGGCGGCATCGCCATTCTCCTGGCCCTGATGTCGGTGGCCCTCTTCAACGACGTGGCCCGACTGCTGGGTCTGCACTGAGTTTCTCCCACATGCCCTTTGTGTTCCTGTCGCGCGTCGCCATGAGTGTGTTGCGCTGGGTGGTGGCCTGCGGCGTGCTCGCGGCCCTGCTTTTTGCACCTGCGGCGCATGCGGTGGAGCCCTTCGTCATCAAGGACATCCGCATCGAGGGCATCCAGCGCACCGATCCGGGCTCGGTGTTCGGCGCGCTGCCCTTTCGCATCGGCGACACCTACACCGACGAGAAGGGCGCCACCGCGCTGCGCGCGATGTTCGCTACGGGTCTGTTCAAGGACGTACGCATCGAGATCGAGGAGCAGATCGTCGTCGTCGTCGTCGACGAGCGCGCCATCATCGCCACCGTGTCCTTTGTCGGCCTGAAGGAGTTCGAGCAGGACGTGCTGCTGAAGTCGCTGCGCGATGCCGGCATCGGCGAAGGCCTGCCCTTCGACCGCGCACTGATCGACCGCGCCGAACAGGAGATCAAGCGCCAGTACCTGTCGCGCAGCCTCTACGGCGCCGAGGTGGTGACCACAGTGACGCCGATCGAACGCAACCGCGTCAACATCACCTTCACGATGACCGAAGGCGATGCCGCGCGCATCCGCGAGATCCGCATCGTCGGTGCCACGTCCTTCACCGAATCGACGCTGCTGAGCCAGTTCGAAGCCAGCCCCAGCGGCTGGCTCAGCTGGTACACCAAGGGCGACCGCTACTCGCGCGCCAAGCTCAATGCCGACCTGGAAACCTTGCGCGCCTGGTACCTGAACCGCGGCTTCCTCGAGTTTGCGATCGAATCGACGCAGGTCACGATCTCGCCGGACAAGCAGGACATCTCGATCACCATCACCATCCGCGAAGGCCAGGTCTTCAGCGTCGCCGGCGTGCGGCTCGAAGGCAACTTCCTCGGCCGCGACGACGAGTTCCGCGCGCTGGTTAGCGTGGCGCCGGGGCGCCCGTACCGCGGCGATGACGTGGCCAACACCGTGCGCCGCTTCGTCGATCTGTTTGCCAACTACGGCTTCGCCTTCGCGCGCGTTGAGCCGCGGCCCGAGATCGACCGCGAAGCCGCGCGCGTGGTGGTGGTCTTCGCCGCCGACCCGCTGCGCCGCGTCTACGTGCGACGCATCGACGTTGCCGGCAACACGCGCACGCGCGACGAGGTCATCCGGCGCGAGTTCAGGCAGTTCGAGGCGTCGTGGTACGACGGCGCGAAGATCAAGCTGTCGAAGGAGCGCGTCGACCGGCTGGGCTTCTTCAAGGACGTGTCGATCGACACCGTCGAGGTGCCGAACGTGCCCGACCAGGTGGACCTGCTCATTACCGTGGAGGAGAAGCCCACCGGCAACCTGTCGCTGGGCGCCGGGTATTCGAGTGCGGAACAGCTGACGCTGAGCGCGTCCATCCAGCAGGAGAACGTCTTTGGCTCCGGCCACTTCCTGGGCCTGAGCGTCAACACCGGCAAGAGCAACCGCACGCTGGCCATCAACACCGTGGACCCGTACTGGACCGTCGACGGCGTGTCCCGGGCCTTCGACCTGTACTACCGCAACTTCAGCCCACTGAACACCTACGGCGACAGCTACCAGATCACCACCTGGGGCGGTGCGGTGCGCTTCGGCGTGCCCTTCACCGAACAGGACACGGTGTTCTTCGGCCTGGGCTACGAACAGACACACATCGCTGACGATGTCTTCCTGCCCAACAGCTACTTCCTGTACCGCCAGGAATTCGGCCCGACCAGCTATTCGTTCCCGCTGACGGTGGGCTGGTCGCGTGACTCGCGCAATAGCGCCATCATGCCCACCGACGGCCGCTTCTACCGCGCCAACGGCGAGATCAGCGCCTTGGGCGATCTGCAGTTCGTGCGCTTGAACCTGCAGATGCAGCAGTATCTCGAGCTGCCCTACAACCTGACGCTGGGCCTGAACGGCGAGCTCGGCTGGGGCTTCGGCCTCGGGTCGCGGCCCTACCCGGTATTCAAGAACTTCTACAGCGGCGGTCTGGGTTCGGTGCGCGTCTTCCAGCAAAACTCGCTGGGCGTGATCGATCCCACCGGTGCCTTCGTCGGCGGCACGCGCAAGATGAACGGCAACGCCGAGCTGTACATCCCGGTGCCCGGCATGGGCAACGACAAGAGCCTTCGCTTCTTTGCATTCTTCGACATCGGCAATGCCTGGGGCGAGGGCCAGTCGGTCACCTGGGACAGCTTGCGTGCTTCCACCGGCCTGGGCATCAGCTGGATCTCGCCGATGGGCCCGCTGAAGCTGAGCTACGGCACGCCGATCATGTACCAGGGAACCGATAGAATCCAACCCTTCCAATTCCAGATCGGGACCAGATTCTGATGAAGATGCTGCCGCTGTCCACCAGGTTGCTTGCTGCCGCTGCATGGTCGGCCTTGCTGTTCCTGTCGGTCGGGGCCGGTGCGCAGGAGCTGAAGATCGGCTACGTCAACAGCGAGCGTGTGCTGCGCGAGGCGGCGCCTGCCAAGGCGGCGCAGACGCGCCTGGAAGGCGAGTTCGGCAGGCGCGAGAAGGAGCTGTCCGAACAGGGTGCGCGGCTGAAGGCTGCCGCCGAGCGGCTGGAAAAGGAAGCACCGACGCTGAGCGAAAGCGAACGCGCGCGTCGCCAGCGTGAGCTGGTCGAGCAGGACCGTGACATGCAACGCCGCCGCCGCGAATTCCAGGAAGATCTGACGCAACGCAAGAACGAGGAACTGGCCACGGTGGTCGAGCGTGCCAACCGCGTCATCAAGCAGATCTTCGAACAGGAAAAGTACGACGTCATCCTGCAGGAGGCGATCTTCGCCGGCCCGCGCGTCGACATCACCGAGAAGGTGATCAAGGCCCTGAACTCCGCGCCGCCGGCAGCGCCGCGCTGAGCGGCGGCAGCGCAGGCCCCGGATGTTCGAGGTCCGCAGCGGCGAACTGGTCGCGCAGCTGGGCGGCGAGCTGCTCGGCAATGCCGAACTCGTGCTGCGCGGCGTTGCCTCGCTCGAAACTGCGGGCAGTCACGATGTCGGTTTTCTGTCCGACGATCGGCAGCTGCCGCGGCTGCAGCAGTCAGCCGTCGGTTGTGTGATCGTCGGGCCCGACCTGCGCGAGGCGGCTGCAGCGCGCCCCAGTGCGATCGTCACGGATGACCCCTATCTCTACTACGCCAGGCTCACGCAGTGGTGGGCGCTGCGCATGCGCAAGCCCCTCGTTGCCGGCGTGCACCCGAGCGCGGTGGTCGAGCCCGGCGCCCAGGTGCATGCGCAGGCCAGCATCGGAGCGCTGGCCTATGTCGGCGCGGGCGCAGTGGTTGCGCGTGGCGCGTCGATCGGGCCGCAATGCCATGTCGGTGACCATGCGGTGGTCGGCGAGGGCACGCGCCTGGCCGCGCAGGTGGTCATCGGCGAGCGCTGCCGCATCGGCGCGCGCTGCATCCTGCACGGCGGCGCGGTCATCGGCGCCGACGGTTTCGGCTTTGCGCCGGTGCAGGGGCGCTGGGAGAAGATCGAGCAACTGGGCGCGGTCGAGATCGGCGACGAGGTCGAGATCGGCGCCAACAGCTGCGTCGACCGCGGCGCCTTGCAGGACACGGTGCTGGAGCGCGGCGTCAAGCTCGACAACCTGGTGCACATCGCGCACAACGTGGTCGTCGGCGCACACACCGCGATGGCGGCCTGCGTGGGTATCGCCGGCAGCACGCGCATCGGCGCGTTCTGCACCTTCGGCGGGCAGGCCGGCGTGGTCGGGCATGTGCAGATCTGCGACCACGTGCACATCGGCGCAGCCTGCTCGGTGACGAGCTCGATCCTCAAGCCGGGCAGCTACGGCGGCCTGTTCCCCTTCGACGAGAATGGCGTCTGGGAAAAGAACGCGGCCACGCTGCGGCAACTGCATGCCTTGCGCAGTCGGGTGCGTGCACTGGAAAGCAAGAACCCATGAAGACGATGGACATTCACCAGATCCTCGAGCGCCTGCCGCACCGCTACCCCATCCTGCTGGTCGACCGCGTGCTGGAGCTGGAGGCGGGCAAGCGCGTGCGTGCGCTGAAGAACGTCAGCGTCAATGAACATTTCTTCGAGGGCCACTTCCCGCAGCGTCCGGTGATGCCTGGCGTGCTCATGCTCGAGGCGCTGGCGCAGGCCGCAGCGCTGCTGACCTTCGAGACGCTGGACCTCAAGCCCGACGACAAGACGGTGTATTACTTCGCCGGCATCGACGGTGCGCGCTTCAAGCGGCCGGTGGAGCCGGGCGACCAGCTGTTGCTGGACGTGGAGGTGCTGCGCATGAAGGCCAGCATCTGGAAGTTCCAGGCGCGCGCCCTGGTCGGCGAGGAACTGGCGGTCGAGGCCGAGCTGATGCTGGCCATGCGCAAGCTGGATTGACGCAGCGCGATGGCCCGCATTCACCCGACGGCACTGGTCGATGCGCAAGCCGAGCTCGGTGACGATGTCGAGGTCGCGGCCTATGCGCTGATCGGCGCGCACGTGCGCATCGACGAAGGCTCGCGCATCGGGCCGCATACCGTGGTCGAAGGCCACACCCGCATCGGCCGCGACAACCGCATCTTCCAGTTCTGCTCGGTCGGCGGCGCACCGCAGGACAAGAAGTACGGCGGCGAGCCGACGCGGCTGGAGATCGGTAGCGGCAACACCATCCGCGAGTTCTGCACGCTGAACACCGGCACGGTGCAGGATACCGGCGTCACGCGCATCGGCGACGACAACTGGATCATGGCCTACGTGCATGTGGCGCACGATTGCCAGGTGGGCAGCCATACCATCCTTGCCAACGCGGTGCAGCTGGCCGGCCATGTGCAGCTGGGCGACTGGGCCTTCCTGGGCGGCCTGTCGGGCGTGCACCAGTTCGTGCGTGTGGGCGCGCATGCGATGACCGGCTTCCAGACGCGGCTGTCGCAGGACCTGCCGCCTTTCGTCACCGCCTCGGGCAACCCGGCCGAAGCGCAGGGCATCAACCAGGAAGGGTTGAAGCGCCGCGGCTTCAATGCCGAGCGCATCGCGCAGATCAAACAGATGCACCGTCTGCTGTACCGCAAGGGCCTGCGCCTGGACGAGGCGGTGCAGCAGATCGAGACGCTGCGCGGCGAACAGCCGCAGTCCGAAGCGGACATCGCGCTGATGCTCGACTTCCTTGCCGCGGCCTCGCGCGGCATCGTTCGCTAGCCGCGCAGATGTCGGCCGACGCGCCGCGCCTGGCGATGGTCGCGGGCGAAGCTTCCGGCGACCTGCTCGCGGCGCTGCTGCTGGGTGGGCTGCGCCAGCGCTGGCCGGCCTTAAGCAGCTTCGGCATCGGCGGACCGCGCATGATTCAACTGGGCTTCGATGCCTGGTGGCCGCAGCACAAGCTGGCGGTGCACGGTTATGTCGACGCGCTGCGTCACTATCGCGAGCTGTCGGATATCCGCAATCGGCTGGCCGAGCGGCTGCTGCACACGCGGCCCTCGGCCTTCATCGGCGTGGATGCGCCCGACTTCAACCTCGGCCTGGAAGCGCGGTTGAAGCACGCCGGCATCAAGGCCATCCACTTCGTCTGCCCGTCGATCTGGGCCTGGCGCGGCGGGCGCGTCAAGCGCATCGCGCGCAGCGTCGACCATGTACTGTGCCTGTTCCCTTTCGAGCCCGAGCTGCTGCAGCGCCACGGCATCGCCGCCACCTACGTGGGCCACCCGCTGGCTGATGTCATTCCGCTGCAGGTGCCCCGCGCCGAGGCGCGGCTGAAGCTCGGCCTGGGCGAGAGTGAGACCGTGGTCGCGGTGCTGCCGGGCAGCCGCCGGGGCGAGATCCGCCACATCGCGCCGCCCTTCCTGCAGGCCACGGCGTTGCTGCATCGGCAGCGGCCGGAGCTGCGCTTCGTGCTGCCGGTGGCGCCGGGCCTGCGCGCTGCACTGGCGCCGCTGATCGCGCTGCATGCGCCCGGCGTGGCGCTGCAACTGCTTGACGGCGGCTCGCACGATGCGCTGGCAGCCTGCGACGTGACGCTCATCGCCAGCGGCACGGCCACGCTGGAGGCGATGTTGTTCAAGCGGCCGATGGTCATCGGCTACCGCATGCACACCCTCAGCTGGATGCTGATGAAACCCATGACCTACCAGCCCTGGGGCGGGCTGCCCAACATCCTGAGCCGCGACTTCGTCGTGCCCGAGCTGATGCAACAGCACTGCCAGCCCGAGGCGCTGGCCCGCGCGGTGCTGGCCCAGCTCGACGACCCGGCCCATGCCGCGCGGCTGGCTGAGCGCTTCACCGAACTGCACCTGCTGCTGAGGCGCGATACCGCGCGCCGTGCCACCGATGCGATCGCGCAGATTCTTCAAGCCTGAGCAGCTGGGCCTGGACTGGTTCGGCCCGGGGCTGGTCGCCGGCGTCGACGAGGCCGGGCGCGGCCCGCTGGCCGGCCCGGTGGTCGCGGCGGCGGTGATGCTCGACGAGCTGCAGCCGATCAAGGGCCTGGCCGACTCGAAGCTGCTGTCGCCGCGCCGCCGCGAACGGCTCTTCGACGAGATCCGCGCCAAGGCACTGTGCTGCTGCGTGGCCGAGGCCAGCGTGCAGGAGATCGACCAGATCAACATCCTGCAGGCCACCTTGCTGGCGATGCGCCGTGCGGTGGCCGGGCTGCGCCTGCGGCCGCACTGCGTGCTGGTCGACGGCAACCGCCTGCCGGTGCTGGACGTGCGCGCGCATGCCATCGTCAAGGGCGATGCCAAGGTGCAGGCCATCGCCGCGGCGTCGATCCTGGCCAAGGTGCATCGCGACCGGCTGTGCCTGGAGCTGCACCAGCGCTACCCGCAATACGGCTTCGATGCCCACAAAGGCTATCCCACGGCCGAGCACCTGCGCTCGCTGCAGGCGCACGGCCCCTGCGATCAACACCGGCGCAGCTTCGGCCCCGTGCGCTCGGCAGCGGGGGGGGCATGAGCGTCGAGCCGCTGCACATCCGTTCGCGCGACAACGCCAGCCTGGTACGGGTGCGCCGCGCGCTGCGCGACCCGGGGGCCTACCGCCGCGACGGCGCGCTGCTGTGGCTGGAAGGCGACCACCTGCTGCGCGCTTGCCTGGCCCGCGGCCTGGCGCTGCAGCAGCTGCTGCTGACCGAAGCCGCCTGGACGCAGCCGGCGCTGCGTGCGTTGGCGCAGCAGGCCGCTCGCGTGCTGGTGCTGCCGCAGGCGCTGTTCAAGGAGCTGAGCACGCTGGAATCACCGGCAGCCATCGGTGCGCTGGTCGAACGGCCGGCCGCCGCCGCGCTGCGCAGCGATGTGCCGACGGTACTGCTCGACCGGCTGCAGGATGCCGGCAACGTCGGCAGCATCCTGCGCAGCGCCGCGGCGCTGGGCGTGCCGCAGGTGCTGGCCCTGAAAGGCACGGCCGCGCTGTGGTCGCCGAAGGTACTGCGCGCCGGCATGGGCGCGCACTTCGGCCTGCAGCTGCACGAAGGTCTGAGGCTGGAGGATCTGGACGCGCTGCGTATGCCCTGGGTGGCCACCAGCTCGCATGCGCCGACGCTGCTGCACCGCTGCACGCTGCCGCAGCCCTGCGCCTGGGTCTTCGGCCACGAAGGGCAGGGCGTGGCGCCGCAGCTGCAGGCGCGCTGCACGCTGACGCTGCGCATCGCGCAGCCCGGCGGCGAGGAGTCGCTCAACGTCGCCGCCGCCGCGGCGATCTGCCTGCACGAGGCCATGCGCCAGCGCGAGCTTCAGTAGACCAGGCGGTCGGGCCGGATGTCGCGCAGGATGGTGGTGGCGATCTCCTCGATCGACTTGTGCGTCGACGACAGCCAAGCGATGCCGGCCTTGCGCATCATCAGCTCGGCCTCCAGCACCTCGTAGCGGCAGTTCTCGATAGCCGCGTACTTGCTGCCAGGGCGCCGCTCGTTGCGGATCTGCGCCAGCCGCTGCGGGTTGATCGACAGGCCAAAGCACTTGCTCTTGTGCGGCGCCAGCGATTGCGGCAGCTTGCCGCGCTCGAAGTCCTCGGGGATCAGCGGGTAGTTGGCCGCCTTGATGCCGTGCTGCATCGCCAGGTACAGCGAGGTCGGTGTCTTGCCGCTGCGGCTGACCCCCACCAGGATCACGTCCGCCTGCTCCAGGTTGCGCGCCGACTGCCCGTCGTCGTGCGCCAGCGAGAAGTTGATGGCGTCGATGCGGTCGTGGTATTCCTCGCTCTTCGCCGCGTCCGAGAAGCGGCCGATGCGGTGGTTCGACTTGACGCCGAACTCCTCCTCCAGCGGCTCGACGAAGGTGCGGAACATGTCCAGCACCAGCCCCTTGCAGGCCGTGTCGGTGAGCACGCGCCGCACCTCGTCGTTGACCAGCGTGATGAAGACGATCGGCTTCTTGCCCTCGTGTTCGGCCGCCTGGTTGATCTCCTCCAGCACCGCCACCGCCTTGTCCACCGAGTCGATGAAGGGTCGGCGCACGTGCCGCGGCCGCGTCGGAAACTGCGCCAGGATCGAGTTGCCGAAGGTCTCGGCGGTGATGCCGGTGCCGTCCGAGACGAAGAACACGGTGCGATTGGGCATGAGCGTGAGCCGGGCGTCGAACCCCCAGGTTGTGGGCGGGATGATAGGCAATATCTCCTTAGAATCCGCTGCAACAGCTCCCGCGCCGACCTCTTCGCATGCAAGCCCACGGCCAGCCCACAGAAGCACAAGACGCTGCCGCGCGCCCACCGGTCGGGCCCATGGGAGCACCGCTTTTGTCACATCACGGAGCCTTCCCATGTCTTCCTCCGCTTTGGCGACCGCCCTGGTCGTACCCTTCGAACGCTTGAGAATGACCGACGTCGAGTCGGTAGGCGGCAAGAACGCCTCGCTCGGCGAGATGATCAGCCAGCTCTCGGCCTCGGGCGTGGCCGTGCCCGGCGGCTTCGCCACCACGGCACATGCGTTCCGGCAGTTCCTGAAGCACGGCGGCCTGGCGCAGCGCATCCAGGCGCGGCTGGACACGCTGGACACCGACGACGTGCGTGCGCTGGCCGAAGCCGGGGCGCAGATCCGCCAGTGGATCGTCGACACCCCGTTCCCCGACGAGTTGCAGGCGGCCGTCAGCGCGCAGTTCGAGATGCTGACGCGTGACAACCCCGGCGCATCCTTCGCGGTGCGCTCCTCGGCCACCGCCGAGGACCTGCCGGACGCGTCCTTCGCCGGCCAGCAGGAGACCTTCCTCAATGTCGTGGGCATCGAGCAGGTGCTGCACAAGATGAAGGAGGTCTTCGCCTCGCTGTACAACGACCGCGCCATCAGCTACCGCGTGCACAAGGGCTTCGCGCACGGCGACGTTGCGCTGTCGGCCGGTGTGCAGCGCATGGTGCGCTCCGACCTGGCCTCGGCCGGCGTGATGTTCACCATCGACACCGAGTCCGGCTTCAAGGACGTGGTCTTCATCACCGCCGGCTATGGCCTGGGCGAGACCGTGGTGCAGGGGGCCGTGAACCCGGACGAGTTCTACGTGCACAAGCCGACGCTGCGCGCCGGCAGGTTCCCGATCATCCGGCGCAGCCTGGGCAGCAAACTGATCCGCATGGAATTCGCCAGCGAGGCAGAGCGCGAGGCCAGCGGCCAGCTGGTGCGCACCGTCGACACCGCGCCGGAGCTGCGCAACCGCTATGCGCTCAGCGACG
>Ga0315912_10002586_pt1 | contig 18962 bp, 14 predicted proteins | sample VfabasoilMG_FD_204469 | JGI IMG/M metagenome (GOLD analysis project Ga0315912, IMG submission 204469) | Garden soil microbial communities collected in Santa Monica, California, United States - V. faba soil | ecosystem: Environmental > Terrestrial > Soil > Garden | place: USA: California...
GGACGAAATCATGGAGCGCCATCTGTTCCTGGCTGGACAGCCTTGCCATGACGTCAGTGTAGCTCGTTTCTCGCTCTCCGAGCCACGGACATCCTCCGAAACCGGAAGGGGACCGGGCAGATTCGGTGGTGCTGCAGGAGCCCCTGGGCGCCCCTCGCTCAGAAACCAGATCACCCTCGACGCACCGCACACGTCGCCACTCGAGACCGAACCAAGTCGGACCATGCCTCGGGCAGGTTCATCTGGGGCACCAGCGCATTCAGTCGATCCTGGTCAAGCATGCCGTGTCTGGACATGTCGGCGACGAAGCGGAGGTCCTTTTCACGATCGGCGGCAAGAAAGCGACGCGCCCTGGGCGCCGGCTTTGCTAGCGCCAAATCAACTGGATGCAGGCACCATCCCGTTGCGCCGCGCGTTCCCGGACCTTTGATGCCAATCAGGCGCTGCTCCCACCCTGCCGGCAATTGCACCGCTCGGGAAGGGCCGAAAGTGAGCGTCCTTCGCTTCGGCGCGTTTGGCTTGCGGGCATGCGTTTGACCCCGGCGTAGGGTATGATAGAGTAATACTCGATGGCCAATCGGGGAAAGATTGCCTGTAGTGTCGACGCTCGGCTGCTGGCTTCGGTGGAGAGCCTGCGGGCGCGGACGGGGGAGAGCCGGAGTGCGGTCATCAACCGGGCTTTGGAGGCTCTCTTGGCGTCGCAAGACCAGGCGGAGCGTGTGCGGCGCTACGTCGAGGCCTATCGGGCCTGTCCAGAGCCGCCCGTCGAGGTAGCGGCGGCTCGGCGGCACGCTCGCCAGGTCCTCGCTCGCTTGCCCTGGGACGACGAATGAGGCGTGGGGAGGTCTGGTGGGCGGAGGTCGACAAGCGCCGGCCCGTCGTGCTGCTTTCCCGCAACGAGGCGTATGCGGTTCGAGAGCTGGTCGTCGCGGCGCCGGCAACGACTTCGATTCGCGGCTACGCGGTCGAGGTCAAGATCGGCCGACGAGAGGGGGTGCCACGCGCCTGCGTCGTCAACTGCGACTGGCTGGTCACGTTGCCCAAGGTGGATCTCTTGGAGCGCGCTGGTGTCCTGTCGGGCGCAAAGCTCGAACAGCTCGACGCTGCCCTGAGATTCGCGCTCGCTCTGGAGTGATCGCGGAGCTGGAATCGTCCGCGGTACCTCCGCCGCTTGCCGCTCAGCCAGCGCTCCCCGACGTCACCTTCACGTCGGCGCCCAGGGCGCAGAGCTTCTGGACGAGGTGATCGTATTTGCGCTGGAGCTCGTGAATGTTCGACAGGCGCGTGGTGCCCTGGGCGACGAGGCCGGCGATGACGAGGCACATGCCGGCGCGGATATCGGTGGGCAGGACGAAGTCGCCGGCGGTGAGCGGCGTGGGGCCCTGGACGATCGCGGAGTGGATGTGGTTGCGGCCGCGGAAGCGGCACGGCACTTCACCCAGGCACTTGGCGAACAGGGTGATGTTGGCGCCCATCTTGGAGAGGAAGCGGGTGTAGCCCAGCCGGTCTTCGAAGATGGTCTCGTGCAGCACGCTGGTGCCCGTGGCCTGGGTGAACAGCACGGTGAAAGGTTGCTGCCAGTCCGTCATGAAGCCGGGGTGGACTTCGACTTCGACGTGGGTCGCCATGAGCGGGCGCGGAGCGTTGACGCGCACGCCTTCGGACGTGACCTGGAACTCGGCGCCCATGCGCTGAATGAAGTTCAGAAAGCTGTAGATCGAATCGTGGCTGACGCCCGCCAGGAGCACGTCGCCGCCGGTGGCCAGCGCGGCGCAGCCGAAGCTGACGGCCTGGTTGCGGTCGACCATGCAGGTGAGCTCGCAGCCCTTCAGGCGCTGCACACCCTGCACGACGATGGTGCGGTGCTGGTCCACCATGATGTCGGCGCCCATCTTCTGCAGCATCTTGACCAGCTCGATGATCTCGGGCTCGGTGGCAGCGTTCTCGATCACGGTGCGCCCGCGCGCTAGCGTGGCGGTCATGACCAGGTGCTCCGTCGTCATCACGGAGGGGAAGGGCAGCACCAGCCGGGCCCCGTGCAAGCCCGCTTCACCGACGCGGAAGCGGTAGGTGCTGGCGGTCGTTTCCACCTGCGCGCCCATCTCTTCCAGCCCCTTGAGGTGAAAGTCCACGGGGCGGCGCCCGATCTGGTCGCCGCCCAGGGTGTTGGCGATGGTGACTTCACGGAAGCGGTGCAGCAAGGGCCCGGCGCACAGCACGCTGATGCGGTTTCTGCGGCACAGCTCGTCGGGAATGTGGGCCTGCGTCACCTGTTTGGCGTTGAGGCGGATCGTGGACGTATCCAGCTCTTCGAGGCGCCCGCCGAGGTATTCGAACAACTCCTGGACGACCTTGCGCTCATTGACCTCGGGGGCCCCGCGCAGCGTGACATCCTCGTTCGTCAGCAGCGACGCGATGATGCACTTGGTCACCTGATTGGAGGAGCCGGCGACACTGACGCGGCCCCCGCTGAGGCGGCGGCCGCCTCGGATTTCCATGACGTTGTCCTTCACGCCTCTGGTGTTGTCACGCCTCGCGGCGCGTGACCAGTATTTTGCGCCGAGTTTGCGGCCGCGCCCGGCTTGCTGGCGCCGGTTGGGGCAGAGGAGCTGGGGGGCATGACCCGGGCACGGCGCTGGCACGCCCGGCGCTGGCAGCACACCTGGCCGGCGGGCTCCCGAGCAGAGAGCCCGCGGCGCAGGTTGCGCTGCGCCTAGCCCATCAGGGGTGCCAGCGCCGTAAATACGCGCTCCCTCTGCGCCGTGGTGGTGAGCTCTTCGAGCAGCGCGATGAAGTGCGGGTGCTGTGCGCCCGACACGATATATTGCCAGCGGTAAGCGCGGAGCAAACCCGCCCGCAATTGCTCGGTCTGAGCGCTGTCGTACCGCCCGCTGCACGTGTTCCGAAAGTACTCGAGATCGGCCGGTGCTTGGACTTGCAAGAGGCCGTCGACGGCACCCACGAGCGCGATCAGATCGTCGACCGCGGCGTCCCGTTCGGCCGCCGTGAGCTTCGCGTCTTCGCGCCGCCACTCGAGCTCGTCCAGGATGGCGTGTTGCGACTCTTCCCGCCAATGGTACAGGAAGATGTCCTTGTAGAGCGGGGACAACTCGGCGTCCGGCGCGATGCTTTCGCGATAGTGCACCTGGGTGAAGAGCTCGATGTGGCAGGTCAAGGCCAAGACGGACCAGGTGGACTTGCCGAGGACCGCGTGCGCCACCTCGTTGGCATCGAGCCGGAAGTCGTAGCCCTGGGGCATGCCGGGCCCGATCATCTCTTCGACGCGCCGAAACAGCTCCTGGTGCTTGAGCTCTTCGTCGCTGAAGCGCACCAGTGCTTCGAGCGCCACCTGGTCGCCGAACCAGTGATCGTGGCTCAGTTCGAGCACCTTGGCGTTGATGAAGCGCTCCACCAGACCGAAGAGGTTGGCATACGTCCTGCCCTGGATCTGGCTGAGCAGGCGGCGGTCCTCCGGCTCGAGGAAGGCGTGGCGGCGCAGCCCCGATAGCCCGTCCGGCAAGAAGAGCGTCGAGAAATCGAACTCGCGCCCGCGAAACACATCCCGATCGATGTCCCAGCGCACGCGTTTGGAGTTGGCGATGCATTTGGCGTAGCGCGAGGATTCGGTGCGCGGGCGTTCGGTGCGCGGAGTCGTGCGGGTGACGAGATCGATGCTGTTCAAGGGACTGGTCCTTCGTTGGGGCCCGGGTCGAGCCGTTTCTCGTCGTCCCCTTCGCACGCCGTGTGCCAGCGTCCGTGGCGTGCGCTCGTGCAATGAATTCCAGCGCTTGCGGTTCCGGCGGCGGCGCGAGTTCTCGCGTCGACCCGAGATCTCGTGCCGGCGCGCGAGCACGCCCAGGGTTGGCAAGTCGCCGTGCCGCTCGCGCGCTGCTCCAAAATTACTGCAACCCGGCTGCTCGTCAGCAGGTCGCTGCCGCGCGTCAAGCCTCGGGCCAGCGGAGGTGGTGGACTTCGAGCGGTGCGTTGGATACTGCGGTGCTTCGCGCCAATCCGGGAGTGCCCATGTCTGCTCGTCTCACGCTCAACACGGGGTTTCATACGGGCTCGATCGATCGCCGCATCTTTGGCGGGTTTCTGGAGCACCTCGGGCGGGCCGTGTACGGCGGGGTGTATGACCCCGGCAGCGCTCGGAGCGATGAACAGGGGTTGCGGCGCGACGTGCTCACGGCGCTGTCCCGGTTGCAGATGCCGGTGGTGCGCTATCCCGGTGGCAACTATGTGAGCGCGTACGACTGGAAGGATACCGTCGGCCCCCGCTCGGCGCGCCCGCGCCGGCCCGACTACGCCTGGCAGAGCATCGAAACCAACCAGTTCGGCATCGGCGAGTTCATGACCTGGTGCGGCGCGCTCGGCACGGCGCCGTTTCTAGCGGTCAACCTCGGTACGGGCGGCGCCGCGGACGCAGCGCAGTTGGTCGAGTACACCAACCTGCCCGCAGGCACCCGTTGGTCGGATCAACGCGTGGCGCACGGCCGCGCGGCTCCGTACGCGGTGAAGCTCTGGGGCCTCGGCAACGAGCTGGACGGGCCCTGGCAAGCCGGCCACGTTCCGGCGGAAGAGTACGCGCGGCGCGCATTTCAGGCCTCTTTTTTGATGAAGCAGCTCGACCCGAGCATCGAGACGGTGGCGGCCGGCTCGTCTGGACGGGGCATGCCGACCTACCTGGCATGGGACCGCGAGGTGCTCGAGACGGGCTGGGATACCATCGACTATGTCTCCGCTCATCGCTACAGCTCCAACGCCGGCGGGGACACGCCGCAGTATCTCGCCGAGGGCGTGGAGATCGACCGTATCCTCGCCGACTACGCCGCGGCGATCGGTTACGTGCGCGGCCGGAAGCGCAGCAACAAGCACGTGTACCTCGCCTTCGACGAATGGAACGTCTGGTACCGCGCCCGCGACGGCGAGCACGCGCGCGGCGGCTGGCGAGAGGCGCCGCCGCTGCTCGAGGAACACTACAACCTCGAGGATGCCGTGGTCGTCGCGCAATACCTGGCGGCCTTTATCCGGCGCGCCGATCTCGTGAAGATCGCCTGCCTGGCCCAGATCGTCAATGTCATCGCGCCGGTGCTGACGCGCCCGGACGGGCTCTTGCTCCAGACGATCTTCCATCCCTTCGCGCTCTTCGCCGAGCACGCCCGGGGTCTCTCCCTGTCGCCGCGCATCGAATCGCCCGAGTACGCCGCCGGTTCGTACGGGCGTGTGCCCGTGCTCGACGCCGCCTCCTCGTTCGATCCGGACAGCGGTGCCATCGCGGCGTTCCTGATCAACCGCTCGCAGGAGCCGCTGTCGGTCGAGCTGAGCGTGCAGGACCGGCGCCTGGTCGCCGCCCCGCAGGCCGTCGTGTTCGGCGGGGGTTCGGTCACTGCGGAGAATACCTGGGAGTCTCCCGAGCGCGTGCGCCCGCGCGCCGGTCACGCCGAGCGGAACGAGACCGGCTGCCGCGTCGAAGTGCCCGGCCCGGGCCTGGCCGTGGTCACGCTCGCGACGAGCTCGCGCTGAGGGCAGCCGGGTGCCGCGTTCTGCCGGCCTCGGGCCCGCGCGCCCCTGACGCCTCGCTTCGAGACCCTCGTGCAATTCGGGGCAGCCCATTTAAGCAATTGAATTAATGGGATAATTTAGGCATACGCGGAGAGTCTGGCGGAGCCCTGGGGGCGCGGCGACGGGTTTCTGGCCCGGCGTGCGTTGAACTCCTCGACACCTTCCGTATGGGGGAGGCGATGCGGTCTCATGGCAGATGTCTTGATGTGGCAACCCTGGCTTTTTCCCCGTGCTGCGACCCAGAGCGAGCGTGGCGCTGCGCCCGTGCGGGCAGAGGATGAGGCCCGGGTGAATTCTGCGGCGGAAGCCTTTGCGGCGGACGACTCCGCTACGGAGGAGGTGCGCTGGCTCGAGCTCGTCGCGCAGGGCGACGAGCAGGCGTACCGCCAGCTCATGAACCGGCATCTGCGGGGCGTGCATGCGTTTGCCTACCGGATGCTCGGCAGCCGGGCGGAGGCCGAGGAAGTGTCTCAAGAGTGCTTCCTGCGCCTGTGGAAGCACGCGGGCCGATACGTGGCTCGCGCCAAGCCGTCGACCTGGCTGTATCGGATCGCCCACAATCTGGCGATCGATCGGCTGCGGCGGCGCCGGGAGGGCAGCCTTCCGGAGGGGTTGGAGGAAGCCGCCGCCTCGGAGCGGCAGAGCGCCCTGGTGCACGATCGCCAGGTTTCCCGGCAGGTCGAGCGGGCTCTGCAAGACTTGCCGGAGCGGCAGCGCGCCGCGATTGGCCTCGTGCACTACCAAGGGCTCAGCAACGCCGAGGCCGCCCTGGTGTTAGGCATCGGGGTGCGAGCGCTGGAGTCGCTCCTGGCGCGCGCGCGGCGGCAATTGAGAGAGCAGCTGGCGGAGCTCGCGACCTCGGATCGGAGAGAACCATGACGGATTCGAACTCGCTCGACCTGACACGCTTCCAGGAGTTGCTCGACGTGCATGGGCCCGAGCTCGTGCGTTGGCCCGAGCCATTGCAAGGGGCAGCGCGCGCGCTGTTGGCGGCGTCGCCCGGCGCGCGCGAGGCGCAGCGGCAGGCCCTCGAGTTGGCGGCCTTGCTGGACGCCGCTCCGGAGATCTTGCCGAGCGCGGCGCTCTTGTCGCGCATTGCTGCGCTGCCGGCGCGCCAGCCGCGGGGCTGGGCGGCGTGGTGGCCCTTCGGCAACCCGGTCGCGCCGCTGATGGGTTGGGCAGCGGCGGCTGCGTTTGGCCTCGTGGTGGGGAGCGGCAGCATTCCGCTCCTGGATCCGTCTGCCGAGGCGGACCTGGCGGCGAGCGACGCCGATGCAGAGGACGGCGCCGGGCTGGAATCGGACTCCGCTGCGACCGAAGCGCCCCGGCAGGCGGCGGCCGAGGGCGAGGCGGCGAGCGACGAGGACTGGAACGATCTCGAGCTGGCCCTCGGCATTGGGTGGGACTGGGAGGAAGAGCCGTGAGCCGACGTGTCATCATCATTCTGCTCGGGCTATCAGTGGCGCTGAACCTGTTCTTCCTCGGGGTGACCGCGGCACGGGTCTGGCACGACGGGCGCTGGCGCTCCGAGTGGCAGGCGCACTCCCGGACCGGCCCCGCATCGAGTTCTGGCCGGCGTGACCCGCGGCGTCATCGTGACGCGCTGTCGTGGCTGTCCGACGCGGAGCGCGACCAGCTGCGTCCGCGGCGCAAGGCGCTGCTCGGGATCCGCCGCGATGCCGAAACGGTGCTGCGGACCGAGCCGTTTGACGCGCCGAAGTTCAAAAGTTCGTTGGACGCGCTGCGCGCCGAGACGGACCAGATTCAATCCTCGGTGCACCAGTTGCTGCTCGAGCGCGCCGAAGCGCTCGGTCCGGCAGAGCGCCGTCGCCTGGCCGACGTGGGTTGGGGCACTCCAGGAGAACGCCGCTGGGGCCCGCCCAAGCGAGACTGAACCACGTCTGGGCGCACTCGGGGTTTGCGAAAAGCCCGAACCCGGCCTAGATCCCTCGGGGGTGGCAGACGGAGATGTTTGACAGGATCATCGTTCCAGTAGATTTCTCCGACGGCTCCCGCTCGGCCTTTGGCCACGGGGCGGCCTTTGCGGAGGCGTTCGGCAGTGTGCTCGAGCTCGTTCACGTGGTGGAACACGTGGGTCAGACGCATCCGGCATTCTGGTCGACAGAGCCGGGCCTGGCTGGGGAGCTGCACCGGCAGGCGCTGACGCTGGCGGAAGCCTCGATGCAGCAGCTGTTGCCCCACCTGCCCACCACTTCCGGCGTGCAACTCCAGACCCGCGTCCTGTCGGGGTCGCTGCCCGGGACGCTGTCCGAGCACGCCGCCGGAACCCACGCGGGCCTGCTCGTGGTGGCCAGTCACGGTCGCACGGGGCTCTCGCGCTGGCTGCTCGGTAGCGTATCCGAACGGCTCTTGCGCACCGCTCCGTGCCCAGTACTGATCGTGCGAGGAGGGTCTGCCAGTGATCACCCGCGGCTTCGGCGTGTGCTCGTAGCGGTGGACTTATCGGAGCACAGCCGCCATGCGCTGGAGGTGGCTGGGCAGATTGCCGGCAGGTTTGGAGCCGCCCTCGAGGTCCTGTACGTATGGGCCGCCCCCTTCTACGACGCGGCGGAGCACTTCGACGCCGACCTGTTCGAGCGCATCCGCCAGAGCGCGCGTTCCGAACTGGACGAATTCGTCGCCAGCGCGGGGCTTTCCCGCGACCTGGCCGTCTCGGTGAGCATCGCCTCGGGCACGCCCTCCCAGCGGATCGGCGAGCGTATCCAGGCCGATCCGCCTGACCTATTGGTTCTGGGCAGCCATGGTCACGGAGGCTTCAAACGCCTGATCCTGGGCTCGGTCGCTGAAACGGTCGTGCGTTATGCAAGCTGTGCTGCGCTCGTGGTGCCGAAGGTTCCCGCTCTGCCCAGCCGCCACGCAGAACCGCATTTCTGATGCGACACTGAGCAGGTCGCAACGTCCGCCGAGGCGCCATGCCGCGGGCAGCAGCAATGGAAGTTTGGCGTGAACCAGCCGGTTTCGGCCGCCTTGCTGTGCTGCGCGCGGAGTCGTAGAGTAGCTCTCGGACGATGTCTGCTGCGCTGACTCGGTCGTTGGGGGGTTGCCGTGCGAGCGCGGCGGACAGAGCGAAGGTTCGTTTCGCGGGGCTGGTGGGTTTCGTGGGGCGAGAGCGTTACGTAGGTATGGGCCGAGCTTGGTTGGGTTGCAGCGGAGTGGGCTGTGCCGCGCTCCTGGCGACGCTGGCGTCGTGTCAGGCGCCGGATGACAGCGCGCTGTTTCAGCCACTGCTTCCGTCGCAGACCGCTTCAGACAGGGGAAGTGGCCTGGGCGTCGGTGGGAATGAGGCCGCCGATGCCGGCGAAGACCCGTCGCTGGACGCGGGCTTCATCAGCGAGGGTCAGGGCGGCGCGGGCGGGTTCGTGAGCGACGCCGGCGTCCCCACCGAGTTGCCGAATGTCGAGCCTGACGCGGGGCTCGATGCCGGCGTTCCTGCGCTCGTGGACGCGGCGCCTCCGCCGCCCTCGTGTATCCCGGCGACGGAGGTCTGCGACGGCCTCGACAATGACTGCGACGAGAGTGTGGACGAGGGCAACGCCTGTGCGGATGACTGCGCCGGCTTCGCGCTCGAGGGGCGCGGCTACATGTTTTGTTCCGAGAGCGTGGACCGCGCCGAGGCCGTCTCGCTGTGTCAGCTCGAGGGTCTGCGCTTGGCCTGGATCGAGACCAGCGAAGAGAACGCTGCTTTGATCTCGAGCATCGTTCTGCTCGACGTCCCCACGCCGGACGAGGAAGAGATCCTCACGCATATCGGCGGTAGCGATTCGGGAAGCGAGGGCAGCTGGAGTTGGCGCGGGACCGACGAGATCGCCGACGGCTTCCAGTACTGGGAGGGGACGTTCGCGGATGACGGTGGGGAACCGGTCGGCGGCGCCTTCGCCAATTGGTCTCCCACCGAGCCCAACGACACGGACGGGGACGAGGATTGCGCCGCGCTCAGCGTGCTGGGCAACAACAATCGCTTGCCCGGCAACTGGGACGACCGGCCTTGTGACACCGAGCTTCCGTTCGTGTGTGAAGTGCCGTGAACGTCCGGGCGGACCAGGCGGGGACTCGTACCCCTCGTTTGCGTGCCCCTCGTTCTAATACACCCCGTTCTAATACACCTCGTCCCGCGAACTGCGCGGGTACCAGCCAGCCAGGCTCACGCCCCAGGACAGGTAGCGGTTCGCAACATCCAGGCTGCCGCCGATCTGCCAGGTGAAATCATCCGGCCAAAGACCAAAAACGTTCCAGCGGAACAGGCGAATGTCTGCGCCCAACGTCCCGTGCAGGCGCGAGTGGCTGGTCGCAAAGCGGCTGGGCTCCAGATAGCTACCTCCGCGCAGCTTGAGGCGGTCCTCCCAGAGCTCGGACTCGGCTCCGAGCCGCGGTGAGAACACGACCTGCGTTCCGGAGCGATTGACGGTCTGCTCGAGGAAAGATTCCACACCCACCGCGTCCTCGACCGCGCCCGAGATGAGCAGCGAAGCCGTCACGAGCAAGTAGAAGCGCTCGACAATGGCCGAGCTCTCTTTGAGCGAGCGCCGGGCCTTTTCGAAGGCTTGCTCGAGTCGATCGGAGTCTCGAGCCTCCTCCGCGGCGAGCTCCCGCTCGACGGCCTCTCGTTCGCTGAAATTCGCCGCTTCGGCCAGCCGCCGCTCGCGCTCCTCGTCGCGCTCGAGCTGCCGGAATCGAAACATCAGCTGAGCGCGCTCCGCCACTTGTGGCACGGTTCTCGAGATCGGGTTCAGCGGGCGTTTGCCAAATTGAACGGCGGCTCCGAGATTGACGTCCCAGGGCAAGCTGACCCGCTCGGGGAGGTACAGGGTCCGCTCGTCGCCGCTCAGGAGGATGTCGCCCTCGGACGACGGCAACAGGTTTCTCGAGAAGGCGGGCTCGGTGTTGATCTCCGTCCGGAACGCAAGCCCGAGCCGATATGGCCGCAGATTGGGTCGCCAGACGGCGCCGATCTCGAGACCCGAGCCGCTGGTATCAAACAAGGTGCCCGTGCTGCCGCCGTTGTCGGTCGCGGCGTCGAACTCGAGCACCAGGTAGCGAATGCCGATGCCCGTCGCGAGCTGACCGTCGATGAACGAATAGGCAAACTGCAGATGATAGGTCGCCAGCAGGGCTTCGAGCGAGGCGGACTGCCCCGTGCCGGGCAGCGCGGGGTTCCGCAGCGAGTAGCTCTGCAACTCCGCCGTGAGGCCCACGCCGAAGGCACCCCATTGCAGGTTCAGGGCGGGTGTGATGAACACGGCATCGTCCGAAGAGCCGTCGAATTTGGTGACCGAACCGCTGTTGAAAAAATCGCTGTTCGAGAGCCGCCCGGGAAAGGTCAGGCCCAGCCCGAGCCAGTAGTCGAAGTGCTCCACCGAGTAGAACGGGCGTAGCGCGGGCGCCGCTGGGTTCTGCAGATCGCCATCCACGTCTTCGGCCAATGCCACGTACGCCCCGCCGAGCCCCATGACCCGATTGCCGGAGACCACGGCGCCCTGATACAGGTCGAGCGAATACTGGCTGGTCTGGATGGTTTGGCCATTCTGACCAATCCGGCCCGCGGCGAACGCCGGCCGGCACGTCATGAACACCGTGACCAGACCCCCTGCGGCTGCGAGCCAGCGGGAGGAGTTGCCCCGAGACCGCATCCTCGCCCCGTATTTCAGGCTCCGGAAACTGTCAAACGCTACTCGGGGAAAAGCCGGGGACCGGTCGGTTCTCCGCCCTTGCCGAGCTCCTGCATAGGAGTAATAAGTAGGGCTTGAGCAGCGGGATGGAGAAGCCGGCCATGTCTACGTCATCGTCACCGGATGTGTCTGCACCTGCGTCCGCGCAGGAGCCGGGCTCTGTCACAGAGCCCGCTGTCACGGAGCCCAGCTCTGTTGCCGATGCCAATTCTGCACCCCCCTGGGGGCCGAACCCGGCTCTCGAGCAACCCGTGTCCATGATCATGACGACGGGCGATTTGATCACCGCGGACATCGCGGATGACCTGGGGGTCGCCATCGAGATCTTTCGGCAGGGGCGCATCAGCCACATTCCCGTGCTCAGCGACGGCAGCAGGCTGCTCGGCGTGATCAGTCCGGCGGACATCCTCAAATTGCCCACGCCTCCGCCCGTGGCCAAACGCGGCCGCATCGGGATTCGCATCGGGGAGGTGATGACCAAGAACATCGAGACGGTTCGCCCCACGATTCACCTGCGGCAGGCAGCGCAGCTGTTCATCTCGGGCGGCTTCCACTCGCTGCTCGTGACGGCGAACGACGGCGAGCTCGTGGGCATCGTGACCAGCAGCGATCTGTTGCGCGCGCTGATTGGCGAGTATGTGCCCCCTTCCAGTGACTGAGTCCGCGGCGACGCCCGGGGCAGCGGAGCTCGCGGCGATGGAACCCGCGGTGATGGAACCTGCGGCGATCCAGCGTGCGGCGATCGAACCTGCAGCCGTGGCGCCGGCGAGCGCCGGCACCAACGTCCTGCGCTCAGGGCCGGCAGCAGGGCTCGAGCGCCTGCTCACGGCCCTATCCCGACATCTTCCGGAAACTGAACCCGCCGGCGCCTCGGCGGAGCAACTGCTGCGCCAGACGTTGGATTGGATCGCGGCGGCGCGGTATTCGCCGCAGGCGCTCGAGTTCGGCTTCGCTGCAGCAGAGACGTTAGCGGATCTGCGGCTCGGTCCGCCGGCGCTGGCCGCCACGTTGCTCGTGGCGGCACTGCCGTCCGGCACACTCGTAGCGGCCGAGCTCGGCGAAGCGCTGGGTCCGGAGGTGGCTGCGCTGGCCGAGGGCGCCTCCCGGCTCGAGCGGGTGCACTGGGATCGGCTGGAAGAGGAGCGAGCCGAGACGCTGCGCAAGATGTTTCTCGCCATGGCGCGCGACGTGAGAGTCGTGCTCATCGTGCTCGCGCTGCGGCTGGAGCACCTCATGCATCCGGGACTGGCGGCGCCGGACGAGATTCACCGGCTGGCAGAGGAAACGCTGGCCGTACATGCACCGCTCGCCAATCGCCTCGGCGTCTGGCAATTCAAGTGGCAGCTCGAAGACGCGGCGTTTCGCATTCTGGAGCCCGAAGCGTACGCGGAGCTCGGGCGCGCCCTCGCCGAAACGAGGACGCGGCGCGAGGCCTTCATCGAAGCCTGCATGACAGCGCTGCGGGCCAAGCTCACCGAGGAGCAGATCAGCGCGGACGTCTCGGGGCGGCCGAAGCACGCCTTCAGCATCCACAAGAAGATGCAGAAGAAGCTGGTGAGCTTCGAGCAGATCCACGATCTGAGCGCGCTGCGCGTGATCACGGAGCGGGTGCAGGATTGCTACGCCGTGCTCGGCCTGGTGCATTCGATGTGGACGCCCATCCCGCACGAGGTGGACGATTACATCGCCATGCCCAAGAGCAACGGCTATCAGTCGCTGCACACGGCCGTGCTCGGGCCAGAGGGGCGCGTCGTCGAGGTTCAAATTCGCACGCGCGAGATGCATCGCTTCGCGGAATTCGGCGTGGCGGCACACTGGGCCTACAAGGAGGGCAAGCGCACCAACGCTCCCGGCCAGGATCGCTTCATGCTGCTGCGGCAGCTGCTCGATTGGGAGCGCGACGTGGTGGACCCCCACCAGCTCGTGGACGCGCTCGAGACGGACATTTTTGAAGATCAGGTGTTCGTGTTCACGCCGCGCGGCGACGTGATCGATCTGCCGCTCGGCTCGACCCCGGTCGACTTCGCGTACCGGATCCACACCGAGGTGGGGCACCGTTGTCGCGGCGCCCGGGTCAACGATCAGATCGTGCCGCTCGACTATCAGCTGCGCACGGGGGACCGGGTGGAGATCCTCACGCACAAGCTGGCGCGGCCGAGCCGGGATTGGATGAACCCCGGTCTCGGCTATCTGAAGACCTCGGACGGTCGCGCCAAGGTCCGCCACTGGTTTCGGGAGCAAGGGCGCCCCGAAGCCATTCTCATGGGGCGGGAGCTGGTGATGAAGGAGCTGGGCCGCATGGACCTCAGCCGCACGTCGCTGGAGCAGCTGGCTCGGGAACTCGGGCACGACAGCGCGGAGGACCTGTTCGCGGCGGTGGGTTACGGTGATCGGCGCTCGACGGCGGTGGGGTCGGCGGCGCTGCAGCTCGAGCATCGCCTGGAGCAATTGGAGGCTCCCGCGGCGCCGGTAGAGGTGCCGTTGCCTCGTCCACCGGCGCGCCCGGTCGCCGCGCCGCGCGGGATTTCCATGGACCAGGTGAACGACATCCTGGGTCAGCGGGCACGCTGCTGCAACGCCGTGCCCGGTGAGGACGTGGTCGGGTTCGTGACGCGGGGCAGGGGCCTCGTCCTGCACCGCCGCAACTGCCCACAGCTGCGCAACCTGCGTGAGCCGGAGCGCCTGGTGGAAGTCCAGTGGGGGGCGCTGGGCGATGAGAAGCATCGGGTCGACGTGGAGGTCACCATCACCGACCGGGCGGGGGTGCTCGGGGATCTGCTCAAGCTCGTGGCGAATCAGGGCGCCTATATCGCCAGCGTCGAGGCCCACAGCTCACGGCGCGGGGACTCCTCCTTGCGGCTCAGCCTGGAGTGCCGGGACGCGGCACACGTGGCGCAGGTGCTGGAGCGCGTCGCGCATCACTCCGAGGTGCTGGCGTTGCGGCGCGTCGGGAGGTGAGCGGAGCGGGGCCCCACCCCCAACTCCGCTCGCGGACTCGCGGCTGCGCGCGGGGCCCCAACCCCGCTTGCCCTGCCGCACGGGAACGCTTTCCTGGCGGTGAGGCTTGTAAGGTTCCTTACAAGGTATTGGAGTTGTGCGGGGTGTCCGTGCCGCGGGGAGGGGGGAATCCTACCTTGGCGCCTTCATGGCGCTGAGCGCGTGCCCGTAACCGACGGGTACGGACCTGGGTAACAGGTCGCGTCGGAGGCCTCGGAGCATGGGCAAGACGATGATGGCATGGATGGACCCTTGGTCGCGGCGGGGCGCTTGGCTCGCGTTGGCCTTGTTACTGGTCGCGTGCGCGAGCGTGCTCGGCATCGAAGATCGCAAGCTCGATTCCGCCGAAAGTTATCCCGTCGAGGGCTACGACGGTTGCCGGCCCGGGGCAGGCTGCGATGGCTGCCTCGATGTGCACCGCAAAGAGTGCCAGGTGCGCAGTGTGTGCATCGACGCGGCAGGAGCCCAGGATTGCGTGGGCTGTGTCTGCGACAACTGTCTCGAGCCGGTCGTGGATTGTCAGCTGGACCCGGGCTGCGACGCGATCTGGCAGTGCTTGCGCCAGTCGCGTTGCGACCTCTCCGACCGCGCCAGCAATACCTGCCAGGACGAGTGCGGCAGTGTGATCCAGAGCCATGGCGGCGTGAACGGAGACGCCTTTCGTGCGGCGGTGGGGATCCGCACTTGCGCCGTCAGCTCCTCGTGTTTGACGTGCCTCGCTCCGCAGCCGGTGTCGCCCACCTGCAACCAGGCCAACGGCTGCCAGGACTGCGGCGTGTGCCTTCAGCAATGCATCTGCTCAGGTGAAACATATGGTGCCTGCAAGGCGTACTGCGGGGAGGACGCCGGGTCCTGCACGCCGGAGAACTCTTGCGGCGGTTGCGGCAGCTGCTTCGAGGCGTGCGCTTGCCAGGGCGGTGAGTTCGGCGAATGCAACGTGGCCTGTCAGCCGGAGCCTGAACCCAACCCCACCACGTGTACGCCCCAAACGGGCTGCATCGACTGCGCCGACTGCGTGGCCACCTGCGTCTGCAGCGGCTCGGATCAGGCGCTGTGCGAAGCCGGCTGTGCGCCCCCCGCACCCGATGACGTCTGCGCTCAAGACAACCAGGGTTCAGACAGTGAGCACTGCGGTGGCTGCAACACCTGCCTGGCGGACTGTACCTGTCGCGGTGGAGCGCTCGAGAACTGCATGGATGACTGTCGTCTCAGCGCCTGCTGCGGCGAGGGGACCTGCGGTGTGGACCTGATCAGTTGCACGTGCGACAGCTTTACCGCCGATCAGTGCGCCGGGGGGGTCTGCGACTCCGCTGGCAGCTGCGACTCCTGCGTCTGCCAGAATTGCCCGGGCACGTATGCGTTGTGTCAGCCGATCGCGGGCTGCACCCCCATCTTCGAGTGCATGCGTTCGACGAATTGTCACGGCAGCGAATGCCAGGAGCGCTGCTCGGGAGTCGGCGCCGGCAACAGCGCTGCCGAGGCGTTCGGCGTCGCCGAGGCGCTGTGGTCTTGTCATCAGGGCAACCAGTGCACCTGTGAGACCACGACGCCACCGGTCACGCTCACGTGCATCGGTGCCAACGGTGCCGTGGAATGTGCGGGCTACGTGGGCAGCGACATCTCGATTGAAGCGTGCTGTCCTGCGCCGCCGATCGGGGAAACCACCAAGGCCGGCGGCGCTGCGAGCCTGGGGGATGCGTCGTGTGGGCTGGCCATGCAGCGCTACCTTCCCGGAGCGCAGGCGTGCGAACCGATGGGCCAGCCCCGGGACCCTGCGATCCTCCTCGGGTGCCAGCCCGCCGCCTTTGCGACGCCGCCGTACAACGGAGCAACGCTCCAGGGCTGCTGCCACGAGGCCGACAACACCTGCGGCTACTATGACGACGTGACCGGGCTCGGCTGCCTGAGCGCAAGCGCGTTCGGCATCGGCCCTGGCGAGCCCTGCGGGATCATCTACCTCTAGCAACATCATTTTCGAGCGCCGGCCCCGCGCCAGTCGGCGCAGATCGCACCGCCCGCCGTCGAAATTTTGCGCTGTGCGAGGAGCGGGCGCGCGAGGCGTTGCGCCGGCTGCGGGCGTTGTTGCGTTGACTCACACACTGGGGCACGTTGTCGGCGTCACGCATGTCGGCGCTCTCGAAGCACGAGCAATGGTCAGGCTGGGTCGGTGTCGCCACGCTGCTCGGCACCTTGCATTGCGCAGCGCCGCTGCCCTCATCCTCGGTGCTCGAGATCCCTCGGGTGGTGCCGGCCCGCCCGGCCTCACTTGCTCCTGAACCGAGCCCGGCGGGGGAGCTCGCCGTGTCGTCCGACGCGGTCGCCACGCCGCCGCTCGAGGTCATCCGCAGCGGCGCACACTGGCGCGGCGCCGGGCGAGCCTTCGATGGCACCCTGCGCGGCGACTGGGATACGTCGTCGGCGCTGCTCGTGGTCTACAACCGCAGCTGGCAATCTGCCATCGGGCGGCTGCTGGACTATGCCCACGCCGATCTGCCGGTGTACGTGTTGGCCACGCCCATCGACGCCAGGTCCGCGTCCTTTCATCGCTGGTTCGCCAGCATTCCGTTTGCCGGGCTGGTGAGCATTGCGCTCGATACGCCCTGGATTCGAGACTACGGGCCGCTCGAGGTGCAGTCGGAGAGCGGCATCTCCTGGCTCGACCTGATCTACGCACCGGAAGATCGGCCGCTGGACGACGCGGTGCCGGGCCTCCTGAGCGAGGTGTTCGAGACCCCGCACCGGACCGAACAGTTTCACCTCGAGGGCGGCGGCATCATCAGCAGCGGTGAGGGCCTGTGCGGCATCACCGAGGCCAGTCTCGAGGAGCTGGGCCTCGTGACGGCGGATGCCGAGACCTGGGAGCACTTCCTCGAGACGATCGGCTGCCGGACGCTGGCGCGGCTGCCGCAGCTGCCGCTGGAGGCCACGGGGCACGCCGACATGCTGGCACAATTTCTATCTCCGACCCAGGTCGCGATCGCCGTGCCCACTCGGGACAGTGCCCCCGAGGTCGGGGAGGCGCTGCGCGGGGTCCGCCGCGCGTTGGTCCAGGCCGCGGACGCGCACGGGCAGAAGCTCGAGTTCGTGGAGCTGCCGATGGTCAATCGCGAGGATCGCTACTACTCGTACGTGAATGGGCTGCGCACTCCGGCGCACTACTTCGTACCCAGCTACTCGTTCGTCGATCCCGCGCTCGAAGAAGAGGCCCACCAGCGCCTCGCGCGGGCCCTCCAGGGCGTGCAGGTCGTGGGGGTGGACTCGGACGAGATGATCGAAAATGGCGGGGCCATCCACTGCGTGACCCTCGGTCTGAAACATCCGCTCTTGCCGCGGGCGCATCGTCCGCCCGGCGGCAGGGTGACGGGCTCCGGCAAGGCCCGGCTGCGCCGCGGGCAGCGCTGAGCGGAGTGCCCGGCGGAGCTGGCTGGGCTGGAGCGGAGCCGCCCGGGCTGCAGCTGGCTGCCAAAATCACCAATGAATCCCAGGATCGAACAAATATTGCTGCGTTTGTCGGCAAAAGCATGCATGAAAGCGATTCAGGATGCCGGAAACTGTGGAGGCCCGGGTTCTCCTGGTCAGCTCCAACGCGGAGCAGGTTCGCCAGCACGCGGATCGCTTGAGTGGGGTCGGCTTCGTGGTGCAGGCGTGTGGCCCGGACGCGCACGGCTTTTCCCTGTTCGACAAGTTTGATCCGCAGGTCACGGTCGTCGATCTGAGCTCCGGCGGAGCAGAAGCGTTCGAGTTCCTGGAGCGAGGTCGCCGCAGCTATCCGTGCTGCGGCTTTCTGAGCTGGAACGACTCGGCGCCGGCGGGGTCTGGGGGCAACGGGCACGCGCCGGCGCTCGACGCGGATCGGCCCGATCTGGTGCCCTTGGTCGAGCGGGAGCTGGAGCGCTCGCGGGTCAGTCGCGACGCCGCGCGCTTCAAGAATCGCGCGGAGACGATCCTGTCGCAGGCGCGCTTTGACGAGATCATCGGCAGCCACCCCAGCATGCAGGCGCTGCTCAAGAAAGTAGCGCAGGTCGCCCAGACGCGCGCCAACGTCCTCATCCTCGGGGAGAGCGGCACGGGCAAGGAGCTCATCGCGGCCTCGCTGCATCAAAACTCCAAGCGCAACGCCGCCCGCTTCGTCAAACTCAACTGTGCGGCGCTCTCTGAATCGGTGTTGGAATCCGAGCTGTTCGGTCACGAGAAGGGGGCCTTCACCGGCGCCGTCAGCCGCCGTGAGGGGCGCTTCGAGCAGGCCAACGGCGGCACGCTCTTTCTCGATGAAATCAGCGAGGTGCCGCCGGCCGTGCAGATCAAGCTCCTGCGCTTCCTGCAGGAGCGCGAGTTCGAGCGGGTGGGCGGCAATGAGACCCTGAAGGTGGACGTGCGGATCGTGGCCGCCACCAACAAGGATCTGATGCACCTGGTGAACGAGGGGCGGTTCCGCGAGGATCTGTACTACCGCCTCAACGTCGTGCGCATTGCCGTACCGCCGCTGCGTGCGCGGCCGAGCGACGTGCTCCGGCTCGCCAATCACTTCTTGCAGCGCGCCGCGGCCGAGAACGAGGTCGAGGTGATGGGCTTCACGGAGACGGCCAAGCTGTTGATGATGGACTACCCCTGGCCCGGGAACGTGCGCGAGCTCCAGAACACGGTGGAGCAAGCCGTGGTGCTGACCGAGACGGGTTGGGTCGACGTGGATGACCTGCCGATTCGTGCCGAGGGGCC
>Ga0315912_10002587_pt1 | contig 18958 bp, 12 predicted proteins | sample VfabasoilMG_FD_204469 | JGI IMG/M metagenome (GOLD analysis project Ga0315912, IMG submission 204469) | Garden soil microbial communities collected in Santa Monica, California, United States - V. faba soil | ecosystem: Environmental > Terrestrial > Soil > Garden | place: USA: California...
TCCGCTTACTACTACTGTATAAGTTCCTGCGCTGGCTGTCGTTGTCGAGGCGATACTGTAAGTACTTGCTGTGGCTCCACCGATATCAACACCGTTCTTCTTCCACTGATAGGTCAAGCCTGTTCCTGTCGCCGTTACACTGAAGTTGGCTGCACTGTTTTCGCAGACTGCCTGGCTGGCGACCGGTTGAACCGTGATGGCTGGTAAAGCATTGATCGTTAAAACTGCGACAGCGCTTGTGACAGTTGGTGTACAAGTACCGCCTACTACTACATCAAAATTTCCTGCATCTGCGGCTACTGTAGCCGGAATAGTATAGCTGCTTGAATTCGCTCCGGCAATGTTCACGCCACCCTTTCTCCACTGATAAGTAGGAGACGTTGTCGCGCCAGCGTTCACGGTGAAAGTAACACTCTGTCCTGCGCAGACTGTCTGTGTTAAAGGTTGAACAGTGATCTCTGGTTGTTCATTGATTGTAAGTACCGAGGCTGTGCTGGTGATGGCTGGTGTACAAGTTCCACTGACTACTACTGTATAAGTTCCTGCGCTGGCTGTCGTTGTCGAGGCGATACTGTAAGTACTTGCTGTGGCTCCGCCGATATCAACACCGTTCTTTTTCCACTGATAGGTTAATCCGGTTCCGGTTGCTGTGACGCTGAAGTTGGCTGCCGTGTTCTCACAGACTGCCTGGCTGGCTACTGGTTGAATGGTGATTACTGGTAGAGCGTTGATCGTTAAGGTAGCTACTGCACTGGTAACACTTGGTGTACAGGTACCGCCTACTATTACATCAAAGTTTCCTGCATCCGCAGCTACGGTAGCCGGAATAGTATAACTGCTTGAGTTCGCTCCGGCGATGTTCACGCCACCTTTCCTCCACTGATAAGTCGGAGACGTTGTCGCGCCGGCATTCACCGTGAAAGTAACGCTCTGTCCTGCGCAGACAGCCTGTGTTAAAGGTTGAACAGTGATCTCTGGTTGTTCATTGATTGTAAGTACCGAGGCAGTGCTGGTGATGGCGGGTGTACAAGTGCCACTGACTACTACTGTATAGGTTCCTGCATCAGCCGCTGCTGTTGAGGCGATACTGTAAGTACTGGCTGTGGCTCCGCCGATATCTACACCGTTCTTTTTCCACTGATAGGTTAATCCGGTTCCTGTCGCCGTTACACTAAAGTTGGCTGCTGTGTTCTCACAGACTGCCTGGCTGGCTACTGGTTGAATGGTGATTGCTGGTAGAGCGTTGATCGTTAAGGTCGCTACTGCACTGGTAACACTTGGTGCACAAGTTCCGCCGACTACTACATCAAAGTTTCCTGCATCCGCAGCTACGGTCGATGGAATCGTGTAACTGCTTGAGTTCGCTCCGGCGATGTTAACACCACCTTTCCTCCACTGATAAGTAGGAGACGTTGTCGCGCCAGCGTTCACCGTGAAGGTAACGCTCTGCCCTGCGCAGACTGTTTGATTGACGGGCTGAAGGGTGATCTCTGGCTGTTCATTAATTGTAAGAACCGAAGCGTTACTAGTCACCCCTGTCAAGCACGGGCCGCTCACCACAACCGTATAAGTTCCTGCGTCTGCGGCGGCGGGCGTCGCAATGCTATAGGTACTGGCCGTCGCGCCACCAATGTCGACGCCATTTTTCTTCCATTGGTAAGTGAGGCTTGTGCCTGTAGCTGTTACGCTAAAGTTTGCTGCAGTGCCTTCGCATACAGCTTGGCTGGCTGCAGGCTGAACGGTAATCGCAGGTGCCTGGTAAACTGTAACCGTTCTGATGTCGAGGCAAACCGGCACGAACGCCTTGTAGTCGTTGGTTGCTGTCCACGAAGCGTTGTTTCTTCCCGGAATCACATACGCCTGGGTAACCCCGGCAATGTCCGGCCCTTCGATCCCCTGTGTCGCCGTGTTCGATGGAAAGTTTACACTCGTCGAGTGGAATTCAATGATATTCGTCGCTTCGTGAAGCTGGATCTGAATGGTCACCAGGGTACCTGTCGTTACCCGTGGAACGTTTGTGTAGTTGACGATGAATTTCCGGTAAGGTGCGGTGCCAGTCGTAAAGTATTCGATCGTTCCACCCGCGCCGGGGTCAAGGTCATCCCAGGCCGCGGCGATGATGTTATCGGGGTCGGTTGCATCCGGAAGGGCAGTGTTAGTACTGGTCGTCAAGGAAGCAGGTGATCCAAAGCCCAACACCCCATTTGATCCTACCCTAACCTGAGTATAGTTTGTGCCAAAAAAGTTGAAAGTAAACCCTAAGGGAAGAAGTCCCGACTGACTATTATCAGTTAATGTCAGTGGGGTTCCTGAACCGGCCACTGGACTAAAGGTTCCGGCTGTTACCGTTGTGTAGGTCGTTGCCGGGCCGCTGGTGACCAAAGTGTGGGTTCCCACACCGGCGGTTGCCGGTGCGAAAGTGGTACCGCTTACACCTGGACCATAGTAGTTTGTGCCTCCGGCAAGCGTGAAAGAGGCGTCATTGGTACAGTAAGTGGCGTTTAAATTGGTAAAAGAGCACTGGGCGGAGACGGATGAAGGCAGGACGGCCAGTCCAAAAGCTAAAAAAATAGCACAATAGTAGAATACCCTCATACGTACAGATTCAGGAGGCCAACCCAGCTGTATATCAAAGCCGAACCGCAAATGTAACCTAGATATATACACAAGTTGACTACTAGTTTAAAAACTCGCCGTTTTGGTTAACCTTTATTAAGGCAATCTTCTTCTGAGTCTCAAGCTCCACCGTTCCCAACACCAGGATGCGACCATCCGGAAGTTCCGTCACTTGAGCACCTGTATTCTCTTTATTAAATGTTCCAAAGTTTGCTGACCAAATTTCCCTGACGGCAAGGTCTGTTTTGACCAGGCGTATGGTGGTGCCACCGGGAAGCTGCTCGGTAGCCAGGATCAGAAATCCGTCGGATGTAATCGACGGCGCCGCGGCAGCAGCAGAGAAGTCACCACTGATATTTACAGTGCCCTCGTTGACGGGCGACAACGAATTCGTCCGTCGCGAAAAATAAAGTTCGCCAAAGGTGCCGGTAAGCGACGACGAAGTACCGATCTCCAGATATCCACCGCCCAGCGGGCCGGGTAACTCGATCACTGAAGCCAGTACGTCATAGGTTGTTTTTCTTCCCGCGAACCGGACAGGACCTAAAGGCAATCCGTTGCCCGAACCATAAAAGGTATTGAAGTTCGGCTCGTAGGTATCACCAGGCGTTCCATCGAGGCCGTCGGAGTAAGCGAAGAAATAAAATTCATTGAGGTTCTTCTCAAACACGCGAACACCAGAGCCCTCGTATTCGCCCAACGATATCGCGTAGGGATCATTGAACTCAACTGAATTCCACATCACCGTATAATTGGTGGTATAGGCCAGATAAAAGATATCTTCAATATCGGGTGGCGGCAAGGAAGCTGTAGGTTCTCCATAAAGCGTTTCATCTTGAGAATTGCCCGCGATGGCAAATCCGCCATTGGATAAAACCGTGAGCGAGTGCGCAAACTGCGTCGACCACTTTGAATTGTTGTTGCCAAACACGAGGCTGTCGATCCGGTCGCCATCGCCAGAGACGCGTATGACCTTAAAATCAAAAATATCTTCGTTTGTACTGATGTCCTTTCCCAGCAACACATTGGTGAGGATATAGAAATTGCCATCGCCGATGGCCTCGAGATCCTGCGGATATTCATCATCGGAGGGGAATCCCGGATAGCCACCGAATTTTTTTGTCCACAGTACATTGCCTTCGCTGTCGGTTTTCACGAGGAAGATCCGCTTTGGTCCAACGGGTGTTTCGCTGCGTCCCAAAATCATGATGGTGCCATCATCATTAACGTGCATGTCGACGGCAAACTGATTTCCATCTTCGCCGAAGTATTTCAGGAAATAGTTTTTGAAATCGCCCTCGAAGTCGCCTTTTGTATCGCAAGAGGACCAGGACAAGAGTAGAAACAAGACAACGCTATTCCTGAGGAGCCTCATTACTTTGCTTTTTGATTGATCGGAAAACGGATTTGGACCTGGCCTTTTTCAATTTCCGCGGTTTGTATAGAGGATATACATACCCTACGGATACTGAAAGGTTGTCCATCCGGAAAAAATTATCAACCAGCCCCCATCGTAACGCAATCTCGCCGGAAGTCTGAAAATCGGGTGAAGTCTTATCACTACTATTTTCGTAGTTGAAAATATTGTTGTCTACGTCTACCAAATTGGTAAGTCCTAAGGCATATCGCACATCGATGAACGCATATTGCAAACCGAGTTTGTACTTCACGCCACCGCCCACAAACATGGATCGATTGAACGTATTACGCTTCGGCTGGATTTTATACACGGGGCTTTCGCCGGGCTTCGTTTGAATTCCGCCCTCATCCAGGTTGTTATCTTCCAGCGTAATGGTGGCACGATCGCCAATGAGCAAGTCAACCGAGTATCCCACGTATCCATACGGACGGTACTTGCCTTGATTGGCCTGGTATTTCACCGACAACGGAAATTTGATCCAACTTTGGCGGTCATACATTTCAATGACATCTTTTTCGAAGACTCCGGTGACGCGATACTTATAACCTGAAAAAACATAGTGAGCCTCCAGCGTTGCGCTAATGTTGTCATCGTAATTCCAGTCTGCCCCGACGCCCAGTTGAACCCCCGGCATCAGTTTATACTTGCCTTCCGAGGTTGTCGTTTCGCGATGGCTGACGACGTGAACCGGTGAAACGTTCGGCCCGACTTTGGCAAACAGCGTGAAGATTGGCGTCGCGGTAAATTTGGAACTCAAGTAGACCAGGTCAATCGGATCAATCTTTTCATCCGGAACATATTCGGGGTTCGCCTGGAGAACTTTCAGATAACTACTCTCCGCCCCTACAGGATCATCCACCAACAGGTAAGTCTCTGACAGCAGCAAGTAAGCACGCTGTCGCCATTCGGCGCTTTGGTTTTTGTCCAGGCATCCCTTCAAGAGTGAGGGGGTATCATAAAAATGCCCGGCATTAAATTCGTCTGCAGCGCGCGTAAGAATCAACTCGCACTCGTCCTGCGCACGCAGACTACCTGCACCGATAGCAACAAGAAAAAATAGGACGTAAAACCTCATGCTATCAATAGTCTTTAATCAAAAGTCGAACACAGGTATTTTCATACTCCTGGTCGCCCACAAATTTCTCCCACTCATCTTGTGTCATGTTCCGGGTCAGTTCGGGGCAGATCAATTCTGAAAGTGCTGTTGGATCGGTGGGCCATACGCGTATTTCGGATTCACTACAAGCCGCAATGAGCAGCGATGAACCTTGGGCAAATTCAATGTCCCATACATAGCCATTGTTATTATCCATGACGACCGGCAGATCATTCGGATTCTCCAGTACGTACAACTGCAGGCGTTTGTCTAACCCGGCGCTGGCGAGCAGTTTTTCATCCGGGCTAAATTCAACATCGTTCACACCAGATCGGTGGCCGGAAAACTGACGGGTTTCCCCCGTTGAAAAATCGTGAAGGCGGACAACACCTCTTTTGTTCGCCGTATCTTCCAACCCATAGGCCAGCAGGTTTCCGGATGGACTGAACTGAACAGAAAGAATTCTGGAGGCAGCCTCCTGTTTAAACACAGTGAAAGTATTGTCACCGAGGTTGACGAGGAATATCTGACCAGCCCACGTTCCTGCCACCAGGCTCTTGCCATCGGGACTAATACTAATCGTTTTGGGCTCATTGGGTAGCGTAACCAATATAGATGACTCGCCGGTCTTGTGATTAACTTTTGTCAACGTCTTGCCACCGCCGGCAACGATGAAGCCGCTGTCATCCGGTAAAAATTCAATATCGTTGGTCGAGCCCGACAATCGTTTTACGGTTAAGGGCTTGATACCATTTCTCATGTTATAGATCTGTACGAATGCCGAATCACTTCCATTCACGAGGTAGCTTTCATCTTTGCTGAGGGCAATTACTTTGCTCGGATAGGGCGTTGAAAACGAAGTAGCATGGTTCGTGAGTTTGTCGAACTGGCCTTCATAGATTCGTCCGTCGGCACCTGCGGTATAAAGGGCGTTCTTCTTTTCGGCGATGGCCAGTGATCGCATGTGCACGCGCGGCGGTCCCTGAATCTTCATAGCGTTGTAGTTGCCACCGGAGACTTTCGTCAACGCGCTGTACAATCCTTGATAAATGTAAGGGTCATATTTTTTTCCATGATAACGTCGATGGTAGAGGTAACCTTGCATGGCCAGGAGGCCTGCCAGGTTCTTATCATCATCCTGAACCGCTGCTTTGGATGCCAACTCTTGCGCTTTCGTGAGCATATATTGCGTCAGCGCAAGCTGATAGTTGTACGTTGCTTCGGCGGCTTTCAATTCGGCCAGTTCTGCAGCCACCTTTTCATTCTCGCCCGCCTTGATCGCACGTTGTTCCGATGCCACCGCACGGTGTAAAAGTTCTTCGGCGCGATCCCGCTCGCGTTGCGCAGAAGCCACGGCGTCTTCCAATGCTTCGTTCGATCGCAGAAGTTGTTCGGCCGCCTTTTCTGCTTTGTCGGTTTGCTCTTCTGCTTTCTTCCGGTTGATCTCCGCTATTTTGGTTTGCTCTTCCGCCCGCACGCGGTTTTGCTCCGCGATCATCCTATCCTGGTCGGCTTGCAATTTTTGAATGTATGCGAAAACGAAAAATAGAATCGCCACCAAAAAGGCTATACCCAACACAACGGCAGTAACGCGCGTCCTTCGGAGGACACGCCGTTGCATCATCTCCTGGTTCTTCAATTCAGCCTCATAGGTAATGCGGCTGGTATCCAGGAAGACGATCGCACGCTCAAAAGCTTCGTCGTAACGATGCGCCCACTCGCGTGTGGGCTTTTGTTTCTTTTGCCAGTTCAGCGCTAACTGAAGATCCGGTGGTCTCCACAAGCCAGTCTTTCCGATCTGGTACATGGCGGCCGCATCAGAGAGACGTTTGTACATCGAAGCCGAGTCAAACTCGTCGGCAACCCAAACCTCCAGACGATTCCAGATGCGCATCAAACTCTCGTGAGAAAGTTCAATGAGCGAATCGGTGGTGAGGGGTATGTTGGCAGCCGGCATCAGGAATGAACGACCGGGTTTTCTGAATGCTTCTACTACTTCAATGACCTCGCTTTCGGAAACCTCGGCGATTTGGGCAATGAGACCAAGTACACAAGGTTTTCGCATGCCGCGGTTTTCCTGACTTCGCTCCGTGATGCTCTTAAAGAGCACCTCGGCTATTTGCTTGTTCTTGGAATTCAGTTCGTCGTATATCTCGTTGGCATGTTGTGAGAGGGCTTCAGCGATTCGACCGACAGCGCTATAGTGGCGAATGTCAATGGCTTCGCCTGGCTCGCGGTTAGCCAACCAATAATCCCACGTACGCATGAGCGCATGCTGCAGGATCGGGAGTTGATCCTGGTCATTCCCCATTTCATTCAGGAGGCGCTTCACCAACCGTTGCGATATCTTTCCACCAGCCACAGCAATGGGCCCCTCGATCGCCAGTTTTTTCTGCTCACGGGTGAGCTGGGGTACGAGGTAGTTGCTGTTATTGATCAGTTGGGTCAGTCCGGGGAAGGTCGCGCATTCACCGATGAAATCAGATCGCATGGTGAGTGCAGCATAGATGGGGATCTGCCGCTGTTGAACAGCGCGGATAAACAGGTTTACGTAATACTTGGCGTCATTTTGCGCATCATCGGGATGCTCCTTGTCGCGGAGGCGAAAGATCTCTTCAAACTGGTCGACCAGAATGAAAACGTTCTCCGACAATTCAGATTGGATATAGCGCGTCACCTCCACCAATCCATCCGGACCACTGCGCAGTACGGAGTTGATGATGGCTTTGTGAATGGGTAAATCTTCATGACGTATCCGGTTAGCGGACACGAGAAACTCCGCCAGTGAATCGACCAGGTTTCCAAGGGGAGAACTTCCTGGGCGCGTGATGATTATGTTCCAAAAGGGGCCAGAGTCCGTGACGAATCCACCGTACAAAACCGGGATCAGACCGCAGGTCATCAACGAAGACTTACCACTTCCGGAGTAACCCAGCACAGTGACGAACCGATTGATGGAGATGAGGTTGAGTATTTCGTCCGTTTGGCCTTCGCGACCAAAAAACAGGTGACATTCATCGATAGAGAACGGACGGAGACCCGGGAACGGATTCTGCACTTCAACCTGAAGGTCGGAGAGACCGGCAGAACCAGATTCTAATTCCTCATTTGACCGGGGCTGATTCAACATAAGACACCCTCCATACGATGAAAGTTAAAAAAATCGGCCCAATAAGCGATGACGCACACGTTCTTAAAAAATCAAAAAATCAGACCTAGGTTAAAAAATAGATTGCCGAATATACTATAAGTTGTTTAAACAAAAAAAGGGGCTATCGCCCCTCTTTTTGAAAAATCACAAAGACTTTATTTTACCTTCTTCACCACTGCTTCGAAGGCAGACGGATGGTTCATGGCAAGGTCCGCCAGAACTTTACGGTTCAAATCAATTCCACCTTTCTTAAGCTTACCCATAAGCTCAGAGTAAGACAATCCGTGCAGGCGCGCACCAGCATTGATACGGGCGATCCAAACACCTCTGAATTCTCTTTTCTTTTGTTTACGATCGCGGTAAGCGTACACCAATCCTTTTTCGATGGCGTTCTTAGCGACGGTCCAAACATTTTTCTTTCGACCAAAGAAACCTTTGGCCAGCTTCAAGACGCGTTTGCGTTTTGCTCTTGAGGCTACATTGTTAACTGATCTTGGCATTTTACTTTACATTTTTTGGTTGATGGCGTTCCTGTTTTCAAGACTCTTAAGCCAGCATCCGGGTTAAACATTGAACCATTAAAGCACCAACATGGCCTTTACATTATTCATATCCGACTTGTTCACCAAGGACTTGTTTCCAAGTCTTCTCTTCTGCTTGGTTTCCTTCTTTGTCAGGATGTGATTTTTGAAGGCACGCTTATGCTTAATCTTACCAGTGCCAGTCACTTTAAAGCGTTTCTTGGCTCCTGATTTTGTTTTTAACTTAGGCATATATAAAAATTAGACTACTTATTTCTTACCTGCTTTGGGCATGATCATCATGCTCATTCTCTTTCCTTCCAGCCTCGGCATCTGCTCCACTTTGCCGGCTTCTTCCAGCAACTGGGCAAACTTCAACAACAAAATCTCGCCGCGTTCCTTGTACACGATCGATCGGCCGGCGAAGAACACCGTGGCTTTTACCTTGGCACCCTCCTGAAGGAAGTTGGCGGCATGTTTCAACTTAAAGTTGAAGTCATGGTCATCCGTATTTGGACCAAAGCGAATTTCTTTGATAACGACCTTTACGGTCTTCGCTTTAATCTCCTTCTGCTTCTTCTTTTGCTCGTACTTAAACTTCGAGTAGTCAACAACTTTACAAACCGGGGGGTCGGCGTTCGGTGAAATCTCCACCAAATCCAGGCCCTGATCCTGCGCCATGCGAATGGCTTGCTGGATCGGATAAACATCTACTTTGATGTTCTCTCCCACTACCCTGACTCTCTGTGCCGTAATCCTTTCGTTTATGCGATAAGGTTCTTCTGGTTTCTGAGGCCCCCTCCTCATGGGTCGGCTAAAACTACCGGGTCTGTTTGTGTTGCTATTGATAACTTAAGTGGTTTGGTTACAAAAAAAGCCCCGTCTGCTATGCAGAACGGGGTGCAAATATCGCTAAATTTTCATGCTTTCAAAATACTTCCTCAAAGCGGAGTAGCACTTTCTTGTCGGAAAGTCGCCATGAATTCCTCCAGCAGCACGCTGCCCTGGTCACCCTGGCCATGTTTCCGGACCGCGACTTTCTGATCGGCGACCTCTTTTTCGCCCACAATGAGCATATAAGGCACCTTCTTCGTCTCCGCGTCCCTGATTTTCCGGCCGATCTTTTCGTCGCGGTCATCCAGTAAGCCCCTGATATCCTGTTCCTTGAGTTTATCGTAAACCGCCTTCGCGTAGTCATTGAATCGCTCAGAGATGGGCAGGACGGCAATCTGATCGGGCGCCAGCCATAACGGGAAGTTCCCCGCACAGTGCTCGATCAGCACGGCCACAAAACGCTCCAGCGAACCGAAAGGTGCACGGTGGATCATCACCGGCCGGTGCTTTTGGTTGTCGGATCCCACATATTCTAACTCAAAACGCTGCGGGAGCTGGTAGTCGACCTGGATGGTACCAAGCTGCCAGCTGCGGCCGAGGGCATCCTTCACCATGAAATCCAGCTTCGGACCATAGAAGGCGGCTTCGCCCTTCACGGCAACGGTACTCAATCCACGTTCGTCGGCGGCTTCCTGGATCTCGCGCTCGGCACGGTTCCACAACTCATCGTCCCCAATGTATTTCTGTTTATTCTCGGGATCGCGAAGCGATACTTGTGCCGTATAGTTTTCAAAGCCGAGGGACTTGAACACGTGCAGCACGAGGTCAATCACCTTGATAAACTCTTCCTTCACCTGATCGGGGCGGCAGAAAATGTGAGCATCGTCCTGGGTAAATCCTCTCACGCGGGTCAGCCCGTGCAACTCGCCGCTTTGTTCGTAGCGGTATACCGTTCCAAACTCCGCCAGTCTCACGGGTAGATCTCGATAAGACCTTGGTTTCGTTCTATAAATCTCGCAGTGATGCGGACAGTTCATGGGTTTCAACAAGAATTCCTCGTTCTCATCCGGCGTATGGATAGGTTGAAACGAATCCTTGCCATACTTTTCATAGTGGCCTGAAGTAACGTAAAGCTGCTTACTGCCAATGTGTGGTGTTACCACCGGATCATACCCGGCTTTGATCTGAGCTTTGCGCATGAATTGCTCCAGGCGCTCGCGAAGGATTGTTCCCTTCGGAAGCCACAGCGGCAATCCCATCCCTACCCTTTCAGAGAAAGCAAACAATTCGAGCTCCTTACCAAGCTTACGATGGTCTCTTTTCTTGGCTTCTTCCTGAACGTGAAGGTACTCCTCCAACTCCTTTGCCTTCGGAAATGTGATCCCGTAAATACGGGTGAGCATTTTGTTATTCTGATTGTTGCGCCAATATGCCCCGGCGACATTCAACAGCTTGATGGCCTTCAGGAAACCCGTGTTCGGAATGTGCGGTCCGCGGCACAAGTCGGTAAACTCACCTTGCTTGTAGAAAGTGATCGTTCCATCCTGAAGATCATTGATCAACTCTACCTTATACTCATCACCTTTCTGGGTGAAATACTTCAACGCATCGGCTTTGGATACATCCGACCGAACATAGGCGCTGTCCTTCTTGGACAGTTCCTTCATTTTGGCTTCAACCGCCAGGAGGTCATCGTCACCGAAAGGTCTTCCGCCCAGGTCAACATCGTAGTAAAAACCATTGTCGATCGCCGGGCCTGCGCCAAATTTTACACCGGGATACAACGCCTCCAGCGCCTCTGCCAACAAGTGAGCAGACGAGTGCCAGAAGGTGGACTTTCCACCTTTGTCGTTCCACGTTAGAATTTTAATGGAGGCATCCGTTTCGATTGGGCGGGCTAAATCCCTGACCTCACCGTTTACTTCGATGGCCAGCGCCACACGCGCTAACCCTTCACTGATGCTGGATGCTATTTCAGAACCTTTAACACCTTGAGGGTATTCCCTCACACTTCCATCGGGAAGTGAAATCTTAATATTCATGGATGCGAATTAAAATACAAAATTAATTCAGGCTGCAAATATGGCTAAAGAAGCCGAAGGCGAAAAATAGTTACAAGCTAAATTGAACGCTGAACAAGATGCCGAACTTGCGGACGTCGGGCATACTCTCGACTGACTTCTCGAGATAGGAAAGGCGATGTATAAAGTCGACTCTGAAAAACTTGAGGATGTTCTCGACACCGTAGCCCAATTCAAGGTAAGGCTTGCCGCGCTCCAGGGATCCCACCTGCATGTACTGCTCGTCCTCAGGAATAAGCGCTTTGTTCTCCTGGCTCAATCCGCCGACGATAACATTGGCTGTTCCCACCAATCGCCATTTCAGCTTTCGCATCAGCGGGATACGGTTCAACAGGAATCCTTCAAAGTGATGCTGGTATTGCAGTGACGCATAACGGTCGCTGACAAATTCACCAAAATTCATCAGGTTGTAACTGATCGAGGTAAAGATCGGCGTTTGATTTCCGATGTGCGGCGTCAGTAATGGATACGGTATGGGATTGAAGGTGTATTCGCCCATCACATTCACATATCCCACGCCCAAAGGTCCGAACCGGATTCGCTTGTAAACTGACAATCTGATTTTGGTATAGTCGAAGTCGCTATCGATCACACCTTTAAAACCGCGGGTATAGCGCAGGGTGATGATCGGCCATCGCGAGGTACCGAGACTGATCCGATCGTTGTCATCCTGAACAAAGACTTCATCGCGGGCATAGCGCGACTCTACGATGAGCTCAGCGGTTTCAAAATTCTGGGCGATACCATCGTCAGTCTCGTAACCAAAGTTAAACGTGGGCCGAAATGTCAGATACTTGAAGGCCACCCGTTGTGTAAATCCCTTGAATAACTCGCGTTGAAAATTAAAGCGCGATTCATCAAAGTAGTAGCCGCGCCGGAATGTTCCCCAGCGTTGCGCCACCAGGAACAGGTAGTTGTCGGCCAGCACTTCATCGTCCACGCCGACACGACCGATATCACTTCGGAAGCGAAGGCTCGCGGTCGTCCAACGGTTTCGCGAGAGGATGCGCTGGATTGATGCAGAGTACTTTATTTTCTCGTCTTTAAATCCATATCCCAGTTGTCCGCGCAGCACCCACTTGTTGCTGAAGTCCATGCTGGTTTTAAATCCAGCCTGAAGTCTTAGTCCCTCAATGTTGTTGTAGGCCATGAACGCGGCGTAAGGACCGATGTAAACTTTACCAGCATCGAAATATCCATTGACGGCAATCTTGACGATGTCGGTATACGTCTTCACAACCGGAATATTCTGAAGCGTATCGATCATCTTGTAGACGTTCTTCTCCGTCTCGGTCAGTGGTTCGTGTCGCAGCGTGTCCCAATACTCTTCTTCTTCATGCAGGCGGGCATCTTCCGCCATCATGATGGTGCGCTCATAGAACGACAATTCCTTCGGTTGATTCACCACGAAGTTCTGATTGGAGGTATAGAACTTGGCCAGCATACCCGCCGATGCGTTGGTGAGTTCGCTGATGTCGATCAGTACGCGGTTCTTTACGGGCAACCAGGCGCCCTCGCTGGTCGGCTCCAACTCTTGCTGAATTTTGATTTTCTCCACGAAGTTCAGGTTGGCTTGCTTGCCAATGCTGACGTCGATTTGCTTGAGCGCAAAGCCTTCCTTGGTGACCCAGATTGTTCCCGTGAACGCGAGGTCTTGTGGACTCTTCGGCGTGAAGTCCAGTCGATAACAATACTCCCCTCCGACGTAAAGGCTGTCCGTCAATTCGTACTCGTAGTATAGTCGCCAGCCGTCGGCTATGGGTGACACAAATTCTTTACTTACGATGTTCAACCAGTTCTGGTAGAAATTGTATTCCTGAAAAGAAGAACCGATGAACTGTGTGATCAACGTTCCATCCTCGATGCCCACGCCATTCATTTTTGATTTCAGAATGTGCTCATAGCGAAGCTGGGGGTTGTCGCGGAAATAGAATTTTGAAATGCTTTCAGAAATAAACAACGGAAGGATTGGTCGGCCATCTTCTCCCGCGATCCGCTCGACGCTGTCCAGTACCTGCGCGACTTTCTTCATCATCTTATTCTCGCGCAGTTTATCAGAAATGTTATCGACGTCGATTTCTATTTTGGTATAGGTATCGTATTCGTATGCCGTGAGCTTTCGCTTGTCGTTGTTGGGTTTATTCTGGATGGTCTTTCGCAAAATTTCAAACGCAGGATTTTCTCCTGCATACACCACAAACTCCTGAAGGCTCGTAGCTTCCTCTTCCATCTGAAAGTTGATGACCTGAGAAGCTACCTTGGCGACAACCTTTGCCTTACGCCGGTAGCCAATGTAAGAAGCGATGAGAGAATCAGACGGTGTGTGCGTCTTGATGGTATAGTTGCCGTCAAAATCAGTGGTAGCGCCAATGTTTGTTCCCTGATAGAGAACGTTTACAAAGGGAATCGGGTCTCCGGAATTGGCGTCCGTAACTTTCCCCTTGACAACGAATTCCTGACCATAAGTTGCGGAGATTGACGAGAACAGGACGGCGATGATTAAAAAATAGCCCCTAGAACCACACATTGTGTTGCGCACAAATACCACGTTTGGCGACAAAGTTATTGTTTTCTCCTTTAACTATTAAGGGGCATGTCAGGTTTCAGGCCGGAACGCTCTTTAGGTCTTCCTTTTTGCCTAAAAAACGGGGAGTTGTCTTCAGAATGTAGAGGTCTAAAACCGCTTTTGTGCGTGCCAGGTATTCCCGAAGCCGCACTTTGATGGAGCGATCAAAATCGGGCCCATCGGCAACCATCGCAACGGCGTCGATGCCGTAATAGTTGCTGATAAAAAGTGCCCGGTAACAATGAAAGGGTTGCGTGATGATGATCACTTTTTCCTGACCGAAAATTTCTTTACTGCGCACCACGGAATCCAATGTTCTCAAGCCGGCGTAGTCCAACACAATGGCGGAATCCGGTACGCCAAGACTGATCAACGCGCGCTTCATCTCGGCCGGTTCGTTGTAGTACTTGGTGCTGTTGTCACCACTCAGGATAAAATGGTCGATCTTCTGCATGCGATAGAGTTCCGCCGCCGTTTCCATCCTCTTTTCAAAAAAAGGATTGGGGCCGCCGCTGATCAGTCGGTGACTGGTGCCCAACACAAGCGCTACCCGATGGTTCGGAAGGTCGGCCAGGTCGGAGTAAACTTTATCTTCAGTACTGGAGACAACCCAAATGTTGCTGGCTAGAACGAAAACAATAAATACTAATACGCTAACAAGTAGGAATCTTTTTAATCTACGCATCCTCTAACTATTGACCATCAAAATTACTGAATCGAGCGCAGAAATTCGCGTTCGATCACATCAGACTTCCGCACTATTTTCCGATACCAGCGCAAACGAATGTCCTCTTGCTCGGCTTCCGACAAGCCATGATTCGAATTTTTCTGGTGCAGCTTCGTAATTAATGTATTCAAACAGATGGCTACACTCACCGAGATGTTCAAGCTTTCCGTGAAGCCGAACATCGGGATGCGAACCAACTGATCGGCGCGCTGCTTCGCCTGATCGGACACACCGCGAAGCTCATTTCCAAACACCAAAGCGATCTTGTCGTGAACATCCAGGTCGTGAATGGAAATTCCATTCACATCCGGATCTGCCACCGCGATTCGATAACCCTGTTGCTTCAGATGATTGAAGCACGCTTCCAAATTGTTTGCATTTCGGGTATGGTAGCGATGAAGATCCATCCATTTGTTTGCGCCTTTCAACACCCTGGGATTGATTTCATACTTGCTCAACATCTCCACGATGTGAATGTCCTGAATACCCATGCATTCGCAGGTGCGAACAACGGCGCTGGCATTTTGAGATTGAAAGATATCTTCCAAGACGACCGTAACATGGCGTGTGCGATTGGCCAGCACCTGATCGACAAATTCTTTCTTGTGATCGGAAACGAATTGAGAAAGGTGTTGCAATACCTGGCGTTCTTCGGCTGTCATTCAAACAAATGAATGTACAAGATGATAATTTTTAGTGCACAGGCAAAAATCAGGTTCCGTAGAAAAACGTAATGAAAAACGTGCGGACATACACACCCACGGCTGAAACCGTGGGCTAAATTAAAATCGTGGTTAATTAAAGGTGTTCTTCTTGATCCATTCCTCGATGAGGGCAACGCCTTCTTTATGAATTTGCTCGCGCCCTATTTCCGGCATCGCGATCGCAGGATCGACCGTCTTCATTCGGAAAGTCAAGATGGATTGATGCGGTTCACCCGGAACAATATCGAATTGCAAATTGCCCGCGCCTCTTCCCGCGGCAACGGGAGCCTTGTTTACGCCCAGGTGATTGCTCTCCTTTTCATGGATGTCCAAAAATAATCCCGAAGTACTCGCCGGCCCCACCCTGCTGTGGCAATGTCCGCAGTTTGCGTCAAGGTATGCACGCGCCCGACTATTCAAACTTCCTGATGATGGATCATCCCACACGGCAAGCTTCGGAATGGTGGCGTGATCAGCCGGAACTCGATCAAGGATACCGGCATCGACCCAATAGTCCAGTTGGTATTTTTCAGCGCCGTTATACTGGACGCTTCGATTGAGTTGCCTTGCGTTGGGACCAATCGGTAACATCTCCTGACCCCGGATGTGACAGCCCTTACATTGATTTTTGTTTGGTATCGCATAAGGACTTGTTATTTTCTTTCCCGCTGCGTCAATGTATGAGATTGTCTTCGTCTCCCCGGCCGGATCGTAGAACGCTTCGGTCTGCTCGTCATTCCAGATGTATGGCCACGCTTCCCAACCCTGTTCAAGGTGAACCAACAAACGTGTCTCCAAAATCACTCTGCCTTTGTCAGGCTTCCTGAAATCGAATGGGTAATAGAAGTTCTTAATAAGAACGGTTCCTACCGGAAGGGCGAACGCAATTGAATCATTGTAAACGCCTGCCGCTCCCGCCGGAACTTTAATGAAGCGCAACTTCTCCGCATAATTACTGAACAGGGCGGTGTTGATGGTGTACGGTATGACGCCAGCGACCGGTGTTAGTTTTTTCAGATCGCCTTCGAAGAAACCATACTCGGATAGTTTGTCCTTTCTCTCAACGCCGGTGGGATCCTTAAATGAAACCAGCGTCATCCCCACGGTCATCAGCAGGGTGAACATCAGCACTACTTTCCCCAACACGCTTATAAAATTTTTCATTACTTCAGGGTCAACACCACCGGACTGATCGGCGGCTGCTCGCAATCGTGAGGTTTTGCGTCTCTTGACTTGTTTTTGAATTTGTTGCCAGCATCAATGTTAACGAAGGAAGAATTTTTATTGTTCCGGATGCAAATGTTCCGATCCTTCACCGCGGGATCTTCAATTCCATCGTAAATGATGTGCGGAACATCCTTTCCGAATCTCAGCTTGAACTTATACATTTTCCCGAGGCGCCCTTTGCTGGTGGCCTTCACATTCGGACGCTCATAGTAGTTGTCATGAATGTAGATGTTGGCGGGAAAAGGCTTATACGTTTTATCATTGATCGGATTCTCCGTGATGTAATAGCTCACAATCGCGGTGCCCGCGGAAATGTTATTCACGATCTTGTTTTCGAAGGCTTCAACATTCCGTGTTGCCAACACCATGAGTCCTGTACCCTGCGGCACCTTGCCCACCGTGTTTCCCTTTGGCGCAAAGTTGATGTGATTGTTGTCGTGGATGTGATTCCTAAACACGCGCACAAATCCGCCATCCTTTTGAATCAGATCCGGCAGATCGAACACCAGGATTCCTCCCGTGTTGTCGTAAGCTTCGTTGTCAAATACGTCGGCGTACCAGGAGTTTTCGATTTCGATACCCGCGACATTCTGATAAGCTTTGGAGTTCTTCACGATAATGTATTTCGACTGGCCTACATAAATGCCTGCATCACTGGCACCGACCGCGTAGCAATTGTCGATCAGCACATTGGTACACTGCACAGGATAAATTCCGTATCCACCGTTTTCTTCCTTTGCACCTTTTGTCCATTCGGCTTTAACATTCCTGAAAGTGATGTTCTCCACCAATTGCGCTTTTACACCATCACCTTTTGCATCCTGAACCGTGAGGTCGAGCACAGTGATGTTGGTGGCGTTTGTGATTTTTATTCCCTCCGCTCCCGAGATCTGTCCTTCGAAATTCAGAATCGTCTTATCAAGCCCAGCACCTTGAATCGTTACGTTCTTTTTTCCATCCAACGAAAGACTGGCATCAAAGTGAAAGCGTCCTTCTGGAAGTTGAACGGTGGAGCCATCCGCTGCTTCAATCAATTGGGTTTGAATTTTCTTCTGAATATCCTTCTGTCCGAAGGCGAGCGAAGAAACAAACCAGAGGATCAGTGTTAATCTCTTCATAACAGTATTCTTTAGGGTCAAACGAATTACCAACAAGGTTTCCCGAACAGATTAAAGTTAGAAATCTACCCGGAGGGAAACTAGAAAAGGAAGAGGGATTTTGCCCTTAGAATTGATGTTTGACGTCGGATTGTCAGTGCCTGATCACTGGAGCATTCCGGTCATGTCGATACCGGAACACAAACGGGAAGATAATCCCCAATACCAGGGCGTAGCCGGCGAAACTAAACCAGATACTCTGCCAATCGCGAACATCGCCGATGGTGAAATAGTCCACGACCCAACCGCTGATAGCTGCTCCCAGGAATGCCCCGATACCATTGGTCATGAGCATGAACAGTCCCTGAGCACTTGCCCGAATTTTGACGGGCGATTCTTTCTCAACAAAAAGCGATCCTGATATATTAAAGAAATCAAAAGCCATTCCGTACACAATCATGGACATCACCAGAAACACCAACCCTCCAGTCGGGTTGCCAATAGCGAACAATCCAAAGCGAAGTGCCCAGGCGATGATACTAATGAGCATCACCACTTTAATTCCAAACTTTTTTAGGAAGTATGGTATAGTGAGAATAAACAGTGTTTCCGATATCTGCGAAAGCGAAATCAGAAGGCTCGGATGCTTTACTGCAAATGAACCTGCATAACCTGTTTTTTCAAAATCATGTAAAAAGGCTTCGCCAAAGGCATTGGTAATTTGTAAGGCCGCGCCCAACAGCATGGCGAAGAAAAAGAAGATCATCATTTTTGATTCCTTGAAAAGCACAAAGGCATCGAGGCCTAACGTGTTTATCAGCGAACTGCCTTTGGTGGCACGAGCTGGTTTACAGGCCGGCATAGTAAGAGAATATATTCCCATGAATAATCCTGCGGCAGCAGCAAATAAAAACTGGT
>Ga0315912_10002588_pt1 | contig 18958 bp, 8 predicted proteins | sample VfabasoilMG_FD_204469 | JGI IMG/M metagenome (GOLD analysis project Ga0315912, IMG submission 204469) | Garden soil microbial communities collected in Santa Monica, California, United States - V. faba soil | ecosystem: Environmental > Terrestrial > Soil > Garden | place: USA: California...
GTTTCCATGTTTCAGAAACCCAGTTTGCGCGCGTGCAGAATATTTTTAACGACTGGAAAGGGAATATCCAATGAAGAAAGATTGGAAATATATTGTCTTTCTATCCCTGATTTTCGGATGCTATGTCTGGGTGCAACTCGGTGCAAAGAAGCAACACAGTTGGTATCTCTCTTTAGACTACACGGACAAAGAACCCTATGGCGCTGTCGCGCTTTATCGGTTGTTGCCGGCCTTGTTTCCGGGTGGAGTGCAGGTATCAGGTAAAACTATTTATGAGCTTAAAGGTTCACTAAAACCAGGTGATAATCTTTTTGTACTGGCTAAAAGTTTTGAACCGGGAAAAGAAGACATTAATACCTTGCTTGCATTGGCTGAAAAAGGTCATACGATATTTCTATCGGCCGAATCGTTTGGAGAAGGCCTGAGAGACACCCTGCATGTACAAACAGAATATAATTTTTTAAGCCATGGCACTTTCAATGAGAGTGACTCAATGTCTGTAACGTTTACTAATGCAGCTCTTCAGACGGATGAAAAAATTTATTTCAAAAGCATAAACATGCAAAACTACTTTTTTTCGAAATACGCTAAAGATAGCGCCTCCGTATTCGTAATAAGTAGCAATAAGGATGTTCTTACCTTGCGTATACCTTACGGTAAGGGTACTATTTTTCTAAACTCCACCCCGGCAGCGTTCACCAATATTTATGCGATCAAGCATAATCAAAAGTTTATTTCGTTATCATTATCTCCTCTGCCTCCCACACGATTGATTTGGTTTGAAAACTACCAGGTGGGTCACCGCGAGTTATCAACTCCACTTCGATTTATTTTAACGAATGATCCACTCTCCTGGGCCTACTATCTTACTATTTTCTCCATACTTGTTTTTATGATTTTTGAGGCGAAGCGAAAGCAAAGACCGATACCTGTTATTCCTCCACTCACCAATACTTCTTTGGAATTTACAGGCACCATCGGCAACTTGTATTTCCAGCGAGGCGATCACAAAAATATTATTGAGAAACGTATTTACTTTTTCTTTGATTATGTGCGAACGCATTACTATTTGAATGGCAACGAGCACGATTTCATTGAACGCCTGTCAAAAAAAACTCTTAAGCCACAGGATCAAATTCAATCGCTCATTAACAAGATACAATCTTGCCTGCAGGCCAAATCCATTTCAGTAAATGAGCTTTCGGAATTAAATAAAAAAATTGAAGAGTTTTACTCTAAATAGTATTGAACCCCAGTCATTAACATCCTTAAACACTTTTTAAAATGAATGAAAACACTTTTAACCAACGAATAGACCTCAGCCTGCTGCATCAAAAGATTCAGCAAGTAAGGGATGAGATTGCCAAAGTAATTGTAGGGCAGGGAATGATGGTTGATATGCTGGTTGCAGCGATTTTAGCTGACGGTCATGTATTGATCGAGGGTGTTCCAGGTGTAGCTAAAACTCTCACAGCCAAGCTATTGGCTAAAGTAATAGCCGCTGATTTTTCCCGAATTCAATTCACTCCCGATCTCATGCCCTCTGATGTATTGGGCACGCAGGTATACAACCAGAAAACATCACAGTTTGAATTTAAGTCAGGTCCTATTTTTTCCAATATCGTTTTGATCGATGAAATAAACCGGGCACCAGCCAAAACTCAGGCTGCACTTTTCGAAGTAATGGAAGAACGGCAGGTGACCGTTGACGGAACTACCTACCCGATGAAGGCGCCCTACATCGTGGTGGCCACACAAAACCCAATTGAACATGAAGGAACTTATCGGTTGCCCGAGGCCCAACTAGATCGGTTTTTATTTAAGATCACCGTGAACTACCCTACCCTGGAAGAAGAAGGAACAATTGTTTCCCGTCATAACGATTGGCATGGAGGCCAGCCGGTAAATGAGGTACAAGCCGTTTTGTCGAAAGAGGACATTGCCAGTTTCAGATTGTTAACAAAGAAGGTGCACATAGAAGAACCGATCCTCCGGTATATAGCCAGTCTTATTCACGAAACACGAAATAATCCGTTGTTGTTTCTTGGCGGTTCTCCGCGAGCCTCTGTTGCAATTTTAAATTCCGCGAAAGCCGTGGCCACATTAAGTGGTCGTGATTTTGTTACCCCGGAAGATATTAAGCAGGTGGCGTTGCCAGTGCTTCGACATCGCATTGTGTTGAGCCCGGAAAAAGAAATGGAAGGCATTGAACCGGATGAAGTAGTTAAACAAATTATTGATAAAGTGGAGGTGCCAAGGTAAGGTTATCCCCCTGTCAATTAATTAAACCATGAATTCCATCCGCTCAATATACCTCAACAACCGGCTCTTTCAGGGTGTTGGTATTCTGGTGGTGCTTTTCATTTTCACTTTTGTTTTTAGTGACTGGGTGTGGGTGCCTAAAATTTTGTTTCTGATTTTCCTGGCCATCGTAATCACTGACATAATCTTACTTTTTCGGGTTCGAAAAGGTTTGATTGGGGAACGTGCAGCAGCCGACAAACTTTCTAACGGAGATGAAAATGAAATCTCGCTCGAATTTCAAAACCTTTATTCCTACCCGGTATCGCTCCGGGTTTTTGATGAACTTCCACATCAGTTTCAAAAACGCGACCTGGAGTTTAATTTTCAATTAAAACCGGGCGAACAAAAAAATATTCATTATTACCTAAGGCCGGTGAAGCGTGGGGAGTATTCCTTCGGGTCAGTCAATGCTTTGCTTTCATCACCCATTGGGCTAATCTCAAGACGGTTTAAATTTTCATCAGATAAAATGGTGCCTGTCTACCCGTCTTATCTGCAGATGCGCAAGTTTGAGTTGCTGGCCATCCACAATCGACTTTCGGAAACCGGAATAAAAAAAATAAGGAGGATCGGCAACAACCAGGAGTTTGAATTAATTAAAGAGTATGTGCAAGGCGATGACATTCGCACCATTAACTGGAAGGCAACCGCACGGAGGCAATCGCTGATGGTGAACCATTATCAGGATGAGCGCTCGCAGCAGGTTTATAGTTTGATAGACAAGGGCAGGGTGATGCAACTGCCATTTAACGGATTGAGTTTGCTGGATTATGCCATTAATACCGCATTGGTCATTTCCAATATTGCCCTAAAAAAATTCGACAAGGCAGGGCTAATCACATTTCAGGATAAAATCGGCACCATGCTTCCAGCGGGAAGAAAAAACAATCAAATGGCCAGCATCCTCGAAATATTATACAATCAAAAAACCGCTTACCGGGAAACAGATTTTTCGGTGGTGCATAGTTTCGTGAGGCAACGAATCAGTCATCGCAGTTTACTTCTTTTGTTCACCAATTTTGAGACCCTTTCATCGCTGGAGCGCCAACTTCCATACTTAAAAAGTCTTGCCTTGCGGCACGTGCTGGTGGTAATTTTTTTTGAGAATACCGAAATCAAATCTCTTCTCGACAACCCGGCCGATACAGTAAAAGAAATTTATCACAAGGCTGTGGCCGAAAAATTCAGCTATGAAAAAAAGCTTATTGTAAAAGAATTAAAGAGGCATGGAATTTTTGCCGTGCTAACACCCCCAGAAAAACTTAGCATCAATACCATTAATATGTATTTGGAATTGAAGGCGAGGGGGACAATCTGAAGCAAAAACCAAAAAGCTACCCCAAATTGGGTAGTTAAAGTTTTCTCTTGAATCACTATTATTGGGTTATGAAGACACCCTTTATCCTCCTGTTTATACCCGTTTTGATCTTTGGCCAGTCAAAAAGCAAAAAATTTAAGCTTCCAGAGGGTGCTCAGCCGCACCACTATGCCAGCTCGCACGTGCTGGTGAAGCTTAAGCCGGAGCATCAAAATTTATTTAGTGGTAAATCGCAGACGTCCATGTTAAAAAATATATCGGCCAATGCTAAGCCGATGATTCCCATTGGCCTTCAAAGAAAAAGCAAGGCACGCATGGCCCCAAAGCTTTCCCCATCGGGTGTAGACGTATCGTTATATTATGAAGTGGGTTTCTCTGGCGGGAATGTTGAAGCCTTCATCAACCAACTTTATGCTACCGGTTTTTTTGAACTGGTGGAGCCAGATTACATTGACCAACTTCACTACGCTACAAACGATCCGGAAAAAGCAAAGCAATATTACCTCGGCAAAATCAGGGCAATTGATGCATGGGACCTTACCAAAGGAAGTGAAGAAATTATTATTGGCATTGTTGATTCGGGTGGCGACATGGATCATCCGGACTTGCAAAGCAAAATCTATATAGACCCCGCAGAACCAATTGACGGCATTGACAACGACAATGATGGTTTTATTGATAACAATAGTGGCTGGGATTTTATGGGTATCGATACGCTCAATGTTAACGATCCCGATTTTCTTGGCGATAATGACGCCAGTAATCCAAATGGTGGGCTTGGCAGTCACGGGTCGAACGTGGCTGGATGTGCAGCCGCAGCTACTGATAATGGAATTGGCATTTCGGGAGTAGGGTTTAAAACTAAAATTTTATTTACCAAACACGCGGCTGATAATCAAGGTGCGGATAAAAGGGGCATCTACCGGGGCTACACTGGAATTTTGTATATGGCCACACACGGAGCAAAAATTATTAATTGTTCCTGGGGGGGCACCTTCCGAAGCCAAATAAACCAGGACGTAATAACCCATGTAACATTGGATCTTGGTTGCCTTGTGGTGGCATCAGCCGGTAACGAAAATACGGCTGCATCATCTTATCCGGCCAGCTACGATCATGTTTTATCTGTGGCCGCATCCAACTCCACCGATGTGCGCGCCAGCTTCTCCAACTTTGGTAAGACTGTGGATATTATTGCGCCCGGAGTAGGTATCTATACAACAGCTTTTAATAATACGTATGAGTCCGTTGACGGCACCTCATTTTCATCTCCCATAACGGCAGGAGCAGCGGCACTAGTGCTTGCTAAAAATCCAACCTTCACAGCCACGCAAGTGGGTGAGCAGCTGCGGGTGACTGCCGATGAAACAGTATACACCAAAAACACAGCCTTCTACGCTCGCAAACTTGGTAAAGGACGTTTGGATGTTTTAAAAGCGCTAACCAAAAATTATCCATCCATACGGGCATCGAACCCAGTGCTGGTGAATGCCAACGGTTCTGTGGCCCAGCCAGGCGAGAATGGTTTCTTAACATTGGATTTTACTAATTTTCTTGCCCCTTCTTCAGCGGGTTTAACAGTAACCGTTACTCCGGCACAAGGTGCACCAGCCACTATAACCAACGGCACTATTCAACTTGGCGTTTTGGCTACTAATGGGGTGGTGAATAATAATTCCAACCCTGTCTCCATGAAAATTAGTGCCACAGCTGCAAGCAATGCTATTGTTGATTTAATACTGACATACGCTGACGGTGAATACAAAGATTACCAGTACGTAAGTTTCGTGGTGAACCCTACATTTTTGAATATTGATGATAACACTATAATTACTACCATTGCCGAAAACGGAAGAATTGGTTTTGAGAATACAAATGAGCAGACCAACGGAGTCGGGCTTGTGTTCAACGAAAATAAATTGCTGTACGAAATGGGGTTGATCATGGGCACTTCCTCATCCAATTTGTTCAACAACGTGCGAAGCATTAACAATGGGTTTAACCAGGATTTTCTAAGCCTCCAAAAAATAAAAGAAATCTCACCCGGAGAGCGCTCGTTCTCCGAAGTTTTTGGTGTGATTACCGACAATGCCGCATCCAAAACAATCTCCATTGATTACCGGAGTTTAGTGTGGAAGGAAAAACCATACGATCAGTTTGTGATATTGGAATACAAAGTAAAAAACGTGAGCACGCAACCACTCAACGGGTTTCACTTCGCCATCTTTGCTGATTGGGACATCACCGACAACGGAGGTGGTGACGTAGCCGAATGGGACGCTGACAATAATATGGGATACGTACATCCTGCCCTGGCAGACGATAAGCCCTTTGCCGGTATAAAGGTGCTGAAAGGCGCTGCCCCCGAATATTTTGCCATCGATAATAATGAAGAAACAGTTGGCACTCCCTTCGGGATTTATGATGGTTTTACAGACGATGAAAAATTTCAAACTATTTCATCTGGAATAGGCCGCGCAGCTTCTGGTCAGACATCCGGCACAGGAAACGATGTAAGTCACGTGGTGGGCGCTGGTCCTTACAACCTGGCAGCCGATGAAGAAGTGACAATAACTTTTGCCCTTGTGGCAGGCCTAAACTTCGGTGAACTTCAAATGGCGTCCGCCCAGGCCGATACAGCCTACAACTTTATGCTGGCTGCAGAAAAACCGATGGTGGAGGAAACAACGGCTTGCTATGGCGGCCCGGCAACAGTAACGGCCACAGGAGCAACGTTATATAATTGGTACACAGACTTTACCGGGGGAGAACCAATATATTCCGGCAACACTATTATCACCAATAATCTTTTTAGCGACACTGTATTTTATGTTTCCAATGCCAATGAAAGCTATGAAAGTGTTCGCACCGCTGCCACTGTGGTTTTAACAGCCAATTCAGAAATCTCGGCTTCTGGTTCAACCACAATTTGTGATGGAACTTCAGTAACACTTTCGGTAGCCGAAGCAGACGAATACCTCTGGAGCAATGGAGAAACCACACAGGAAATCGAAGTTACCGAAGATGGAAATTATTCAGTAAACGTTAAGGACAACGATCTTACCTGCAGCAGCGATTCGGAAACAATAGAGGTTACCGTTAATCCTTCCCCTGTATCACAATTCACTGTTGATGGAGCTTTAACCATTACCACCCCGATTACTTTCACCAGCACGAGCACAGGCGCTACAAGCTACTCATGGAATTTTGGCGATACCCAAACCAGCACCTCGCAAAATCCTACTCACACATTTTCAACCATAAAAGAATACACCATTACACTTACCGTTGAAAATGATTTTGGATGCTCGTCAACATCTACAGAAACTATTTCGGTCATTACCGCCATTGGGGATGAACTTTCTGCAAACACGTTCACAGCTTATCCAAATCCTTTCAGGGAAGCCCTGACGCTTCAAAGCAAATGGACAAAACTGGAATGGCAGGTCTTAGACATGCAGGGAAAAGTACATCATTCAGAAAAGTATGAAGGGGGAATCCCTTACGACACACAGGTTTTAATGAAAGATTTGCCTCCGGGGATTTATCTTCTGCGGGCAACTAATGGAAATAGAATCGTGATGAAGAAATTGGTTAAACACTAACCTAAGGCATCGTTCCAATTACAGATTCTGTTTATTCAATTCCTTCACGGCATAATCGCAGGCCCGTGCGGTAACGGCCATGTATGTAAGCGATGGATTTACGCTTGCTGTCGAAACCATGAATGAGCCATCTGTTATAAAAACATTTTTTACCTCGTGCATTTGATTGAAGGAATTTAGTACAGATGTTTTTGGATCGAGTCCCATGCGGGCTGTTCCCATTTCGTGGTTGGCGTTTCCCGGAAAGGAGGTATTGACAAAAGGCTTCACATTCTTGCAACCGGCAACTTCGAGCATTTCGGCTGTTGCCTGAGCCATGTCTTGCTGCATAGCTTTTTCGTTATCCTTAAATTCACAATCAATTTGAATAGTGTTTCGTCCCCATTTGTCCTTCAATGAAGTATTTAAAGTAACTCTGTTTTCGGAGTAGGGCAAGCATTCACCAAACCCGGTAAAACCAACGTTCCATGGACCTGGCTCTTGAATATTTTTTTTCAGTGCTTCTCCTATATCATCGTTTACGATTCTTGCATTCCAACCCTGCCGGCTTGCACCACCCATCAGTCCAAAGCCGCGAATGTAGTCGGTGCGTTTTTCTTTAAGGTTTCGGAAGCGAGGAACATACAGGCCCGTGGGCCTTCTTCCAGAATAATACTTGTCTTCAAATCCTTCAATCTGTCCGTTAGCTCCAGCCTGCTTGTGATGGTCCATCAGGTTTCTTCCAACCTGGTCACTTCCATTTCCAAGCCCATTCGGGAAACGATTAGAAATAGAATTCAACAGGATGAAGGCTGTGCCCAATGTTGCTGCGTTTAAAAAAACAAGGCGAGAATAAAATTCAACAACTTCGTTTGTTTTGGTGTTTACTACCTCCACGCCTGTTGCCAAACCTTTTTGCTCGTCATACAATACTTTGTTCACAATTGAGTCAGAGAGAAGAGTAAGGTTTCCTGTTGCGAAAGCCGCGGGCAGTGTACTGGCGTTGGTACTGAAATACCCTCCATACGGACATCCACGCTGGCAAAGGTTTCTGGCCTGGCAAACGCCACGGCCTTTAACTGGCTGAGTGAGATTGGCAACGCGTCCCATGGTGACAACACGTCCTGGAAAATTTTTCTCTGTAATCTGCTTGAAATGTTTTTCCACGCAATTCATTTCCATTGGAGGTTGCAGCTTCCCATCCGGAAAATGGGCCAGCCCTTCCGGTTGTCCACTCACGCCAATAAAGGTCTCCACGTAATCATACCAGGGTTCCAGGTCTTTATACCGAATCGGCCAATCCACTCCGTGCCCGTCTTTCAGGTTCGCTTCAAAATCCAAATCGCCCCAGCGGTAGCAATGTCGTCCCCAAAGCACGGATCGTCCACCAACAATATCACCCCTTATCCAATCATAGCGCTTGGTTTCTGTGTATGGATTTTCAAGGTCATTAACATAAAAATGTTTATTGTCTCCCTGAAAGGAGTAGTGACGGGTCTGAATATGACTGCGCTTCCTGTCTTCTTCCGTCAACCGGGTTCGATGGTCAAACTCCCATGGGTTTTTGGTGGCTGTTGGATAATTCGGGTGCTCCACGGGTTTGCCCCGTTCCAGCATTAATACCTTTAACCCCTTCTCGCACAATTCTTTTGCGGCCCACCCTCCGCTAATGCCACTGCCCACGACTATAACATCGTATGTATTTTGAGCCTGGGATTTGATATTCAGGTTTGCCATGTAACAAATTGCGCTAATTAACGGGACAAATGAAAATGATTTTTTTGGCTGGCGCTTGAAGTTTTTTAAAGACCCGGTAGATAGGATTTCGGAGTTCGCCCCCATAAAAAGAAAATTTCCTCATTCCCTCGCTGGCAATTAATACTGGTTTATTTTTGCCCCAATTTATCCATACCCCAGAGAGAAATGCCAAGAGACAGAAGCATCCGCTCCGTACTGATTATAGGCAGCGGCCCCATTATTATCGGCCAAGCTTGCGAATTCGATTATGCCGGCTCACAAGCAGCCCGTTCGCTGCGTGAAGAAGGTATTGAGGTGGTGCTTATCAATTCAAATCCGGCCACAATCATGACCGACAAGATAAATGCCGATCATGTTTACCTCAAGCCCCTGGAAAAGAAATACATCAAGGAAATCCTTGAAAAACATCATATAGACGCTGTTTTACCCACCATGGGCGGCCAAACTGCACTTAATCTTTGTATTGATTGCGATAAAGCCGGGATGTGGGAACATTACGGGGTGCGCATCATTGGGGTGGATATTGCTGCCATCGAAACCACCGAAGACCGGGAGAAATTCCGGCTGAAAATGATGGAATTGAACGTGGGTGTCTGCAAAGGGGCGACAGCCACATCTTTTTTAGGTGGAAAGGAAATTGCCCAGGAAATCGGATTTCCATTGGTTATCCGCCCGTCATTCACACTCGGAGGAACTGGCGGAGGGTTTGTTCAAAAACCGGAGGATTTTGATGAGGCCTTGAATCGTGGGTTGCATGCCTCACCTATTCACGAAGTGCTGGTGGAGCAAAGCATTATGGGATGGAAAGAGTATGAGCTCGAATTACTGCGTGATGGAAAAGGGAATGTAATTATTATCTGTTCCATTGAGAATTTCGATCCAATGGGCATCCATACTGGCGACTCAATAACTGTGGCTCCTGCTATGACTCTGCCTGATACAGTTTACCAACACATGCGTGACCTGGCCATCAAAATGATGAACGGCATAGGCAAGTTTGCCGGTGGTTGTAATGTGCAGTTTGCCGTAAACCCGGATGACGATGCCATTGTTGGAATTGAAATTAATCCTCGTGTGTCCCGCTCGTCTGCATTGGCCTCCAAGGCAACCGGATATCCTATTGCCAAAATAGCTGCCAAGCTTGCTATCGGTTATTATCTTGACGAATTGCAAAATGCCATCACCGGAACCACCACCGCTTACTTTGAACCAGCTCTTGATTATGTAATCGTAAAAATCCCTCGCTGGAATTTTGACAAGTTTCACGGTGCCGATCGCAGGCTCGGACTTCAAATGAAGTCAGTTGGAGAAGTAATGGGTATTGGTCGCAATTTTCAGGAAGCTTTGCAGAAAGCCTGTCAATCATTGGAGATCAGGAGAAACGGTTTAGGTGCCGATGGAAAAGAATTACGTCACCAGGAAGAACTGATGCACAGTTTGGCGAATCCTACCTGGAACAGACTCTTTCACATACACGATGCTTTAAAAATTGGCGTTCCGCTGAGCACCATTCATAAGGTAACAAAAATCGATAAGTGGTTCCTCAAGCAAATTGAAGAACTCATCGAAATTGAAAATGAAATTGAGGAACTCGACATAAATAATATTTCTGCTGAGCTGTTGCGAAAGGCAAAGGAAAAAGGTTTTGCAGACCGGCAGATCGCTCACCTTCTGCATTGCTACGAAAGCGAAGTGCGCAAAAAACGGATTGACCTTGGCATTAAACGGGTATACAAACTAGTTGACACCTGTGCAGCAGAGTTTGAAGCCAGGACACCATACTACTACTCAACTTTCGATCAGGAAAACGAATCGATTGTTTCCAACAAAAAGAAAGTGGTGGTGTTGGGATCCGGCCCCAACCGAATTGGCCAGGGAATTGAATTCGATTATTCGTGCGTGCATGGAGTTTTAGCCGCTAAAGAGTGCGGCTATGAAACCATTATGGTGAACTGCAATCCTGAAACTGTATCTACAGATTTTGATATTGCCGACAAACTCTACTTTGAGCCTGTATTCTGGGAACACCTTATTGACATTATTGAACATGAAAAACCAGAAGGTGTTATTGTTCAACTTGGTGGGCAAACAGCATTGAAGCTTTCCGAAAAGCTGGAGAAATACGGAATTAAAATTATAGGAACTTCTTACAACTCTCTCGATCTGGCGGAAGACCGCGGTCGTTTTTCAACTTTACTTAAGGACCAAAACATTCCATATCCTGAGTTCGGTGTAGCCACAGACCCGGACGAGGCCATTGAAGTTTCCAAATACATAGGGTTCCCCTTGTTGGTTCGCCCGTCTTATGTTCTGGGTGGGCAGAGCATGAAAATTGTTATTAATGAGAAAGAACTCGAAAGCCACATCATTGATATTTGGAAACATTTGCCCGAAAACAAAGTTCTTCTTGATCATTTTCTTGACAACGCCATTGAAGCTGAGGCCGATGCTATTTGCGATGGAGAAGATGTTTACATCATTGGCGTGATGCAGCACATTGAACCAGCGGGCATCCATTCTGGCGATTCCTACGCGGTGTTGCCACCTTTCAACCTGGGTGATTTTGTTCTTAAACAGATTGAAACCTATACCATTAAAATTGCTCAGGCACTAAAAGTGAAAGGATTGATCAATATCCAATTTGCTATTAAGAAAGATAAGGTTTACGTGATTGAAGCTAATCCACGCGCCAGCCGCACGGTGCCTTTCATTTGTAAAGCCTACGATGAGCCTTATGTAAACTTCGCCACTAAAGTAATGCTGGGTGAAAACAAAGTGAAGGATTTCAACTTCTCACCTAAGAAAAAAGGATACGCCATTAAAGTGCCGGTATTCTCTTTCAGTAAATTCCCTGACGTGAATAAGGAACTTGGCCCGGAAATGAAAAGTACCGGTGAAGCCATCTACTTCATTGACGATCTTATGGACGATTATTTCCTGAATGTATACTCAGAAAGGAATTTGTATTTGAGCAGGTAGATTTCATAGTTACGTGTCCAATCTGGCTTGGCACAAACTCTTTGGGCAAGGAGATTCTAAATCCTGCCTTCCACTACTAATTTCATCGGGGGAATTTTGCGCGCTTATTTCAAAAAAGTTTTTTGAAAGCCTCATTCAAGTATTCCTTAAGAACCAACCCTAAAAGTCATTTATCCTCCCCTCAAAACCATTTGACGAACGTTAGGTACAGCAGGGCGTTTATCGAGAACAAACGATTTATTTTGCTTAAAACGAATAATTTTTATGTAATAGGTTGCTTTAAATTTTAACTTGCCGCCCCATAAAATAGCCTGAGGCTTAGAATTCAGGAATTTATTTTAACTAAACTTTTAAACATTCTCTCATGGAATTATTTCAAACGCTGGATTGGATTGTAATCACATTTTATTTCGGAGTAATAGCCGCCATTTCTATTTGGTCTATAAGGAAGAGTAAAGATGCACCAACCGATTATTTCTTAGCAAACCGGAATCTTGGCTGGTGGGTTATCGGATCTTCGATCCTGGCATCCAATGTCGGTTCAGAACATATTGTTGGCCTTGCCGGATCAGCCGGAGCATCAGGAACAGTTTTAGGCCACTATGAACTGCACTCTTGGATCGTGTTGATTTTAGGATGGTTGTTCGTTCCTTTTTACATGCGCAGCATGGTTTATACCATGCCCGAGTTTTTGGAAAGAAGGTTCAATGCAAAGGCCAGGAGATTACTATCTATAATCCAGTTATTAAGCTACGTTATTGCAAAAGCATCGGTAACAATTTTTGCAGGAGCCTTGGTGTTTAACCAAATACTAGGTGTAGAGTTCTGGACAGGCGCTATTATTCTTGTGGTGGTAACGGGTGTGTATACAATCTTCGGTGGCCTGCATGCGGTAATGTATACCGAAGCCATTCAGGCCTTTGTATTATTACTGGGCTCAGCCGTTCTCTTATTCGTTGGACTTGATAAAGTTGGTGGTTGGGGCGCTTTGATGAGCGCTGTTCCCGCTGAAAAATTGAATATGTTCAGGCCGCTCAGTGATCCTGAATTCCCATGGCTTGGAATTTTATTTGCATCGCCAATCGTTGGCATTTGGTATTGGTGTACCGATCAGCATATAGTGCAACGATGCCTGGCCGGCAAAAACGAAAAGGAAGCAAGGCGGGGAACGATCTTTGCCGCTTACCTAAAGTTACTTCCCTTCTTTATTTTCCTTATTCCCGGTTTGATTGCCTATGTTTTAAATTCCAGGGGAGAATTGATTTTGCCGATTAAAGATGGCGTAGCTGATTACAATGCAGCATTCCCTGCCATGGTAGAGCAAATTATGCCTATGGGCTTAAGAGGTTTACTAGCCGGAGGATTATTAGCTGCACTGATGGCTTCACTAGCATCAGTATATAATGCCTGCTCCACTTTGTTTACGATGGACATTTACCAGAAGATGAAACCCGAAGCAAGCGAAAAAGAGCTGGTAAGGGTTGGAAGGATAGCAACCGGTGTTGTTGTAATCCTGGGCATGATATGGATACCGATGATGGGCCGGATTTCCGGAACTCTATATACTTATTTGCAAAGTGTTCAGTCTTACCTGGCTCCACCAATTGCAGCAGTCTTCCTGCTTGGAGTTTTTTCAAAACGCCTTAATGCAAGAGGTGCGATGACAGCCATGACCGTTGGGTTTATTCTTGGTGCGTTAAGAATTATTCTAGAGCTGGGTCGTGATTCCCTTCCTAATCCAGGATTCTTGTACTCTTTTGCCACGATCAACTTTTTATATTTCTGCATCTTGTTGTTCTTGTTCAGCATTGCGGTAATGGTGATCGTCAGCTTAATGACCGACAAACCTTCTGAGGAGCAACTTACAGGTTTAACATATGCAACCACGGTTGCAGAAGACAAAGCTAAGTCACGGGCCAGTTGGAACTCAACAGATGTGTTTCTATCACTAGGGGTATTGGTTATTATTATTGCTGTATTTATGTACTTTTCCCCGCTTGGTGTTGGCGCATAAAAACTGAAACTTATATGAGAACCCCGGAGAGCCATCTTCGGGGTTTTTTATTTCATAAGAAACCCGGCACGATTGTTATTCCGGTTTGCAAACAATAAACCGGATCCTGCTAAGTTTTATAATAAATCCATTAACCCGTTTCAGGCAGGTAGCATCCAATTAGCACTTTCGGCCTTTATTTCCGAAATTTCAAAGTTTTGAGACCGTGAAGAAACTCCTAGCTATAGCGGCTTTACTCTTCTGCCTCTCGGCCACCGCCCAGAACAAATCGCCTGTGGCTATAAGCTTCCCCGACAGTGTGCGCATTGTATTAGAGAACACGAAGAATGTAGACGCTACCACGGTGGGGGCAGCCTTTGCAGGTGTGTGGAATAATATTGGGCTTGATTTGCAAACTAAAATCATACAACATTCCAAACAAATTCGAAAGAAAGGTTATCGTCTAAGGCCGGAAATAACCAACTACTTTGGCGCCATTGCCGATGCCATAAATTTAGAAGCTGCCGATCCTGAAAAGTTAAACGGATTTCTGAAAGTAACCGACCAAGTGATTGAGCTAGAGTCTCGCGACCAGGCTAATAAATTTTTTGTTGCCGCCCGCGAATTTTTTGAACACCACTCTCTGCATTACGATAAATCGTTCCGGCTTACTTCAAAAGATGACGATTTTTCTTTTGATTACATTTCTTTGGACGGGGTTGTTCCGATGACTAATTCAACGCCTGTTGATACGATCAGCGCCTGGCAACCTGACCCCGATACAACTTTTATTGATCCGGCATCATTTAATTCCTTACCCCCTCCGCCTACGACACCTCCGCCTGATCTAACCGGGCCAATTATCCGCTTTAAGCGAACATCCCTGGTATTTTCAACGCCTTACGACTCCGCTGTTTTGACTGAAGCAAAGGGAACTTACTCACTTCGCGATCGGATTTTTGTAGGTGAGAATGGCCGCTTCGATTGGTCGTCTGCGGGGTTGTCTAAAGATTCAGTGTATTTTGATTTTACTGCTCCTTATTTTTTTAATGTTACTAAACCTGAATTTAAAGCAGAACAGGGCAATATGTTTTATATCGGGCGAACACCTGGGAAAGTGACGGGTGTTTTTGAATTTAAAAGCGTTTCTCATAAAAATGAAAACGATGCCCAATGGCCCCGGTTTACATCGTTTGACAATAACATAGCCACAAAGGGGTTGCCTAATCCGAAGCTTACGTTCATCGGGGGGTTTTCCCTTCAAGGAAGAAAAGTATCGAGTGCTTCATTGAATGGCGGGCTTTCCAAATTAGAACTCGATGGCGAAGCAGGAAAACGTTTCGTTATTCAATCAAAAAGTTTTGACTTACAAGATTCAGCCATTGCCGCTAAAAAATCTATGGTTGTCATTTATCACGACAATGATTCACTCACTCACCCGGCTGTCGATTTTCAATTCAATATTGCCAAAGAAAATATTGTACTATCTAAAAGTAAAGCTTCACAGAAAGATGCTCCATTTGCTTCTTCCTTTTTTGATGTCGATTTCTCTTCCGATGTAGTGCTTTGGGATTTGAATTCGGATAGCTTGAATTTTTATACCTCTGGTGGCGTTAGCCAGTCACCAATGGTTATAGAGTCCGTTGACCATTTTGACTACGATGACTTTCACTTACTGGATGGAGTTGGGTTTACATTTCATCCGCTGATGCTGGCCGCAGGCTACGCGCAGCGATACGGCACCAATTCTTTTTATGTAGATGATGTGGCGCAACGATACCGAAAAGAAGTGCGTGAAGTGCGAAGAGCGATGGACTTTCTAAGCAAAAAAGGAATGTTGGATTACAACCCGGCCACCGGCAGCGTTGTTCTAAAAGAAAAAGCCAAACACATTGCCGATGCTTACACGAACCGAACGGATTATGACAACCTGAAAATCCATTCCATTATTCACGGGCCACCTAATTCAACGATCAATTTCAAACGTGGCGATATGACGGTGAGGGGAGTGGAGGAAGTTGATGTCAGCGACTCGTTAAATTTTCATATTGAGCCCGACAGTGGTGTAATTGTTATCCTAAGAAACAGGGATATCATATTCGATGGAAAAATTACCGCAGGTAATTTCGAAATCAGGGGCAAAAAATTCACGTTTAAGTACGACAGCTTTCTCATTAACCTTACCCGCATTGACTCCATCCGCTTTTATGTGGTTGAGAAAAATGCGAAGGGTCAAAAGGTGCGAAAACTGGTGCAAAATTCCCTGGTTGGAGCAGATTCTACCGCTGCCGCTGCCGGAGGAATCGATATGGAGGCAACTGCCAAAAAAAAATCAGGAACACTCTTTATTAACATTCCGGATAATAAATCGGGCAGGATGGACATTCCTAATTTTCCCAACCTGGATGCGAGCGGAGGAGGTGTTATATATTTCGACCGAAGGGAAGTTCTGAACGGAATCTATAGACGCTCCGTATTTTTTGTGGTACCCCCGTTTAAACTGGATAGTCTGAGCGATGCCGACCCGGCATCCATAAACTTTGACGGTACATTTGGCACCAATGGCATGTTCCCAAACTTTAAGGAGAAACTACATACCATGCCAGACAAGGCGATGGGGTTCAACCACGACACTCCAGCTTCAGGCTACCAACTTTATAAAGGCGATGGAAAATTCACCGGCATAATCAACCTCGACAACAAAGGTATTCGGGGCGATGGCCAAATAGATTATCTGGCCGCTTCAGTGAAATCAAACGATTTTATTTTCTATCCCGATTCCGTTACCACACACGGAACTATTGGGGAAATTAAAGAGCGACAGGTGGGGCCGGTTTGGTTTCCGCAGATGACGCTGCCTGAATTTAAATTAAAGTGGACACCGAAAATTGATCGCTTTGATTTGAAGAACGAGAAAGACCCTTTTAACTTTTACAACGGCACTGCCCAATTGAACGGGCGGCTTACAGTAAGTAAAAAAGGAGTGAGTGGCGGTGGAAGGTTAAGCACAAGAGGCTCCGATATACTTTCCAACGATATGTCTTTTGCCGCTAAGGATTTTTATGCCCACAATGCCCGCTTCCAGGTGAAAACTGAAAACGCCACCAAACCTGCTTTGGCCGGCCGCGATGTTAGCGTTCACTTTTTTCTGGATCAGAACTACGCGGAGATAAAGCCAGAAGTACAGGGAGTGGCAGCCATTAATTTTCCGTACGCACAATTTCGCACATCCATCCCAACGGCCCGGTGGGATCTAAATACCCAGCAAATATTAATGACAAAGGGCCCCGAAGTGCCAATAGAGGATTCTTATTTCTACACCACTCGCGAAGATTTGGATTCCCTTAGGTTTAATGCTACCCAGGCCAGCTACGACATTAAAACACAACAACTGAAAGTAAGCGGTATTCCATACATCATAGTTGCCGATGCCAAGATTACACCTGAAAACAATGAGGTATTGATTTTAGAGAACGCAAAAATCGGCCAGCTCACCAATACCGTTATTGTGCTCGATACTCTCAATGGCTACCATAGGTTGACACAAGGCGTGGTGGATATTATTTCACGGACAGAATTTTCCGGATATGCCACCTACCAATACGTAAACGCGTTGAGCGATACTTTCAACATTAAAATGAGCGACTTTAAACTGGAGGCCTTAGTGCCTGAAGAAACCCAGAAAAAACGTAAGACGGTAGCGGCCACCCAACAAACTGTAGCTCGCGGATCGGTGACTGAGGACGATAAGATGGTGCTTGCCCCTAGGTTGTTTTATAAGGGCGATATGGTTATGTACGCCACCAAACCAGCGCTTCAATTAAAAGGCTATACTAAACTTGATCTTAGAAAATTAAAAAACTATAAAACCTGGCTGGTGTACGAACAAAGTGGCGATGAAAAAGAAATTTTTATTGATTTTGATAAAGCCGTTACCGAAGAAGGGCGCAGGGCTGATGCCGGCCTTCATTTCACCAGCGATAATAAACTCTACATTTCGTTCGTAACGGATAAGCGGAACGATGATGATGAGGATTTCTTCCTGCCCAGCGGATATCTTTTCTACGATACAGCCGGAAGCGAATTTAAAATCGAAGACCGGGCTAAAGCCAGTGGGGAAAAACTATCTGGAAAAGTGCTGGCGTATAACGATGAGAAAGAAGAAGTTCGTTTTGAAGGGCCGGTATCCTTTTTTAAACCACTCCCTGATTTCACTGTAACTGCTTCCGTGATCGGTTCAGGAAACATTGAAACCAACGATATCAAAATGAATTCGCTGGTGATCGCTGACATGAAAGTGCCCGACCAGGTATTTCAAATAATGGGGCAGACGATTGCTGGAATCGTTAAAAATGAAACTGTAGAAGAAGGTGCAGGCGACCACACCGAATTGCTTTATAAGGTAGCCAATGTGGTGGGGGAAAAAGTGGCGAAAGAATATGAAAGCCGGTCGCTTCAAAATTATTTTCCGCTGGCCAACGTGCCCGGCTTAGCCAAGCCAATGGTGTTTTCAAATGTTGAATTAAAATTTTCGCAAAAGTATTCTGCATTCTACAGCGTAGGAAAGCTGGGCTTGAGCAACCTAAACCGGACTGATATTAACGGTGCCTTTGAAGGCTTTATGGAAGCGAAAAGAACTGAGGACGGCAGCCCCGTTTTTCATGTGTTTATAAAAGCATCGCCTGAGGCATGGTATTATTTTGGGTATGAAGACCAACGGTTGATGATTCATTCTTCCAACCCGGCTTTGAACGATTTGATGAATAAAAAAACCAACGCGGCCAAAGCCAAAGTAGGAGAACTAGTTTACATACCCGGCAGCGATGAAGAGACCCTCGCCTTTATAAACCGCTTTCGCAAAAATTATTTAGATATCGAAAGCCCCTATGATCTCTCCACACCATTGCCTGAAGAAGAGGAGAAGAAGGAAGAAGAAACTAAAGAGGATAAAGGAAAAGAGGGAGAAAAAAAGAAAGAGGGAGATGGCTTTTGAGTAAGTGTTACGCTGCAACGGCTTAAAAA
>Ga0315912_10002589_pt1 | contig 18955 bp, 17 predicted proteins | sample VfabasoilMG_FD_204469 | JGI IMG/M metagenome (GOLD analysis project Ga0315912, IMG submission 204469) | Garden soil microbial communities collected in Santa Monica, California, United States - V. faba soil | ecosystem: Environmental > Terrestrial > Soil > Garden | place: USA: California...
TTCGACCCCGACCCTCACCTTCACCAGGACCCCCACGCCCACTCCCACGCCCTATCTGACACTGGCCAAGACGGCCTCCCAATCCACCGCCAAACCCTTGGAGATCCTCACCTACACCCTGACCTTCTCGAACCTGGGCGCCGGGACAGTGACCAACCTGGTCCTGACGGACGCCCTACCGCCGGTGACCCAGATGACCTATGTGGCCAATTCGGCCTCGGATGGCGGTGTCCACGACCCTGTCGCCAATACCTTGACCTGGACCATCCCCTCCTTGAGCGTGGGGGAGGTCCGACAGGTGACCTACCAGGTCGAAGTGGCCTTCCTGGCCGCGAGCCGAACCCTCCATCAGCTGGTCAACACCGCGGTCTTGGCCTTCCCGGGCGGGTCCGTTGGGACCACCCATACGGTGGATGTGACGGCCTCCCATGTCATCCAATTGAGCATCTACAACGGAGCGGGAGAGGCAGTGAAGTCCGTTGTCCTCTTCCAGTTCAACGAGGCGGTGCCCAGCTTCGATATCCTTGGCTCGCCGATCCTCAGCGATTCCGAAGCGGCCACCTTCGCCTATAACGGGACGGTCTTGGGGGAGTGGGACGCCACCAATAGGGAAGGGGGTAAGGTGACCAATGGGGTCTATTTGGTCAAACTGCAGAGCACCGATCCCTACGGCGTCGTCACTACGGTCACGAAAGAACTCACCGTCTCCATCACGCGAAGCACGCTCGACGTCGCCATCTACAATGAGGCGGGAGAGGTGGTGAGGAGTTTCACGCAGCAGGAGATCATCGACATGGTGGCGGGATCGGGCGGGACGCTCTTGCCGGACGATTACGAGGTCGGGAAAGCCTCCCTGTTGGGGGATGTCTTCGTCCTGTCGGGTTCCGGACCTTCGGGGATGGGCTCTTCCATGAGCATCCTCTTGGGATCCGGGCGTGGTTTGGCCTGGGACGGTCGTGGGGACAACGGCTCCTTGGTCACCTCGGGCAAGTATTTCGTGGCGCTTCGGTCCTCCGTGCCGGGGGAATATGTCCAGGAGATGATCCTCAATGTCACGGTCCGCAACGATGGTGTGAACGATATCCTGGGGGTCGTGGTGTCGCCCAACCCCATCCGCTTGGACCAGGCCCAGCAGATCAACTTCCAAGTGATGACCCTTTCCGGTCGGGTCCAGAAGGTGTCGATCAAGGTCTACACGATGGCCGGGGAATTGGTGAGGCCGCCCCTGGAAAGCCTGCCGACCAGCCCCACGACCGTGACCTGGGACCTTTCCAACGTCCGGATCGCCACTGGGACCTACTTAGGGGTGGTGGAAATGATGGGTCCTGGGACCTTCCTGGGACGTAAGGTCGTCAAGTTCCAGATCCTCCACTGAGGATGGACCGCGAGGGAAAACCCTCGCAGATCGCATGACCTTGTCTTATCCTCGGACCCACGTCGATAGGGAGGCGGGGTTTGGGCGAAAGGACCATCAAAAAAGGGCCGGGCTATTGGGCCCTGATGACCGCGTTCCTCTTGGGTTCCATCAACGGCATCCTGGGGCTCCATCTGGTCGAAGAGGGTCCCGGCGGCGCTCCGGGGATCCGCCGCGACAGGTCCTTCCGGCATCTGGCCCGGCTTTTCCTGATGGGATCTCTTGTGGCGTTATCCGTCGGGGTCTGTGAGGCGATCCTGGTTTGGGTCCCCCGGGCGTCGGGATATTCCATCCTCTTATCTTTCCTCGCGCTTCCTTCCTTGTATCTGTTCCTGGAGGTCCTTTGGCCAGGGGCCTTCGGTAGGGTCCTTGGGATCCGCCGGTCCTTCCTCTGTCCCCAGTGCTATCAACGGCAGGATTTCAGGTTCCAACCTGTCTCGTTCCAGTTCGGCTCCTGGGTCACCTTCCTCTGTCCCTATTGCTCTTGCTTGGTGGACGCTTGGGGTGGACAGGTCCTTTATCCATCGTCCCTGACGGCGGCCAAGATCCTCGAGAGCTCGTGGCGGACCGCGCTCCCTTCCTTGGCGGCGCTGGTCCTCGGGGCGTCCTTCGTGGTTTGGTTGTCGGGATGGGTATAAAGAGAACGATGTTGACGACCCCTGGGTCGCATGCTTAAATACAGCGTTTCCAACCAAAAAAATCCGGGAGTAGAACGTGCGAAACGCTTCCAGGTGGCCGTTGGCATCGTTTTTCGTGGGTGACGGAGGGTCCCGATGATCCATCACTTCCCCGAGACCATTTCCTCCTACGGACCCGGCCTGGATTACATGTTCAACCTGATCCTTTGGATCACCGGGTTCTTCTTCGTCGGCATGGAAGGTTATCTTCTATATCTAGTGGCGCGTTACGCTTTCCGGAAGGGACAAAAGGCCGAATACGAGCACGGGACCAAGGCCCAGATCATCTGGCTCCTGGTCTTCGCCGTGGTCATCCTGGTGATCGACCTGATGATCGACATCAAGGGGGCCCCGACCTGGCACAACGTCAAGGAACACATGCCGGCCACGGACATGACCATCAAGGTCTCGGCCAAGCAGTTCGACTGGACCTTCATTTACCCCGGCAAGGATGGGGCTTTCGATACGGCGGATGACGTCTCCTCCTATCGGGAACTCCATGTCCCGGTCGGCAAGAAGGTCAAGGTCATCCTGACCTCCAAGGACGTGTTGCATTCCTTCTTCCTCCCGGAAGTCCGCTTGAAGCAGGACGTCCTTCCAGGCCGTGAGATCCCGCAATGGTTCGACACCAACAAAGCAGGCGATTTCCACCTGGTCTGTTCGGAGCTTTGCGGTTTCGGCCATACCCGCATGATGGGGGCCTTGAAGGTGCACGAAGAGAAGGATTACCAGACCTGGTTGGCCCAGCTGACCAAGGAACAGCATGAGGGAGGGGCGCAATGAGCGACCACGGCCACAAAGAGAGTTTCATCAGCCATTACATCTTCTCCACCGACCACAAGATGATCGGGAAGCAGTTCCTCTTGTTGGCCATCGTCATGGCCCTTTTCGGGGGTTTCATGGCCTATTTGATCCGCTGGCAGGTGGCTTTTCCGAACACGCCTGCGCCGTTCTTTGGCCTGGTCAGTCCGGACAAATTCAACGCCATCATCACCATGCACGGCACCATCATGATCTTCTTCGTGGGGATGCCCCTCTTGTCGGCCTTCCCCTCCAATTTCCTGGTGCCCTTGATGGTCGGGGCCAGGGACATGGCTTTCCCGAAGTTGAACATGGCCTCCTTCTGGATCAATTTCGTCGGGGCCGCTGCCCTCATCGCTTCCTTGCTCGTGCCGGCCGGGCCCTTCGCGGCCGGTTGGACCGGTTACGCGCCCCTGTCCGCCAGCCCGGAATATAGCGGGGTGAAGTGGGGAGCCGTGCTTTGGGTGGTGGCCCTTTCCGGCGCCTTCATTTCCTCGACCCTGGGTGGGCTCAACTATCTCGTGACCGCCATCACCATGAAGGCCCCCGGCATGACCTATTTCAAGCTGCCGATGACGGCCTGGATGCTCCTGGCCTCCGCGCTGACCTTCTTCCTTTCCGTGGGACCGGTCATGGCCGGCGCCTTCATGCTCCTGATGGACAACCTCTTCCACACGGGTTTCTTCCTGCCGGCCAAGGGCGGGGAGCCCCTGCTCTGGCAGCATCTTTTCTGGTTCTTCGGGCATCCGGAAGTGTACGTTCTCTTCTTCCCGGCGCTCGGGTTCTGCCTGGACATCCTGGCGACCTTCAGCCGCAAGCCGGTCTTCGGCTATAAGATGATCGTGGCCTCCACCGGGAGCGCCATCGCGCTCAGCTTCATCGTCTGGGCCCACCATATGTTCGTCTCGGGCATCGACCCGCGCTTGGCCACGCCCTTCTCGATCACGACCATCCTCATCTCCATCCCCTTCGCGCTCATCATCTTCTGTATGTACGCCACCATCCGGAAGGGGATCGTCAGCTTGGAAGTGCCCATGCTCTGGGCGCTGGGGTTCCTGGCCACCTTCCTCATCGGCGGCTTGACCGGCATCTTCCTGGGGGCCGCGGCCGTGGACATCTACCTGCACGGCACCTACTTCGTGGTGGCCCACTTCCATTACACCATGTTCCCCTCCATCTTCTTCGGCGGCTTCGGGGCGGTCTATTATTGGTTCCCCAAGATCTTCGGGCGCATGTTGAACAAGAAACTGGGGATCCTTCACTTCACCCTGACCTTCATCTTCTTCAACGGGACCTTCTGGCCCTTGTTCTTCGTCGGTATCGGGGGAATGATCCGCCGCATCGCCGATCCCTCGGCTTATCCGCAGTTCGCGCAGTTCGCCGGGACCAACGCCCTGGCCACTGTTTCGGCGGTCTGCCTCATCGCCACCCAGATGATCTTCCTCTGGAACTTCGCCCTGAGCGTGTTCAAGGGCAAGAAGGCGGAGATGAACCCCTACAACGCTTGCAGTCTGGAATGGCAGGCTCCGTCGCCCCCGCCCCACGGCAACTGGGGTGAGAATCTCCCGACGGTCGTTTCGGGTCCCTATGAATTCAGCAAGCCGGGGGAAGCCAACGATTGGATCCCTCAGGCCAAGAAGGTCTGACGCGCGGATCGCCTGACGACGCGGCAAAGTCCATCAAGGAGGCTTTTTTCATGAGCCATAGCGAAGAGGTCTATTATTCGGGTCCGGTGGGTCTCACCCCCGGTCGCTTGGGCCTGTGGGCGTTGATCGCCTCTGAGATCGTCCTTTTCGCGGGCCTTTTGGGTTCCTATCTCCTCCTGAAGACCGTCCGTCCGGATTGGGTGACGCAGGCTGCCCACCTGAACATCTGGGCCGGGGCCCTCAACTCGCTCATCCTTCTCTCCAGCAACTTCTTCATGATGAAGGCTTCCACCGCCGCGGAGGAGAGCCGCAACGAGGACACCAAGAGGTTCTTGGCCCTCACGATCCTCTTGGGGTTGGCCTTCCTTGGGGTCAAGGCTTTCGAATATTCCGCCGAGTTCCACCATGGCTTCTTCCCCTCGACCAGCAGCTTCTGGTCCTTCTACTTCCTCCTGACCGGCGTCCACGGATTGCACATCATCGGCGGCCTCGTGGCCATCAGCCTGCTCCTGTTCAAGGCCCTCTCCAACACCTTGGAGCCGATGAAGGGAAGGGTCTTCCTCACGGGGCTCTACTGGTCCTTCGTGGAGTTGGTCTGGATCTTCCTCTTCCCGTTGCTTTACTTAATGAAATAGGAGGCGAACCATGCAAGCCAAAGCCGGATCCTCGAACCACACAATGATCTACGGACTCTTGGTCGTCCTGGCCATCGTTACGGTGGCATTGCCGTTCCTCCACTTGGACAAGATCGCCCATAACGTCGCGCTCTTCTCCGTGGCCGCCTTCATGGCGGCCCTGGTGGGTCTGCAGTACATGAACCTGAAGATGGAGGGCCCCCTGGTCCTTTGGTTGGTGGGGATCCCCTTCGTTCTTTTCGCGGTCCTGGTCGTGATCCTGATCCCGGAATTCGTCTGGCATCATACGATCCTGACGCCCTCCACCGCGCCGCCCACCGGGCATTGAGGCGATAGCCGTGGCGAAAAAGGCGACCCCATCCGTCCCCGCGGGGCGTCTTCAACCAGCGAAACTCGGCATCCTTCTCTTCATCGCCGTCGAGATCATGTTCTTCGCTGGCCTTATCAGCGCCTTCCTCGTTTTCCGCGTCGGGGCCGAACAATGGCCGCCAGCGGGACAGCCTCGCCTTCCCATCGAGATGACCGCTATCAACACTTTCCTTTTGCTCATCAGTGGCGTCACGGTCCATTTGGCCTATCGCGCGCTCCTGGCTTCCAAACAAAGGGCTTTCCTGGGGCTCTTGGCGGCCACGGGTGTCCTGGGCGCGACCTTCCTCATCATCCAGGGAAAGGAATGGTTGCAGCTGGTGGGTTTTGGGCTCTCCGTTACCAACAACATCTTCGGAGGGTTCTTCTACGCGTTGGTCGGGATGCACGGATTGCATGTGGTGGGGGGGCTGGGAGCCCTCTTGTGGGTGATCTTCCGGGCCTTTGGGAAGGCCTATAGCGCCAAGGATGCCTTGGGAGTGGATGTCTGCCGGACCTATTGGACCTTCGTGGTGGGCCTCTGGCCCTTGCTTTTCGCGCTCATCTATTTTTGAATAGGCGGGTCATGGAATTTTCCCGCTCCCTCAGCCGACTCTTCGCTTCCGCCATTGTCCTCTTACCCGCTTTGGTCCAGGCTTGCCCCGTTTGTTTCGCTGGAAGTCCCTATGGCAAGGGCTTGATCTGGGCCACTCTCTTCCTCCTGCCGCTCCCTTTCCTCATCGCGGGTTACATCGCTTATAGGGTCATCCGCGACTCCAAGGCTGATTCCTAAGCCACTTCTTCTCAAAAACGAGACAGATATCTGTGATCAAGAGGTTGAGTCCGCGACGGGGAGGAGTTAATCATGAACAAAACATTTTTATTTTTTAGCATTGTCTTAATGTTAATTTTTCCTGAAACCTTGGTTGCCCAATCCGAAAAGATTGAAAAGTCCTTAAAACTCGCTGGTGCCGAACTGAAATTCAGCGGGGAGTTGAATATCTATGGGCATAAGCTTTGGCCAAAACACGCTAGTGGTTTCACCCCGGAAGATCCGGACGATAAGGCTTATGCGCTTCAAGACTCTCTGGGTTTTACCCAGCAACATGTGGAACTTTCAGATTCTCCCGACGGCCGTTGGACCGTCATTACTTTGTATGTGGATCAGAAGGGCCATGATTACTGGCTTTATGATCACGAGACCAAGGCCAAGCCTGTCTATTTCGAGGTCGAATTAGGAAATCGCTTTAGTTCTGTTCATTGGCACGGAAGCCGTCTTTTCAGGGTCCAGAAGGACTGCAGCATGCTTTGTAGCTCGAACCAGTTTTTTGACCCGAAGGATTTAAAACACCCTTCTTTACCTATTGGTGATTTCATAACCTATAACCCTGAAAAAAACCTTTATGTCTCGGTCTACGGTGACGGCCTTGAAGTAGGTCGTCCTACAGGGAATAAAAAACCGCAACGGCTCTGCATCGGCAAAGGGTTCGATTACAACTATATGGGAAGTCAACAAGACGAAAATAACGTAAAAGACAGGGAATTGACGACGGTATTCAAGGGTGGAAATATGATTGTTGATTATCAAACCGAAGGTGGAAAAAGGGTCCACAAGGAATTCTTGCTGAAGTTCTGAGCGTGTCCGCCATGGGAAGCCATTCCTTCCCGAGAAGATTTAATTGAGGGAATGACCACTTTGGAAGTTTGGAAGGAAGCTGAGGCGGTGGGGGAGACTACTTCTTCTTCTGGAAGAGGGAAGCCACCGCGTCGGCCATCTTGGCGGGGACCTCAAGCTTGCGCTGATCGTCGGGGCCGGTGAAGGGTGTGTCGAACAGCGGGATCACCTTGGAGACGCCCTCTTCCTTCAACCAGTGGATGTCCGGGGCCATGGCGCCCACGATGGCCACGCAGGGGATGGCGAGTTTCTTGGCGAGCCTGGCCACGGAAACAGGGGCTTTCCCGTCCCGGCTGGAGTGGTCCAACTTTCCCTCACCGGTGATGACCAGGTCGCAGCCGGTCATCTGTTCCTCGAGCTTCAAGGCGTTGGAAACGAAGTCGAAACCGCTTTCCAGCTTGGCACCCAAGGCCAGCAAGGCCATGCCCAGACCGCCCGCGGCACCAGCGCCTGGCTGGTTCTTCAGGAGCACGATCCCCGAAGCTTTGGAAAGTACCGCCTCGAACTGTTCCATGCCCTTCTCGAGTTCGTCCACCATGGCAGGGTTGGCGCCCTTCTGGGGCCCGTAACGCCTGGCCGCCCCGTATTCCCCGAGCAGGGGAGCGTTCACATCCACCAAGCCGGTGATCGTGACCCCCTTGAGGAACTGTTTCGCGGGTTCCAGGTCGATGCCGAGGATCCAGGAAAGGTGCTTGCCGGACATCCCGTTCGGGGGCAATTGGGTCTTCGATTTGAAGGTGGCGCCGATGGCCTGTAGGAACCCGAGCCCGCCGTCCACCGTGGCACTGCCCCCGAGCGCGATCTTCAGGTGTTTCGAGTTATGGCGCTTGACGGCCTCCACGACGATCTCCCCGGTCCCGTAACTGCTGGTCTCCAGGGGGTTATATTCCTCAGGGGCGAGACGGAGTAGGCCCGAGGCCTGGGCCATCTCGATGATGGCCGTCTCTTTGTCAGGGAGCTGGGAGAGACCGTATTGGACCTGCTTGAAGCGCATGAGGGGGTCATTGACCGTGGTGTTGATGGTCTTGCCCTTGAGGATGTAAATGATGGAAAGAAGGGTCCCCTCGCCGCCATCGGCGACGGGGCAGAGGCGAAGCTGGGCCTGGGGAGCGTGCTTTTGGGTGAAGTTACGGAGGAGGACGGAGATCTCCTGCGCCGTGGAGACTCCCTTGAACTTGTCCGGCGCGATGAGGATCTTCATGGTCACCCGTCATCCAGATGGTTTGTTTTTGAAGGTCCCGGGACTAAACTAGGGGCCACCCGAGGCTTATTTTAGGGGGGAAAAATGGCTCCGCAAGACCAATTCATCACCTCTTTACAGAAGGATTCCCTGACTTTCCCCCCCCTTCCCGAGTTGGCCAAGGGGGCCCACATCCCCTCCTTCGACGCTTATCAACGCATGTATGACCGTTCCCTCAAGGAATCCCACTCCTTTTGGCTGGAAGCTGCCACGAAAGAGCTCCGGTGGGCGAAGGCACCCAAGAAGACCCTGGAGCACACCTGGGATACCCGCAAGCGCGTCATCCAACACACTTGGTTCGCTGACGGGGAATTGAACGTGTCGGTCAATTGCCTGGACCGCCATCTCGAAGGTCCCCTCAAGGACGCGGTCGCCATCCTTTGGCAGGGAGAGAAGGACGAGGAAGTCCGTCAACTCACTTATGCCGACCTGCACGCCATGACCTGCCGACTGACCAACGTGCTTTCGGCCAAGGGCGTGAAGAAGGGCGATCGTGTCTGTATCTATATGCCCATGGTCCCGGAGGCAGCGGCGGCGCTCTTGGCCTGCGCGAGGATCGGGGCCATCCACTCGGTGGTCTTCGGGGGGTTCAGCGCCGAATCCTTGAAGAACCGCATCCAAGACTCCCAAAATTCGATGGTACTCACGGCCGATGTGGGTTTAAGGGCCGGGAAGACCATCCCCTTGAAGGCCATCATGGACGAGGCCTTGAAGGATTGCCCCTCCGTGAAGAACGTCTTGGTGCTGAAAAGGGGTGATGGGAAGGTCCCGATGCTGGCCGGCCGTGACGCTTGGTGGCATGAGGAAGTGGACAAAGCTTCACCCGCCCACGAGGCCAAGCCCATGGGCGCCGAGGACCCCCTCTTCATCCTCTATACCTCCGGTTCCACCGGAAAACCCAAGGGGGTGCTCCACACCTCGGCGGGGTACCTGCTCCACGCGGCCATGACCCATAAGTATGTCTTCGACTACCGCCCTGGTGAGGTCTATTGGTGCACGGCCGACATCGGATGGGTGACGGGGCATAGCTATATCGTTTACGGGCCCTTGGCCAACGGGGCTACGACCTTGATGTTCGAGGGGGTCCCGAACTTTCCCGACCCTGGTCGCTTCTGGCAAGTGGTGGCCAAACACAAAGTGAACATCTTCTATACGGCTCCCACCGCTATCCGGGCCCTCATGAGGGAAGGGGAGGGTTGGCCGGCCAAGCACGAGCTTTCCTCCCTGCGTGTCCTAGGGTCGGTGGGGGAGCCCATCAATCCCGAGGCCTGGCTCTGGTACCACAAGAACATCGGGAAGGGTCATTGTCCTATCGTCGACACCTGGTGGCAGACGGAGACGGGTGGCATCCTCATCTCGGCCCTCCCTGGCGCCCATACCTTGAAACCAGGGAGCGCCTCCCGTCCCTTCTTCGGGGTGGACCCGGTGGTACTGAGGGACGACGGGAGCGAGTGTGGCCCGAACGAGGGGGGCAAGCTTTGCATCCGCAAGCCCTGGCCCGGCATGATGCGAAGCACCTGGGGGGACCACGACCGCTTCATCAATACCTACTTTTCCACCTTCAACGACCTCTATTTCACCGGCGACGGTTGTCGGGTGGACCAGGACGGGGACTATTGGCTCTTGGGCCGGGTGGATGACGTGGTGAACATCTCGGGTCACCGTATCGGGACCGCCGAGGTGGAGAGCGCCCTTGTCTCTTACGCGAAGGTCTCGGAAGCCGCGGTGGTGGGGTTCCCCCACGACATCAAGGGCCAGGCCCTCTACGCTTATGTCACCTTGAAAGAAGGCAATGTCCCCTCCGACGACGTCAAGAAGGAGCTCGTCGCCCACGTGCGCAAGGAGATCGGCCCCATCGCCCAGCCCGACAAGATCCAGTTCGCGGAAGGCCTGCCCAAGACAAGGTCGGGCAAGATCATGCGCAGGATCCTCCGCAAGATCGCCGAGAACGACACCTCCAACCTGGGCGACACCTCCACTTTGGCGGATCCCTCGGTCGTGGAGAAGCTGGTCCAAGGGAAGCAATAGAGGCGTCCGTTCCTGAAAGGCGGTCCTATGCGTTGGAAAGGTCTTTGGTTCCTGGGTCTCTTGGCCTTCGTTCTTCCCCACGGGAAAGCCCTTGGGGAGGCCAACGGCCTCAAACGGACGGTCGTGAAGATCTTCACGGTCACCAACCGGCCCAACTATTACCAGCCCTGGGAAAGGGGCTACCAGTACAACTCCAGCGGCTCGGGTTGCATCCTGCCGGGCAAGCTCATCCTCACCAACGCCCATGTGGTCTCCGACCAGGCCTTCCTGCAGGTCATGAAGGCGGGGGACACCAAGAAATATACCGCCAAGCTCGCCTATGTGGACCACGATCGGGAGGTGGCCCTTTTAAGGGTGGCCGAGGAGGGTTTCTTCGAGGGGACGGTCCCGGTCGAGTTCGGGCCGACGCCCGCGCAAAGGGACAAGGTGGCGGTCTACGGGTTCCCGGTCGGGGGCGATGAACTTTCCATCACCGAAGGCGTGGTCTCGAGGGTCGAGGTGCAGGTCTATTCCCATTCCCAAAGGGCTTTCCTGACCCTCCAGACCGACGCCGCCATCAACCCCGGCAACAGCGGGGGGCCGGCCTTCCAGGGCGGGAAGATGATGGGCATCGCGTTCCAGGCCTATTCCGGGGGTGGGGTCCAGAACACGGGTTATATCGTCCCCGTGGAGATCATCCAGGGTTCCTTGAAGGATTGGCGGGAGGGGGTCCTGGAGGCTCCCCCGAACCTGGGCATCCATTGGCAGAAGATGGAGAGCCCCTCTTTGAGGGCCTACTATGGGATGAAAAAGGCCCAGTCCGGGGTGCTGGTGACGAAGGTCGTGTTCGGTTCCCCTGCTTGGGGGAACCTCAAGGCCGAGGATGTCCTCCTCTCCCTCCAAGGCCAAAGGATCGCGGACAACGGGACGGTCCTTTTCCGGAACGATGAGCGTGTCCTGTTCAGTTATGTGATGGGTCAATGTCGTTCGGGCCAGAAGGTCGAAGCTGAGGTCCTTCGGGAAGGCAAGCCGAGGTCGATCACCCTGACCCTTCGACCCTATGAACCCCTGGTGCCGGGCCCGGAGTACGACGTTCGACCCACTTATTTCATCGCGGGGGGCTTGGTCTTCATGCCCTTGTCCTTCAATTACCTCTCCCTTTTCAAGAACAACACGGCGCCTGTGGAGCTCCAGGACTATTACGAGAATGGGACGCCTTCCGAAACGCGCCGGAAGGTCGTTTTTGTCAACGAGGTCCTCCCCCACGAGATCAACGTGGGATACCACGAACTCAAACAATCGGTGGTGGCCAAGATCAATGGGAAGGATATCTCGAGGATGGAGGACGTCCTGGAGGCCTTCCGGAACCCCTCGGGGAAGTACCACGTGGTGCAGTTGGAGAAATCCCCGGAAGGGGAGGACTCCTTCGGGAACAGGATCGTCCTAGAGGCCAAGGGGTTCGAGGAGGCCTCTCAGGCGATCCTCAAGGCTTTTGGGATCTCTGAGGACAGGTCCGAGGACCTGATGGAAGGGGACGGCAAGAAGGACGGGGAATAAGGCAGGACGGCGATTTTTCCCCATGAAAATGAAGGGTTTTTCATGGAACCTCCCAGCTTGGCCGTTCGTCCAATAAGTAGATGGGTAGGACCTTTCTTTTTGATGGGTGTTTTCCGTGAAAAACCAGGAGGGGAACATGAGGAGATCATTCGCTTTATTGATGGCTTTGGGCTTGAGCCAGGCCTGGCCGGCCTTTGCCCAGGCCGACCGATCCGAGGACAGGCATAACAGGCGGGAAAACAGGGAAACCAGGTCCTCGGACAGGGAGAACGGGCGGGAGAACGCCTTCTCGAACCGCTCCGACCGGGACAGGGAAAGGGCCGAGACGCGTGGCAGGGATGAGGATGAGCGTCCTTCGCGGAACAGGGATCGGTCCCGCGAGGAAGGGAATAGGGGTCAGGACCAAACGACCCAACCTTCCGGGAACGAGGCCAGGCAGGAGCGTTCGAACCGTTCCTCGAACGTGCGCAATGCCCGTAGGGAAGCCGCCCAAACGACCGCTCAGGAAGGGTCCGGGGACCGCGGGGAGAACTCCCGTGTCCGTTCTTTCGACCGTGATGACCGTCGGAACGAGGGGAACAACGACCGGTCCAATTTCCGTCAGGCTGCCGGGCGGGATGGGAACGACCGTGGCGTGTCCGATCGCTCGAACACGACGAACCAGGTCCGCCGGTCCTATCAATGGCGTGACAGGAACGAGGAGACCCGGGCCAGGGAGAGGGGTTGGGACAGGCCCGTCCGCTTGACCGAAAGCGCACGCCAGAGGGGGGTCCGGGAATTGCCCCAAAGGGTGGTGAACCGGAACGACTATGTCCGGACGACCCGGGAACGGTCCGTTATCCAACGTCCGGACCGGGACTGGGAGGGCCGCTCCATCTCCGCCCGCGCCATCAACCGCGGGGATGATCGCGTGGTGGTCAGCCATATGAGCCGGATCTCGGTCAATACCACCGTTATCAACAATATCAACCTCTACAACACTCGCGAGACCAGGGTCGGTCATTACTACTGGCACTACGACAACGGGAACCGCTATTGCCATTACCGGGACCGTTGGGGGTACCGTTGGTTCGGGTGGTACGTGGGTTCCTCTTACTTCTGGACCCGTTACCATAGCGGCCGGTTCTGGTGGTACGACTCGTCCTTCGACCGGTGGTGCTATTGGAACGGTGGCCGCTGGTGGTGGCAGGATCCCTATCGGGTCAACGTGGTCTATGTCTACGACAACACCCGCTATATCCAGGCCGTCTCCGATGATGAGCTGGAAGTGGGGCTGCCCGAGGACGCGGACGACGATAACTTCACCGAGGGCAAGACCAACGTGAGGGTCTACCGTAGCAAGGACGAGACCCGCATGGTCAAGGTGATCGGCCGGGACCAAGAGGCCCTCCTGTATGACACCGATGGGAGCGAATCCTTCAAACCCGTCTACCTGGGCAACCGGGTCAAGGAGGTCCGCTTCTCCAACCGGAACAGCGACCGCCCCTTGCAGGTGATGGTGGTCTTCAAGGATGATTCCTTCGAGTTGTTCGATTCCCGGGGGAAGTCCCTGGGCGACCGCGAATTCTAAGGGAGGCTCCATGGACTTTCGGGCTTTCGAGGCTTGGCTAGGGAGATTGGCCCCGGCCGACATGAAGTACCTGGAGCAGGACAAGGATTGGAAGAAAGCCCACGAGTCGGCCCAGAAGTCAGGCGTCCTGCCGAAGGGGTTCGTGGAAAGGACCATGCAGCTTTTGGAAGGCGGTTCTGAAAGCGAGACCTAAGGTCGGGTCGATACGGCGGTGAAAAGGGTGGTCCGCGGAAGCGGGCCACCCTTTTTTGTCTGGGGAACTTCGACGGGAAAAAGATGGGGAAAAGGCACCTTTTCCCTAGTGTTTACAAGTGGAAGGGTCGGGGTCCCATCGCTCCTTCGTATAATGAAGGCGGTAAATGGGAGGTGCCTATGGTCTCCATTACGCAGGAGCAGGTCGACGCTACCCTCCGGTCTTTTTCTTCGACCCCCGGTGCCGTCGCCGATAACGCCTTCGCCCTTCTTTACCTCGAGCAGGAGTTCAAGGTCCCCCGAGAGACCGCGCCGCGTCAGGTGGCCTGGGGTCGTAACGAACTTGGGGTGGATGCCTTCCACCTCGATCCTCAGCTGAAGAACCTCTATCTCTTCCAGTTCAAGTGGTCCAAGGCCCCCATCCTTTTCCGGATCCCTTACCAGAGGCTCATCGAAGTGGGGATGGACCGGGTCTTCGGGGCCGATCCCCCTGGCCTGGAACCCGACCAATTCCTGATCCAACTGAAGAACGCCATGTTGAACCACCAAGGCGTTGTGGAGAGGGTCTTCATGCATCTGGTCTTCAACGGCGACCCTCAGGAAGCCGAGAAGAGCATGGTCTATGAGAAGCTCCGGGAGGACCTGGAGGCCAAGAAGTACCTCATCGATGGCTTCTTCGGCCGGTCCATCCCCATGGTCTTCCAGTTCCTCTCCGTGGAGGGGGGCAAGATGGGCGCCATCGCCCATCAAAGGGTGACCCACCGCTATCCCCTCCAGGTGGCGGAGACCCTCGAGCGGACGGGCCCGCGGGGGGAGTCCATGAGGGTGGGGTTCGCCAGGCTCACGGACCTACACGCCATGTTCAAGGAGATGAACTACCGCTTCTTCGAACGCAATATCCGGGCGAGCCTCTCCGAGGAGACCATCACCAACCGGTACATCCATGAGGCCCTGGAAAGGCTGGCCCTGAAGGGGGAAGCGGACCCGGCGGTCTTCGCCTTCGACCACAACGGGGTCACCCTCTTCGCCGAGAAGATCGATGTGGAGAAGGGCAAGTTCATCCTGACGGAGCCCCGGCTCCTGAACGGCGCCCAGACCATCACCACCTTCGACCGCTTCCTCAAGGCCCATGAGGTCGAGTTCCAGGACCCAGCCCGGAGGGCCGCCCTAGAGGAGCTGTCGGTCATGTGCAAGATCATCACCGACGCGGGCAGCGAGTTCGTGCTGGAAGTGGCCATCAATAACAACCGCCAGAACCCGGTCAAGCCCTGGAACCTGCACGCCAACGACATGATCCAGTTGGAGATCCAGGACAAGCTCCGGGAGGACCTGGGGCTCTACTACGAGAGACAGGAAAGGGCCTTCTCCAACCTCACCCCGGAGGACCTGGAGGAGATGGAGATCAAGGAAGGAAAGGCCGTGGAGATGTTGAAGCTGGCCCAGACCCTCCTGGCCTCCGACGGGGAACTGGACCGCATGTCGCACCTGCAGGAGGCCTTCGAGGACGAGAAGGTCTATGGGCGGGTCTTCAGCGCCGAGAGGCTCCAGGCCGATTCCCGGAAGGTGATGCTCTGTTACAAGGTGCATTTCCGCCTCACCCGCCTCATCCGGGAGATCATGGAGAAGGGTGAGAAGAAGTACGCTTATATGCGCAAGGCCCGGAACCTTCTCTGGGCGCTCCTTTGCCAGGGGATCCTGAGCGACGAGAGGCTCGAGGAGATGGCGGACAAGCACGGGAAGAACCTGAGCGTCGAGAACGACTATGTGGAATGGCTGGCCAAGCTGGCCTCCGCCAAGGCGCGGTTCCTCATCGCGGCGGTGGTGGACAAGGAACCCTACGCCTCCAAGGCCGCTGACGAGCGCTATAGCTTCCTCAGGACAAAGGCCGTCTACGACCTTTGTATGGACCAGGCCAAGAAGAAGTTCGGATGGGTCCCCAAAAGGCTGGTCTGAACCGGAGCAATTTCCAAAAAGGTTCGAGTCCATGATGGGGAGGCCATCGGTGCCTGAGCCAACCATTAAGGTGCTTTTAGCCGAGGATAACCCGACAGGTACGCCTTTTTGGGAAAAGATCCTTTCCGAGATTCAGGACACAACCACCCAAATTTTTCATATTAAAAAACTGTCCGAGGTGGGGGAATCCATCCGGAAAACCCTGCCCGATGTCATCATCCTTGATCTGACCCTGCCTGACGGGAAAGGGTTGAAGACATTCCTGGCCGTCTACAACACGGCTCCAACGGTGCCCATCATCGTCATTACGGGCGAGGACAATCAAAAGCTGGCCATCGAAACCATGCAGGAAGGGGCCCAGGATTGCCTCATCAAGACCGATATCGATGCTTACCTGTTGAGCCGCGCGATGCGGTACGCCATCGGGCGCCAGAAACACCTAAAAGAACTCCGGGCCTTTTCGATCATCGACGAATTGACGGGCCTTTATAACCGCAGGGGGTTCCTGACCCTGGCCGATCAACAGCTGAAAATGTCCGATCGGTCGCGGCAACCCTTAGTGCTTGTCTTCGCGGATCTGGATGGCTTGAAATCGATCAACGACTCCCTCGGGCATCACCGGGGGGACTTGGCCCTCATGGAAACCGCCCACGTCCTTCGCGAGGCCTTCCGGGAGACCGACGTTCTATCGCGATTGGGTGGGGATGAGTTCGTGGCCCTCTTGCCCAGCAGTGAAAGCATCAGCGTGGAGGCCGTCCTCAAGCACTTCAAGGAGACCCTGGACGAGCATAACCGCTACAGGAACCGGTCCTTCAAGCTTTCCGTCAGCATAGGGGTCGCGATCTATGACCCTGAGGCCCCCTGCTCGATCCAGGATCTGCTGGAAAAAGCGGACCGGCTCATGTACGAGCAGAAAAAATCAAGGCAGACAGAGTAGGGCCGCATTTGAGGACCCAATGCTTTTGAATGTGAAGATTCTAAACTTGTCCACGATGGGGAGTCGTTTGCCAGTTTTGAAGGGCTTCCCCGCTTGCTTTCTGGGTCGGCTCCTAATAAATTCAACCCAACTTTCTCAAGGAGGCTTCGATGAATAGGTTCTTTTCTTTGTTTTTAGTTGCGCTCTTGGTAGGCGGGACCGCGTTCGCGGAGTTGAAGACCCAGGTCGTCGAGTACAAGGCCGGTGGGGTCGTGATGGAAGGTTATTTAGCCTATGACGACGCCAGCAAGGACAAGCGGCCCGGGGTGTTGGTGGTCCATGAGTGGAACGGGCTTGGGAAATACGTGAAGAGCCGCACCGAGCAGTTGGCCAAGATGGGTTATGTGGCCTTCGCGGCGGATATCTACGGCAAGGGTGTCCGTCCCGAGACCATGGAAGCCTGCCAGGTAGAGTCCGGGAAGTACCGTAATAACAGGGGTTTAATGAGGAAGAGGGCCAAGGCGGCCCTCAAGGAGCTCTCCAAGAATCCCCTAGTGGACGCCAAGAAGCTGGCCTCCATCGGTTACTGCTTCGGGGGTACGACCTCCCTGGAATTGGCCCGCACTGGCGCGGACCTGAAGGGTGTCGCTAGCTTCCACGGGGGATTGGGCACCCCAGACCCGAAGGACGCCAAGAAGATCAAGGGCAAGGTGTTGGTGCTCCAAGGGGGCGCGGATGATTTCACCTTGAAAGAGATCGAGGGTTTCGAGAAGGAAATGAAGGACGCCAAAGTGGATTACAAGCTCGTCACCTACAAGGGCGCCAAGCACGGGTTCACGAACCCCGAGTACAAGGGAATGACCGGTGGGGTGGCTTATGACGCTAAGGCGGACAAGGCCTCTTGGAAGGAACTGAAGGGGTTCTTGGCGGAGATATTCAAATAAGGGACGATGTCTAGATCACCCCGCACGCTCAAGGGGCGAGGGGAAAAAAGCCCGGCTTTTGCCGGGCTTTTTTATTTGGGGGTCGTCCCGTCCGCTGAGGGCCGGTTCTTTTCTTCCTCTTTCACGATGGATTCCGCTTCGGGAGGCAGGTAGGGATCAGCGGAAGGTGTGGTAGGGGAGGAAGTCCCGGCGGTCGTAGAGGGTACCCCGCTCGGGGGCGTGACCGGAGGGGTAACAGGGGTCGGTACCGTCAGGGGTAGTTCCTTCTGGGAGATCTCCTGGGCCACTTGGCGTCTCATGCGATCCTCAAGTTCCATCAGCTTCTTGGCCACCTCTGTGTTGTTCGGGTCCCGGTCCAGGATGCCTCGGTAGACCTTCGCGGCTTCCGCGAAAAGCCCCTGCTGGATATAGACATCCGCCGCGGAACCGGCGATGGGCAAGGCGGAAGGACTGGGTGGGGTCGTTACAGGTTGGGTCGGAGCGGGAGCGGGTGAGGCCGCCTGGATCGGCCTGTCCGGCACGGAGGGAGAAGGCCGGGAAACCGGAATGGATGGGGTAGGGGGTGGCGCGGAGGATCTCTCAGGCGGTCGATAGGAGGAGAGGGGTTCCGGTCTTTGGGCGGGGGCCCTGCCGTACCGCCGTTGGAGGAACCAAAACAAGCCCGACGCTAGGGCCAGGAGTCCCAAGACCCAAAGGACCCATTTGCTCCCAGAACCTGTCCCTTCCTGGCCTTCCGCTTCGGGAGCGGGGGAAGTCGCGGTTCCCTCCGAGTTCGTGGAGGGGACCCCGCTTTTCTCACTGCCGAGCCTGGTCCTGGTAGTGGAGGAAGCGGAAGCTTCGTGGTCCGTCGTGAGGATGGTCGCCACGCCTTCCGGGACCATCAGTTCTTGGCCCGGAAAGATCAGGTTGGGATCGTGGATGGCTTCCTGGTTGGCTTTGTAGAGATGAGGCCATTTTTTCCCCTCGCCCCAGGTCTTGTCGGAGATCCTCCAAAGGGAATCGCCCCGATGGACCCTATAAACCGTGGGCTTTTCAGGGGTTTGGGAGAGGACGGGAGCGGAAGGAACGGCTAGAACGAACGAAAAACCGAGGAAAAAGAGGGAGTTTTTGGTCATTCGGCACCTCCAGGCCCTCTTATCAGGCCTGGCTCCACGATAGGCCCTTTTCCTGTCCTGTCAACGTTTGGGGCGAGGGGTTTTAGGTAGGACGATTTCCCGGGATCCGGTCCTTGAGGCGTTCCAAGACGAGGTCGCGGACCTTGGACTGGGCGCTTGAGAAGGGAAGGGATGAGAGGGTCTTGTCGTCCACCCAACGAAAACCCGCTGGGATCTTCGATCCACGTGCCATGGAAGCTGGGAAGACCTTGAGCTCGATCCTGTGACG
>Ga0315912_10002590_pt1 | contig 18952 bp, 15 predicted proteins | sample VfabasoilMG_FD_204469 | JGI IMG/M metagenome (GOLD analysis project Ga0315912, IMG submission 204469) | Garden soil microbial communities collected in Santa Monica, California, United States - V. faba soil | ecosystem: Environmental > Terrestrial > Soil > Garden | place: USA: California...
GCAGGGGCTTATCTCAGCGCGGCGGCTTACCGTAGAGCGTCGGCCGCATGATGATGTAGCCGATCGCGCCGCCCGTGCCCCAGCTGATCGACCGGATGAGCTTGCTCATCGCGTCGACCTCGTGAACGACGCCCTGGGTGGAGTAGGCGACGACCGTGTTTCCGTTCAGCAGGCGCTGCACGTCGCCCATGACGATGTTCTGGACGGCAGGCATCGCCGAGTACGACCACATCTGCGTGGCCGTCTTCGCGGCCTCGTCGAGCTTGATTTCGATGGCGAGCGAGCCCGAATTGCCGACCGGGCACGAGCCGCCCACGCCCATGCCGACGACGTTGTTGAAGAGCAGGATGTGATCGGGACCGAGGATGTGGAAGTTGTGCTCCGGCCCCGTCCAGGTCGAGCCTGCGCCCGTGAAATCGTTTTCGTCACAGCCGTTCAGCACCCATTTGGTGGCGCCTGTCTTGCGATCGATCTTGATGAGCGCGTGGTGGTCGAGATCGGAGACGATGAGCGTGTCGTCCATCGGGGAGTAGTCGATGGCGTTGCAGTGGCACGCCGCTCCGTCGCTGAAGGCGGCCGACGTGTTCATGACCGTCCGGTTCATGCCCGTCGTGGGGTTGTACTCGACGATGTCGTCGCAGCTCCCGCTTTGACCGTACGCGATGAAGTACATCGTCTGGTCCGCATCGTCGATGATGGTAAAGTCGTGGTTCATGCGCGCGAACTTGGAGCTCAGGTCCTCCTCGCCCGACCCATCCATCGCAATCTTCTTCATCCCGGCGTTCTGGCTCGGCACGTTGGCACGCGCGACCCACATGTATTTGCCGTCCATGCTCATGCGCGCACGGGTGGGCTGACCGATCTTCCAGTCGTAGGTCCAGACCAGGTCGAGGTCCTTGTCGAGGATGAACGGGACCTGCCGCGAGCCGGCGTAGAACTCCGCGATCATGAAGTTGCCGGCAGACGTCGCGGGCGTCGTCGTCGGCGAGATGGTGGCGCGCGGGAAACCCGTGAGTAGGCCGCCCGTCGTGAGGGTCTGGTCGGGCCCGACGCAGGTGGTCGCGCCTGCCTTCACGGTCACCCGGTAGTGGTAGTCCGTGCTCTGCTTCATCCCGAGCAGCATCGTCTTGCCTGCTGCCATGTCGATCGGAGCCGTGTAGCCGTAGGTGGTGTCGACGCCGAAATCGATCTGGCCGCCGTCGAACCCGGGGAGGTCCGTGGTCACGGCGACGTTGAAAACGGTGCCGATGGCGCTCTCCGTCGCGGGTGCCGTGACCGTGCAGGCGGTGCTGGCGCCCGTGCCAGCCATGCCGCCCGCGCCGAGACCCGCGCCGCCGCCCGCCGGGGTGCCGCCGATGCCCGCCATGCCCGCACCGGAGCCGGCGCCTGCGGCAGCGCCTGCGCTACCGCCGGTCGGATTCGCGCCGGCCGCGCCGCCCGTCGTCGGGGGCACGCCTGCCGAGCCACCCACCATACCCGCGCCGCTAGTTCCGCCGGCGGGCTGACCCGCGCTGCCCGAGGTGGATCCGGTGCCGGCCGTCGCCGCGGCGCCGCCGACGCCCGGGCTCGTGCCCGACGTGCCTCCGGTCCCGGGGTCCGTCTTGGCGTCACCACAGGCGAAGGTGAGCGCGAGGGTGGCACCGAGGGTACCGAGAAGCAGGCTGGAAACGGGCAGGCGGGTCATTGAAGTGATCTCCTTCTAGAAGGTAAGTGGTTCAGTCGACGCAGCTGGCGGGGCGGGTCGCGAGATCGACGGGCTGGACCGTGAGGCCGGCTTGGTTCTCGGCACCGATGAACGTGGCGAGAGCGCTCAGGCACGACACGTGACCGTCAGCGCAGGGCTCACACGCGTTATCCGAGCCGAGCTGCATGCAAACGTCTTGATCGGAGGGCGGGTTGCCAGGTGTACCGAGCACCGTGAACAGCGGGGCCAGCTCGCGAAAATCCATCGTGGCACTGAGCTCGCCCGGCTGGTCGTCGGGATCGGCCCAGCTCGTGCCGTTCGGAGGGAAGATGTCGGTGAACTTGAGCCCAGTGACCTTCGCTGTGACCTGCACGTCGTCATCCGGAATGTCGATGTCCACCCGGTTGATCAGGTGGAGCTGCACGTCGGTCGGCCCGATCAGCGAGTTGGGTGAGGTGCCGGTGAGGGGCAGGTCGTAGGTGGGGCTGCACAGGTCTTGCACGATCGCACCCGTCGGTACGCCGGACGCATCGAGCGCCTTGGGCGCGACCCCCATCTTCGCCGTCACCGCCGCGCCATTCTGCGTAACCTGAAAGAGGAAGACCGGCATGACGTTTTCGATGTCGTTGCCCAATCCCCTCGGTTCCGACCAATCACGCTTTTCGGTGGTGAGCGCGTAGGTGTGGTTCGCCCAGGGGCTCGCCGCGGGAGTGTTGTTCGGGTTGCCGTCGTCATCGTCACCGCTGCAACCGGCGAGCGGGAGGGAAGCCAGGACCAGGGCCGCATGAATGAAGGAGCGAATGTTCATGATGGGTTCGATGTAGCGAAGGGAGAGATGTGGGTGGGTGTGTCCCGGGAACTTAACACGATGCTCTCGAACTTCACGTGTGCGGCTGGGTCACGGTGCGAGTTGTACGTGCTCTGCAAAAATCCAAGCGAGCGTGAAGGCCGGACGTCCGGCATCCAATGCCCGAATCGCGACGTGATGTTTGTAACGATGCGCGCGATCTTCAGGCCCGCGAGTCGCGTTGTGGAGATGACCCGAAAAGCCCACCTCGCATTTCGGATTGGAAGTGGCTCAGTAGACTATTGGAAGTAACAAAGTAGACTGATAGCGAATCCGGCTATTCCGCTGGGGTCTGGTATCATCCGCTCCACCCCCCCGAATGTGTCGATGATGCCTATCCGCTCACTCGCTTGGCTCGTCGCAGGCTCGCTCCTCGCGTGCAGCGGCAACGATTCACCTCCGAACGCCGCGCCGGCGACGAACGCCACATCTGGACAGGCGGGCACCTCCTCGGTCGGAGGAACGAGCGGAGCCGGGACGGGAGCGGGCGGCGCGGCCGCGCGCGGAGGCGCGGCGAGTGGCGCGAGCGGAAACGAAGGGGGAGGAGCTGCAATCGGTACCAGCGGAGCGGGCGGCACTCAGACCAATGGCGGTAGCACGAGCAACGCGGGCGACGGGGGCAACAGCGGCACGACCGCGAGCGGCGGACGCGGCGCGCGGGGTGGACGCGGCGGCGCGACGGCTGCGAGTGGTGGCGCAGCGAGTGGTGGCGCAGCGAGCGGTGGCGCAGCAAGCGGTGGCGCAGCAAGCGGTGGCGCGCCAAGCGGTGGCATGGCCGGCGCGTCCGCTGGTGCGGCAGGGAGCGGGACGAGCGGTGCCGCAGGCGCGCCCGCAGGCTGGACGCTGGCGTGGAGCGACGAGTTCGAAGGCGCGAGCGGCCAGAGCCCCGACGCGAGCAAATGGGCCTTCGACGTCGGTGGGGACGGCTGGGGCAATAGCGAGCTCGAGTACTACACCGATCGACCCGAAAATTCGGCGACCGACGGGCAGGGCCACCTCGTCATCACGCTGAAGTCCGAGACGTACATGAACCGCTCGTACACCTCGGCGCGCTTGAAGACGCAGGGCAAGTTCACGCAGGCGTACGGGCGCTTCGAAGCGCGCATCAAGGCCCCGACGGGGCAAGGCGTGTGGCCCGCCTTCTGGATGCTGGGCGAGGACATCACGACCAACGCGTGGCCGAACTGCGGCGAGATCGACATCATGGAGATCGCCGGCAAGGCGCCGACCGTGAATCACGGCAGCCTGCACGGCCCGGGTTACTCGGGCGGCAGCCCGCTCACTGGCACGTACACGCTCACGGGCGGCGGCACCCTACCCGACGATTTTCACGTGTACCGCGTCGAGTGGGAGGCGAACACCGTCCGCTTCTACGTCGACGAGACGAACTACGAGACGCGCAAGAACACCGACGTTCCGAACGGCGCGGAGTGGGTTTACGACCACCCGTTCTTCATGATCCTGAACATCGCCATGGGCGGCTCGTTCGGAGGTGCGCCTGATTCGACGACGATGCTCCCGCAGACGATGGTTGTCGATTACGTGCGCGTGTATTCGAAGTAGAGGGCAGAGCGTCCACGACCTAGGACCGCAGGTTGGCGCCGGCCTCGCCGGTTCGTCGTACGCGTCGTCGCCGCAACATCCGATCGATCTGTTCTGCCAAGACTCCCAGGATTTCGCGGCGGGCCTCGGGCCCGCGCCGGGCTTCGCCCACGGTCACTGGGGCACTGGACGACGCGTGTACCGACGCGCGTGCTAGAATGTCAAGGCTATGGAGGCCCTCCACCTCGGCTACTCGTTCGCCGAATACGTGCGCTACGAGCGGGACGCACATGAGAAGCACGAGTACGTGCGAGGGCTGATCCTCGCGATGGCGGGGGGCACGATCGAGCACTCCGCGCTGATCGCCGCCACCGTTGCCACGCTCGGTTCACAGCTGCGGGACCGCCCCTGTAGGACTTTCGATTCGAACGCACGGGTGCGCGTCGCAGCAACCGGAAACGCGTACTACCCCGATGCGAGCGTGGTTTGCGGCACGCTCCACGCAGATCCGGAAGACGCTCTGTCGATCGGTAACCCTACCGTGCTCGTCGAGGTCCTGAGCCCGAGCACCGCCAGCTACGACCTCACCGACAAGCTCGCCGACTATCAGCGCATCCCCTCGCTGCGTCACATCGTGCACGTGTTCCACGACGAACCGCGCATCGACGTGTGGACCCGTGTCGAGAACGAGTGGACCTGCTCGAGCCATCGGCCGGGTGAGTCGGCTCCACTTCCCGCGATCGGCTGCACGCTCGACGTGGCTGAGCTCTATCGGGATCCGTTGAGCTGAGGTTTGTTGGTCTTCTTGAGTGGCGACTGTTGGGGGACGGCAGATCTAGCTACGCGGTCCGAAGACGTTGCCCGCTGCGCCGACGGTCGCGATGAGCTGCGCGCCGGCGGGGACGATGTTCACCTCGAGCGACTCGGATTGCATGAGGCGCTGGGTCTCGAGGAGCTCGAACAGGGCGCTCGAGATCAGCGGGTCCTTCGCGATTTCGCCGAGGGCCGCGCCGACGATGCGCGGGCGAGTGGTGGCGGCCTTCGCGAATTCGACGGCGGCCTCGCGATCGGCGGTCGAGCGGATGACGTTCACGCGGTTCGTCCCGTCTTGCTGGATGGCGGCCGTCACCTGGCGCAGGCGGTTCACGACCTTCTGCTCGATCTGGACGATCATGTTGCGGTCCCGGAAGTGCACCTTGCGGATGTAGGTGCTGCCGACCAGGTAACCCCAGTCCTTGGATTTGGCCGAGACCTCCTCGCGCACGGCCTGGCTCATGGCGTGGCGGTTCTCGAGCATCTCGTTCAGCTTCATGTTCGAGAGGGAGCGCACGGCGGCGTTCGAGACGTTGGCGCGCAGGGAGCCGACGGGGTCCACGTTCTTGTAGAGGTAGGCGAGCGGATCGCTCACGAACATCTCGCACCAGACGCCGATCCCCATCGGCGCGCCCTCCTCCGAGTTCACCGGCTGGCTGCGCATGTAGGTCTGGTCGAGGCGCAGATCGACGCTCCGCCGGCGGCCGAACAAGGGCACCAGCATCGCGAGCGGTCCGATCTCGACCCACGGGCAGTGGAGGCCCGGCTCGCGCAGCGTGAGGCGGACCTTGCCGAACAGCTCGAACACCAGGCACTCCCGCTCGCGCACGACGACGTAGAGGCCGAACACGCGCACCCAGAACAGGACGAACGGGACGGCGAAGAAGCTCGCGAAGAAGACGATCCCGATCACGGCGAGGGTGGTCATCGCGCGGCTCCCGGCTTGGCGGTGAGCACGACCTGGCGCGCCCGGCGATACAAGGAGAGCTTGGCGTTGCGGACGTAGGCATCGAGCGAGCCGGTGCCGCTCGAGGCGAGCTGACGGAGCTGCTCGGCGAGCATGACCAGCGGCTCGACCTCCGCCTGGGCGTTCAGGGTCTCGATCTCGACCGCGCGCCGGGACTGGACGATCTTCTGATCCGAGGAAGCCTGCGCCAGGCTGATCTCGCTCGCGACGTGGTTGTGGGCGGTGTTGATGGCCGCGAGCGCCGAGTCCACCTCCGCCGGGGCATCGATGCCCGTGATGAGCGCGGCGTCGAGGTCGATGCCGTAGCGCGCGACGGTGGAAGCGCAGTCGTGATCCATGCGCTCGTTGAGATCGCGCAGGTTCTTGCGCAGATCGTTGATCGAGATGCCCTGCACCATGCCGCTCGGATCGTCGCCGCCCGTGTTCAGCGGCAGGGCCTGCGTGTCGGGGGGCGCCTCGAAGCGCGCGATGCGATCGCGGAGGACCGAGATGAAGTAGCCCATCACGTGAGCCACCGGGTTTCTCACGCCGAAGATGTACGCGTAGAGGTTCTGCTCCGAGACGGAGAAGCGGATCTGCCCCGAGAGGCCCGTGTTCAGCTGATCCTTCGTGACCGCCTCGAGGATGCGGCCGCCCTGATTCGCGCTCGCGTCCTCCGGGTCGTAGCCGATCGACACCGTCACCGTGGCGATCGACACCTTGTGCACCTTTTGCCAGGGTAGCTTCCAGTAGAAGCCCGGGCCGATCGCGTGCACCTGCGGGTAGGCGTAGCGCTCGCGTTCGTCCGGGCGGAGCGCCTGCGCCATCGGGTGCTCGAGGGTGCTGGCGTTGAGGCGTTGCGCGCGTCCGAACGTGGTGAGCACGGCGCGCTCGTTCGGCCCGACGGTGTAGAAGCCGAGCACGCCGTAGCGCACGAAGAACCACAGCAAGAACCCGAGCGGCAATCCGACGATGAGCTCTGCCATTCGCGCGAGGCTACACTAACCACGAGTCGGGCGTGTGTGCCGCGCGGCGCGTCGCCTCCCGAGCGCTGCCAGTAAGAGGAAGCGACCCGCCGCAACGCGCGGGGCCGGAGCCGACTTGCGCGGCGCCGCGCGGCAGCCGCACCCGCTGTCGTCCTCGGAGTCGCCGCCGCCCGGCGCGGCGCTCCCCGACGTTCCGGCACCGGACGCCGAGCTCCCGGCCGCGCCCGCCGCGCCGCTTCGCCCCGCACCGCCCGCGCCGCCGCTCGTAGCCGTACCACCGGCAGCACTGCCTCTACCGCCGGAGCCGCCACCGCCACCCGAGGTCCCTCCGCTTCCCGACACCGCGCTCCCTCCGCTCGAGCCGCCCCGGACCGTCGAACCTCCATCGCCACTGTTTGACGCACCACTCGCGCCGGCATCGCCTCCCGACGCGCCCGGCTCCTCACCCGGCGGCGGCGCGCCGTCCGGATCGCGCAGCACGGCGACCGAGCGGCCCTCGAGCGCGAACTCGCCCGCGGGCACCACCGTGTCGTAGTCGAGCGTGAACGAGGGCAGCGTGCCGTCCGCCGCCACGGGCCCTCCGCCCGAGAAGGTCGCACGCCGAAGCTCCCTCGGAAGCGTGGTGGAGAGCGTCTGATCGGACGAATTCACGAGCAAGAGCCCGCTCGCGTGCGAACGCAGGTAGAGCCCACCCTGCGAGCCCCCGTCGCCCGCCACGCGCAGCTCTTCGAGCTCGGCCGGCGGCTCGGCGTCGTACGCGCCGATATCGAGCTCGTACTCCGGGTACCAGGTGATGTCGGAATTGCCGAACATCACGTAGCTCGTGCCGTTGCGCAGCAAGAGGTACGTTCCGATCAGGAGCTCGCGCTCGGCCGAGGTGAGATCCGTCCCCGCCAGGGTGATGTCGGTCATCCACACCTTGCCGGTGCTGGTCGCGTATCTGGCGATGCGGCGCGCCGAGAGATTCCAGTCGCCCGGCCCGCTCAGCACCGCTTGCCAGTTCTCCGTGAACACACCGTCGGCTCCCGAGAGGAACTCCGGCTCGTCGGTGCCGTCGATCAGCGCGTCGGTGTTCGGGATCACGAGGTAGCGCGCGTGCTCGTCGCTCTTCGCGAACGCGTCGCGCATCCCCTGGTAGTAGCTCGCCGCCAGAGGGTTCCAGAAGTCGCGCAGTGCCGTGCGCGAGGAGCCACCCGCCGGCTCCGCCCACCAGGCGTCCGGCGTGTACGAGTACCAGGGGAAAAATGCCACATCCAGGAACACGCCGTCGGCCTCGTCGCTCGCGTAGCCCTGCCACTCGACGAGGGCGTCGTAGAGGTAGGAACGCCACTCGTCGGAGGCGAGGTCCATCAGCCAGTAGGGATCCGGGTACGAAACGCGATTGCTCGAGCTGCCCGGCGTCGAGGTGTGCTGGTACGCGTTCTCGCGAGTGAGCGAGTGCGCCGCGACGTAAGGCGTGAAAGTGTCGTCGTCCTCCTGGCCGTAGGCGTCGGGGCCGGTGATGTTCCCCACGGGGTTCGCCTGATCGGAGCCGTTGAGCCCGTACGCGAGGTGGTAGACGAGCATCAAGAAGTTCGGGTTCCGCTCGCGGTACTCGTCGATCTGACGCTTGAAGAGCTTCTGCGTGCCGACGTAGTGCGTCACGATGAAGTCTTTCTGCGCGTCCGAGATGCTCTGCGTCGCGTCCGCGAGCTGGTCCTTCCAGACGAGCACGTAGCGACGCGAGGACGGCAGCGGGTGCGCGAGGCCGCTCGGCTGGAGCGCGGCGGGCACGAGCGGATAGGCGACTCCCGGTGGATGCGACGCGGCGTGCGCGGGCAACGCGAGGCCGCACAGGGCGCCGAGCGCGCGGAGCATCACGCGGGCGGAAGCCAAGTCGACATTCTACGCTCGTTCGGCGCGCCCCTCCTTGACCCGCGAATCTACAGCGTTTTCCCGCCGAGGCAGGCCACGCCGCGCTGGCCGTTCACCCGCCACGTCGCGTCAGTCGCGTCGAGGGTTTCGCCCTGCTCCCGCGTGAGCCCCACGATGGGATCGCTCTTCAGGGTGCGGAGCGCGAGGAGCGGCGCGGGGAAGTGGCTCGTCACGTGCCCGAACGGGGTATCGAGCGGCCATACGGCGTCACCGACGGCGCGCCGGTAGTTCGCGTCGCCCTTCAGCACGACGAGCCGCGCACCTCCGAACGCGGTGAAAAGCTCGGACGGCAAGTCCCAGAGGGCTTCCGGCCCGGTGAAGTAGGGATGTTCGCGGAGCTCGAGGCGCCCGCTCGCGAGCGCAGCACGGAGCCGTTCGCCCCATGCCCGAACGCTCGGCACGCGCTCGCGCAGCCTGAGCACGCGAGCCTCGGGCGCATCGGCCGGCAGCGGCACGCCGAGGAAGGCACGCACGTCGCCGGCGGTCGCGTCGCTCACGAAGGTCGGGTGCGTCTTCACGTGGAGCACCACCTCGACGGCAAGCTCGGAGAGCAAGGCGTCGCACAGCACCAGATCGAGCGTGAGCTCGGTGCCCGCGTTGTCCACCACGACGTGCACCGGCCCCGGGCGGTCGAGGAGCGCGCGCACCGCGGCCGGCCGGTCGTCGATCAAGAGGTCGCCTGCGCCCGCGCTGAGTCCGCGCTCGCGCGACGCGGCAAAGCTCAGATCGATGCGGTTGCCGAAGAGCGCGGCGCCGAGGAGCTCGTGCAGCCGCTCGTCGCGGGCACCCCTCACGTCGAGCGTTCGCTCGAGCGCCGCAGCGTGCGCGGCGCTCTCGTACTCCTCGCGCTTGTTCGAGAGGAACGGGTCCCGCGCGTCGTGCCAGAAGCCGGTCCGCTCGACGAGCTGACGGTAGGCGTACGTCTCGGCGAACAGCCAATCGGTCGAAAGCCAGCCCTCACCCGCACGGGCGGCGAGCGCGGCGCGAAACTCGTCGGCGCCCCCCGCGTTCCCCGCGAGCGGCGGCAAAGGGGCGTCCGCGGCGAGCTCCGCGGCCAGCGCTCGAACGGCCTCCTTCACCTCGGCTCCGGCGTCGAAGCCCCGCTCGAGCACGCCGAGCAGGATCGCAGGCACCCGCACCTCGAGCGTGTGGCGGGCGAACGGGTTCGTGAGGTCGGTGCGGATGCGGCCGGGGTAGCGCGGGGGCACGGGCATGAGTCGCCGCGAGCGAAGCGCGTCGGGACGCTCGCGGCAATCCGGGCGAAAAGGTCAGGCTGCGCGGGCTGCGCCCGGAGCGCCCATTCGCCGCCGGAGCGGCTCGCCCACGTAAGTGGCGAAGACGTAGCCGAAGAGTGAGCTCTGATTCAGGTGCGGGCTGATGCGGCTGGCACGGGCGTCATGGAGCCCGCGGAGGCGGCTCCAGTGAACCCCGGGGTGCTCGTGGTGCACGGTGTGCAGGCCGTTGTCGAACACGAACCAATTCCAGATCGGGCGCACGAAATTCCGCGAATGATCGTCGGGCGACGTCGCGTCGCAGCCGACGTGCTGGAGGTAGTTCGTGAACATCATGAAATACGTCGCGAGGAGGGCGGGCAGCCCCGCCGTCAGCACATAGGCGCCGAGACCGACGCTCGGCCCGTGCAAGAAGCAGAAGGCGGAGATCAGCGCAGCGTGCCCGAGCACGACCGCCGCGCTCTCCACGAGCACCCGGCGAAAGCGCGCGGGGCTACGGGTACGCGCCTCGCGCACGTAGCTCGCGATGAGCGGACTTTGCCAGGCTCCGGAGTAGAGGGGGTACGTGAAGGCGACCCAGGCGCTGTCCAGCGTTCCACGGCGCGTCGTGCGCGTCGCGTCGCCCTCGCCGTTCAGGTACCGGTGGTGGTTCTGGTTGTGGGTGGGCACCCATGCAAACAGCGGAAACCCGTAAAAGACCGAGAGCCAGGCGCTGTACACGGCATTCGCAGGGCGGCCCACGAACGTCGGACAATGGTTCTGGTTGTGCGCGAGCACGCCGGAGCAATACGAGGCATAGAACGCGAGCGGCAAGAGCCACGGCGCGAGCGCCGGCCGCACCAGGGCGAGCGCCGGGACGAGGGGCAAGAGGACCAGGGCCCAGACGAGCGTTCGAACGTCTTCGCGGAAGCGGAGCTGCATGGGTGGTAAACTCGTTTTTGGAGATCGCGAGAGCGTCGCGACGCGCGCAGGTGAGCTTGCGCGTCGAGCGCCGCCCGGACCACTCGCCTTACCCTCGGGTTTCGAGCCATGACGAGCCACCTCACGTTGATCGGTCGTAGTAGCTCCCATTTCACGCGCGTGGCTCGGCTGTACGCGGTCGAGCTCGACGTCCCTCACGATTTCTCGCCCGTTTTCGAGCTCGCTTCCACGAGCCCGGCAACGTTCGGCGAAAATCCTGCGCTGCGAGTCCCGAGCCTGCGGACACCGGAGGGCACCTGGTTCGGAACGCTCAACGTCTGTCGGGAGCTCGCGCGCCGCTCGCCGCTCGACGCGCCGCTGGTGTGGCCGGAGGATCTCACGGAGCCGCTGACGGCCAACGCCCAGGAGCTCGTCCTCGACGCCATGGGCACCGGAGTGACGCTCGTCATGGGACGCCTCGCCGGCATCGCCGACGAGCACGCGCTCCACACCAAGCCCTTCGCGCGCCTGCGGGGCATGGCGGCGTGGCTCGACGCGAACCTCGACGCCGCCCTGTCGCGTCTACCCGAGCGGCGGCTCAGCTTCCTCGAAGCTACCGCCTACTGCTTCTGCACGCACACCGAGTTTCGCGGGCTGCTGTCGCTCGACCCGTTTCCGAAGCTCCGCGCCTTCACGACCGCCTTCGGCGTGCGCCCCAGTGCGGAGCGCACGCCGTATCGGTTCGATCAGCCGCCGGGCTAGCCGAGCCGGCCTCAGCCTGCGCCGTCGTTGAGGCAGGCCTGGAACTGTACGTCGCAGGCCGTCTGGAAGCAGTCGCCGCAGCCGTCGTTCAGCGTGCCGCCACCGTAGCACTCGGCCTCGCACGCCGAGGCGCAACTGCTGCAGGCGCAGGAGTGGAGCTGCGACCAGAGCTGGTTCGTGGCGTCGCAGACCGAGTTGAACGAGGGCTGTGTCGCGAACCCGAAGTAGATGGAGCTGCAGGTCGAGCCGGAGCAAGAGCCGCCGTCCACGCCGCCGGTGCCGCCGAGCGCGCCCGTGCCGCCCGTGCCGCCCGTGCCGCCGGCGGTGTCCTCGCCGCCCGCCCCACCGAGAACTGGTCCGGTGCCGCTGCTACCGCCCTGACCGGAATCACCGGCTGCGCCGCCACTTGCCGAGTTGCAGCTGCAGGTCTTCACGGTGGCGGCGTACACGACGCAAGCGGTGTCCCAGGTCTCCTGGCAGCAGTAGGCGTACTCCTGGCTGGCGCACACGTCCGTCGCGCAGTTGGAGCAGCTCGCGTCGAGCGCCTCGCCGCGGCTGCACTCGCTGTGCAAGCAGCCGTCGACCTCGGGGGCCGTGATGGTGAAGGCGATGCCGTCGCTCGCCGTCGCGGCGTCGTCCGCCGCGTTGCGCACCGTGATGACGTGGTCACCCACCACCGCGGTGTTTTGCGCGGAGAGCATGACCGTGAGGCCATCGCTCGCCTCGAACATCGTGGAGACTTCCGTGTCGTCGAGGAAGGCCTTGGCGCCCTCGACGAAGCCGCTCCCGCTGAGCGCGAGCTGCACGACGGTGCTCTGCACGCCGCTGTTCGGCTGAACACCGGTGAGCTTCGGCGCGACGATCAGGTTCGGATCGGCAACGCTGAAGGTCTGCGTGCCGCTCGTCGCGTTGCCCGCGAGGTTGTAGCCCGTGACGCGCCAGGTGTAGCTCTTGCCGTAGGCGATCAGACCTGCGGGCAGCGTGTAGCTCTTGCCGTAAACCCAGCGCTTGAACAGCGGGGACCCGAACTCCGTGCCGGACACGAGCTCGAACAGGAACGTGGTGAAGTTTCCGGCCTCGTCGCCGCTGGTCCAGCTCAGGGTCGGCGTCAGCGTCTTCAAGGCACCGCTGCCGCTGCGGTCGAGCGTGGGGACCAGGGGTTTCACCGGCGCGCGCGTCGGGTCGACGGAGCTCTTCGCCGCGTCGCTCTCGCCGTCGTACGTCGTCGGATCGGTCTCGAGCTGGTTGCACGCGAAGGTCGGACCCGGGTCGCTGAGCGAGAGGCTCCAGCTACCGGGCTTGGTCGTCACGGCAATCTCGTAGACGGTGTGCGGCTTCGGGTCGTTCGGCGTCGCCGTGTGCGAGTAGCCGCCGGTCACCTGCGCGTCGTCCTCCGAGACGAGCTGGTTGTTCAGCCGCACCTCGATGTGCTGGTCGCCGTACGCGCGGATGTCCCAGAACTGGCTGCCGCCGCCGGTGTAGACCGAGAACTGATTGTAACAATCCGGCTCGATCGCGTCGCCGTTGTAAAACCAGTCGTTGAGGATCCAGAGCTTTTCGCCGTCGAAGTCGGCGTAGAACTTCGAGTACATGCCCTGGGCGGCGGCCACGTCCTTGTACTCGTAGTCTTCCTTCGTGCCGGCCTTCCAGTCGGTGAAGGCGCCGTCCGTCTTGTGCGGGTAGCTGCTCTTCTTGCTCTCGACGGCGCCGGGTGCGGCCATCGACGTCTGGATGCCGAGCGGACCGGGCGAGGACACCTGGAGGCCGAGCGGATCCTTCACGCCCTTGAACGCCACGCTGCAGTCCGCCCCTGCGGGCAGCGTCTTCGTGGGCAGGAGCGTGAGGCGACCGTTGTCCGGGCTGAGGGACAGCGAGGTCTCGATGGCCTTGCCGGCGCACGTGAGCTCGACGGTCTTGTCGCTGACCGTCTTCGGATCGAGCGGCTTGCTGAGCTGGAGCGGAATGCGACCGTAGCGCGGGAACGAAGCGCGCAGGCCGCTCGGCACGCTCGCGGCCACGAAGGGGGGAACGCCCAGCACCGACAGCTTCTTGCCCGTGCCGAGCACGAAGTTGCCCTTGCTGGCGGCGACCCAGCTCGGAACCGCGCCGGCCTGGCTCACGAGCGCTCGCGGGCTCGCGAGGTCGCTCACGTCGAACGCCACGGTGAGGTTGCGGCCGAGGCCGATCACCGCGAGGTTCCCGGAGCGCTTGAACGACGCCACGTCGCTCAGGTCGGGCGCGCTGAAGACCTCGCCCGGGCCACCCGAGGCCGCGAAATCCACCACCTTGAGGCCCACGTCCTTCACGGCCGCGAAGATCTGCGTGCCACGCGCGACCCAGCCGAGGACCGTGCCGCCGAGCGAGTACGTATCGTTGCGCTTGGGCGCCGTGGTCGCGCTGTACACGTCGATGTCACCGTTCGAGAGCGCGATGAACAGCTGGCCGCCGCCTGCCGCGATGTGCGTCGCCGTGCCGTCGAGGGTGACGACCTTCCCCTCCGTGAATCCGTTGACCGCCCCTTCGCCGTCGAACTTCAGCGTCACGGGCGTGAGGCTCGATTTGCCGAGCACGAACAGCCGATCGCCGACGCGTGCGACGCCGAGCGCCTCTTTCTCCTTCAGGTCGAGCGACGCGGCGCGGGACGGGCTCTTGGGGTCCGCGACGAAGAAAGCCTGAAGCTGGCCGGAGTTCGCCAGCAGGAACGCCACCTGCCGGGTGGCGTCGAAGGCCGCGCCGACCGGCGCGCTCTTGGTCGCGAAGGACGCCACCGACTCCGGCTGCGCCGGATCGCTGAAATCCAGCAGGAACGCGCCCTTCTCGCCGAAACCGACCGAGAAATCGCCGAGCTCGACCACGTCGGTGAGCGCTTCGGCGAACTCCAGACTGCCGGCCACCTTGCCGGCCGGCGCATCGAGCGAAATGGCCGTGTTCGGCCCCGCGCCGGCGTCGCCACCCTCGCCACCCTGACCCGCGCCGCCGCCCTTGCCCGCGCCGCCACCCTTGCCGGCGGTCGGTGCATTGGGTTTCACCTCACCGTCGCCGCAGGCAACCGGGCTCAGAAGCCCGGCCAAGGCCAAGGTCACGAGACCCAAGGTAGAGAACTGCTTCTGGATGACAGGCATGCTGCGCGACCTCTTCCGTAGGGCGTCTGGTAGATCAGACGATTGTCGCTAGCCTCACCACGGCCCTCCAGAGAACACAACAGGAAAAGAACGTGACGAGTGGTCATTTGAATTGCGCATCAACGTCAGGCTTCGAAGCCTTCGCTTTGCGGGGAGAGACGTGAACCTGATTTCGGATCTGCTGCTCGTCGCGGCGCTCGTGCTCTTCGTGGTCAAATTCGGCCTGGCGCGCGGGGTGCTCGGGCGACTCAAGCAGATTGGGAAGGTCGTCGATGGGCTCGTCAACTTGCTGCTCGTCGTGATCGTCGTCGCGTACGGAATACAGCTCGCCTACTTCTTTTTCACGCACCGCGGACACTGACGAGCTTGCGTGCGCGCCCGGCGAGGTCGCATGAGCATGCGATGGACTTCGAGCGGCGTTCGGACGAGGGGTGGCGCGCGCGTCTTTTCGCCGCGCGTGGCGCGGACGTTGACGCCCGGCGTGGTGATCGGGGATAGATCGTGAGGATGACTCGAGGAGTGGCAGCTCGGTGCCTCGTGGGCGCAGGGATCCTGGCTATGACGTCGGAGGCATGGGGGCTCGCGGGCACCCACCCGATCGTGGTGTCGAGCTGGGATGCGAGGGCGTCGAATGTCTCGCTCGAGTACCGGCACGGCTTCATGAAGGGCGGCGGGTTCAACGACGTCGCGTACAACGCTGACTTCAGCTCCACGAGCGGCACGCTCAGCGCGCAGTTCGGCCTCCACTACGTGAACTTCACGGCGGCGGAGGGCGATCCGACGGCGCACGGCCTCGCCGCCACCGCCACCGCGCTCTTTCATCTCCCCCTCACGCAGCGTTTCGACAACGGCTTGCCGAGGGTCGGGCTCGTGCTGCACGTCGGCTCGGCGCCGACCACGCTCGTGAGCGGCTCGCTGAACTACGTGACGATTCCGCTCGTGCTCGGCGTGGGCGTGCCGCTCTCGCCGTCCAAGCTCATCACGTTCACGCCCTGGTTCGAGCTCTCGCCGAGCGTGAACCTCGACACCGAGGTCAAACCCTACGAGCTCGACGCCGCCGATTTCGCGGGCAGCCTCGGCCCGGACGGCGTCACGCTGACCGACGACCAGGTCGCGCAGATCGTGTCGGACAGCGTGAAGTTCAAGACGAGCGTCGCCGCCGGCGCGCGCGGCGGGCTCGACATCGCTCTCCACCTCTCGGATGCCGTCGATTTCGCGGGCGTCTTCGCCCTGTCGACCGCCAGCTCCGCGTTCTCGGGACCGCTCGTCACGTACCTGGGCGGGGGCATCGTCTGGCGCTGGGACGACATCGTGCCCGCGGTGCTGCCCGCCGATCGCCGGCTGCTCCACGAGAAGTGCGACGACATCGAGGAGCGCTTCAAGAGCTGCCCGAGCTCACGCCGCTGGAAGCGACCGGAGGAGCTGACGAACCCGCCCGCGACCCTGCCGGCGCCCGCCGTGCCCGGGGGTACCCCGCCCCCGCCTCCGCCTCCGCCTCCGCCGGCGGCTGCACCGGCTCCGCCCGCCCCGACCACCCCGCCCACGGCGGCGCCCCCCGCGGCCGCTCCGCCACCGGCGGCACCTCCCCCGGCCACGACACCAGCCCCCACGCCTCCCGTGGGCGGGGCGAGCTTCCCGCCATGAGCGCCCGCACCTTCGCGATCGGCGACATCCACGGCGAGACGTCGCATCTCTTCAAGCTTCTCGCGTGCCTGCCGAAGCTCGAGCAGGACGACACACTGGTTTTCCTCGGCGACTACCTCGACCGCGGACCGAGCTCGAAGGAGGTCGTCGAGTACATTCGAACCCTCCACGAGCGCACTCCGGCGAAGGTCGTCGCACTGCGCGGCAACCACGAGGACGCCTGGCTTCGCGTTTGCCAGCGGGGCTGGGACGAGTTCGTCCTGCCACCCGGAAACGGCTGCCTTGCCGTACTGCGGTCGTACACGGGCGGTCCGGTCCCTGCGGAAGACGAAAAGCCACGCGCCGACGAGATGATGGACCTCACGACCGGGATGTTCTTCCCGGACGAGGTCGTCAAATGGCTCGAGGCCCTGCCCTACTTCTACGAGGACGAGCACGCCATTTACGTGCACGCCGGCCTGCCCCCCGGGAAGGAGGGAGAGTTCCTCCACCCCTCGGAAGTCGAGGACCCGATGATCCTGCTCTGGATCCGGACCGAGGCCTTCTTCCGCGAGTACCGCGGCAAACGCGTCGTCTTTGGCCACACCCGCACCGAGTTTCTTCCCCAGGAGCTCTCCAACTACACGCCCGACGACCCGACCGACCTGTGGGCGGGCGAAAACGTGGTCGGCATCGATACTGGCTGCGGAAGCGGGGGATTTCTGACCTGCATCGAGCTGCCCGCGATGAATGTGTACGAATCGCGCTGAGGAACCGGTTTCATGAGCCATTTTCTCGCCCTGCCGGCGCGCGGAGGTGGCGCTTCCGCGGGGTTATAGGGGTCTGCTTGAGGCCGCGCCGGGTTCTGGGATAGTTCCCTTGAAGGCGTGAACACCGTGTCGCAGGAAGACGCGTTGGGCGGCCGGGTCGTCGGTCCCGGCGACGTCCTCGGGCGTTACGAGTTGCTCTTGCCGGTAGCGGCAGGCGGCATGGCGATGGTGTGGGCAGCGCGCCTCAAGGGCTCGCGCGGCTTCCAGAAGATCGTCGCCGTGAAGACGATGCTGCCGAAGCTCAGCGAGGACCCGCAGTTCGAGCGGATGTTCCTCGACGAGGCCTCGCTCGCTTCGCGCATCCATCACCCGAACGTGGTGGAGGTGCTCGACCTCGGCGAGGCGAACGGCGTGCTCTTCATCGCGATGGAGTGGCTCGACGGCGTCCCGCTCAACCAGGTGATGAAGGCGGCGAAAGGTGCCTCCGGGATCCCGGCTCCGGTCGCGATTCACATCCTGACGCACGCCGCGGAGGGCTTGCACGCCGCCCACGAGCTGAAGGACGACGACAACGCGTACATCGGCCTCGTGCACCGCGACGTCTCCCCTCAGAACATCCTGGTCGGCCACGACGGCCTCACCAAGATGGTGGACTTCGGCCTCGCCAAGGCGACCGCCCTCGGGGACGGCGCGACGCGGGCGGGGCAGCTCAAGGGCAAGATCAGCTACATGGCGCCGGAGCAAATCCGGGGCGACCCGCTCGACCGGCGCGCCGACGTGTTCGCTCTCGGCGTCGTGCTCTACGCGGTCACCACCGGCAAGCACCCGTTCCGGCGCGAGTCGGAAGGCGCGACCCTGTTCGCGATTTCCGCCCCCGATCCGGCACCGGCGCCGAGCCGCTTCATGACCTACCCGCCGGAGCTCGAAGCCGTGCTCATGAAGGCGGTCTCGAAGGATCCCGACAAGCGCTACGGCTCTTCACTCGAGTTCGCGCGCGCTCTGGAGGGGACGCTGCCCGAGTCGGAGCGCGCCCACGGCGGCGAACGCGTGGCCGAGTTCATCAAGGGGCTGCTCGGCCACCAGCACGACCAGCAGAAAGCGGCCCTCGCGGAAGCGCTCCGCCGCGCCGACCGAGCGTCGATGCAGCCGACCGCATCCGCCCTCGAGGGGCTCACGGGCTCCGGCAGCTCGAGCATCTCGAGCCTCTCCGCCGTCGGTATCTCGCGGCCCAGCCAGGACGGCCTCAGCGGCCCGCCCTTCGACGCGCCGTCCCCGCTGCGACGCGCGCGTCTACCGCTCGCGTTGCTCGCCCTCGCGCTCGTGGTCGGTGGCGCGGCCTTCGCGATCACGCGCGGCACGCAGAAGCCCGAGTCGCACAACGCTGGCGCACCGAGCACCACGCCCGCCCCCACGACCGAGCCGCGCGCGCCCGAGGTGAACCTCGACGCACTGCCCGTCGAGCCGACGGCGACCACCCAGGCGACGACGCCCGACGCGCCGCCGGCAGACTCGGCAACGCCCGACGCCACCGTCGCCCCCACGCCGCGACTGGCACCCCACGCCCCGGCGACGGCCGCACCGACCGCACCGCCGAAGAAGCGCAACGCCTGGCGGCAAGATCCCGGCTTCTAGCGGACGCCGGATGAGCCCTCAGGGCACGTGCACGGGTTGGAGCACGCCCACGAGCTCGAAGACCTTCTGCGAGAACGAGTAGTTGAATCCCACCGTCGGGTTGGCGCCGTAGGCGTAGGGCCCCGCGTAGCCGGCAAGTGCGCGCGTGCTCCCCTCGTCGCCGGGGGCCACGTTCATGG
>Ga0315912_10002591_pt1 | contig 18951 bp, 19 predicted proteins | sample VfabasoilMG_FD_204469 | JGI IMG/M metagenome (GOLD analysis project Ga0315912, IMG submission 204469) | Garden soil microbial communities collected in Santa Monica, California, United States - V. faba soil | ecosystem: Environmental > Terrestrial > Soil > Garden | place: USA: California...
ATGACGGGAAGGCTCACTGCGAAGAGGAGGGCGAAATCCTGGGCGTTCATCTGTGGCTCCTTTGTATCGGGTCGTTGGTTTGTCGATCGCGCTTCGTTTGCGCTTGTGACCACAGTACCCAGGAGCGACTCGCGGGTCGCCGACCTTTTGCCGATGGGACCGGCGGATTAGCGGACCGCGGAATGGTGAGTTTTCACGAATCCGGGCGAAACCGTGAAATGCCGCACAGGAATCGCGGCTAGGCGCGCGGGTCGTTCGCGGCGCGAGCGCGCCGAAGCCCGGGAATGGCGCCCAGGAAGGTCCCCCGCACCTTGCGCAGGAGGCGGGCGAGGAGCCGCCGGGGACGGCGCGGGCGCGCGGGATTCAAGGTGCGGGGCCTTTTCATGAACCCGACGTTACGCCCCACCGCACGGAATCAAAAGGCACTTTTCGCCCGGCTCGATGTGACGTTTTGACAGGAGAAAACGAGTAGGACGAGTCCTACGCGATCTTCAGCGGACGACTACGTGGCTTCCCTTCGCGTCCGACTCCGGCAGCCCGGCCGCCCGGCCATGATGACCGGACGACTAGGGAGATGGCCTCAATGAACAAACTCCTCGCAATCGGCCTCGCTTGCTGTCTTCCGACAGGGCTTGCCGCCGAGGATCCAGCCGAATCCGCCGTCCTTCTTGGAACGACCAGCTCGCTCGTCATCGAGGAATCGGTGCCGATCGAGAAGGACACCTTCTGTGCTCGCAACCCCGCGGACAAGGCGACGGAATGCATGGCGTTCCATCGTGCCGTATTGACCGCGCGGATCCAGAAAGTTTCCACGCTCCGTGAACACGGGCGGTGGATGTAACAACCCCGGGAGGCCTGAACCATGAATGCCGAGCAATTCCACGGTCATTTCCGCGAAGTGAAGGGCTGGGCCCTCGAGAGCTGGGGGCGCGTCACGCACGATCCCTGGCTCAAGATCGCCGGCCGCCGTGAACGACTGCTCGGCCGCCTCGAGGCTTCCCTCGCGGAATCGCGGCGCCTCGCCGCGGCGTCGTTCCCGCAGCGCCGCAACTGACCCCTAGCTGACGCTCGATCCCGCCGAGTCCTGGAGCAGGTCGGCCAGGTCGTCGGCGTGCTCTTCTTCCGTCGCGAGGATCTCCTCGAGCATGCGGCGTGTCGTGGGGTCGTCGTTGCCCAGGTATTGGACCATCTGCCGGTAGCTGTCGATCGCGATCCGCTCGGCGACGAGGTTTTCGCGGATCATCTCCTGCAGCGTCGTCCCGAGGCGATATTCCGAGTGGCTGCGATCCACGAGACCGGACGGATTGAAGTTCGGCTCGCCGCCGAGCTGCATGATCCGCTCGGCGATCTGGTCGGCGTGCGCCATCTCCTCGTTCGCGTGCTCGAGGAATTCCCCGGCCGCGACCTTTCCCTTCAGCCCACGCGCGACGAAGTAGTCGTGGCGATAGCGCAGCACGCACACGAGCTCCGTCGCGAGCGCCTCGTTCAGCATCTCGAGCACCTTGTCGCGGTCGGCGCAATAGCGTTCCGTGACGGCCCCCTCCTCCACATGGCGGCGGGCTTCGTCGCGCAAGGTCTGGACGTCCGCGAGGACGGGCTTCGGCTGCGGCGTCTTTGGAATTGCGCTCATTCTTCGTCTCCACGGAAAGGGTCCCGTTGAGACAGCGCCGCCGAAAGGCGAGTTCTAGGCGGCGATGAGGTGGCGCGCCGATTCGATGAGGTCTCGCGCCAGGGGTTCGTCGCGCGGCATGCGGCTCGGGGCGCCGAGGAGAAAACCTTGCAGGTGATCGGCGCCCGCCTCGATCGCGTTGATCGCATCGGCCGCGGAATCCACGCCCTTGATCGCGACTTCCGCGCCCGTGTCCCTCAGCATGTCCACGAGCGAGGGCAGCATGCGCCGGCCCTGCGTCTCGCCGAGCGCCTGGCGCAGGATCGAGCGATCGGCCTTCACGATCTTCGGCCGGAGCATGGCAATGCGGTCGAAATTCGAGTGGGCCTGGCCGAAGTGGTCCATCGCGATCGTGAAGCCGAGCGCGCGATGCGCGGCCGCCGCTTCGCCGAGGCGGGCCTCGTTGCCGCTATCCGTCTCGAGGACCTCGAGCACGACCCGCTCCGGCGTGAGGCCGTAGAAGCGCACGAGCTCGACGAATCCCCGGCCCTCGTCGCGGTCATCGGCAAGCGCTTGCGGATGGACGTTCAGGAACAGCTTGCGGTTGCCGGAGTCGGCGACCGCGAAGTTGCGAAGGTGAAGCGCGCGGCACACCCAATCGAGGCGAGTGCGCGCGGCGGGATCGAGCGAGAGGAAGACGGCACGGGCTCGAAGCGCGAGGCCTCCCTCGAACTCCGCGCGAAGCAGGGCCTCGTGGCCACGCGCTTCGCCGCCGCGAACCGAGAAGACAGGCTGGAAATTCGACGAGAGCGTCATTCCGCCGTAGCGGTAACGGCCGCCGCCTTCCGCGCGCACCACTTCGCGGGCGACCTCGCCGAAAGAAGCTGCTGACAATGAAACTCCCAAGAGATGCGGCCGGCTGGAGCCGGTCTAAAAGTGCACTTTGCCGTAAACGCCTTCGAGACGGGTTACCGCGCCGTAGCGTTCAGGTTGCAATTGCAATCACCGGACGAGAAGTCCTCCGAGCGCTTCCGCGAGCTCGGACATCCGGTAGGGCTTGCGCAGCACGCGGTTCACGCCGGCGGAGAGCGCGCGCGTCTCGAAACCGGCGCCGCCATAGCCGCTCGCGATGACGATCGGGATGGCGGGAGAGAGGCGGCGAAGCTCCACGGCGAGCTGGGTGCCCGTGAGTTGCGGCATCACCTCGTCGCTCACGACCGCTTCGAAGCGATGCGGGTCGGCGCGCACCGCTTCCAGCGCGGCAAGGCTGTCGCCGAAACCCGCCGGCTCGTAGCCGAGCGTGGCGAGCATCTCCTCGAGCGCTGCCAGCACTTCCGGCTCGTCGTCCACGGCGAGGATCACCTGGCCGCGTCCCTGGATCGGTGCGGCCGTGGGCTCCACGGCGCCCTCCTCGACCTTCGTGCGCGGCAGCCAGATGCGGAACTCCGTCCCCTGCCCCAGCTCGCTCAAGACGTCGATGAAACCACTGTGCTCCTTCACGACCGCGTGCACGAGCGCAAGCCCAAGCCCGGTCCCGCGACCCGCTGGCTTCGTGGTGAAGAAGGGCTCGAAAATGCGATCGATCACCTCGGGCGCGATGCCGTGGCCCGTGTCCTTCACGCTCAGGCGCACGTATTCGCCCGCCGCGAGCTCACCCGTGCGCACCTTGCGCGGCGCGTCCACCTGCTCGACCGCGACGTCGACATCGAGGCGCCCGCCCTGCCCCATCGCCTGGATCGCGTTGGTGAAGAGGTTCATGAAGAGCTGGTGCAGGCGCGTCGGATCGCCCATCACCGCGACTTCCTCGGCCGTGTGCGAGAAGCTCACCTCCATTCCCTGCGGGCTCGACCCGGCGACGAGGTCGCACGCCTCCTGCGCGATGGGGACGACGATGACGGGAATTCGCGCGGCGCCTTCGGCGCGGCTGTACGAGAGGATCTGCGTCACGAGCGACTTCGCGCGATTGCCCGCGCTCATGATCGTGTCGAGGTAGCGCTTGAGGTCGCCCGCGGGCGCGCGCTTCTGCGCGAGCTCGCCGTAGCCCAGGATCGCGCCGAGGATGTTGTTGAAGTCGTGGGCGATGCCGCCGGCGAGGTGGCCCACCGCTTCCATCTTTTCCGCCTGCTTCAACTGCGCTTCGAGCCGGCGCTTGTCCTCGTCGGCGCGGATCTTCTCCGAGACGTCCTTCACGAAGCCGATCACGCGCGGGCCCGCTTGCTCGGCGCCGCCGGGCGACTCCACCCGATAGCCATTCACGCCGAGCGTCGTGTACTGGCCGTCGTCGCGGCGGAAGCGGTATTCGAGCGAGACGTGGGAGAGGTCGCCGCCGGTGAATAGTTCGCGCAGCCCCTTCAGCCGCATGCGATCGTCGGGATGGACGCGCGACATCCACATGCGGACCGTCGAGATCTCGGCCGCGGGAATGCCGAGCACCGCCTTCGTGTCGCCATCCCACAGGATCGCGCCGGTCGCGGGATTCATGTCGTAGAGCAGGTTGCCGCTCGCCCGGATCACCGCCTCGTGCCGGCGTCGCCACGCCTCGGTCTCCGACACCGCCGCGCGCCGCTCGGTGAGGAGCGCCGCCGCGAAGAGCGTGGTGATCACGATCACCGCGAGGTAGCCCTGCACGTGCAGGAGGAGCGGCATCTGCGCGTTCGCCTCGATCCGTTCGAGCGCGGGCGCCGTGAACCAGTACGTGATGAGGCCGAAGATCACGAGGCCGACCGTCGCTTCCCGCAGGCCGAAGCGCAGCGCCGCCCAGATGAGGAAGGGCGCGCAGAGGTAGGCGAGCGCGGGAATGATCGCGCCCGTATCCGGTTGGCGCACGAACACGAAGTAGGTGGTCGAGGCGAGCCCGATGTAGAGGGCGACAAGCTCGGGCAGGAGCGGGCGCGGGAAGTCGGCGATGCCGTCGCGCCAGTCGCGCCACGCGAGGATGAGCGGCGCCACGATGAGCATGCCGACCATTTCGGAAAGGAAGGTCGCCGACCACTGGTCGCCGAGCGGCGCATTGAAGCGAACCGTGCTGAAGATGCCTTCCACCACCGCCATGGTCGCCACGAGCGGCATCATCCCGACGAGGAAGCTCGCGACGCCACGAATGCTGTCGATACGGACTTCCGGTCCCGCGAGGCGCAGGAGCCCACCGGCCACGAAGAACGGGAGCACGACGTTGACCGCGACCATCATCGTGACGCGAGGCCACGGCGCGGAAACCTGGAGACCGATCAGCAGGCTCGCCGCGAAAACGACGAAGAGATACGCGGGCCAGCGGCGCATCGGAACCGCGAGCAGGGCGCCGAGCGCGAGGCCGTGCGCGGGCCAGATGAAGAGCGGAAGGCGCGTCTGGAAAGGCAGGCTCGCCGCGTAAACAGCGAGGAGGTAATAGAGAACCCCGAAGGCGACCAGCACCAGGGTCTGGCGCCCGAGATTGGCGCTGTCCTTGCCCACGGGTGGATTCTACGGCCTGCCGCGCTAAAATGGCCCGGAAGGACACAAGACCGCGCCCATGGAAGCCCATATCCTCGTCGTCGACGATGACGCAGCAATCCGCGACTTGGTTCGCGAGTACCTTGCCGAGCACGACTACCAGGTCTCGGTCGCCGAGACCGGAGCCGAGATGGACAAGGTCCTCGCCGCCGACATCGTGGACCTCGTGATCCTCGACCTGAAGCTGCCCGACGAGGACGGCCTCGCCATCGCGCGGCGCCTGCGCGAGTCGCTCGACATCCCGATCATCATCCTCACCGGCCGCAAGGAAGAAGCCGACCGCGTCATGGGGCTCGAGCTCGGTGCCGACGATTACGTCACCAAGCCCTTCAGCCAGCGCGAGCTCATGGCGCGCATCAAGGCGGTCCTGCGGCGCACCGAGGGCAAGCGCGCATCGCGGCGCGAGAACACCGTGCGCGCGTATCGCTTCTCCGGCTGGGAGCTCAACACCGGGACGCGCAGGCTCAAGGCCCCCGACGGGAAGAACGTCGACCTCACCAACAGCGAGTACGCGCTCCTCGTCGCCTTCCTGCGCGCGCCGCAGAAGATCCTCTCGCGCGACCAGTTGCTCGAATCGAGCCGCCTGCACGACGACATCTACGACCGGTCGATCGACGTGCAGATCCTGCGGCTGCGCCGAAAGGTCGAGGACAGTCCCAACCAGCCTAAGCTGATCCGTACCGAGCGCGGCTCGGGCTACTACCTGGATTCGCCCGTCGAGACGGTCTGAATGGGGGCGATGACCGCCCTCGGCAGCCTGGATGGCGTCGTCGCTTGCGTGGTCGTGTGGCTGTCGATCGGGATCGGCGGAATCGCCGCGCTCCGCAACTTCGCGGTGGTCGCGCGAATCCTCTTCCCGTTCTCCGCGCTCATCAGCGTCGCGCTGGCCGCTTTCGCGCTCGCCGCGCTTCCTTCCCCTGCGCAGTCGGCAATCCTCGCGATCGGCCTGCCGGGCCTGCCGTTCCACCTCCGGCTGGATGCGCTCTCCGCCTTCTTCCTGGTCGTCCTGGGCCTCGCCAGCGCCGGGATCTCGATCTATGCCGGCGGGTACTTCCGCCCGGCGGAAGGAACGCCGCCCGGGCTGATGTGCCTGCAGTACCACGTCTTCCTGTGCGGCATGGCGATGGTGCTGCTCGCCGACGATGCCTACGCGTTCATGGTGAACTGGGAGCTGATGGCGCTCGCGTCGTTCTTCCTCGTGACGACGAACCACCGCATCCCGGAGATCCAGCGCGCCGGCTACCTCTACCTGCTCGTGGCGCACATCGGGGCGATCGCGATCCTGCTGTGCTTCGGCGTGCTGCAGGCGAACACGGGCGACTACACGTTCGCGAACATGCGCGACCAGCGGCTGCCGTCCTTCTGGGCATCGTGCGGGTTCCTGCTCGCGCTCGTCGGCTTCGGCGCGAAAGCCGGGATCGTGCCGATGCACGTCTGGCTCCCGGAGGCTCATCCCGCCGCGCCTTCGCCGGTGTCCGCGCTCATGAGCGGCGTCATGCTCAAGACCGCCATCTACGGGATCCTGCGCGTCACTTTCGACCTCCTGCACACGCCGATCTGGTGGTGGGGGATGGCCGCGCTCGTCGTCGGCCTCGCGACCGCGCTCTTCGGAGTCGTGTTCGCCGCGGTGCAGGTGGACATGAAGCGCCTGCTCGCCTATTCGTCGATCGAGAACATCGGGATCGTCCTCATGGGCATCGGGCTCGCCATCGTGTTCGCGGCCTACCGGATGCCCTCGCTCGCGGCACTCGCCCTCACCGCGCTCCTTTATCACTGCCTCAACCACGCCGTCTTCAAGAGCCTGCTCTTCCTCGGCACGGGCTCCGTGCTGCACGCGACGCACGAGCGCAGCCTCGGCAAGCTCGGCGGGCTCCTTCGCTACATGCCGTGGGTCGCGTGGACGACGCTCGTCGGCGTGATCGCGAGCGCGGGCCTTCCGCCCTCGAACGGGTTCGCCTCCGAGTGGCTCCTGCTCCAGGGGTTCCTCTTCACCGGAGGGTTGCCCAACCCGTACCTCAAGATGCTCGTGCCGATGTTTGCCGCCGGCCTCGTGCTCGTGGCCGCGCTCGCGGGCTACGTGATGGTGAAGTTCTTCGGCGTGATCTTCCTGGGCCGGCCGCGCGAGGAGAAGCTCGCGGAGGCGAAGGATGCGGGCCCGCTCGAGCGCCTGGGCCTCATATGGCTCACGGCGGGTTGCATCCTCCTGGGGCTCTTCCCCGCCGCCGTGGTCGAGCTCATCGACCCCGTGGCCTACTCGCTCGTGGGGCGCGGACTCGCGCAAAGCGGACGCATCGGCGACTGGCTGCTGCTTGCGCCCGTCTCGGCCGAGCGCGCCTCGTACAGCGCGCTCATCGTCTTTTTCGCCACCGTCGCGCTCGTGGTCCTCACCGTCGCCCTCGTGCACCGCGTGTACCACGGCCGCGTGCGGCGCGCTCCGCCCTGGGACTGCGGCTTCCCTCTCCAGACCGCGCGCATGCAGGACTCCGCGGAGGGATTCGGGCAGCCGATCCGCCAGATATTCGAGCCGTTCTACCGGATGCAGCGCGAGCTCCCGTCGCCGTTCGACACCGCCCCGCGCTATCGAGTGGTCGTCGAGGATCCGATGTGGGCATGGATCTACCTGCGGATCGCGGCGGTGACGGACTGGGCCTCGCGCATGGTGAGCACGCTGCAACGCGGACGCATCGCGATCTACCTCCTCTACAGCTTCGTCACGCTCGTGGCGCTGCTCTTCTTCACCCAGGCATGACGCTCGAAGGCATCCTCGCCCAGCTCGCCGCGATGATCGTCGCGCTCGTGGTCGCGCCGCTCCTCATGGGCTGGGTGAACGCCTGGCGCGCGATCCTGCAGAACCGGCGGCCGCCGTCCCTGCTGCTGCCGTTCCACATGCTGCGCAAGCTCTTCATCAAGGAGTCGGTCGTGGCGCACGACGCGACCGCCCTCTTCCGCATCGCGCCCTACATCGTCTTCGGCTGCATGCTGCTCGCCGCGATGATCATCCCGACGCTCTCGACGAACCTCCCGATGGCGCCCGCGGCCGACGCGATCGCCCTGGTGGGCCTCTTCGCGCTGGCGCGCCTCTTCATCTCGCTCGCCGCGATGGACATCGGAACCTCGTTCGGGACGCTCGGCGCCCGGCGCGAGATGCTCTTCGGATTCCTCGCGGAGCCCGCATTCCTGATGGTGCTCTTCACGGTCTCCCTCATCGCGAGCTCCACCTCGCTCGCGACGATCGTATCGAGCCTCGCCCACCGCGAGCTCGCGATCCTGCCGAGCCTCGCCTTCGCGGGCGTCGCGTTCACGATGGTGTCCCTCGCGGAAAACGCGCGCGTCCCCGTGGACAATCCCGCCACGCACCTCGAGCTCACGATGATCCACGAGGCGCTCATCCTCGAGTACTCCGGGCGGCACCTGGCCCTCATGGAATGGGCGGCCGCGCTCAAGCTCTTCGCCTACTCGTGCGCCGGGCTCGCCATCTTCTTCCCCTGGGGCGTCGCGCAGGCGAACGACCACGTCGCGCTCCTCTGGGCGCTGCCGGTGCTGCTCGTGAAGCTCGCCGTCGGCGGGTTCCTCCTCGCCGTCATCGAGACGATCCTCGCGAAGATGCGCATCTTCCGCGTGCCGGAGTTCCTCGCCACCGCCTTCATGCTCGGCGTGCTCGCGCTCCTCGTCCACCTCCTCCTGGGGGCATGATGGCTCCGCTCGCCGGCCAGGTCGTCAACCTCTTCGCGGCGGTGCTCCTGCTCATCGCGTTCGCGATGCTGTCGCAGCGACGGATCGTCGCCCTCATCAACCTGTTCGCGCTCCAGGGCGCCGCCCTCGTGGGATCGACCGCGACCGTCGCGTTCGCCACGGGCCAGAAGCACCTCTACTACTCGGCGGCGATCACGCTCGTCCTCAAGGTCCTGATCCTGCCGTGGCTGCTGCACCGGCTGATCCGGCGGCTCAACGTGAAGTGGGACATCGAGACCCTGATCAACATCCCGACGATGATGCTGGTGGGCATCCTCCTCGTGATCTTCGCGTTCAACCTGGCGCTCCCGATCTCGGAGTTCTCGCAATCGATCGCGCGCGGCACGCTCGGCATCGCGCTCGCCTGCGTGCTGCTGTCGTTCCTCATGATGATCACGCGGTCGAAGGCCGTTCCGCAGGTGATCGGGTTCCTTTCCATGGAGAACGGGCTCTTCTTCGCCGCGACGAGCGCGACGTACGGCATGCCCATGGTCGTCGAGCTCGGCATCGCCCTCGACGTGCTCGTCGGCATGGTGATCCTCGGCGTCTTCCTCTTCCAGATCCGCGAGCAGTTCGACTCGCTCGACATCCACCACCTCGAGAAGCTGCGGGAAGACTGATGGAAACCCTGCTTGCCCTCCTGGTGATCCCGCTCCTCGGCGGCCTTTCCCTCTGGGCGCTGGGCGAGCACGAGCGCGCGCCCGAGGCCAATTCGCTCTTCAGCCTCGCGACGCTGGTCGCGAGCCTCTTCCTCACGGGCCAGGTGATCTCCGAGGGCCCCGTGATGGGCGTCTACGAGCAATTCTCCGTCGATCCGCTGAACGTCTTCCTGGTGACGCTCACGGCTTTCGTGGCCTTCACCACGTCGCTCTTCTCGCGCCCGTACATGCGGACCGAGCGCGACAAGGGGCGCATGACGCCGGGGAGGCTGCGCCTCTATCACAGCATGTACCAGGTCTTCACGTTCACGATGCTGCTCGCGCTCACCACCAACAACATGGGGATCCTCTGGGTCGCGATGGAGGCGGCGACGCTGGCGACCGTCCTCCTCGTCTCGGTGTACCGCACGGCGGCGAGCCTCGAAGCGGCCTGGAAGTACTTCATCCTGTGCGGCGTGGGCATCGCGCAGGCGCTCTTCGGCACGATCCTGCTCTACTTCGCCGCCGAGCGCGTGCTGGGCGCGGAGGGCAACGCGCTCCTCTGGACCCATCTGGACGGCGTGAAGGCGCAGCTCGAGCCCGCGATCATGAAGCTCGCCTTCGTGTTCCTGCTCGTCGGCTACGGAACGAAGGTGGGCCTGGTGCCGCTCCACAACTGGCTGCCGGACGCGCACGCGGAAGGCCCCACGCCGATTTCCGCCGTCCTTTCGGGCCTGCTCCTCAACGTCGCCCTCTACAGCATCATCCGCTGCAAGGTGCTCGCCGATGGCGCGCTCGACTCGCGCTTCGCCGGCAACATGATGATGGGCTTCGGCCTGCTCTCGGTGGTCGTGGCCGCGTTCTTCCTCTCGCGGCAGCGCGACATCAAGCGGATGTTCGCGTACTCCTCGATCGAGCACATGGGCCTCATGACCTTCGCCTTCGGCATGGGCGGGCCGATCGCGAACTTCGCCGGGCTCCTGCACATGACCGTGCATTCGCTGGTGAAGAGCGCCATCTTCTTCGCCGTGGGGCACGCGGCGCAGAAGGCCGGCACGCAGCTGATGGACGACATCCGCGGCCTGCTCAAGACGAACCCCACCATCGGATGGGGTCTCCTGATCGGCACGTTCGCGATCGTCGGCATGCCGCCCTTCGGCGTCTTCGCGAGCGAGTTCCTGATCCTCACGACCGCGATGCGCGAGCATCCCTGGGCGACGCCGTTCCTGCTCGTCGCGCTCGGCGTGGGCTTCGCCGCCATCTTCGGCCGCGTCCAGCCCATGGTCTTCGGCGATTCGCGCCTGCCGCGCCTCGCGCACCAGCCGGCATTGACGCCCGTGTTCGTCCACCTGGGACTGGGCCTCCTCCTCGGCCTGTACATCCCGCCTTACCTCGCCGCGTGGTACGCACAGGCGGCGAAGCTCATCGGCTGACATGGAACGAGCCAGGGTCACTCCGGAGCAGTGGATCGAGACGGCGCGCCGCGTGCGCGACGACCAGGGCCGGCTCGTGGCCCTGTGGGGAGCCGACGATCGCGACCGCGGCGCCTTCACGGTGAGTGCGGCGTATGCCGCAAGCTCGGGGCTCGAGATCGCCGCGTTGCCGCTGCCCGTGCGCGATGCCGCCTACCCGGACCTCTCCGGGCTCTTTCCCGCGGCCGGGCGCATGCAGCGCGCGATCGCGGATCTCCTCGGCATCGAGGCTCGTGGCGCGGCGGACGCCCGCCCGTGGCTGCGGCACGGCGCGTGGGGCGCGGGCGAGTTTCCGCTGCGGCGCGACTTCGCCGGTTCCTCGGTCGGGAACTCCGAGGTTCCCTATCCCTTCGTGCGCGTCGAGGGCGATGGCGTCCACGAAATTCCCGTAGGCCCCATCCACGCCGGCATCATCGAGCCCGGGCACTTCCGCTTCTCGGTCGTGGGCGAGAAGGTGCTGCGCCTCGAGGAGCGGCTTGGATATGTCCACAAGGGCATCGACAAGCGCTTCGAGTCGTTCACGGTCGCCGAGGGCCACCGCCTCGCGGGCCGCGTTTCCGGCGATTCCACCGTCGCCTTCGCGTGGGCCTACGCGCAGGCGGCGGAGTCGCTGCTCGCGGTCGTTCCCCCGACGCGCGCGCGGTGGCTGCGCGCGCTGATGCTCGAGCGCGAGCGGGTCGCGAACCACCTGGGCGACCTGGGCGCGCTCGGCAACGACGCCGCCTTCGCATTCGCGCTGTCGCAGTTCATGCGCCTGAAGGAGGACTGGCTGCGCATGAACGATCGCGTCTTCGGACACCGGCTCATGATGGACCGCATCGTCCCGGGCGGCGTCGACGCGGCGGTGAGCGCGGCGCAGGCCGAGGCGATCCTGCGTCAGGCGCACGACCTGGAGGGCGAGCTGGCGCAGCTGCGCTCGATCTTCGACGAGCATGCGGGGTTGCAGGATCGATTCCTCACCACGGGTCGCGTGACGCCGGACCTTGCCCGGAGGCTCGGCCTTTGCGGGCTCGCCGGCCGCGCCTCCGGCCAGGCGCACGACCTGCGCGCGGACCATCCTTCCGATCCCTATGGCCAGCTCGACGTGAAGAAGGTGGTGTACACGGCGGGCGACGTGGCGGCGCGCGTCAACGCGCGTTTCGACGAGGTCGCCGAGTCGCTGCGCCTCATCCGCACGATCCTGCTGCAAGTGCCCGACGGCGAGACGCGCGTCGAGCTGCCCGAGGCGAAGGCGGGGGCCTTCGGCGCCGGATGGATCGAGGGATGGCGGGGCGAGGTCTTCGTCGCGCTCGAGGCAGGCGAGCGCGGGAGGATCCGGCGTGGCCATGCGCACGATCCGTCGTGGCAGAACTGGCCGCTGCTCGAGCACGCGGTGATCGGCAACATCGTTCCGGACTTCCCGCTCATCAACAAGAGCTTCAACCTGAGCTATTCGGGAGTCGATTCGTGATCCCGATCATGCTCAAGATCGCGAAGACGGGGCTGTTGGGCGAGCCCCCGCCGGAGCCGTCCGACGAGCTTCGCGCGCGCGCCGCCGAGATCCAATCCGGGATCCTCGAAGCGCTCGGCCGCGCGCTCGTGATCCGCCACGTGGACGCAGGCTCGTGCAACGGGTGCGAGCTGGAAATCCACGCGATCAACAACCCCTACTACAACCTCGAGGGACTCGGCATCCGTTTCGCGGCAAGCCCGCGGCACGCCGACATGCTCCTCGTGACGGGGCCCGTTTCGGTGAACATGGAACGGGCGCTGTGCATCGCCTACGAGGCGATGCCGGGGCCGAAGCTCGTGGTCGCCATCGGGGAGTGCGGCTGCACGGGCGGCATCTTCGGCGAGAGCTATGCCTCGCGCGGCAGGGTCTCGAACGTGATCCCGGTCGACGTCGCCGTGCCGGGCTGCCCGCCGCGGCCGATCGAGATCCTCCGAGGCATACTGACGGCCATCCGCTCCACGCAAACCGCCGGCAAGGCTCCATGACGTCCCTCCCCCACCTCTTCGCCAACAACCGCGCATGGGCCGAGCGCATCCACAACGACGACCCGGAGTTCTTCCCGCGCTTGTCCCGCCTCCAAAGGCCCGAATACCTCTGGATCGGCTGCGCCGACAGCCGGGTCCCGGCGAACGACATCGTCGGGCTGCTTCCGGGCGAGCTCTTCGTGCATCGCAACGTCGCGAACATCGTCGTCCACACCGACCTCAACTGCCTGTCGGTCATGCAGTTCGCGGTGGATGTCCTTGGCGTGAAGCATGTGCTGGTGGTCGGGCACTACGGATGCGGCGGCGTCCACGCGGCGCTCGAGAAGAAGCGCCTCGGCCTCATCGACAACTGGCTGCGCCACATCCAGGACGTGCACGGCAAGCACCGCGAGACGATCGACGCGATCGAGGACCTGGGGCGGCGCGAGGATCGCCTGTGCGAGCTCAACGTCATCGAGCAGGTGGCGAACGTCTGCCAGACTTCGATCATCCTGGATGCGTGGGACCGCGGCCAGGACCTCACCGTCCACGGCTGGATCTACGGCCTCAAGGACGGACTCGTCCACGACCTCAAGACCAGCGCAAGCTCACCGGCGGAAGTCGCCGACGCCTATCGCAGCGCCATCGGGCAGCTCTGAGCGCTCAGGCCGCGAGCGTGAGCGTGATCCCGGCGAGCGGCAGGCCTTTCACCGTATAGCTCCAGGTTTCGCCCGCGCGGATGGGATACGCGAGGGTGAGTGTCCCGGTGGTCACGATTTCGCCGGCCTTGATCGCGGCCTTTTCGCCCTGCCCGGCCACGACGGCCGCAAGATGGGCCATGGCGTTCACGGGACTGCCGAGCACATTCGAGCCCTTTCCTTCCTCGACCATCTGCCCGTCGCGCGTGAGCGCGATCGTGAAGGACGCGAGCGCCGCGGCGGGGTCGGGTCCCAGCGCCGCGAGCGGTACGGGTGACCCGACGATCAGGCGCCCATGCAGTCCGCCGTCGATCACCGTGTCGGCGGCCTTGAACTTCCAGCCGGGAAAATGCGACTGGACGATCTCGAACCCGCACGCCACCCAGTCGATGGCAGCCAGGACGTCGGCACTGGTCGCCTTCGCCGGGAGCGTGCCCTTGAGGCCGAACATGATCTCCGGCTCGATCCTCGGGTCGGCCAGGCCGCTCAACGAGCACGTGGCACTGTTCGAAGGCGACCGGATCAGCGTGCGGTCGTACACGTAGCCCCAGATCGGCTCGTGCACGTCGTAGATGGGCCACAGGTTGAAGTTGGTGAATCCGATCTTGCGCCCGACGACCGCCGCGCCATCCGCGATCCGCATCGCGCTTGCGAGGGCTGCGGCTTCGTAAGCGTCGGCCATCGCAAGATCCGGCTGCCGTGCGGTGAAGGGCGGGATCTGCCTGCATGCATCGAAGGCGCGCTTGATTTCGCGCGCGATGGCCTGATGGTCCACGGCATGCCTTTCGAAGAGCAATTCGCCGCTCGGCGCGAGGCCCGCATTCCTCCAGCCCGCGCGCTCATAGAATCGCTGGGCCCGCGTTTCCGGGGCCGTCGTGAGCCAAAGCCGCGTGAGGCCTTTCGACCAGAGCCAGGCCACCATCTCGTCGTGAAGCCGGCGGCCATGGCCCTTGCCTTCGTAGCCCGGCTCGACGAAGAGCGCCCAGATGTTGCCGGTCTCCGCATGGCCCACGGCGAATCCCACGACCCGCCCGTCGACTTCGACGACCCAGCCGCGCCCGGTTCGCTCGATCGCCTCGACGACATCGTCGTCGGAGATCACCGTGGACGTGAGGCGATTCTCGCGGACCGAGTGACGCACGCGCTGGATTTCGGGCACGTCGGCCCGGGTGGCGACGCGAAGCCCCGCCTTCAAGGATGCAGCTCGACTTCGCCTTCGATTTCCACGGGGATGTCGAAGGGAAGCTCCGCCATTCCCACGGCGCTTCGCGCGTGGGCGCCGCGCTCCTTGCCGAAGACTTCGAGGATGAGGTCGGTGAAGCCGTTGATGACCGCGGGCTGGCGATTGAAGCCGGGCGCCGAGTTCACCATGCCGAAGACGCGGACCCAGGACGCGATGCGGTCGAGGTCGCCGAGCTCGCGCTCGAGGCTCCCGAGGATCGCCAGTCCGGCCAGGCGTGCGGCCGCGTTCGCCTGCTCAGGCGTGACGTCGCGTCCGACCTTCCCGAGCGGCCTCGCGAGCGACCCGTCCGCGTTCGTCGGACCGTGCCCGGAGATGAGCGCGCGCTGTCCCCTGACGCGAACCCAGGGAAAGGGCAGGACCGCGCCGGGCGGGAGCTGCAACGGTTGCGGCAGGACGATGCCGAGCTCGGCGAGACGCTTGTCGATGCCCGACATCGATGGCCTCCCCGCGAACCTACATCCGCTGCGCGGCCGACGCCGTGTAGGTCGTGATGCCGCCCTTCGTCTCCTGGCCGCTCAGGGTAAGGCGTGCGTTGCCGCCATCTTCTCTCAGCCTCGAGTTGTCGTAGACCGCCCGGGGAATGGAAACCATGTACTCGTTTCCGTTGGCGATGAACGTGCCCCAGCTGCCGGCATCGTTCGCGACATCGACGGTGAGCGTGCCTTCGAGCGTGACGGGCAGCCTGAGCGCGGCGCTGGGCGGGGCGACGTTGGGCTTGGCCGTGGAGGCCGCCTGGCTCGCCGCCGGAGGCTCCTTGCCGCAAGCGGCCAGGAGGAGCGCGCAGGCGAAGGCCATGGCAAGGGTCGTGGTCTTCATGGCGGAAGTATCTCCCATTTAGGGTGAATGCGATTTCGCCCAGTCGATCGCATCTTCGAGACGGTCGTCGCCCCAGAAGATCTCGTCGCCGTACGCAAACGTCGGCGAGCCGAAGATCCCGAGCTTGCGCGCGGCATCGGTTTCGGCGTCGAGCCGCGAGCGGATCTCGTCGCTATTGGCCCTCGCGATGACCTTGTCCGGATCCTTTCCGAGCCGGCCGAGGATCGCGCGCACGTTGTCGACGTCACCCGCGACCTTCCCCTCGAGAAACCAGTCGTGGTAGCTGGCTTTCGCGTATTCGGGACACCAGCCCTCCAGCGCCGCGAGCGAGGCCACCCGGTTGTTGAGAAGGTCCGGGTCGACGGGGTATGGCGGGATCGACTTGAACGGAATGCCGTGACGCACGGCGCGGCGCTCGAGATCGCGCCACATGTACTTGAGCTTCGCGGGCTTCCCGACGAAGGGCCGGTTGTCCTGCTCCATCATGATCGCCCGCACGTTGAATGGCCGCCATCGCAGGGTGACGCCCTCGCGCGATGCGACCTCCTGCGCGCGGTTCACCGCGAGGTAGGTGTACGTGCTGACGAGCGAAAGGAAGAAGTCGAGGGGGCGCGCCATGCCGCTAGCGAGGGCCCTCGATCGCGGGCATCAGCGCCGCTTTTGCCGGGGCTTCGCGGCCTTCTTCCGGGCGGCCGCCTTGGCCGGCCGCTTTTTCTTCTTCGGCGCCGCCTTTCGCGCCGGCCGCTTTTTCGGCGCCATGTGCAGCACGCCCTCCCCCGAGATCGGATCGGTCAATCCCATGCCTTCGCCGAGGTCTTCGAGCATGTGCCGGAAGCTGTCGAGCATGGCGATCATCTGGGGGCGAGCGCCGGCGAGGTGATTGAAGCCCTGCCATTGGCCGAGGAAGCAGAAGGTCCGATCCCCGGTCTTGATGAGGTAGCCCCCCTCGAATCCCTTGAATGCGGGCCCGGCCCCACGGTGGGCCTCGACGAAAGCCTCTTCGAAGCCCGGCTTCACCCGAAAACGCACGACGTTGAACGCGGTCATTCCGGCCTCCCGATGGCGAGTCGCTCGCGTCGGATCATACGCCGGATCACGTCCAGCTCAGCACGACCTTCCCCGACTTCCCCGATCCCATCGTCTTGAAGCCCTCGAGGTAGTCGGCGACATCGAAGCGGTGCGTGATCATGGGCGTCAGGTCCAGCCCGCCCTGGAGCATGGCGATCATCTTGTACCAGGTCTCGAACATCTCGCGCCCGTAGATGCCCTTGATCGTGAGGCCCTTGAAGATGACCTGCGTCCAGTCGATGGCGGTGTCGGGCGGCGGGATGCCGAGCATCGCGACCTTCCCGCCGTGGTTCATGACATCGAGCATCTGGCGGAAAGCCGACGGCACGCCCGACATCTCGAGCCCCACGTCGAAGCCCTCGACCATGTTGAGCTCGGGCATCACGCCCTTCAGCGTCTCCTTCTCGATGTTCACGGTCCGGTGCGCCCCCATCTTCTTCGCGAGCTCGAGGCGATACGGATTGCGATCGGTGATCACGACGTGGCGCGCGCCGACATGGCGGCAAATCGCGGCGGCCATGATGCCGATCGGGCCGGCGCCGGTGATGAGCACGTCCTCGCCGACGAGGTCGAACGAGAGCGCGGTGTGCGCGGCGTTGCCGAAGGGGTCGAGGATGGCGGCGATCTCGTCGGGAATGTCATCGGGAATCGGGAAGGCATTCACCGCGGGGATCACGAGGTATTCCGCGAACGCTCCCGGACGATTCACGCCGACGCCGACGGTGTTGCGGCAGAGGTGGCGGCGCCCGGCGCGGCAATTGCGGCAATGGCCGCAGACGATGTGCCCTTCGCCGGAGACGCGCTGCCCGATCTCGAGCCCGCGCACCTCGTCGCCCATGGCCTCGACGGTGCCCACGTATTCGTGGCCCACCGTCATCGGGACGGGAATCGTCTTCTGCGCCCAGTCGTCCCAGTTGAAGATGTGCATGTCCGTTCCGCAGATGGCCGTCTTGCGGATCCGGATCATCACGTCGTTGGGACCGAGCGCCGGTTTCGGCGAGTCGGTCATCCAGATGCCGGGCTCGCGCCTTGCTTTCGCCAATGTCCTCATTTCAATCCTGTCCCCGAGGGGGCTGCCCCCCCGATCACTCCAAGCTCTCGTCCTACTTTGGCAAACGCGGCGACCGCGCGTTCGATGTGTTCCGGCTCGTGGGCCGCCGACATCTGCGTGCGAATGCGGGCCTGGCCGCGCGGCACGACCGGAAATGAGAATCCGATCACGTAGATGCCCTCCTCCAGCAGCCGGTTCGCCATCTGCTGGGCGAGCGCGGCATCGCCGAGCATCACCGGAATGATCGGGTGCCCGGCGCCCGCGAGCTTGAAGCCGAGGCTCGTCATGTCGCGACGGAAATGCTCGGCGTTGCGAGCGAGCCTGGCGCGAAGGTCGTCGCTTCCCTGGATGAGGTCGAGGACCTTGAGGGAGGCGTGCGCGATCGCCGGCATGAGGGTGTTCGAGAAGAGATATGGCCGCGAGCGGTTGCGAAGCCACGCGACGACCTCCTTCGGTCCGGCGGTGTATCCGCCCGATGCGCCTCCCAGCGCCTTCCCGAGCGTGCCGGTGAGGAGCGTTACCCGCCCCATCACGCCGCAATGCTCCGGCGTTCCGCGCCCTTTCGCGCCGACGAACCCGACGGCATGCGAGTCGTCGACCATCACCATCGCCCCGTGCTTCTCGGCGAGGTCGCAGATGCCTTTGAGGTTCGCGACGATCCCATCCATCGAGAAGACGCCGTCCGTCGCGATGAGCTTGTAGCGCGCGCCCTGCGCCTTCGCCGCCTCGAGCTGGGCGTCGAGGCTCGCCATGTCGTTGTTGTCGTAGCGGAAGCGCTTCGCCTTCGAGAGGCGCACCCCGTCGATGATCGACGCGTGGTTGAGCGCGTCCGAGATGACCGCGTCCTCCTCCCCGAGCAACGTCTCGAAGAGCCCGCCATTCGCATCGAAGCAGGAGCCATAGAGGATCGCGTCCTCGGTGCCGAGGAAGGCGGCGATGCGCTCCTCCAGGTCGCGATGCACGTCCTGCGTGCCGCAGATGAAGCGCACCGACGCCATGCCGTAGCCGTGCTGCTCGATGCCCTGTTTCGCCGCGGCCGCGATCGCCGGGTGGTTCGCGAGCCCCAGGTAGTTGTTCGCGCAGAAATTGAGGACCGAACCCCCGCCTTCGACGTGGATCTGCGCGGACTGGGGCGAGTCGATGACGCGCTCGTGCTTGTAGAGCCCGGCCGTTTCAAGC
>Ga0315912_10002592_pt1 | contig 18950 bp, 19 predicted proteins | sample VfabasoilMG_FD_204469 | JGI IMG/M metagenome (GOLD analysis project Ga0315912, IMG submission 204469) | Garden soil microbial communities collected in Santa Monica, California, United States - V. faba soil | ecosystem: Environmental > Terrestrial > Soil > Garden | place: USA: California...
CAAATAACACGAATTCTAGCGAATTGCACGAATTAGCTTTTTAAGGCAATTCGTGACATTCGTGTTCACGCTGTACGCTTTTCAAACCGGGCAATGCGGTCACGAATGACACAAATTTTAGCGAATTGCACGAATAGTTTTTAAAGTAATTCGTGTTATTCGTCCTAATTCGTGACATTCGTGTTCACGCTCTGTGCTATAAAACAATGCGTTTCGATTTGAAAGACTCTAAGCCAAAGTTCATCAAAATCGCCAAACGAAAACCAGTGGCCGCCAAATAATTACGGGCTTGTGCCACATGCGCCGTATCGAAAGCGGTGACCGTTTTTAATTCCAAAATAATTTTGCGGTCAACAACAATATCGGCTTGATATTCGCCCACGATTTTGTCTTTATAGCGCACGACTAAGCGGGGATGTTCTTCGGCCGCAATCTCACGCAAAGAAAACTCGTGCATCAAAGCGCGGCGATAAACGGCTTCTAAAAAACCTTGCCCCAACTTGCTATGTACTTCCATCGCGGCTCCGACTACGGCGAAGCTCAAGTCTTGATACAGTAGCTCGGCCATGCAAACCTACGGCTGTATCCGCCGCAAGAGGTTTTCTAAGCGCGTGAGGTCGCGGGAGAGCAAACGCGCGAGGTAACGCCCAGCATTGTGGAGATAGCGTGTACGGTCTTCGGGCGAGCGGTGGGCGGCGGCTTGTTTAAGCGAAATAGGAATTAATTCGTCAGCGGGCGCTTCGTCTGAATTCAGCACGATCCGCAAATAATCATAACTGGCGGTGCAGGCCATGACCTCGGCGGCGGCGCACGGTCGAATGGTGTCGAGCGTGATGGGTGGCTGAGGCGGCAGGCCACAAGTAATGCCATGCCCATTGCGATAGCCGATCGCCAAGACGCTCACCTCCACCGGCACTTGGCGGTTTTGGCGCTGATCGAGGATATACGCTTCATCCAAGTCTGGCGCGATCACCATCTGCCGCACGAAGGGATCATCCTCAACGACGATGTTATAGATCAGCCCTAACACATCGGCTTGATTGCGTTGGGCTGGGGCTTTTACAAAATCGCCGAAGCGCGGCACTTCGGGTTCTGGCACCGAACAGCCAAAGACGTAACCAGTAGTCGAACTGCGGAGCAAACGCCCGATGGGAGTGGAGTCTGTCATGTTTGCATCTGACAAGGTGACAAGGTGACAAGGTGAATTTCACCCTGTCACCTTGTCACCCCGTCATGGATATCGTCTTTTCGCCGCGCCCGTCCATGCCTTGCCTTGCGCTTTGTGAGAGATGCTGGGGCTGAGGCCTTGTCGAATCAGGCCGCCCGCGACCATTTGGTCAAACTCGCGGCGCTCGGTTTGCGTCACAACGGCTAGCTCATGTGCGCGCACTAAGACATACGGGAAGCCATCGGTGACACGCGATTGTTCGTGGAGGGCGGCGTGTACCAGATCGAGCAAGGATGAATGGAGGGCGACCCATTCGGGCACTTCGACGCGCAAGATCGAAGGCCGCCCGGCGCGCCCAACGTTGAGATAAAAGAAATAAATCGAATGCCCACGCGGACGATAGCGGTCTTGATTGGCGGGCGAGGCGTTTTCAAATAAGGCACTGCGTTCGCCGGGTTGCAGGAACTCAAACAGCGTCGCGTCGCTGAGGTGGCGAAAGTCGCCCAAATCGCGGAGCGTGGCTTCGGCGATCTCGTTGGCGTTGAGCAGAGCGAGGCGTAACAAGCGGATCACACTCGCCGCACGGGGCCGATCCACTACCCCGGCCACCGCGCCGCCCGAGGCTTTGATGAGGTCCAGTCGATCTAAATACTGTTCGATCACTTCATCTACAAAACGCTCATTGGTAGATTGCAACGAGATATAGAGCAAGAGCCCATTATCGAGGAGGGCGACGGTGGGCCCAGTGGCCGCTTCGATCTGAGCCAGCCGCGCCAATTCGCCTAGTTCGCGCAGATCGCGTTCGGCGTCAATCTTGATGCTCGGGATCTGCCCGCCATCCGTTTCATAGAGATCAGTATCTTCAAAAAAAACTTGCGGGGCTGAATGGGTGCTGGGTGGTTGGGCGAGGCCGTGTCGAAACACGATGCTACCCACGTTGATCAAATAATACAACGCGACGCCATGTCGGTCGGGATAGATTTGTGATCCATCGGCGGCGATGACGTTGAGGCGTGCGGGGAGCGTGGGGAGGAGATAGGCTTGATGCACGGCCTCCGCGGTGGGGATGCCGCCCGCCCAGCGAAAATTTTTGGCGGTCTCGATTTTACGGTGCAGTTCATCACCCGCCACACCAATGGCTTGCAACATGGCTTGCGCTGTTGGCAACACATCGGCCAACGTATGCAACCGTTGCACAGCATTCACGCTAAGGGCTTCGACTTCGTGAGTGAGTTTGTTGAGTTCTAAAGCCATGCGCGCATTGTAGCACAGATGTTCGGATCAAAAAGCAACCCCTTACCTGTTTAGGCCTCTCACTGTGGCTACTTACTCCTCTAGTTTCGGCCTGACCAAACTCGGCTGGGTCAAGACTTCGGGGCGCAAAATCTCATCGAGCTTCTCTTTTGTGAGCAGGCCCTTCTCCAACACCAGCTCATACACACTGCGCCCACTCGCGTGCGCTTCTTTAGCCACGCGCGTTGAGTTCTCATAACCGATGTATGGATTGAGCGCCGTCACCAGCCCCACTGAATTTTCCACCGAGCGGCGCAAATGTTCGCGGTTGGCGGTGATGCCGTCTACACAGTTCGCTTTCAACGTGCGACAGCCCTGGCGCAAATGGATCAAACTCTCAAACAGGCTATGGGCGATGATCGGCTCAAAGGCATTGAGTTGCAATTGCCCGCCTTCCGCGGCAAATGAAACGGCCACGTCATTCCCGATCACTTCAAACGCAATTTGGTTCACTACTTCGGGGATGACCGGATTGACCTTGCCCGGCATGATGGACGACCCAGCTTGTTGGGCCGGTAGATTAATTTCGCCCAACCCAGCGCGCGGGCCGGAGGAGAGCAAGCGCAAGTCGTTGCACACCTTAGAGAGTTTCACCGCCACGCGCTTCAACACGCCAGAGAGTTGCACAAACGCGCCCGCATCTTGAGTGGCTTCGACTAAATTATGCGCCGTGATCAGCGGGATATCCGTAATGTGCGCCAAATGTTTGCACACCAGGGGTGCATATTCGGGCGGCGTGTTGATGCCGGTGCCAATCGCCGTCGCGCCGAGATTGATCTCTTGGATGAGCAAGGCCGCTTCGCGCAAGCGCTCTTCATCTTCGCCCAACATCACCGCGTAGGTGCTAAATTCCTGCCCGAGGGTCATCGGCACGGCGTCTTGCAATTGCGTGCGCCCCATCTTCAGCACTTCGGCAAACTCGGAGGCTTTGTCTTCAAACGCCCCGCGCAGTTCGGCCATCGCCGCCCGCAAGCGTTCGATCATAAAACGCAAGGCGATCTTGATCGCGGTGGGGTAGACATCGTTGGTGCTTTGGCTCATGTTCACATCTTCCAACGGATGCAGGTGTTGATACGCGCCGCGCTTTTGCCCCAACAGTTCCAAGCCCCGATTGGCGATCACTTCGTTGGCGTTCATGTTGGTCGAAGTGCCGGCCCCACCTTGGATCACATCCACCACAAACTGATCGCGCCATTGCCCCATACGGATCTCGGCGCACGCTTGCACAATCGCCTCCATCTTGGCCTTACTGAGCAGACCGAGTTCGGCGTTGGTGAGGGCGGCGGCTTGTTTCACGCAGGCCAGCGCGATCACCAATTCCGGGTAAACGCTGATGGGCGTACCTGTGATCGGGAAGTTCTCCAACGCACGGAGCGTGTGAACGCCGTAATAGGCCGCTTCCGGTACTTCGCGGTCGCCGATGAGGTCGTGTTCGAGGCGGGTAGGGGTGGTCATAGGAGTCTCCAAAATTGACAAGGTGACAAGGTGACAAGGTGAGAATGTTTCTCACCTTGTCACCCCCTCACCCAGTCACCGTGTCAGTATTTCCAAGGCAACCGACGTTACTGCGTTCGCCCACTCGGTATACATCTTGCCCGACGGGTGCAGGCCATCGCCGGCGATCAAGGTGGTATCGGTCAGGGCGCGGCGCGAGCCGGGGGTGATATCTACATAGCGCGCTCCGGCGCGCTCGGTTTCTTCGCGGTTGATAGCATTAAAGAGATCGATCTCGCTGGCGATGGTGGCGGGGTTACGCCCACTGTGTTGGGCGAAGGGCGTCACGCCCCAATCGGGGATGGAGATGACGATCACCCGCTGGGCCTCATCCCCCGCAAAGCCGATGGCGCGTTTGAGCAACGCCGCAAATTCCTTGCGATATTCGCCGGTGTCGTAGCCGCGATATTGATTATTCACCCCGATCAGCAACGACACCAATTCGTAGCGGCTCTGTGGTTGAGCGCGGTCAATGCCTACGTTGAGTTCATCCGTTGTCCAGCCCGTGACGGCGATGATCTCCGGGTCGGCGACCGCCACGCCTTGCGCGCGGAGCGCAACGACCACTTGCGCCGGCCAGCGCTCAGTAGGCGACACACTTTCGCCGATGGTGTATGAATCGCCTAAGGCTAAGAAACGCATAGCGGAGGTCTCCGGTGGGGTGGGCTGAGGTGAAGGGCTACAAGCGCTTAGCACCCATAGGCTGATAGTCAACAAATAAATGAAGCGCATCGTGGGCTTAGGTTTTCTTTGAACCCGGTATATCTTTTGTACTCTCACGTTGCGGTAAGTTAAACACCCCGCTAGTTTAGCCTCGCTTTGACTTTTCCCCAAATCAGACTACCATCTTTCGGATGAAGATCAACATTCTTGGCGGCGGGCCAGCGGCGCTCTATTTCGCCATTTTAATGAAGAAGCAAAACCCGGCTCACGCGATTACGATTTTGGAGCGTGACGGGCCGAATGATACCTTTGGTTGGGGGATTGTCTTTTCAGATCGCACCTACGCCTTCCTCAAAGAGAGCGACCCGGAGTCGTATGAAGCTATCACCCGCGCCTCGCAAATGTGGGAAGAGGTGGTCGTCATCCACAAGGGCGAGACGATTAACATCGGCGGCAATGGTTTTTCGGGCATCGCGCGGCTGAAGTTCCTCAATATCCTGCAAGACCGTTGCCGTAAGTTGGGCGTTGACCTGCGCTTTAATACCAACCTCGCCGAGCCCGCCGACCTGGAACCGTGGCTCGATTGTGATCTATTTGTGGGCGCGGATGGCGCGAACAGCCTCGTGCGCCGCGCCTATGCCGAGTTTTTTCTCCCCATCATTGACACGCGCCAAAACCGCTACATTTGGCTCGGCACGCCGCAAACGTTTCATGGCCTGACGATGATCTTCCGCCAGACCGAGACGGGCTTGTTCATCGCCCACGCGTATCAATTCTCGCCCACGACGAGTACCTTCATCGTCGAATGTCCGCCCGAAACTTGGCTCAGCGCGGGCTTGGCGAATAAGAGCGAAGCCGAGACGTGCGCTTATTTAGCAGAAGTGTTTAAAGCCGAACTCTCCGGCCAACCCTTGCTCGCCAACAACTTTGTGCGCTGGCTCAACTTCCCCCTGATCAAAAACAAACGCTGGTATCACCGCCACCTCGTGCTGTTGGGCGATGCGTTACACACCGCGCATTTTTCCATTGGCTCGGGCACGAAGCTAGCGGTGGAAGACTCGATGGCGCTGGCGAAATGTTTTGCGGAGAAAACTTCGGTGCCGGCCGCGCTCGCCGAGTTTCAGCGTGTGCGGAAACCAGTCGTGGATAAATTTCAGGACGCGGCGCTGAACAGTTTGGTCTGGCTGGAAAATGTACAGGACTATTTGTACCTCGACCCGTTGCCCCTCGCCTTTCGGGTGGTGACGCGCAGTAAGCGGGTCGGGCTCAATCGGCTCAAACGTCAAGACCCGGCCTTCGCCGAGCAGTATACGGCTTGGCGCGCGGCCCAACCGCCCACCAGCGGCCCCATCCCCGCCGAATATCTCGATCTGTTTCAGAAAAAATCTTTTGGGCATTTGGCGACCCTCATGGCCGATGGCACGCCGCATGTCACCTCGGTCTGGGTAGATTACGATGGGCAGTATATTTTGCTCAATTCGGCCAAAGGGCGGCAAAAAGACATCAGCATGGAAAAGCGGCGGCAGGTGGCGCTGGAGATCCCCGACCCAGATGAGCCGAATCGGTATATTCTGATTCGGGGCGAGGTGGTAGAGATCACTGAGGCGGGCGCGGACGCGCACTTAGACAAATTGGCGCAACGCTACTTGGGGCGCGACACTTACCCGCCTAGTATGCGTTTCCCCGGTGAGGTGCGCCGCTTGTATAAAGTTTTGCCGAAGAAGGTGACGATGTGGAATCCGTTTGGATGAGGCAATAGGCAGGAGGCACTATGCGACGAGCTTTGAGTTTGATCGTTGTGATCTCGCTAACCGCGTGTAGTCTGTTGCCGGGCGCGGCGACGCCCATACCAGAGGCAACGCTGACTCTCGCGCCGACCGATACCGTCGCGCCACCACCGACCAGCGCGCCCTCCGCGACCACCGCCGCGTCCTCTACCCCGCCACCCGTCACCGACACGCCCGCGCCTCCTACCAACTCTGCCGAGACCGCTACACCCGCGCCTCCCACCAACCCCGCCGAAACCGCGACACCCTTGTTAACCGATACGCCAACGGTGACGCCCACCGCCACACTCGCGCCGATTGATCGAGTCGAGTTCGTCGCGGATGTCACCGTGCCGGATGGCGAAGCGCACAAAGGCGGCGAGACCTTCGTTAAAACATGGCGGCTCAAAAACAGCGGCACGTCCACCTGGACGACCGATTATGCGTTGGTGTTCGTCAGCGGCGACCAGATGAACGCGCCCAAGTCGGTGCCGTTGCCCAGCGCCGTCGCGCCGGAGCAAACGGTGGACATCTCGGTGAACTTGACCGCACCCAACACCTTGGGCGCACACACCGGCTTTTGGTTGATGCGGAATACGGCGGGCGACACCTTTGGCTTAGGCTCAAACCGCAATGTCCCGATCTATGTGCAGATCAGCGTCTCGACCACTGCCAGCGGCACACCCGCCCCCACCCCCAGCGGTTCGACCGCACCGGGCAAAGTGACTGGCGTCACGCTTCGGGTGGACAAAGAGACCGTCTCTGGGACTTGTCCTCAAACGCTCGTCTTCACCGGAATTTTCACCATTGATGGCTCGGGCTCAGTCACCTATCACCTTGAGATCATCCCCGACCGCCCCGGCTTTCAATTGGATTTGCCTGCTCCCATCACGGGGCGCTTTGAACGCGGCATGACGTTTGGTTTAGCCTACACGCTCGACTTCAATGACTCGATCAATGGGCAAGCGATTTTGCACATCACCACGCCGAACAAGATTGATTCGAGCCCGGTGGCGTTTAGTTTGACTTGTCAAAACAATTAATTCAAACTCAGACCAGTTACATAGCCAGGCCACCGTTATGCTACTAAAACTTGAAAGCCTTCAGTCGCCACAAGCGCTGCTGAAGGGTGACATCTTATCAAGCAACCTTGATTAAAACGCGGGCTACCCAAGTTTTCGTGAACTCAGCTATTCAGTTCAATATGTCTCTTGAGATTGAGAAGCTCTTTAGCCTTTTAGAAACGGCGCGCCAAAATGGTGAGCGTCTGAAAGAAGGCGATGTTTTAATGAAGTTAGGGATGGCTTACGACTCGATCGATAATTCACAGCAAGCAATCACCTACTATGAACAAGCTTTACACATCTTTCGAGAGTTACATGCTTTTCAAAGTGAAGGTAATACGCTTGTCAATTTGGGCATTGCTTCCCATCATTTAGGAGGGTTTCAGCAAGCCAAAACATTATATGAGCAAGCACTGCTTATCTTTCGTGACGTAAAAGATCAATATGGCGAAGGAGCAGCACTAACTAATCTAGGGAATGTGTATGACAGTTTAGGACAATTTCAAACAGCTGTTAGCTATCATGACCAGGCACTCAAACTCTTTAGCAAGACACAAGATGCAAATGGTCAAGGCAATTCATTGATGAACTTAGGCAATGCCTATCATTGCTTAGGTGAAACTCAAACTTCAACACAATATTACGAGAAGGCACTCGCTATTTTCCGCTCAACGGGTGATGTGCAAAGCGAAAATAACGTTTTGGTCAATTTAGGCATTGTGTACGCTAAGTTAGGAGACACCCAAAAAGCCACCCAGTTTTATGAACTTAGTTTGTCAGCCTTTCGTAAATTAGGCGATCGGCGTAATGAAGGCGCGGCTTTGAGTAATCTAGGCAATCTCTATGTTCGTCTCAAAGATTTAAATCAAGCCATTAGTTATTATCAACAAGCCCTACACATCTTTCGTGAAATCTCTGATCGCCCTAAAGAAAGTGCTACTTTAGGTGGACTGGGCAATGCTTATTCAATGCTCAACAAAGAACAAGAGGCGATTAATCTTTATCAAGAGCAGTTAAGTATTGCCCATGAAATAGGCGATCAGCTTGGTGAAGGCATTGCTCATTGGAACACTGCGCTTGCTTTTTATAAGCTGGGCAGTAGGGATCAGGCGGTTCATGAAGCAGAAATAGCTTTAGCGTTTTTTGAACAAATGCAAAGCCCGCATGCGGCAAAGGCAAAAAAACGACTGGCTGAATGGCGAAACAAGTAACTCTGGCATTGCCTATCGCCCTTGCTTGGAATAGCTGTGCATGAGCATTGCGCGCCGCGCCCTTCAGCGGCGAAACAGTCTTCTGGTTCGGAGGGGACTGCTTCTCTCGCAAAAAAGCTCGTTTGCGATGACTATTTATAAACGAAACTCACCTATGACTCACACTGCTCTTATCACTGGCGCTGGCAAAGGCATTGGCGCGGTCATCGCGCAGGCGTTGGCCCAAGCCGGGTTGCGCGTGGCGATCGCGGCGCGCACCGCCGACGATGTGCGCCGCGTCGCTGACTCCATTCGCATGGCGGGCGGCGAGGCCCTGCCCCTCGTGTGCGATGTCACCCAAACCGACTCTATCACGCAAGCCATCGCCGAAACGCGCCAAGCCTTTGGCCCGATCACGGTTTTGGTGAACAATGCAGGCACGGCCACCTCGCACAAATTCATCGGGCACGACGATGCGTTGTGGCAACGGATGCTCGATGTCAATTTGACCTCGGTTTATCAGGTGACGAAACAGGTCGCGCCGATGATGGTGGAGGCGCAGTGGGGGCGCATCATCAACATTGCCTCGATTGCCTCTAAAGTGGGCGGGCGGTATATCGCCGCGTACACCGCCGCGAAACATGGCGTGCTCGGCCTCACGCGCGCCTTGGCCGTGGAACTGGTAAAGGACAATATCACGGTCAACGCCATTTGCCCGGGTTACGTAGACACACCCCTCACCGATCAAGCGGTTAGCAACATCACGACGCGCACCAAACTCTCAGCGGAAGAAGCCCGCACCACGCTGGAAAAAACCAGCCCACAAAACCGGCTCATTACGAGTGAGGAAGTGGCACATGTGGCCTTAATGCTCGTGAGCGAACAAGCGCGCGGCATCACCGGGCAAGCGATTAATGTGGATGGGGGAACAGTGATGTTTTGATCTATAGCGATTGGTTGATCAATTGCTGGGCGCGTCCTAAGCGCGTCGATCAATTTTAATCGCCGCATAAACTTGAATGGGAACGCCTAGGGCGTTAACCGATTACAACTTTGCCTTGCCGCGAGTTCTTAGTGGATCATCCTTCTATGCCCACCTACGACTTCCTCTACGCTGTTTCCAATGGCATTGCCACCCTCACGCTCAACCGTCCCGAAGTGCTAAACGCGCTGACGCTCGATATTTATGCACAATTGCGCGACTTATTTGAAGACTTGCGGTACGATGACGCCGTTAAAGTAGTCGTCCTCACCGGTACTGGGCGGGCGTTTTGTTCGGGCGGGGATGTCCATACTATCATCGGCGCGCTCCTCGAGCGTGACATGCGCGACCATCTTGAGTTTTGCCGCATGACCGGCCATTTGATCCGCAACATGCGCTTGCTCGCCAAGCCGATCATCGCCGCGATCAATGGCACGGCGGCCGGGGCGGGGGCGGTGATGGCCCTCGCCGCTGATCTACGGGTGATGGCCGAAGACGCTAAGTTTGCGTTTCTCTTCACGCGCGTTGGTCTCACTGGGGCGGATATGGGCGCGGCCTTTTTGTTGCCGCGCGTCATCGGGCAAGGCCGCGCCACCGAACTGCTCATGCTGGGTGACGATGTGCCTGCGGCAACCGCCGAACGGTACGGCCTTGTCAACCGCGTTGTGCCCCGGGAGCAAGTGTTGCCCGTCGCCACCGAACTCGCGCAACGGTTGGCCCTGGGCCCGACCTACGCCCTGGGCATGACGAAATTGATGATCAACAACGAATGGACGCAAGACATACTCACCGCCCTCGAAGCCGAGGCGCAAGCGCAAGCCTTGCTGATGATGGGGGCGGATCACCGCGCGTTTTATGAGGCCTTCAAGGAAAAACGCACCCCCAACTTCACCGGGCGTTAAAATGGACAAAATCATTCTCAACCCAGCCTCCCTCGCCAAACCCATTGGCTATGCTAACGGCCTGCTGACGACGGGCGGGCGGTTATTGTTTTTGGCCGGACAAACTGGCATGGATGCCTCGGGGCAGATCGCAGCGCCCAACGACCTCGTGGCGCAGTTTCAACAAGCGCTCGCCAACTTGCAGGCCGTCGTTACCGAGGCGGGCGGAACGATGACCGACATCGTCAAACTGACCCTCTATGTCACAGACAAGCGCGCCTATCGCGATCAGCTCAAGCCCATCGGCGAGGTGTATCGTTCAGTCTTTGGGCGTTACTATCCGGCGATGACGTTGGTGGAAGTCAAGAGCTTATTTGACGACTTGGCGCTGATCGAGGTCGAGGGACTCGCGGTTCTTCCCGACACCGCTGAAAAAGCCAGTGCATAACGCGGCAATTGGCATTAAAATTAGGAAATGGTTATCCTAACTCGGGCTGGAGATGTGGAGGCTGTATGGAAATCCTCAATATGAGCGCGGCGCTGGAATACTGCGATAATGACCCCGAACTCTTGCACGAAATCTTGGTCAGTTTTCGGAATATCTGGCCGCCGACGTTGGAAGAAATTCGAGCGGCGATTACGGCCGGCGATGCGCGACAACTGGAGAACCGCGCGCACTTTCTCAAAGGGCGCGCGCGCACCATCGTGGCCCCCGCCGTAGCCCAAGCCGCCTATCGGTTAGAAGAGATGGGCGAGAAGAAACAATTTGCCGATGCCGCTCAAGCGGTCCAAGTCCTCACCGAAGCCCTCCAACAACTCGATGCCCATCTCCTTGAAAACAAATTAGCATGAAAGTCTTAGTCGTTGATGATGATGACCTCCTGCGCCGATTGTTGGTGACCCACCTGACCCGCTTCGGTTATGAGGTGGTGGACATGGTGGATGGCGAAGCCGCGTGGGAGTTCATGCAACAAGAAAACATCCGGCTCGTCGTTACCGACTGGATGATGCCGCAAATGGACGGCCCAGAGTTAATTCATCGGATTCGAGCGGCCAACTTCAAGAGTTACACTTACATCATCATCCTCACCGCGCGCAACACCAAAGACGATGTGGTCACTGGCCTAGAGGCTGGAGCGGATGACTATCTGGTCAAACCCTTTAACCCCAACGAGTTGCGCGCGCGGGTCAAGATCGGCGAGCGCATTCTGAACCTCGAAGCGCGTTTGGAAGAACTTGCCATCCGCGATGGCCTGACCGGCGTTTTCAATCGGCGTAAATTTGATGAGCGGCTGTTTGATGAACTGCACCGGGCCAATCGGTATCAACGTCCCATCTCGCTGATCATGATTGATATCGATCACTTTAAACACTACAACGACATGCATGGGCATCCGCAAGGCGATCAATTGCTCCGGGAGATGGCGCAAGTGTTAACCACAAGTGTGCGGAGTACCGACCTCGTGGCGCGCTATGGCGGTGAGGAGTTTGTGGTCATTTTGCCCGAAACCGATAAAGCCCAAGCGCAAGCGGTCGCCGAGAAATTGTGTACGACGGTCGCCGCGCATCACTTTCCGTTTGGCGAGACCCAGCCCCTGGGAGCCACTACCGTCAGCGTGGGCGTCGCCAGTTATATCGGGGTACCCGAGGCCGAGCCGCCCTTGCTCGACCTCGCCGATCAGGCGCTCTATCGCGCGAAACGTGAAGGGCGCAACCGGGTGATCACTGCCTAATAAACATGGACTTTGCCCTCACGCCGCCCCAGCTCGCTCTCCAAACACAAGCGCGCCACTTGGCTCAGACCCAAATCGCGCCTCTGGCGCGTGAGATGGATGAGCGGCGCGCCATGCCAGCGAGTGTGATCCAGCTCCTCGCAACGGCTGGCTTTTTGCGCGGGCCGTTGCCCGTCGCCTACGGCGGGCAAAATTGGGATGCGATCTCATTGGCGCTGTGTTACGAAGAACTGGGGCGCGCCGACTCATCGGTGCGCGGTTTTATGACAGTACACACCAGTTTGGTCGCACAGTGTATTATGCAGTGGGGCCAGGAGGCTCAAAAACAAACGTGGTTGCCCCGGTTAGCCAGCGGCGAGCAGATCGGATGCTACGCGCTCACCGAGCCCAACGCTGGCTCCGATGTGGCAAACCTGGAAACCACCGCGACGCGCGCGGGCGATGACTATGTGCTAAACGGCGAAAAAATTTGGATCACCAACGGCGGGATCGCTCAGCTCGCACTGGTCTTTGCCAATGCGGATCGGTCGCTGAAGCATAAAGGGATCTGCGCCTTTCTCGTTTCCACGGATACGCCGGGCTTCCGCCGCGAAAAAATGCCCGGCCAAGAATTGGGGCATCGCGCTTCGGATCATGCCCACTTTCGTTTTGAAAACATGCGCGTGCCGGCCTCGGCTTTGTTGGGCGCGCCGGGCGAAGGCTTTAAGGTGGCCATGTCGGCGCTCGACCATGGCCGCTTGGGTGTGGCGGCGGGCGCACTGGGGGTGGCGCAGGCCTGCCTCGACGCGTGTGTGGAGTTTGCGCGCACGCGCCGGCAGTTCGGGCAACGCATCGGCGATTTTGAAATGATCCAGAGCGCCCTCGCCGATATGGCCGCCGAAGTAGACGCGGCGCGTTTGCTCGTCTATCGCGCGGCGTGGCTTAAAGATCAGGGGGTTAAGGCAACCCGCGAGACCTCCATCGCTAAACTCTTCGCCACCGAAGTCGCCGTCAAGGCCGCGAATGAAGCGGTGCTGTTGCACGGTGGGCGCGGCTATTCCAATGAATATCCTGTTGAACGGTATTATCGAGATATTAAAGGCTTGCAAATTTATGAAGGCACGGCGCACATTCAACGCATTGTGATCGCCCGTGACTTATTAGGCAAGGCATAAGCAATGTCAGTCCGGGTCAAGACTCTAGCGATCATTGGGTTAACGTTATTTGGGCTAGTCGTAGCGCTGTATGGTGCCGCGCGCTTCATCGTGCTGACGAGTTTCGAGCAGGTGGAGGCACAAGACACGCGCCAAAACGTACAGCGCGCGCTCAATGCACTGACCGACGAACTGTCCACCCTCTCGCGCACCGCTCGTGACTACGCCGAGTGGGACGATACCTATTTTTTCGCCACGGACCACGATCCCACTTACTTAGAAAACAACTTTACTGACAGCACCTTTGGCAACAATCGGCTCAGCTTTGCGGCGATATTTGACACGGCGCTGACCGAGTTATATACGCAAGGCTTTGACCTTAACACAGGTGACTATGCGGATGGGCCAAGTTTTTTCCGGGCGTTGCCCAAGTCAGACGTGCTGTGGCAAATGGCGAGCGATGACCCCGAGAGCGGCGCGCGCGGCTTGGTGATGTTGCCCACCGGCCCGCTCTTGCTCGCGACGCGGCCCATCCTCAAAAGCGATTCGTCTGGGCCGCTGAATGGCACCTTAGTGATGGGGCGTCTATTAGATGACGCGCAAATTGCCCAACTCGCTGAAGCGACCCGGCTGAAATTAAGCGTGTGGCGGCTGACCGAACCCTTGCCCGCCGATGTTGAAGTGGTGCGCCCGCAACTGACTGGCCCGGAGATACTCATTTCGCGCCCGCTGGATGCGAATAATGTCGCGGGGTACGCCATCCTGCACGACCTCTATGATCAACCTATCTTGATCTTGCGCGTGGAATTGCCACGGGCCATCTATCTGCAAGGGGTGGACAGCCTGAACGTGTTCTTGGCCTCCTTGATGGTCGCCGGGGTGATCATCAGCCTCGCGTTGTCAGCCTTACTCGAGGTGATCGTGTTGCGTCGCCTCGCTCAGTTGAGCGCCGAGGTGACGTCCATCGGCGATAGCCAAGATTTCAAGAAGCGCGTGACCCAATTGGGGTTGGATGAACTCGGCAAACTCTCACACTCGATCAACACCATGTTGGCGGCGCTGGAAAAGCTCAATCGCCAATTGGAAATCGAGCAAGCCAAATCGCAAAACCTCTTGCTCAACGTGTTGCCGGAGACGATTGTGCGCCGGCTCAAGCAAGGCGAAGAACACATCGCCGACCGGTATGTGGAAGGTACGGTGCTGTTCGCCGACATCGTAGACTTTACCGCCATTTCCTCGCGCATCTCGCCCGATGATGTGCTCTATCTGCTCAACGAAGTGTTTTCAGCCTTTGACGATTTGGCCGACAAATATCAACTCGAAAAGATCAAGACCATTGGTGACGCCTATATGGTGGTGGGCGGCATCCCCATTCGGCGCGCCGACCACGCCGAGGTGGTGGCCGATATGGCGTTGGAGATGATGAACGTCCTAACGCAATTAGAGCGCGCCAGCGCCTTACACTTGCGCCTGCGGATTGGCATCAACACTGGCCCGGTGGTGGCGGGCGTGGTCGGCACACGCAAGTTTTTATATGATTTATGGGGCGACACGGTGAACACCGCCAGCCGTATGGAATCGCATGGCGTCGCGGGTGGCATTCAAGTGACCACCGCTACTTACGAAAAACTGCGCGACAAATACGATTTCAAAGAGCGCGGCATGGTGCTGGTAAAAGGCAAAGGGGAAATGGTGACGTATTTGTTGTTAGGGCGGAAAGAGACGCCGTGAAGCCGCGACACGTATTTAGTTTCTAGCCACGGTAACGGGCTACGCCCCGTGGAATTTCGTTTCTAAAATTTCATTAGCGCAACGCTTCAAACTCAGGTAAGATCGCTCGCTAGACGCCTAACGCTGTCATCGGCTAGCATCCGGATGGGCTGGTGTGTTAGCGGGAGAGTTGTTCAGCCGCTGGCCCGGCCCCCAAAAAAACTTATTTAGGAGACGTGCTGTTATGGCTTGGTTAACCAACCCCGAACTCTGGATCGCCTTGCTGACCCTCACCACGCTCGAAGTCGTGTTGGGCATTGACAATGTCATCTTCATCTCGATTCTGGCAGGCAAACTGCCCGCCGATCAACAAGCCAAAGCCCGGCAAACCGGCTTAGTTTTGGCGCTAGTGACGCGGCTCCTCTTATTAGCCTCGCTCGCATGGATCGTGGGCTTAACTGAGCCGCTGTTTGATCTCTACGGTTTGCATGTCACCGGGCGCGACATTATTTTGTTGGGCGGCGGCATTTTCTTGCTGGCTAAAGCGACCCACGAGATCCATGACAAGCTGGAAGGCGAAGAGGGGCATGGCAACGCCAAGGGCGCGCCCTCCTTTGTCAACGTTATCATTCAAATTTTGCTCTTAGATGTGGTGTTCTCGCTCGACTCGGTGATCACGGCCGTGGGCATGGTGCAAGAGTTAGGGGTGATGATCACCGCCGTCATCATCGCTGTTGGCATCATGCTCTTTGCCGCTGGGGCGATCAGTGACTTCGTCAATCGCCATCCCACCGTCAAGATGTTGGCGCTGAGTTTCTTGTTGCTGATCGGGTTTACGCTGGTGGTCGAAGGGTTGCACCAACATATCCCCAAGGGCTATGTGTATTTTGCGATGGGCTTCTCCGTGTTTGTGGAAATGCTCAACCTCCGCTTGCGGGGCTCTAAGAGCAAGCCAGTTCAGCTCCACGAGCCCTATACGCTGGAAGCTGCGCCGGTCGCGGTCACGCTCCCCAGCCAAACACCCAGCGCGCCGCCGGTCAACAAGCCCAGCGGCAAGAAGAACAAGAAGAAGAAACGCTAAACGATGCCCGAGAGCAAATTGCTGTTGGATTAATGGGCAACATCCTTCGACGATGCGCGGAATCCCTTCGACTGGCTCAGGACGCGCTTCGCTCAGGACGCACCCATCCATTGATCAACAAATCGCTATCGGCTGTCTGACGCTAACCCCATGGATATCGCGCATGAATTAGCGTTAGCCCACGCCGCGCGCGCCCAAGGCAACGCCGGGCGGGCGCGGGTATGCGCCCGCCGCGCCGCCGGACAGGCGCTACGTGACTTCTATCATCAACCCGGTGACGCGCTCCGTCAGCTACAACGGCTCCAAGCCGATGCCCGTTGCCCGAGGCCATTGCGCCAAGCCGCCGAACGGTTGCTCACCAAGGTTACTCCGCAACACGAAATGCCCTTTGCAAACGATGTCGTAGAGGATGCCCAAGCGATCATCACCTTTTGCGTTCAGTCGCCAGCTGACTCAGGTTAATTTTATGAGCGAACTCACTGACTCCCGCCTCGAAAAAGATCACTTTTTTAAAACCCATCCGCAATCGCCGTTGGAGCCAGCGCAAAAACGCACCTTTACTGGGCTGAATTATTTTCCAGAGGACCCAGCCTTGCGCCTCGAAGTGGCGGTGGAGAAGTTTGCGGAACCCGCTATGGTGTCAATGCAAACCTCGACCGGCCAAGTAAAACCATACCAAAAATTTGGTCGCTTTACGTTTCAGGTAGAGGGGCAATCGGTGGCGTTAACGATCTACGCCGCCGACTATGGTTTCTTTCTGCCCTTTGCCGATGCGCTGGCAGGTGAGGAGACCTATGGGGCTGGGCGTTATTTGGAGCCAGAAGACCTCGGTGGAGGCAAGTTTTTGGTGGACTTCAACTTAGCCTACAATCCGTATTGTGCGTATAACGACCGTTGGTCGTGTCCCCTCACCCCGGCCGAAAATCGGTTGAAGGTCCCGATTCGCGCTGGGGAGAAGGTGTATTCCTCTGAAAGCCCAGAAGGGCATTGACCGTCAAAGGTTGCTAAGCCAGGCAGGGATAGCTCAAACTCGACCTGTTGTGTTCGCCCACCCAGATTTGACGACAAGCCGCTCGGATGACGTGTTTTTTTGGCATAGGCCAATTCTCGCCTGCGCTCTGCCATCTTTTTAGCGACTGATTCCAAACAATCAAATAACTCACGCGCCTCTTGCATTTGTTGCGGCTTAGATTCGCGTTTGACCGTCTCCTCAAGCAAGGCTTATTGTTCGTCCTGTAAGCGCGCATCAATTCACAGCGCGGATGTGCTGGGCAGGATGTGGATGATTTGACGGGATTGCAGTTCTACAATGTGCGCTATTACAACCCGCGCTGGGGCGGTTCATTTCCAAAGGAACTATAGGTAATGCGAAATAAACATGTTCTTTGGCTTTTCATTTTCTTAAGTTTGGGAAGCTTAGCAATGATAGGGTGTGTGCCATCGGGCACAACCCCAATATTGGCTACACCCTCACAACGCCAACCTCCCACCTCACCCCCAACCTTGATAACACCCCACACACAAACACCGATACCATTATCCCCGACACCGACGCAGGTTTTCGTTAAATCAACTCCGACGTTAACCCTTACTCTCTCTATTCAGGCTCGACCAGATTATCTGACGAATTTGCTTGCAACGAACCAAAATTGTCAACTTCCCTGTTGGTGGGGCATCACACCCGGCCAAACATCTTGGCAAGAGGCTTACAAGAGCTTATCTCCTTTAGGTTCGATCGGCCTGCCTCACATCCGCAATGGGGTGAAACGTTATGAGCTTTCTTTGACTGTACCCAAAACTACATATGCGGAAGGCTATATTGAGCCAGTCATCTATGTCAAAGACGATATTGTCACTGCTATTGCTCTTAACAGCAGTTGGGTCAGGTCAGACTTTAAGTATTCATTGGCTGGATTATTAAACACTTTTGGCGTGCCAGATGAGATTTGGCTAGAAATAGACACGGACACAATGTTTGAACCATCTTATGATATCGTTCTATTCTATGCGTCCCGAGGTTTTTTTGTTAGCGCTGACGGAAATGCTCAAGAACGTGGGGACGTCTTGAGGATCTGCCCTCAAAAATTCAGAATAAGCGACAAGTTCCCACCGGGTCTTATGCTTTGGTCTCCGCTAGAGAAAATCACTTATAAGACGCTCGGTCCATCCTTGTTGGGTGGCTACATAAATCAATCAAGGGAAGGTCTCTTTTTATTAGAAGAGTTAACGAATAGCTTTGGTCGCGAAGATTTCTATGAAGTTTATCGTGACCCCAAAACAACTGCTTGTTTCGATATCAATCGCGCTAATTTGCCATAATGATTTTAGAAAACAATATCAGGCCGCTCATTACCTTACAGATTTAAGAAATCACGCGAATTCGTGTAAAAAAGTGTTGCAACGCTGGCGCGAAAAGCCATAAACCTAAGTAGAACCATAACTCTTTCTGTCAGCTTGCTTACATGAATCCAAATGAAACCTTAAAAGTGTAAGGTAATCAGATCAGGCCGTTACCCCTTCCGGATAAACTATAAGGGTATACCTCAGCGGCGGGCGCTATGCAGTGGAAGACTTTGCATCGTCCATTGGCGGAGCGAGTTACGTCAACTTCCGCCTGACCTACTACGCAGGGTGCAAGTCGTGGCCGTGCAGACTTGTACATTGACCCCTCAATAGATCCAGCGCCGCGACGGACAGCGCGGACAGCCATTCCGGCCATCTCGTCCGCTGAGCAAACTAGCCGCGCGATTTTCTTTAGACGCTTTACACTTATGATGTCCAGCCCAGCCGAA
>Ga0315912_10002593_pt1 | contig 18945 bp, 16 predicted proteins | sample VfabasoilMG_FD_204469 | JGI IMG/M metagenome (GOLD analysis project Ga0315912, IMG submission 204469) | Garden soil microbial communities collected in Santa Monica, California, United States - V. faba soil | ecosystem: Environmental > Terrestrial > Soil > Garden | place: USA: California...
CGCCCTCGGCCTACTAGCGGGCGAGGTCGGCGGCGCCGGCGCGCGCCGTCGCCCAGCCCGGCGGCGGCTCCGGTGCCACGCCGGCCAGCAACCCGGCCGTGGCCAGCACCTGACCCGTCACCGGCTCGTAGATCACCGCCTCAGTCAGGCCACGCAAGCTGGTGTGGTCCCCCAGCACCTCCCCGAACGCCGTCGGGTTGCCGGAGAAGATCACGCCCGCGCGGTTCAGGTCGGTCGCCATTTCCAGCACGGCGGCGCGGATATTGTTGCGGTGCTCGTCCACATAGCCGCGCGCTACCAGCAGGGATTCCGTCAGCGCCGCGCGCACCGGGTCGTTGAACCAGGACTGGATGCCGAAATGGAAGAACACCGCGGCGAAGGCGCCGACCAGGATAGTGGGCACCACCGCCACGCCGGCGAACAGCAAGACCAGGCGCACATGCAGCCGCGCCCCGGCGGCGCCGCGGCGGCGTTCCACCCATACCCGTGTCAGCCGCCCCGCCAGCACCGCGCCCAGCAGCAGCAGCACGGAGAGATTGGCGAGGACCAGCCCCACGCCGAGCCCGGGTTCCAGCCCGAACGGCGAGCCGCGCGCCAGCAACACGAAGGTGGCGATACCGAGGCCGAGCGCGATCGCCACCAGCAGCACCGTCACGGTGGTGCCGATCATGGCATTGCCCAGCCAGGAGAACACGCGGCGCAGCCTCCCATCCGCGGCAGGCTGGCTTTGCGGCACCTCGATCAGCGCATCGGGCGGGGTGGTACTGTCCACGTCCGTCAATTCACTCCAAAACCGCGGCCCGGGCCGGCATCATTCCAGCCCGCGCACCACCGGGATGCCAAGGTCGCGGATCTTCTTGCGCAGCGTATTGCGGTTCAGCCCCAGCATGGCGGCCGCACGAATCTGGTTGCCCCGCGTGGCGGACAACGTCATGCGGATCAGCGGACGTTCCACCTCGGCGATCACCTGGTCATACACATTGGTCGGCCCCGGTCCGTCCGCATGCGCCGCGAAGAAGGCCTTGATATGGCGTTCCACGGACATCGCCAGCGGCTCCGGCGCGCCAGAGCCGTTCACCGGCATTGCCGCGGCGGCGGCCTCGGCGAGCTCGCCATTGATCACCTCGGCGTTGATCGTCTCCTGCGGGTACAGCGCCGCCAGACGGCGCATCAGGTTCTCCAGCTCGCGCACATTGCCCGGCCAGCGGTACTGCTTCAGCGCGTCCACCGCGCCGCCATCCAGCAGCTTCGGCGGCAGGCCCTCCTCCGCCGCCTTGTCCAGGAAATGCCGCGCCAGCAGCGGGATGTCCTCCACCCGCTCGCGCAGCGGGGGCAGGCGGATCGGTACCACGTTCAGACGGTAGAACAGGTCCTCCCGGAACTGGCCCTGGTGAATCGCCTGGCGCAGGTCGCGATGCGTCGCGGCGATGATCCGCACATTCGCCTTGATCGGCTGGCGTCCGCCGACGGAGGAATATTCGCCTTCCTGCAATACGCGCAGAAGGCGCGTCTGCGCCTCCGGCGGCATGTCGCCGATCTCATCCAGGAACAGCGTGCCGCCGTTGGCCTGCTCGAAGCGGCCAGCGGTGCGGGACGTGGCGCCGGTGAACGCCCCGCGCTCATGCCCGAACAGCTCGCTCTCGATCAGTTCGCGCGGGATCGCCGCCATGTTGATTGCCACGAACGGCCCGTTGCGGCGCTTGCCGTAGTCGTGCAGGGCGCGGGCCACCAGTTCCTTGCCGGTGCCGGACTCGCCGTTGATCATCACCGTCAGGTCCGCCGTCGTCAGCCGCGCGATGGAACGGTAGATCTCCTGCATCGCCGGGCTGCGCCCGATCAGCGGCAGCCGCTCATCCGCGTCCCTGGGCTCCGGCGCCCCCTGCGGCACCGGCGCGGAAACGGTGAGCGCCCGGTTCACCACGGAGAGCAGTTCCGGAATATCGAACGGCTTCGGGATATATTCGAACGCCCCGCGCTGCGTCGCCTTCACCGCAGTCATCAAGGTGGACTGCGCGCTCATGACAATCACGCGCAGGTCCGGCCGCACGCGCTTGATGCGCGGCACCAGGTCCAGCCCGTTCTCGTCCGGCATCACCACGTCGGTGATCACCAGGTCGCCCTCGCCTTCCTCCACCCAGCGCCACAAGGTCGCGGCGTTGCCGGTGGTGCGCACCTGATATCCCGCCCGGCCCAGCGCCTGGGTCAGCACTGTGCGGATGGAGCGGTCGTCATCGGCGATCAGGACGGTCGGCGGTGTCATGCTCATTCAATCCTCTGGCGGGGAATTCAGCCCGGCATGTCCTCGCCCGCGATCGGCAGGCGCAGTCGGAATTCGGTGCGGCCGGGCCGGCTTTCCACCTCGATCAGCCCGCCATGGTCGCCAACGATCTTCGCCACCAGCGCCAGCCCCAGGCCGGAGCCGAAGCTTTTCGACGTCACGAACGGTTCGAACAGATGCGGCAGGATATCGGGCGGAATACCCGGCCCGTTGTCGCGCACGCTGATCAGCAACGGCAGGTCCACGCGCCGCTTCTGCCCCGGCAACGCGAGGCGCACGCCGTGCTGGTAGGCGGTGCCGAGCACGATCTCGCCATGCCCATCCACCCGCGTGGCGATGGATTCAGCCGCATTCTTCACCAGGTTCAGCAGCACCTGCACCAGCTGGTCGCGGTTCGCCGGCACATGCGGCAACGAAGGGTCGTAGTTCTCCACGAAGCGGATATTGGCGGCGAAGCCCGCCTTCGCCAGCACTCGCACATGTTCCAGCACGCGATGGATATTGATTGGCCGCCGCTCGATCGGCTTCTCGCCGAAGATCTCCATCCGGTCCACAAGGTCGCGGATGCGGTCAGCTTCGTCCTGGATCAGCGTAGTGAGTTCGCGGTCCGCCGGCGCCACGTTTGCTTCAAGCAACTGCGCCGCGCCGCGAATGCCGGACAGCGGGTTCTTCACCTCATGCGCCAGGATCGCCGCCATGCCGGAAACCGACCGCGCCGCGCCACGGAACGCCAGTTGCCGGTCCAGCGCCCGCGCCGCGGAGGCGTCCTGGAACAGCAGCACCACATCCCCCCCGCCACTGTCCGCCAACGTGGAGCACTGCACGGTGATCCCTTTCTTCACCAGGCGCGGCGATTCCAGGTTCAGCTCATGGTCCGCCACGGTCATGCCGTGCTCGCGGGACTGGGCGACCAGCATGAACAGCGGATTGTCGATGGGCACCAGCTCGGCCAGCGCCTGGCCGAGCAATTGCGACGCGGAAACGCCGAAGAACTCCTCGGCCGCCGGATTCACAAGCTGGAACCGGTCCGCCGCATCCAGCACCGCCACCGCCATCGGTAGCGCCGCCAGCACCTGCGCCGGATTAGGCACCGCATCGGGCACGCGCGCCGGCCGGCCTGCCGGAGCGGCCCGCCGCCCCACTGTGGCGCTCATGCCGCCCGCGCTTCCGGAGCGGCCAGCGCGCCGGTCTCCGGCGCCGCTAGTTCACCCGCCTCCGGCTCGGGCCGCACCGCCACTCGCGCCACGCCACGATCGATCAGCGGATCGAAAAACCGGTCGATCCGCGCCAGCACATCGGGCACCGACGCGATGCGGTTGATCTCGGAGCGGAACCCCGCCGAACCCGGCAGCCCGCGCGAGTACCAGCCCAGATGCTTGCGCGCCATGCGCAGCCCGGCATCCGTGCCGAAATGCGCCAGGATTGCATCATAATGCTGTATAATTATGGCTTTCTGCGCCGAAAGTCCTGGCTCGTCGCGCTTCTCCCCAGTCGTCAGGTAATGCGCCACCGCCGCCAGCAGCCACGGCCGCCCGTAGCAGCCGCGCCCGATCATCACCCCGTCCGCACCGGACCGGCGTAGCGCCTCAGCCGCGTCGTTCTCGTCCAATATATCGCCATTCACGATCACCGGAATGGAAACGGCCTGTTTCACATTGGCCACGAAATCCCAGTCCGCCGTGCCGGTATAGAATTGCTGCCGCGTCCGCCCATGCACCGTCACCATGCGGATTCCGAGCTCCTCCGCGATCCGCGCCAAGCGCGGCGCGTTCAGGCTGTTGCGATCCCAGCCCATGCGCATCTTCAAGGTCACCGGCACATCCACGGCCCGCACCGTTGCCTCTAGAATGCGCGCCGCGTTTGCCTCGTCGCGCATCAGGGCGGACCCAGCGGACTGGCCCACCGCGACCTTCTTCACCGGGCAGCCGAAGTTGATATCGACGATGTCCGCCCCCTGCCCCACCGCGATCCGCGCCGCTTCCGCCATCGCCTGCGGCTCGCACCCGGCCAGCTGGATGGAGTTCGGCCCGCCATTGTCTGCCAGGGCGGCCATCCGCATGGTCGCCTGGTTCTCCCGGATCATGGCCCAGGAGGCGATCATCTCCGATACCACCAGCCCGGCGCCCAGGGACCGCGTCAGCCGCCGGAACGGCAGGTCCGTGACGCCGGACATTGGCGCGAGAATAACCGGGACATCGATGCCCACATCCTGCCCAAGCCGTACAGGCTTAAGGCAAGGCGCTGTGGCGGAGGAGGAACAGTTGCCTAGCATTTGGGCAATCTAGGCGCTCCGCTGCCGCACCGCAACAGGCAAATCCCGCCCACTTCTCCCCCTCCCCTCGGGAGAGGGCTGGGTTGGAGTGACGGTGGAGGTGCCTATACCACCCCCACGAAAAACGGAACATCCGCCCATTCCCCCTCCCCCGCCCCGACGCTACGCTCGCGCCCGACAGGACGGAGGAAAATCCATGAAAATCGACCACGTCTCCCTGACAATCTTCACCTGGGACAACATTCCCCCCACCCGCTACCACGCCGGCAGCTTCACCCAGCCGAATTCCAATCTCGGCCTGCTGCGCGTGCGCACGGATGACGGGCACGAGGGCCACGCCTTCCTCGGCACCGCGTCCAACCCCGCGACGATGGACGGGCCGCAGTTGATCCGCTGGATCAAGCCGCTGCTGATGGGGGCCAACCCGCTGGAACGGGAACGGCTGCACGCGCGGATGCTGAAGCTCTCCCGCAACGTCTCCTACCGCTGCATCGGCGCGGCGGACGTGGCGCTATGGGACTTGGCCGGGAAGATCGCCGGGCTGCCGGTGCATGCGCTGATGGGCACCACGCGCAACTCCATCGGCGCCTATGCCAGTTCCGCCCTGCTCTCCGGCCCGTCCGAGTACGCGGACGAGGCGCAGCGCTTCAAGCAGGCCGGCTGGAAGGCCTACAAGATCCACCCGCCGACGGACCCGAGCACCGACATCAAGGTCTGCCAGGCGGTCCGCAACGCGGTGGGGGACTACAACGTCGCGCTCGACTCAACCTGGTCCTACGACTACCCGGATGCGCTGCGCGTCGGCCGCGCCATCCAGGATCTGGGGTTCGTGTGGTACGAGGACCCGCTGGCGGATGAGGACATCCTCTCCTACGTCAAGCTGCGCCAGCAGCTGCATATTCCCATCATGGCCACGGAATATCCGGCCGGCGGGCTCGACACCTACCCGATCTGGCTGACGCAGCAGGCCACGGACTATCTGCGCGGGGACATTCCCAACAAGGGCGGCCTGACGACCATGCTGAAGACCGCGCATTTGGCGGAGGCCTTCCATATGCGCTACGAGATCCACCATTCCGGCAACTCATTGAACAACCTGGCCAACCTGCATCTGGCGTGCTCCATCCCGAACACCACCTGGTTCGAGGTGCTGCTGCCGGACGGGGCGCATAAATACGGCATGGCGAAGGAGCTTCAGATCGACGCCAATGGCGAGTTGCATGCGCCAACCGGGCCGGGACTGGGAGCTGAGATCGACTTCGACCTGATCAAGCGGAAGACGGAAGGCGTGCTGGAATAGCCGCCATCTGCTAGGCCGCCTGCGGCTCCGTCCGCGGGCCGTTCAGCTCCGCGATGGCGCGGGTGGCATATTTCTCCACCTCCCGACGCAGAAACTCATACCAGGGGCCCGGGGCGACAGCGCTTTTGGTATCCTCGGCCCGGATCCACACCTGGGTGGTGCGCGGCGCCCGGGCACCCAGGTAGCAAATATCGATATCGGCGATGCCGGGAATAGCGGAAACCGCCTCCTCCACCGCATCCATCACCGTCTCCAGCCGGATCGGGCCGGATCGGGTCATCAGGTCCTTCTTTGCGAGGACAATTCCTGCGGCGAAGGCACAAGGCTGCATGACACTACTCCTTTTTTGGAGCGGCACGGGGATAATGTTCGACTTATGGTAGGGTTCTTCAATTTTTTGTCAATCACGAAATCTTGAGTTTCCGACTCCAAGCCGTGCACCACCAGGTGCAATCGCCGTCACAGCACCGCGTCAGCCGTCTGGGCCGCTGGGAACACGGCAATGGCGGAAACCCTCCCCTAGCGTGCAAACACGGGCAATGCCCTGTCCCGGCAATTGCGCTGGAGCCGGATTGAAGTCGGGCACGTAGAAATAATGCGCACCGTGCCGCAGGGTGGCACGCATCGCCGCCTCTTCCGCCGCACAATCGGGCCAGGCCTGGCGGGCGGCATATACGGAATTGATCTTCCGGCCCGCACGGGCCGCCGCAAGCTGGATATCGATACCAACCCGCTGGATCGCTTCGCGTTCCGCGCCGGAAATGGTCCCTGCCTTCGCGGCATGCTCTACGCACATCCAGCTGGGATACACGATAACCTCCCCCGGCGTGGCCAGCAGCGCCTGGATCCGGCGGCGTGTTTCGCCGCCTTCCCGCTCTACCGCGGCGCTGGCGGCGACGGCCCGGCGCAGTGGCATGATATCCGCCAATTGCAACAGCGCCGCCGCCAGCAACAGCGGCACGGCAATGCGGGGCGTATAGCGGCGCGCGACCAGCGCAACGGCACCGGCCATCAGCATGTAGCCCACCGGCCAGAAGAACCGGCCGCCGGAGCGGAACGTGCCCAGGATTTCCACCATCTGCTCCGAGAGGGGCACGTACAGGATACGATGGCTGGCCACGTAGACCTGGTTGGAAACGGCGAAGGCGAGGAAACCGGCGAAGAGCAGCAGGAGCGGCCAATGCTCCCTGACCAGTCCGCGCAGCCGGCCCGGCAGCGCCGGCACCGCCGCCAGCAGCAGCAGCAGCGCGCCCATGCCCAGCCACGCGAACCCCTCCACCTGCCCGCGATTGCCAACCCGGAAAGCCCGCAGCGCGGGGATAACGCCGCTATATTGCGGCACAATTGGCGAGAGCAGGTTAAGCGACAGCAGGCCGTAGCCATCCGCCCCGGCGGAGCCAAGCTCCGGGCCGAGGATACCGGTGACAACCATCGTGGCGAGCACGCAACCGAACCCGAGTGCGCCATGGCCCAGCGCCCGGGGCAGCGGCAGGGCACCGGCCCACCAGCCACGCGCCAGCGACGCCGCCCAGATGCCGCCTGCCATCACGAACAGATACACATTGGTCAGCAGCGCCAGCACGAGGAGCACCGGCCATAGAAGGGAGAAGCGCCCGCGCGCCGCATCCGCCACATAGAGCCACAGCGCCAGGATGGGCAGCACATGCGCCGAATGCGGGATGTGGCCCCAGCGGAACCAGAGATACGGCGTGGCACAGCCCAATGCCGTGGCGGCAAGCATGGCGGCCAGGCTGCGCTGCCCCAGCGCCGCCACCAACCCGGTCAGCGCGACACCTGGCAGCACGAGGCAGAGCACAACGAATGCCCCCAGCAGGTTCACCGCCTGCCCGGTAAGGGTGAAGACCAGCTTTCCCAGAAGGCTGACCCAGGGCGCCGCGTCCATCCAGAAGATGTTCACCCCGGTCGGTGGCGCCAAGTTGGGATTACGCAGCAATGGCCACGCCCATGGCGCGCGCTGGAAGCCCTGGTAGGCGACCAGGACCTGGTTCGCGTCCTCCGGCACCGCGACATGGCTGCCGCCGGAGGGGCTGACCCAGTACGGCCCGGTGCCGAGCACGAAATCCGCCGGCAGGGCGGATAGCACCCAGACGGAGGCAAGGACGAGGCTGGCGAGCAGCAGGACGCCGGTGGCGCGATCCCGCGCCAGGAACGCGATCACCCGCGCCGGCCCGCCGTGTTCATCATCATGGGGCCGGAATTCACCCTGTTCGCTGCCATCAGCCCGCCATCGACCGGCATTGTGATGCCGGTGATGTAGCTGGCGAGGTCCGACAGCAGGAACAGCACGCCCTTGCCGATGTCGTCCGTGCTGCCGCGCTGCTTCGCCGGGATCAGGCTTTCGCGGTACCAGTCCACCCGAACCGGCGTGTCATACAGGCGCGGGGTCACGATATGGCCCGGGGCGACGGCGTTGACGCGGATGGAATAGTCCGCCCACTCCACCGCCATGGACTGCACGAGGTTGATCAGGCCGGCCTTGGCCGCGCCGTAGGCGGCGTGGTGCGGGGACCCCTGCATGCCGTCCACCGAGGCGATGAACACCATGGCGCCGGGCACGCCACGCTCGATCATCGACCTTGCGGCCGCCTTGGCGGCCAGGAAGACGTAGCGCAGGTTGCGCCGCATCTCGAAGTCCCAGTCGTCCGGGGAGGTTTCGAACACGGTCTTGAACATCGCGGCGCCGACGATGCAGACGAGGCCGTCCAACCCGTTCAGGCCGGCTTCGGCGTCCGCGACGATCCCGTCCACCTGGGAATCGTCCAGCACATCTCCCACCACGGTGACGGCGTTGCGGCCCAGACGGCGGACCATTGCGGCGACGCCCTCGGCACGTTCGGCGACGAGATCGGCAACGGCAACATCCGCGCCGGCGCGGGCGAGGAAGCTGGCGCTGCTTTCCCCCATGCCCTGGCCGCCGCCGATGATGAGGATCTTCTTGCCTTCCAGGGCGAGCAGGGAATTGGGCATTTCTAACATTCTCCGGTTGTCGTTCGGTGACCGCTTGGCATCGGACTCGGTTCAGCCTGTGGGGATACCGGCTCGGCGAAGGCCTTCGTAGAGGGCTTCGGCGACGCCAGGCTTGCCGTAGGGATTGTTCATATCAAATTCGACATGCTGACGGGCGCGGGCGATGGTGTATCCGGGCGTTATCGAAAATAATCGTACTGCCGTCTCCCGTGCCTCCGCCTCGCGTCCCAGCAAGCCCAGGCTGGCAGCGCGATAGCGCAGCAGTGCCGCGAAGTTCATCCGTTGGCGTAGGCCCTTTGTGCTCCATTCCACTACTGCGTCATGTTGACCATTTACAAAGCTGGCGACCACCTGAGTCAGGCATGCGTCCACTCCCATGTCCAACGGGCTCAACCGTTCGGCCCGTTCCATATTGGCCATCGCTTCCGTGAGGTTGCCACGGTAGCCATGGAGCGTACCGAGAACCCGATAGGCGACCGCGTTGTTAGGATTAAGATGGATTGCTTTTTCTACGAGTGTGACAGCGCCCTCCATATCTCCTCCGGGCAACGAGATCACCGACGCGGCGATGGTCAGAACTTCAGGGTCGTCGTCCGCGAGCATCACGGCTTTGCGTGCCAACGCTACCATGTCCGCTACCTGAGGATCATCGCGCGCGACCCAATTCTGCGCCACCATAAGCCAGCATGACCAAGCAAGCTGCCCATAGGCCATTGCGTAGCCAGGATCGAGCGCAATCGCCCGGCGCAGCAGGTGTATGGCTTCATGAACACTCTCACGCGAAGCATCATAGTGGAGCGGCAGGGCACGTAGGCATAGATCGTAGGCCTGTAAGTTGCTCACCGCCGCGCGCTGCGCACGCTGGATTTCCGCCGCCCGTACTCGCGGTGCGATGGCCGCGACCACGCTCGCGGTCACGCGATCCTGCAGATCGAACACATCCTCCAAAGTGCCATCGAAGCGGTCTGCCCAGATATGCGCCCCGCTCTCCGCCTCGATCAGCTGCCCGGTGATGCGCACGCGGTTGCCAGCCTTGCGCACGCTACCTTCCAGCACGTAGCGCACGCCCAGTTCGCGCCCCACCTTGCGGATGTCCGGCGACGTTCCCTTGTAGGAAAAGGCCGAATTGCGCGCGATGACGAACAGGGAACGAATGCGCGAGAGCGCGGTGGTGATTTCCTCCACCATGCCATCGGCGAAATACTCCTGTTCGGCATCGCCGCTCATGTTGGCGAAGGGCAGCACCACCAGGGATGGCTTGTCCGGCAACGGCAGGGCGGGGCGTTCATCCTGAACCGAGGCCGACAGGCGCAAGCGGAACGCCTGGACGGGCTGGACGATGTTCTTCAGATCCTGCGGGCCAAGATCGTCGGCGGTAATGGTGAGTTTGCCGGTGATATCTTCCCGCACGCGGGCGGAGATGCAGATGCCGCCAGGTTCCGCCAGCGGCTCCAGCCGGGCGGCGATGTTGACGCCGTCGCCCATCAAATCCTCGCCCTGCACCACCACGTCGCCCTGGTGAATGCCGATGCGCAGGCGTACCCCGTCCACCTGTTCCGCCAGTCGGGCCTGTACCGCCAGGGCGCAGGACACCGCCTGTACGGCGGAGGAAAATTCCGCAAGGAATCCGTCCCCCATGGTTTTGAACAGCCGGCCCTGATGCGCCGCTAACAGCGGGTCCAGGACATCCGCGCGCAGCGCGGCGAGGCGCGCGAGCGTACCGGCCTCATCCGCGCCCATCTGGCGGGAAAAGCCGACCATGTCCGCCGCCAGGATCGCCGCCAGCCGGCGTTGCACGTTCTGTCCCCCTGTTTATCGGTGCCGTGGTGCAAATGAGCCTAGCACGAAAGCGATCCTAGAGTTCCTTGCCGAAGGCGCTTTGCGGCGTGACCGTGTCCAGCGTGCCGGCAGTGGAGCCGCCGTCGATGGACAGGATGATGCCGGTGATCCAGCGCGCCTGGTCCGAGGCGAGGAACACCACGCCCTTGCCGATATCCCAGCCGGTGCCTTCCACCTGCAGCAGGTTGTTGCGGGCGCGCTTCTCCCGCAGGCCCTGTTCCAGGCCGCGGGAATAGACCATCGGCGTGTAGACATAGCCGGGGGCGATGCAGTTGGCGCGGATACCTTCCGGGCCGTGGTGCGTCGCCATGCCGCGCGTCATGTTCACCACGGCGCCCTTGGAGGCGTTGTACATCAGGTTCGGGTTGCCGCCGCGCAGGCCATCGATGCTGGCGATGTTGACAATGGCCCCACCGCCGACCTTGCGCATCTCCGGGATGCAGTACTTGGCCATCAGCATCATGGACGTGACGTTGACGCGCATTGCCGCGTCCCAGGCCTCCGGGTCCACCTCCACCGCGTTGCCGGGCGGGCCGCCGATGCCGACATTGTTGACCAGCACGTCCACCCGGCCCCAGGCATCCACGGCGGCTTTGACGGCGGCGGCGCTGGACGCGGCGTTGGTGACATCCGCCTGGCAGACCAGGGAAGTGCCGCCCTCAGCGTCGATCATCTTCTTGGTCGCCTCCGCCCACTCCGGCGTCGCGTCCAGCAGCAGAACCTTGGCCCCTTCCCGCGCCAGCAGGATGGCGGCGGCGCGGCCATTGCCGATGCCGTCCGCGCGCGATCCGGCGCCGGTGACGATGGCGACTTTTTCTCGCAGACCCATCTCGGGCATGGCGGCGTTCTCCTCCGGTTTCGTGCGGCGGAGTGTATGGCCCGGGTTGCCAAAGGGGAACATGGGCCAGCAACTCGGGCACGGTGTGTTGACGGGGCGCGCGGGCGTGGGCAAAGCCTGCCGTCATGCACACCGCCGCCATCCTCCTCGCAGCCGGAACCGGCAGCCGCTTCGGCGCGGCGCTGCCGAAGCAATACACGGTGGTGGCCGGCAAACCCGTGATCCGCTGGGCGGCGGAGGCGCTGGCGCGCGAGGTGGATTTGCTGCTGCCGGTGGGCGAGGCGGAACCGCTTGCGGCGGCGCTGGCGGGCGTGCCGCATCTGCCAGTGGTGCCGGGCGGGGCGCAGCGGCAGGACAGCGTGCGCGCGGGGCTGGAGGCGCTGGCGGCGCACGCGCCGGACGTGGTGTTGGTGCATGACGGGGCGCGGCCAGTGATTCCGGCGGACACCGTCCCTGCCCTGCTGGCGGCGCTGCAACGCGCGCCGGGGGCGATACCGGCCGTGCCGGTGGCGGATACGTTGAAGCGCGGCCAGGATGGACGGATTGTGGCGACGGTGCCGCGCGACGGGTTGTTCCGGGCACAGACGCCGCAGGGTTTCCGCTATCCGGATCTGCTGGCGGCGCACCGCGCGGGGATTGCCGGCGCGACTGACGATGCCGCCTTGCTCGAGGCGGTGGGCAAGGAGGTTCTTCTGGTGGCCGGATCCGACGACAACATCAAGCTGACCTATCCCGAGGACGCGGCGCGGCTGGAGCGCATCCTGGCCGGTCGTTTCTTCCCCCGAACCGGCACAGGTTTTGACGTGCACGTGTTCGCCGAGGGCCGTAAGCTGTTCCTGTGCGGCATCGAGGTGCCGCACGAAAAAGGCCTGGCCGGTCATTCGGACGCCGACGTGGGCATCCACGCGCTGTGCGACGCCATCTACGGCGCGCTGGCGGATGGCGATATCGGCCGGCACTTCCCGCCCAGCCAGGACCAGTGGAAGGACCGCGACAGCGCGCATTTCCTGCGCCACGCGGCGGAGCGGGTGGCGCAATACGGCGGCGTGATCGCGAACGTGGACGTGACGCTGATCTGCGAGCGCCCGAAGATCACCCCGCACGCGCCGGCGATGCGGACCCGGCTGGCGGAACTGCTGGAGGTGGATGTCTCTCGCGTTTCCGTGAAGGCGACCACCACGGAAAAGCTGGGCTTCACCGGTCGTGGCGAAGGCATCGCCGCGCAAGCCGTGGCGACCGTACTGTTGCCAGCCTGAACCAACAGTACACCAGCGACAACCGCGGCATCCGGATTCCGGGCGCCGGGATATGTGCGATCGATACACTCTGACAGGGAGACGCTGCCAGCAGAATGGTGGCGCGTCAAGAACGATTGGCTGCCGAGTCAAAAAAGAGTCAAAACGGCTTGCCTGCTTCGTCCGGGGATGGTGATACTTTCGTCATCATGCAATCACCTTACGGATTGACAATGGCATGCTGGAGTTGCGCTTGCTGGGCGGGTTCGACCTGCGGAACGACGGACAGGAGACCAAGCTGTCGCGCAAGGCGCGGGCACTGCTGGCCTATCTTGCCGTCAATCCCGGCCAAGCGTTCGAACGCGAACAGATAGCCGACCTGCTTTGGACCCGCAGCGGCGCCGAGCAGGCCCGCCACAGCCTGCGCCAGACCCTGGTGGAGCTACGCCGCGCCTTCGCGGCGGAAGGCACGGAACCGATCCGTGCCAATGTCAGTACGATCAGCCTCGTGCCTGAACAGGTACAGGTGGATGCGATCCGGCTGCGCATCCTCTCGGAATCGCAACACACCCAGGACTGGTCCGCGGCGGACCAGTTGTTCGCCGGCCCGTTCCTGGACCGTTTTCCCCCCGTAAGCCCCGGCTTCGACGACTGGCTGGCCCTTGAACGGGGTGGGTGGAACGAATTGATCCTGGAAACCCTGGCCCGCCTGGATGACCAGCACGCAGCAGGCATGGAACCGGCCGCCCGCGTGGCGCTGTGCACCCGGATCCTCGCCATCGACCCGATCCGCGAGGACAACCACCGCCGGCTGATGCAGGCCTATGCGGACGCAGGAAGACGGGCGGATGCGGTGCGGCAGTACCAGGTTTGCGTGGAGACCCTGCGCCGGGAACTGGATGTGGCGCCATCGGCTGAGACTGAGGCGCTGTACCGGCGGTTGCGGGTTGGTAGTCCCGACCGGTTGGATCAGAGGGTGACGCCCGGATTTGCAGCGCCAGCGCCCGCGCCGGTCCATCCGGCCGAGCGCGACGGCCCACCCTGGGTGGCCGTGCTGCCGTTCCGTACCATTGGCCCGTCGGGGCCTCCCGAGTACTTCGCCGAGGGCCTGGTCGAAGACATCGTTTCCGTGCTCTCCGCCGCGCGCGAGCCGGTGGTGATCTCCACCAATTCCACGCGTGGGCTGCATGATACCGGAATGGGCCTGGCCGAGATCGGTCAGCGATTGACTGTCCGCTACATCGTTACCGGAAGTGTGCGAATTGCCGGACGGCGCCTGCGCCAGGCCGTGGAACTGGCCAACGCGGCCAGCGGCGAAGTGCTATGGCGCCGCAGCTACGAAAGCGCGGAAGCGCAGATGTTCGAGGACCAGTTCGACATCGCGGTGAACATCGCACGCACACTGGTGCCCCGTATCAACGATAACGAATTGCGGCGTGTGGGGAGACGACCGGGCGAAATCAGCGCATACCACGACATGCTGCATGCTCGCGATCTGATCTTTCGCCTGAAACGGGAATCCTTCGAAGACGCCGGCTGCATTCTGCGCCGGGCAATGATGCGGGACCCGAATTACGCGCCGCTACATGCAACACTGGCGGATTGGTACAGCCTGCGCATCTGGCAAGGCTGGTCGCCGGACGCCGAGGGAGACACCGCGGCTCTGGAACGCGTCGCACGTTCCGCTATCAATCTGGACCCTGCAAACGCCAGGGCGTTGGCAATCCTGGGCCACAACCGAACCATCCTGGAACGCGACTACAATGAGGCGTTGCGGCTGTTTGAGTGCGCCCTTGCGGCGGTACCGAACGACGCCGAAAGCCTGATGTGGAGCAGCCCGACCTTCGCTTATGTCGGGCAGGCACAGGAGGCGATCCGGCGCGCTGAACGGGCGATGGCGCTATCGCCACACGACCCGTTTCTGTTTCGATATCAACATTTCCTGTCCATCGGCTTCTATGCGGCGCGGGATTTCGAGGCCGCCGTGTTCTGGGGGCAACAATCGTTGCAGGGCAACCCGCACTACACGTCCAACCTGCGCTTCACAATAGCGGCGCTGGTGGCGTTGGGCAGGAACGACGAGGCCCGTGAACTGTCGCGCCAGGTGATAATCGTGCAGCCCGATTTCCGGGTGGCACCGCTGATCGCCCGGCAGCCGTTCCAGGATGATTCCGAGCGGGAACGATATGGGCAATATCTGATCGATGCTGGGCTGCCGCCCTAGACCCCGGCAGGAAACGGCGAACCCAACACGGAGGATACGAGGACATGTCAGGCTTTTCGGGTAATGGCGGCGGAAACGGTGGCGGTAACGGTGGGGGTAACGGCGGGGGCAATGGCGGCGGCTGGGGCGGTGGCGGTGGCGGAATAGCTTTCGCCGAAGGCCTGGAACGCCAGGCTGGAACCAATGAGTGGTTCAATGACCTGTCCTTTCCCAAGGAATCGTGGGATCCGATCCTGCGGGCGCAGTTGATCCTCGCTGATGTCGCGAGCACCGACTGGAAAACCGTGGAGCCCATCCCCCCCAGCCGTGATCCCGCTAACTACCAGCGGATGGTGGAAGGCCTGCTCGCGCTGATTCCTGCCCGCGGGTCCCGCATGGGCGAGATCAATGGCCAGTCCCAGGATCTGGAATCGTACTGGTCAAGTTTCCTGATGGCGAACCCGCTTGGGCGGCCGCACACCTCGACGCTGATTTTCTCCTGCCTGTCGATCGGCCAGTTGGTCGGGATGTACTGGAAAGATTTCCATGCCTGCCCGCGTCCCGTTCAGGTATATCCAGCCCTGATGCCAGTAATCCCGACGCCGGGCCATCCCTCCTATCCCAGCAATCATTCCTTTCAGTCTTACTTGATCGCGTTCAGCATCCAGGAAGCGTTGCGCGGTGTCCGGCGCGCTGATCTCGCGACGGCGATCGGCAAGCCGGCCGAGGCGCTCGCCGCGCGCATCGCGGAAAACCGTGAGATCGCGGGTGTGCATTTCACGGATGACAGCGAGGCCGGCCAGAGACTGGCGCGGGATTTGGTTGACTATCTTGCGCATAGCAGCACGAAATTCGCCGACCTACTGAACCTCGTCGGGGCGGAATGGAAAGGGATGCCATCGGGCAAGATTGTCTCCACCGAGAGCGAGGTCGAGCGGCAGCGTGAAAAGGCACTCACCGACCCGGCTCTACGCCCGGAATACAAGCTGGCGCACCGGCTCGTCATGGAATGGGAGAAGAGCCCCGCCTTTCAGAGGTTGCTCGGAAATCCCTAGGCGGAGGCGCGGCCATTGGCCAATTACCATCCCTTCATCGTACGCTTCGGCAAGCAGAACGGACTTACCGACGTCGAGCAAGACTATTTGCATGCCGCGTCCGTCCGATCGGAACGGCAATTGCGCCGGCTTCTCGAAAATTCGCCGGACCTGGGTGATACGCCGGAAGCCCGGCAGGGCGCCTTCCGCCCCAATCATCTGCGGCAGAGTGTCGGGATTCCCGATTCCGCACGTACCGCCGGCATAGCAGCGCCGCTGGTCGCACCGCGTTCGCTGTTTGGCGGCGCGCTCGGTCCATCTCTAGCGGACGCTGGGGGCCCAACCAAGATTCCGATTCGTGGCGGCCTGGAGCGTCCGCTCGGTCCGGGTGATTCGCTCCACGGCGAACAGGCGTTTCGCCTTCAACCGAAATTTCTCGTCTTTCAGTGGCGCGCGCGTGACCAGCTTGGCCAGAACACCTGCGTCGCGTTCGCCGCGGCGGGATGCGTCGAGTACGCACTTTCCCTTCCCAGTGGCAAGTTCGTCGACCTGTCGGAACGCTTCCTGTATCAGCGGATGCGTGCGCTTCCCCTCACAGATGTCCCGGCGGAGAAAATCCCGCCCGGCTACAAGGAAGGTGCGACGAAGCTCGGCATGGCCCAGACCGTGCTGCAACAGGATGGCATCTGTCTGGAATCGGAATGGGAATACGAACGCGACATTCCCGTGGTCGGCGAAGCAGCCGCGACCGCTAGCGCCGCGAGCCGGCGTCAACTCGGCCTCACGTTCCACCCGGACTGGATCGACGCGGCGAAACGCCCCAGCGGTATCGCCAGAATGCTGTTGGATCAATTGAAGCGATCCAACAGGCCGATTGCGATCGCATTCCCCATCTTCAGCGCTGGCCCGGACCTGCCAAGCAACTGGGACCTTGGAGACGTTGCCGATACCGGGATCGTCGCCAATCCACCATCAACCTGGACGGCGCTGGAGATGGGTCACGCCGTCACGGTCGTGGGGTTCCAGCCGGATCCGCATGAGCATGTCGGGGGATGGTTCGAGTTCAAGAACAGCGCCGGCGATAATTTCGCGGCCAAGCCGGATTTGAAACTGGTGGGAGAGGTCAAACCGGAAACACCGGCCAAGGGGTATGGCCTCATCTCCGCGACCTACGTTGATTCCTACTGCTGGGAAATGCTCGGCTACGGACCCGTCTGACGCCTCTAGTACCCCACCAACCCCCGCGAAATGGCAATCACCCGGTGCGCCTCGGCCCACAGGTTATAATCGCCGAGCCGATTGATCGGGGCCCAGATTGCCTCGGATATGTCGCTCGCCGCCACCGGTTCGCCGCCGGTCCAGGCGGCGGCGAAGTCAAGGATCGTGTAGTGGAAGCGCACGCGGCCGTCCCCGTCGCGGGTGATGCCGTCCACGTTGGCGGCGAAGTGGAGCTGGCCGACGGAGAGGCCGGTTTCCTCCAGCAGTTCCCGACGGGCCGCCTGCTCGGCGGTCTCGCCGAGTTCCTGCGCGCCGCCGGGCAAGGACCAGGCGCCGAAATTGGGCGCCTTGCCGCGGCGCACCAGCAACACCGCGTCCGGCTTCAGCACCACGATGCCGATGCCGACAAACGGGCGTTCCGGGTATTCGCGGCTCACTGGCTGGCACCCGCGGGCGTGGGTGCGCCTAGTGTAGGTGCCTGCGGTTGCGGCTGCTTCAGGTCCGCCAGCAGCGGCGTGATGGATTTTTCCTTCCACGCGCCGACCTGGTAGGCCCAGGGGGCCACGCGAGCTTCCAGGCGCGCCGCCTCGGCCTTTGCCGCGTCGGTGCCGCCGCCGCCCACCGTGAACCGCGCCCAGATCGTCTCGCCGTCCTTGTACAGCGTGGCCGCCACGGTCATGCCGTCCGTGGTGGTGTAGGTGCCGGTGCCGATGCGCGTACCAGGTACGTCCTTGGCTTCCTTCACGTCCAGGAATGTCAGCCCTTCCAACGCGCGGCCGGCTTCCTCCAGCTTGAAGGCGTCCAGGTTCTGCTCGCCGGCCGGCTCGGTCAGTTCCATCTTGGTGCCGTCGCCGGTCAGGGTCAGCGTCTCGTTGTCGCGCTTCACCACCAGCTTCGTTACCTGCGCGAACGGGATGTTCATCACGTCGCGGTCCAGCCACAAGGATGGATCGGCATCCACCGCCAGGCGGCCATCGGCCAACCAAGTGCGGTTCTCCCCCGGGCGACGGATGTAGATGGAATCCGAGGTCACGCCCGGCCCGCCGCCCTGCGTGCGGGTGCGCCGGTGGCCGGTGACCAGTTCGGCGATCGGCTTGCCGGCCGCATCCAGCACGCGCAGCAATGTCGCCGTGGAATCAGGCTTCGTCGGATCGTCCAGTCCCAGGCGGGCGAACTGCGCGGGGTCGGATGTGCGTTCCTCCGCCAAGCGCAACTCGGTCAGGCCGGTCAGCATCTCGCGCAGCTTCGCCGGTACCACGGCATAGCCGCCGCGATCGGCAAGGCCCCATGCGCCGTCCGGCTTGCGTACCAGCGTCACCGTCTTGCCCTTGGTGGTGATCTCGATCCGCGCCGCGTTCTGCAGCGCGCCGGCGATGTCGGGCAGCACCAGCGCGCCCGCCACCACCCCGGCCGGGCGCTGGCTGGCATTGCGGTGCCCCAGGAACCAGCCGCCGGCCAGCACGGCAAGACCGACGACGAGGAACAGCAGGTTCTTGTGCAGGCTCATGCTTCCGTGCCCCTACGCCTTGGCCCGCGAACGCCGCCGGTTGCGCACCACACCCCAGGCGATGGCGATCGCGGCCAGCAGCGCCGGCACCAGCACGATGTTGAACAGCCGGAGATTGCCCTGCAGCCCGGCGATGTCGCGCCGCAGTTCCAACTGCACCGTGCGCAGGTTCTGGCGCGTGTCCACGATCTCCTTGCGCAGTGCATCGATGGTGCTGCGCTGCTCCGGCGTAA